>Ga0105046_10006836_pt1 | contig 18021 bp, 15 predicted proteins | sample MAT03_FD_78385 | JGI IMG/M metagenome (GOLD analysis project Ga0105046, IMG submission 78385) | Freshwater microbial communities from Lake Fryxell liftoff mats and glacier meltwater in Antarctica - MAT-03 (megahit assembly) | ecosystem: Environmental > Aquatic > Freshwater > Ice > Liftoff...
CAGCATGGTAGGTTGGAGTGAGCGTAGCAAACTCCAACGGCGGCCTGGGGCGCGGCGGGGCTGCGATGTTGGCGGGCGGGCTCATGGCCGCGATGTTGGAGTTCGCGGGGCTCACTCCAACCTACGGGCTGCCGCTGCTGGGCGCCTGTGCCGCAGCCGGGCTGGCCGTCACCTTGTTGCGGCCCCTGTTGAACTGAGGAAAAACCGATGGACGACACCGATCTGACCAAGCCCGATGCGCCTGACGACAGCGCCGGTTTCGACGACCTGGCCGGCGCGCTGCTGCTGGATGTGCGCCGCACCGCCGCCTACGAGGCCGCGGCCAGCGTGATCCCCGGTTCAAGCTGGCACGACCCGGCCAACGTGGCCGCCTGGGCGGGCAGCCTGCCGGCCGGGCGCCCGGTGGTCGTGTACTGCGTGCACGGCCACGAGGTCAGCCAGGGCACCGCCGCCCAGTTGCGCGCCGCCGGTTTCAACGCCCGCTACCTGCGCGGTGGCATCAGTGCCTGGCAGGCCGCCGGCCGGCCGCTTCAAGCCAAAGGCGCCGCACCATGAAATGGGTGACCCGCGAACGCCCGAAGATCGACCGCATCGCCTGCCCCCTGGCTGCTGCTGCGCCTTATCGATACCGAGGCCGCGTTTCTGTACGTGCCGGCCACGCAGGCGCTGGGTTTCAGGAGCCCGCCGCCGCCGGGCCCGGCACCGATGTCGGCGTGGCGCTCGGCGCGGCCGTGTTGTCGACGCTGGCACTCACGCTGGTCGGCCGATACCGGTCTGGCGTGGAGGCGGGCGGGTCGAGTTTGCCTTCCGTCTTCGCCAGCAGCCCTGGAATCAGCCGCTCAGAGAACCCGGCGAGGAAGCACCAGACCACCAGCAGCGCAAAGGTTACCAGCGGGTCTTTGTACGGGGGCAGTTGGGATTGCGATGCGGCGGCAGCCGGCGGGCTGGCGGCCGCCTGCGCACTGGCGGCCGCCTGCGCATTGGCGGCCAGCTGCGGGCTGGACGCGGCCTGCTGTGCGGTTGCGATCTGCGCCGCACGCGCGCCCTGCAAGTCAGGGAAAGCCGCGCCGCTGACCAGGCCGGACAGGAAGAAGAAGTACAGGATGCAGGCGCCGCCGCCGCCGATCAGCACCCGCGAGAACAGCACCGAGCGCGCCCGCAACACCTTGAGCGCATCCAGGTCGCTTGCATCCAGGCGATCACGCAAGCTGCTCAGCATGCTGAAAGATGCGCCCCAGCAACCGGCCAGGGCCGCCGGCACCAGCAGCCGCAGATCGTACGTCAGCAGCCCATGGACGGCCAGCGTCAGCAGCACTGCGACGGCGAACGCGGCCAGCGACATCAAGAAAATATGGCCCGTCTTCAGCGTGATCTCTTTGGTGTAACCACGTTTCACCTCGTCCACGGTGTAGCGCCACTGCAAGTCGTTGATGAGCCGGCTCAGCACGGCGCGGCGTTCGTCTGCCGACAAAGGCGTTTTGGCTGCCTCGGCGGCGTAGTAGTCGCCCAGCGCCGGCTTCAGGGCGTCCCGGGCCTCGCGCACCCGAACCTGCAACTCGTTGGCCAAGGTGCCGTCGTCGAACAGATGGACCAGCAGTTGCTCGATGGCGTAGGCGTTTGTCCAGTTGCGCAGCCCGTTGTCCAGCAGATCGCTGACATGGTCGAACGCATGCTGGCTGCGCGGCGGCGTGACGCCCTTCACCTTGGCAAAGTACGCTTCCAGCGTGATGTAGAACTGGGCCGTCAGCTCACGGATTTCATTGGCCGGCAACGCCGCCTGCGGTGTGCGCCAGAAACTCAGCAGGGATGTCATCGGCCGCTTTCCAAAAAGGTACGGCAGGATAGGCGGGGTAACCTGGCACGGCCATCCCCAGGTCAACAACTTCGCCGCCACGCCGCCGTGCCCGGCGCGCCGCCAGAACCGAATCACTTGCGGCTGCGGCCTGGTGTCTGGCAGACTGCCGCGTCTGATCAACCCTTCACGGAGTCAAGCCCATGCGCCGCACTGTCCACGTTTCCCTGTTGGCGATCGCCGCCGCCGCCCTGCTGGCCGCCTGCGGCAGCATGCCGGGCAGCAAGACCGGCATGAGTTTTTTCGTCACCAGCACCAACCCGGGCAAGGGCGGTGACCTGGGCGGGCTGGCCGGTGCCGACCAGCATTGCCAAAGCCTGGCCAAGGTGGCCGGAGCCGGCAACCGCACCTGGCGCGCCTACCTCAGCACCCAGCCAGCGGGCGGCCAGCCGGGCACCAACGCCCGCGACCGCATCGGCAAGGGGCCGTGGCAGAACGCCAAGGGCGTGGTCGTCGCCAGCGACGTGGCCCAGCTGCACGGCGCCAACAACCTGAGCAAGCAGACCGCGCTGACCGAAACCGGCCAGGTGGTCAACGGCCGTGGTGACACGCCCAACGTGCACGATGTGCTGACCGGCTCGCAGCCCGGCGGCAACTTCATCGCCGGCGATGCCAATTCCACCTGCGGCAACTGGGCCATGAGCACCGGTGGCGCGGCCATGGTGGGCCACCACGACAGGATCGGGCTGGACGATAGCGTGCCGGCCAAGTCGTGGAACTCGTCGCACCAGTCACGTGGCTGCAGCATGGATCAGCTGAAAGCTTCCGGCGGCGGCGGCCTGTACTACTGCTTCGCGGCGGACTGACCCGCCCAGCCAACCAGCCACCCAACCACCCAACCAGGCGCCTGGTTGGGTGGCTACTTGTAGAACATATAGCCCACCACGATGGCGCCGGCCACGCCCACAAAATCGGCGATCAGCCCGCAGGTCAGCGCATAGCGGGTGCGGCGGATGTTGACGCTGCCGAAGTACACCGCCAGCACGTAGAAGGTGGTTTCGGTCGAGCCCTGGATGATCGAGGCCAGCTTGCCTTCGAAGCTGTCCACTCCGTAGGTCTTCAGCACATCCACCATCAGCCCACGCGCGCCGCTGCCGCTCAGCGTCTTCATCAGCCCCACCGGCAGCGCGGGCACAAAGTCCGTCGGCAGGCCCAGCGCGCCCACCACGGCGGCGATGCCGCGCACCAGGTAATCCATGCAGCCGGTGCTGCGAAACACCGAGATCGCCACCAGCATGGCGATCAGGTACGGAATGATCTGCACCGCCACGCCAAAACCATCCTTGGCGCCGTCGACAAAGGCCTCGTAGACATTGATGCGCTGCCAGGCCCCGGCGGCGATGAACAGCGCGATCACCGACAGGATCACGCCGCTGCCCAGCACGCCGATCACCCGCGCCATCTCTGCCGGTGGCAGGCCCTGCAGTGACCAGTACAGCCCGCCCATCGCCGCGCCGAAGCCGCCAAAAAACAGCACGAACGGCGCGTTGAGCAGGTTGATGCGCTGGTAGAAGGCCACCGCCACCAGCCCGGCGGCAAACGAGATGAAGGTGCCGATCAGCGTGGGCAAAAAGATGTCGGCGCCGTTGAAGCCGACCAGCCCCTGCTCGATGGCGATGCTCTGGCGGATGGCGATCACCGAGGTGGGGATCAGCGTGATGCCCGCGGTGTTGAGCACCAGGAACATGATCATCGGGTTGCTCGCCACGTCCTTCTGCGGGTTGATCTCCTGCAGCTCGCGCATGGCCTTCAGGCCCAGCGGCGTGGCCGCGTTGTCCAGCCCCAGCATGTTGGCTGAAAAGTTCATCACGATGCTGCCACCGGCCGGGTGGCCGCGCGGGATGTCGGGGAACAGCCGGCTGAAAAACGGCGCCATGGCGCGGGCGAACAGCTTGATCACGCCGGCCTGCTCGCCGATCTTCATGATGCCCAGCCACAGGCTCATCACGCCGACCAGGCCCAGCGAGATGTCGAAGCCGGTCTTGGCGGTGTCGAAGATGCCGGTCAGCACCTGGCTGAAGATCGCCAGGTCACCCTGCAGCAGGCGCACCACCGCCACGCCGAAGCCGACCAGGATGAAGCCGATCCAGATGAAGTTGAGCGCCATCGTGTGCGGGCGGGGGCGGGGGTGCGGGTGCCGGGCCGCAGCTCAGCGCGGCCGGGCAAAGCCGGCGGCGATCCAGGCGGTGGCGCTGGCCCGGTCCAGCCGGAAGCCGGGTGGCACGCCCACGCTGGCCAGCAGCGCACCGGCTTCGTCATGTGCGCTCAGCAGCGCGCTGGGCGCCTCGTCGTCGGGCACGATGTCCAGGCTGATCAGCAGGCGCTGGCCGGGGGCGTCCACGCTGAGCTGCTTGTGCAGCTGCGCCTTCAACTGCTGCTCGTGCCGGCGCAGCACCTCGGCGGCGGTCTTCACCAGCGTGTTGAAGGCGTTGGTGTCGAGCGGCTTGGGGTTCTTCTTGTCGCGGCCCATCGTCCACGGGCCCACCAGCGCCGGCTCGGGCTCACCCTGCTTGATCATGGCCACCGCCCAGCCGTCGTCGTTGTCGTTCTTGATGACCTGGGCCGTCCAGCCGTTGTCGCGCCAACGGCGTGGCTCGTGGATCGGCGCGGTGTCCGGGTCGGGGTCGGGGCTGTGTTCGGGGGCGTTGTCCATGCCGGCAGTCTACGGGGCGTGGCCGGGCAGGCGCCCGCGCCAGCGCCGGCCAGCGTCGCCCCGTGCCCGATCAAGCTGGGCGCAGCGTGGCCATGGCCTGCCGCAGCACCTGGGCCGAGCGGGCCAGCGCCTCGCGTTCGGCCTCGTCCATCGCAGGCGGGATCACGGTGGCGCCGCCGTCATGCCCCACCACGGTGGGCAATGACAGCGCCACATCGTGCAGGCCCAACGCGCCTTGCTGCACCCGTGAGACGGTGAGCACCCGGCGTTCACCCCGCAGCATGCTGCGCAGCAGGTTGGCGGTGACCAGGCCGATGGCGTGGTTGGTGGCACCCTTGCGGGCGATCACCTCGTAGGCGGCGCGTCGCACGTCATGCGCCAGGCGGGCTTCGTCGGCGGCGGCCCAGCCCGGCCAGTCGCGCAGCGGCACGCCGCCCACCCGGGCGCCCGACCACAGCACCACCTCCGAGTCCCCGTGCTCGCCCACCACCTGGGCATGGATCGAGTTGGTGGCCAATTGCAACTGCCGGCCCAGCATCTGGCGCAGGCGGGCGGTGTCGAGCATGGTGCCGGTGCCCAGCACCCGCTCGGGCGGCAGGCCGCTGGCCTCGGCCATCACCTGGGTCAGCACGTCCACCGGGTTGGTGACCAGCACCACCGTGCCGGCAAACCCGGCCAGCGTGCGGCCGATGTCGGCCACGACGCGGGCGTTGTCGCGCAACAGGTCCAGCCGCGATTCACCCGGCTTGCCACCGCGCCCGGCGGCCACCACCACCACCTGCGCACCGCGCATCTCCTCGATCGAGGCCACCCGCACGCTGCAAGGCGGGTAGAAGGCCGCGCCGTGCGACAAGTCCATCGCCTCGCCTTCGGCCACCGCGCCGCGCTGGTCGAACAGCCACAACTCGTCGGCCGCGCCCGATTGCAGCGTGGAGATGGCCACGCTGGTGCCCACCCAGCCCGTGCCGATGATGCCCACCCGTTTGTTCATGCTGACTCCCGAAGATGCCGCATTACACCCGCGAATGTCTGCGGGCATGCAGGGTAAGGAGCCAACTCAATTGCGCAGGAGGTCCAGCATCGGCAGCGCGGCGCTGCCGGGCAGCACCAGCTGCGCCACGCGGGTGGCCGGCACGCCCAGGTGCTGCACCAGCACGGTTTTGAAGACCGCGCGCAGGTCGGTGGTGATGCGCAGGTCGCGGCCCTCGTGGCGCTGGGCTGGCGCCAGGCCGGGCCAGTCGGTGAGCACCCGGCCGCCCCGCACGGCGCCACCCAGCACGAAGGCCGCGCCGCCGCTGCCATGGTCGGTGCCCTGGGTGCCGTTGATCGCCACCGTGCGGCCGAACTCGGTGACCACCAGCACGGCGGTGCGGGCCCAGGTGTCACCAGCGGCCGGGGTAGTGAGGCCCTCGCGCAGCGCGCCCAGCACCGCGTCGAGCAGGCGCAGGTTGTTGGTCAGCGGGCCCGGGTCGGCGGCCTGGTTGGCATGGCTGTCCCAGCCGCCCAGCTCCAGCACCGCCGCCTGGGGCCCGTCGGGCTTGGCCAAAAAGCCGGCGGCCTGGCGGGCCAGCGCCACCGGCGCGGCGCGGGCGGCATTGCCGGCGGGGCCCGCAGCGGCGGCACCACCGCCCATCGTGTTGCCCTGCGCTGCGGCGGGCAGGTCGCCGCGCAGCTCACGCGCGCGGGCCAGGGCGGCGGCCAGGGGGGCGTCGGCGGCGTAGAGACGTTCGAGCCGGGCGACCAGGTCGCCCGACGGGTCGGGCCGAGCCGAAGGCGCCCAGGTATCGACATCGGCATGGCCCCGCAGCGCCAGCGGCACGGCCGACTGGAAGGCCATGCCCTTGCCGCCGTTGCTGGCCAGTGCGCGGCCCAGCCAGCCGGTGCCTTGCGCAAACGGGCGCTCGCCGCCGGATTCCAGCACCTGCTGGGCGTCAAAATGCGACCGGTCCCGGTAGGGCAGACCGGTGGCGTGCACCACCAGCAGTTCTTTGGCCTGGTACATCGAGTGCAGCCCGGCCAGCGCCGGGTGCAGCGCCAACAGGCTGTCCAGCGGCAGCGCGGGCTGGGCAAAGCGGCCCAGCGCACCGCGGGCGTCGGCAAAGGCCGGGTCGCCGATGGCGGGCACGGCCGTCAGCCCGTCCAGGCCCCCGCGCAGGATCACCAGCACCAGCCGGGGGCCACCGGCCTGGGCAGCGCCGGCCAGGCTGAGGCCGGCCAGCGGCGCCACCGCGCCCAGGCCGATGGCGCTGGCGCTGCGCAGCCACTGGCGGCGGTCGAGGTGGGGCGGCTGGGGCAGAGTGGGCATGGTGGGGATCCGTTCTGGTCGCGCGGTGCGGGTCGGGTGGTGCGGGTCGGGCGCTGCTGGTCGGGTGCGGTCGGTCGGGTGCGGTCGGTCGGGCAGCAAGGTCTCAGCGGCGCTGAAATTCCGGCGCCATCAGCAGCAGCGTCAGCGCCTGGGCGCCATCGGCGGCGCGGTCGATCTGCTGCCGGCTGGCGTCGCTGAGGCGCGGGCCCAGGCTGGCTGCGGCCAGCGCGCGGGCATCCACCTGGCCACCCAGCCGGTCAGCCACCGCGCTGGCCCATTCCACCCGCTGCCACACCGCCTCGGGGCCGAGCCAGTCGCTGGCGGTGTCGGGCCAGCCGGCCGGCGAGGTGGCGTACATCGGCCGCTGGCCCAGCGTCGACAGGCCGGCATCGGCTGCGCGCGCCACCAGGCGGTCGCCCAGGCGCAGCAGCCGGGCGCTGCTCAGCACAAATTCTTCCGGTGTCTTGAGCTTGGCGGGCGCCTCGTCCCAGGCTTCGGGCGAATCGACCAGGGCGGTGTAGACGGCTCGCAGGTCGCCCCCGGTGTCGGTGAAGCGCTGGGCCAGCCGGGCCACCAGCGCCGGCGGCGGTTCGTCGGCCACCAGGTGGCGGGCCAGCTTGGTGGCGATGTGGCGGGCGGTGGACGGTTGGCGCGCCAGGTCATCCAGCACCGCACGCAAAGCTTGTGGGCCTTCGGCATAGCTTTGGCCGAGCACAGTTTTGGGGCCGGGCTGGTGCCAGGCGGGGTCGAACCCGATATCGGCATCGGCATTGGCACTGGCATTGGCATCGGCATTGGCATTGGCACTGGCACTGGCACTGGCATTGGCATTGGCATTGGCATTGGCATTGCCATCGGCGGCAGCGCCTGGCCGCGGCCCGCGCCAGCCGGTGAGCACCGCCGCCAGTGCCGTGACATCGGCCTGGCTGTAGCCGCCCCAGGGGCCGTAGCGGCCACCGCCGCCGGCCACGCCCAGGGTGTGCAGCTCCAGCACCTCGCGGGCCAGGTTTTCGTTCAGGCCGGTGATGCGGGGCGGGGCGGTGGCCGCCATGTCGCCCGCCGGGCCGCCCGGGGCCGTGGCACCGGCCTCGCCGCGGCGCTTGAGCCGCTGCACCACCCGCGACTGCGGGCCCGCGGACAGCGCGTTGTCCAGGTAGCGCAGCATCGCCGGGTGGCTGACGGCGGCGGCCAGCAGGTCGGCAAATCGCCCGGCGATGTGCGGCCGGATGGCCTCACGCTCGAACGCGCCCACCAGCCCGGTGGTGCTGCCCTTGCCCAGCGACACGGTGAAGTGGTTGGCCCAGAACAGCGCCAGCCGCTCGGCAAATGGCCGTGTGGTGCTGGCGGCGGTGGCCAGCCGGGCGCGGACGTCGGCCTGCACCAGCGCACGCAGCGGCGCATTGCTGGCGGGTGTTCGGTTTCGCCGTGCCTCCGTTTGCACTGCCAGCGCCTGGGCCAGGCTGGGCAGGTCATTGCCGCGCTGTGCATCGGCCGGGCCGATTTGCGCCAGCAGCCAGCCGCGGGCGTCGTTGCCCACCACCGCCAGATCGGGTTCGCCCAGGCCAAAACGGTGTGCGGCCAGCGTGGCGGCAAAAGCGGGTGACAGGCGCATGGGCGGTTTCTCCACAGTGGAACCGGTACAACGCCCGATGCTGCACCCGGGTTGGCGCGGCGTGTGCCGGCAGCGTGCAAAGAATTGTCAACCGCGCTGGCCGGCCCGGGCGCGGTCCCGAGAAGCACAAGAAGCAAAACGGGCGCCAGCGCGCCCGTTGTCAGCATCAGAACCGGCGGATCACCGGGCCAGCAAGGCCTCCACCAGGGCCACGTCCTGCGGCTGCAACTGGCCCGACACCTGGCGCAGCCGCACGCCGTTGAAGATCACGTCGTAGCGTGCCTTGGCCAGGTCACGTTGGGCCTGGTAGAGCTGGGTTTGCGCATTCAGCACATCCAGATTGACGCGCACGCCCACCTTGTAGCCCAGCTGGGTGGCTTCCAGCGCCAGCTTGCTGGACGACTCGGCGGCTTCCAGCGCCAGCACCTGGCCGCGCAGCGATTGCACGGTGAAAAACGCGCTGCGCGTGGCCTGCGCGGTGTTGCGCCGCGCGGCTTCCAGGTCGCTTTGGGCTTTTTCTTCCAGCGACAGGGTTTCCTTGATGCGGTTCTGCACCGAGTAGCCCGAGAAGATCGGCATGTTGACCTGTAGCGCCAGGTTGCCCTGCGGCCCGGTGCCCGACGACGGCCCGAAGGTGCCGGCGCGGGTGTCGCCACTGATGCGGGTGTGCGATTCGGTCAACGAGGCGCTGACGCCCACCGTGGGCAGGTGGCCGGTGCGGGCTTTTTCGGTCTCGAGCCGGGCCACTTCGCGGGCCAGGCGCAACTGCGCCAGTACCGGGCTGGCGGCGTCGGCCTGGCTGACCCACTGCTCCATGTCGGCCGGCACGATGGGCGGCAGCACCACCGGCACGGCCAGCGGTTTGGGCACCAGCCCGGCGCGCCCCACCACGCTGGCCAGCGCCAGGCGCTTGACGTTGAGGTCGTTTTCGGCGGCCAGCTCCTGGGCGGTGCCCAGGTCGAAGCGCGCCTGCGCCTCGCGGGTGTCGGTGATGGTGGCGGTGCCCACCTCGAAGTTGCGCTTGGCCGAGGCCAGTTGCTCGGCGGTGGCCTTTTTGCTGGTGCGCACGGTGTCAAGTGCATCGGTGGCCGACAGCACGTCGAAATAGGCCTGCACCACGCGCACGATCAGGTCCTGCTCGGCGGCCAGCAATTGCGAGCGGGCTATCTCGATGGCGCGTTCGGCCTGGGAAATGATCTTGTCGTTGCCGCGGTTGAACAGCGATTGCTGCGCCGTGACCCCCAGCGACTGCACGCCGCTGCGGGTGGAAATGGTGCTGGTGTAGGGCGTGTCGGCCCGGCTCTCCGACAGTGTGCCGGTGGCATTGACCAGCGGCCGCATCAACGCCCGGCTCTGCTCGGCCTTGTACTCGGCCGACTCGGCCTGCGCCCGCGCCGACTGGTAGGGCGCGTCATAGGCACGGGCCGCGTTATACAACTCTTGCACACCTTGCGCCTGCGCCAGGCCAGGCAGCGCGGCGGCCAGCGCCAGGCCCAGGGCCAGCAGGCGGACAGGGCCGCGCCCCCGAGGCGAGCGGGTCAGCCGGGGCAGGTGGGGCAGGTGATGACGGGGCATGGGCAGGTCCTTGGGCGGGAAATCTGGGGGGCGCGGGCGGGTGTTGAAGCCGCCGGCGACGTTGTACACGGCTTCAGGGCGCTGGCGCTGCAGCAATGCGACGCACTGCGCGCTGCGGGCGCCGTGATGGCACAAAACCGGCACAGGCGGTGGGCGGCTCAGAAGGCAAAGCGGGTGGGCTCGGCAAAGCCGGTGAGCCGCGGCGCCACCGTGTCGAACAGCTCTTCGGTCAGCAGCACGGTGTCGGACTGGCGGGTGAAACGCACGGCACGCATCATCGGCTCGTGGCCGACAACCGCCAGCAGGCGGCCGCCGGTCTTGAGCTGGTCGAGCAGCACCTGCGGCACCTCGGGCACCGAGCCCGACAGCATGATCACGTCGAACGGGCCGTCGCCGGGCAGGCCGCGCGCGCCGTCCATCTCGCGCACGCTGGCGTTCAGCACGCCGGCATGGCGCAGGTGGGCGGCGGCCATGGCGGCCAGCTCGGGCACCCGCTCGAGCGAGATCACCGATTGCGCACGGTGCGCCAGCAGCGCGGCCATGAAGCCCGAGCCGGCGCCGATCTCCAGCACCCGCTCGTGGCGCTGCACCTGGGCGTCCTGCAGCAGCCGGGCTTCCAGGCGCGGCGCCAGCATGAGCTGGCCATGGCCCAGCGGCACTTCGGCGTCGACAAAGGCCAGCGTCTTGTAGGCGGCGGGCATGAAGTCTTCGCGCCGCACGATGGCCAGCAGCGACAGCACGCCAGCGTCCAGCACATCCCACGGGCGGATCTGCTGCTCGATCATGTTGAAACGGGCCTGTTCGATGTTCATGGCGCGGGTCCTGGCAGGGTATTCGGTCGGGTTGAGTCGGGTCGAGGCGGGGCGGGCGAAGCGCCGACGGCGGGTTTTGCGGGGTGCTGGCGGAATGCTTGCGGGCAGACCCGCATTCTATTTGGGCAGTCCGGCAGCGGGCTGACGCAGCGCAGGCACAGGCGATGCCACAGGCTGGTGGCCGAACAGGCGGCGTTTGACCCAGGTGCCCAGGTCGTCGAGCCAGCAGTAGATCACCGGCACCACCACCAGCGTGAGCAATGACGAGGTGATGACGCCGCCGATCACCGCCTGGCCCATGGGCGCGCGCTGCTCCGAGCCTTCGCTCAGCGCCAGCGCCAGCGGCAGCATGCCGAAGATCATCGCCAGCGTGGTCATCAGGATCGGCCGCAGCCGCACCCGGGCGGCCGTCAGCAGCGCGGCGCTGCGCTCCATGCCGTCTTGCCGGGCGCGGATCGCAAAGTCCACCAGCAGGATCGCGTTCTTGGTCACCAGGCCCATCAACATGATCACGCCGATCACCGAGAACATGTTGAGCGTGCTGCGCCACAGCAGCAGCGCGCCGACCACGCCGATCAGCGTGAGCGGCAGCGAGCTCATCAGCGCCAGCGGCTGCAAAAAGCTGCGGAACTGGCTGGCCAGAATCATGTAGATGAACACCACGCCCATCACCAGCGCCGAGATGGCGTAGCCGAAGCTCTCAGCCATGTCCTTGGTGCTGCCGCCAAAACGGTAGCTGTAGCCCGGTGGCAGCGGCGTGGCATCGATGATCTTGCGGATGTCGGCCGACACCTCGCCCAGTGCCCGGCCCGAGGTGTTGGCGGTGAGCTCGCTTTCGCGGTTCAGGTCGCGCCGGTTGATCTGGTTGGCACCCAGGCCGTTGCGCACCTCGGCCACCTGGCCCAGCCGCACGGTGCGCATCGAGCCATCGGGGTTGGCGCCCAGCACCAGGCCCAGCCGCGCCAGGTCCTCGGGGTTGTTGCGGGCCTCGGGGGCCAGGCGCACCTTCACGTCGTAGGTCTGGTCGTTGGCGGCGCGCCAATCGCCCACCGTCTGGCCGGCCACCAGCGCCCGCAGCGTGTTGGTGATGCTGCCCACCGACAGGCCCAGGTCACTGGCGGCGTCGCGCTTGACGTCGATGGCCACGGTGGGGCGCGGTGGCTTCATGCTGGTGTCCAAGTCGACCAGGCCGGGCACCCCGGCCATCTTGGCCATCAGCGTGGCGGTGAGGCGCTGCAGCTCGACGATGTCGGTGCCCTGGATCGACAGCGAGATCGGTTTGCCGCCGCCCACCGCGTCGAGCAGGCCGACATGGGTGACGGTGATGCCGGCCACCTGCTTGAGCCGATCCCGCAGTGGCACCGACAGCTGATCGACGCTGCGCACGCGGTTCTGGCGGTCGACCAGGCGCACGAAGATGCTCACATAGTTGCGGCCCGCGGCGTTGCCGGTGTTGATGGTGGCCAGCGTGTAGCGCACCTCGGGCATCTCGCGCAGGATGGCGTCCACCTGCTTGGCGCGGGCCTCGGTGGTGGCCAGTGACGAGCCCACCGGGGTGTAGAAATTGAGCGTGGTCTCGGAGAAATCGGCCTTGGGCACAAACTCGGTGCCCAGCCGCGGCACCAGCAGCAGCGCGCCGACAAAGGTGGCCAGCGCGATCGCCACCGTGGCCAGCTTGTGGCGCAGTGACCAGCCCAGCGTGGCCACATAGACATCGCCCAACCGGTGCGAGGCGCGGTCGACCCAGTGCGTCAACCGGCCCAGTGTGTGGTCATAAAAGCCTTCGGGCTTGAAGGGCTTGCCCTCGCGGTCGATCGCCGGGTCATGCCAGATCGAGCTGAGCATCGGGTCGAGCGTGAAGCTGACGAACATCGAGATCATCACCGCGGCCACGATGGTGATGCCGAACTCGTGGAAGAACTTGCCGATGATGCCGCTCATGAAGCCGATCGGCAGAAACACCGCCACGATCGACAGCGTGGTGGCCAGCACCGCCATGCCGATCTCGTTGGTGCCGGTCAGCGCGGCGTCGTGCGCGCTCTGGCCCATCTGCACGTGGCGCACGATGTTTTCGCGCACCACGATGGCATCGTCGATCAGCAGGCCCACGCACAGGCTCATGGCCATCAGCGTGATCATGTTGATCGAGAAGCCGAACAGGTCCATGAACAGGAAGGTGCCGATCAGCGCGATCGGCAGCGTGAGCCCGGTGATGATGGTGGAGCGCCAGCTGTTGAGGAACAGGAAGACGATGCCCACGGTGAGCAGGGCGCCCTCGAACAGCGTGCGCTTGACGTTGGCCACCGACACGCGGATCGGCCGCGAGCCGTCGCGCACCACTTCCAGCGCCATGCCGGGTGGCAGCTGGGGTTTCAGCGCCGCGATGGCCTTGAACAGCCCGTCAACCACGTCGATGGTGTTCTCGCCCTGGCTCTTTTTCACCTCCAGCGCCAGCATGCGCTTGCCGTTGTACAGCGCCATCGTTTCCAGCTCTTCGGGCCCGTCCACCACCTGGGCCACCTGCGACAGGCGCACCGGCTGGCTGGCCAGTGCGTTGGTGGCGCCACTGCCCGTGCCCCCGCCGCGGCGGGCGACGATCAGGTTGTTCAGGTCCTCGGGGCGCTTGATGCGGCCTTCCACCTGCACCGTGCGCTCGGCCTCGGATGAGCGCAGGCTGCCGGCCGGCAGGTCCTGGTTTTCGCTGCGCACCACGTTCATCACGGCGTCGACGCCAACGCCGAAGGCCTCCATCGCCGCGGGCTTGAGGTAGACGTTGATCTCGCGCTTGACACCGCCCACCAGCGTGACCGAGCCCACGCCGCGGATGTTTTCCAGCCGCTTCTTGACCACCTGATCGGCGTAGGTGGTCAGCGCCTGCACGCTCTTGCTGCCGTCGGGCGAGGTGACGGCCAGCGAGAAGATCGGCGTGCTGGCCGGGTCGAAGCGCGATACGCGCGACTCCTTCACCTCGTCCCTGAAGCTGGCCTTGATCACCGCCAGTTTTTCGCGCACGTCATCGGCCGCCCGGCGGCCGTTGATGTCGAGGTTGAACTGCACGATGACCACCGAGCTGCCCTCGTAGCTGCGCGAAAATAGCTGGCTGATGCCGGCGATGGTGTTGACCGATTCCTCGATCTTCTTGGTGACTTCACTTTCCACCACCTCGGGCGAGGCGCCGGGGTAGTCGGTTTGCACCACCACGGTGGGAAAGTCGATGTCGGGGAACTGGTCGACCTTGAGGCGCGAGTAGGAGAACAGCCCCAGCACGACGAAGGCCAACATGACCATCACGGCCATCACCGGGTTGCCGATGGAGACGCGGGTGAACCACATGGCGGCTTACCGGGGGGCTGACGGAACGGCAGCCGGTGCAGCCGGTGCCGACGCAGCGGCGGGCACGGATGCCACGGCCGGCGCAACGGCCAGCTTCAGCCGCACGCCGTCGGGCACCAGGCCGGCGCTGGCGGCCAGCACGCGATCGCCGTCGTCCAGGCCTTTCAGCACCTCCACCATCACCACGTCGCCCACCTGGCCGCGGCCACCCAGTTGCAGCGGGCGCAGTTCGGCGCGGCCGGCGTTGATGCGGATGGCGTAGGGCTGGGCCTGGTCGCTGCGCACGGCCGACAGGGGCAGCGCCAGCGTGGTGCGCTGCGCCAGGTCGATCCAGCCGCGGGCAAAAAGCCCGTTGCGCAAGCCGGGGTTGGCCGCCACGGCCAGGTAAGCCAGCACGGTGCGTGACCCGCTCTGCGCGCTGGGGTTGATGCGGACCACGGTGGCGGCCACGGTGTCGGCGCCGCCTTCCAGCGTCAGCCGGGCCTTGGCGCCCACCCGCAGCGTGGCCAGGTCTTGCGGCGCGATGGCGGCTTCCAGTTCCAGCCGCGACAGATCGACGATCTCCAGGATCTTGGCATCCAGCGGCACCCGTTCACCGGGCTGGGCAAGGCGCTGCGCCACCACGCCGCTGATTGGCGCGGTCAGCGTGGCATCGGCGCGGCTTTTGCGTGCCAGCTCCACCCCGGCCAGCGCCGCCTGCAGCGTGGCCTGGGCGCCGGCTTCGTTGCTGACCGAGGTGTCCAACGCGGTGGGCGAGATGAAGCCCTGCGCCACCAGCGCCTTGTTGTTGGTGAGCTGGCGCTGGGCGATGTCCAGCTGGGCGCGGGCGGCCGCGGCCTGCTGCTCGGCCTGGCGCAGGCGCCACTCGAATTCGGTCGCATCGATCTGGCCGATCACCTGGCCGGCGCGCACGCTGTCGCCCTCGCGCACCGTCAGGGTCTTCAGCTCGGCGGCCACACGGGCCTTGACGAAGGCGGTGTCCACCGCTTTCAGGCTGCCTGAGACCTCCAGCGTGCGGGTCAGCGGCTGGCGGCTGACGGTCAGCACATCCTGGGCGGCCAGCTCCAGCAGCGGCTGGGCCGCGCTGGCGGACGTTGCGGCTGATGTTGCGGCCGAAGATGGCGCAGCGTCACCGGAACGGCCTTTCAGCAGCCTCAGGCCGAGCCCACCCAACACCAGCACGACAACAACAAGCAACAACCAGCGGGTGCGGGATTTCATGGGCAGGACGGCAATCAGGTTGGAGGGCAGCAGGGCCGATGACGGGAGGCGGGCGGGCAGCTTGGCGGCGCGGTGTCAGCCCGCCGGCGCCGTGGCGCTCAGGCCCGTGAGCACGAGGTCGATGTGCCGGGCAATGAAGGCCTGGCCATCCAGGTGCCAATCCCCCGGGCAGGCGCCCAGCGAATGGCGGTGCAGGCAGATCATCACCAGCGGCAGGATCAGCGAGTGCACCGCATTGTCCACGTCCACCGAGCGAAATTCGCCAGCGGCCATGCCGCGCCGCAGGATGCCGCTGACCAGCGCGTGCGCCGGGCCGATCACCTCACGGGCGTAGTACTCGGCAATGTCGGGGAAGTTGCGCACCTCGGTGATCACCAGCTTGAACACGCCCGCAGCCGGGCTGTCATAGAGCTGGCCCCACCAGTCGACCAGCATGCCGCGCAGCAGGTCGGTGGCCGGCCCGATGAAGCTATCGGCCTGGGCCGCGCCTTCGGCGATGCGGGCCGCCAGGTAATGGCCGATCACCGCCTTCAGCAACTCTTCCTTGCTGGGGTAGTAGAGGTAGAGCGTGCCCTTGGACACCCCGGCGCGGGCCGCCACTTCCTCGATGCGGGTGGCGGCAAAGCCTTTTTCGACAAAGGCCGCCAGGGCAGCGTCGAGCAGTTCCTGCGGGCGGGCCTCCTTGCGGCGGCGGCGTTGAAAGAGTTCGGCGGGGCACATATTAATGACTGACTAGTCAGTAATGTAGTCGGGTGCGGCGTGGCGGGTCAAGCCGTGGCGGCTGCCAAGGCTGTGGTCGGCCATGGCGGCCTCCTAGAATCTGGCTTTCCAGTCGCCCATTCCGGACACCCCATGCACCGACGACACCTGCTGCTGATTCTGGCGGCCACGCCCCTGGCCGCGGGGCTGGCCGGCTGCGGCGGGTTGCTGGGGCCGCAGGTCATCACACTGGGTGAAGCGGAATTGGTCGCGCTGATGGGCCGCAGCTTTCCACAAACCCGGCGGGTGCTGGAGGTGCTGGAAGTCGAACTGAGCACGCCGCAGCTGCGGCTGATCCCCGACCGCAACCGGCTGGCGGTGGTGCTGAACATTCGCACCCGCGAGCGGCTGCTCGGCGGCGCCGGGCGCGGCCAGATCAGCTTCGACAGCGCGCTGCGCTACGAGCCGCAAGATGCCTCGCTGCGCCTGACCCAGGTGCGGGTGCAGCAGATCGGCTTCGAGGGCGGTGCCGCCAGTGGCCTGCAGCGCCTGGGCATTGCTTTGGCCGAGGCGGTGCTGGAAGACCTGACGCTGTACCGCCTGAGCGCCGAGCGTCAGGCCAGCCTGCGCCAGGTGGGCCTGCAACCGGGCGCAGTGACGGTGACTTCACGCGGCGTGGAGATCACGCTGGCCCGGGCCGGCGGCTGATCCCGTGACCGGCTGAGCGGCGGCGGGCGGCGGCGTCATGCACCCCCGCTATCATCCGCAGCTTTTGCCTGGGGGCGGGTGTGGACGCTGTGCTGTTGCTGAAGGCCGCCATCATGGGCGTGGTGGAAGGGCTCACCGAGTTTCTGCCGATTTCGTCAACCGGCCACCTGATCCTGGCGGGCGCGCTGCTGGGCATGGACGATGACAAGGCCAAGGTCTTCGATATCGCGATCCAGACCGGCGCCATCGTGGCGGTGATCATCGTCTACTGGCAGCGGCTGCGTGACACGCTGCTGCAACTGCCCACCCAGCCCAAGGCGCAGCGCTTCGTGCTGAATGTGTTGATCGCCTTCCTGCCGGCGGTGGTGCTGGGCCTGCTGTTCGGCAAGGCGATCAAGGCGCACCTATTCACGCCCGAGGTGGTGGCCACCACCTTCATCCTGGGCGGCTTCATCATCCTGTGGGCCGAAAAGCGGCAGGCCGCGGCAGCGGCGTCTGCCCTGCCGTCGGCCGCGCTGATCGCCACAGTAGACGACATGAGCCCGCTGGACGCGCTGAAGGTGGGCCTGGTGCAGTGCCTGGCGATGATCCCGGGCACCAGCCGCTCGGGTGCCACCATCATCGGCGGCATGCTGCTGGGGCTGTCACGCAAGGCGGCCACCGATTTCAGCTTCTTCCTGGCCATTCCCACGCTGATCGGTGCCGGCGCCTACAGCCTGTACAAGGAGCGTGCGCTGCTCAGCCTGGCCGATCTGCCCATGTTTCTGGTGGGCCTGGTGATGGCCTTCATCAGCGCCTACGCCTGTGTGCGCTGGCTGCTGCGCTACATCGCCAGCCACAGCTTCGTGCCGTTTGCCTGGTACCGCATCGTCTTCGGCATCGTGGTGCTGGCCACGGCCTGGAGCGGCGCCGTCGCCTGGCGGCCTTGAATCTGGCCGGTACCTGCTGCCCGCCGCTGTTCAGCGCCGCTTGAACACCAGGTCCCACACGCCGTGGCCCAACTTGAGTCCGCGCGCCTCGAACTTGGTCAGTGGCCGCATTTCAGGCTTGGGCGCGTAGCCGTCGGCCGTGTTGCGCAGTGCCGGGCAGCCGCCCAGCACCTGCAGCATCTGCTGCGCGTAGTCTGCCCAGTCGGTGGCGCAGTGCAGCCAGCCGCCAGGCGCCAGCCGGCTGGCCAGCAAATCCACCAATGCGGGTTTGACCAGGCGGCGCTTGTGGTGCCGCTTCTTGTGCCACGGGTCGGGGAAAAAG
>Ga0105046_10006838_pt1 | contig 18020 bp, 33 predicted proteins | sample MAT03_FD_78385 | JGI IMG/M metagenome (GOLD analysis project Ga0105046, IMG submission 78385) | Freshwater microbial communities from Lake Fryxell liftoff mats and glacier meltwater in Antarctica - MAT-03 (megahit assembly) | ecosystem: Environmental > Aquatic > Freshwater > Ice > Liftoff...
CCATGCTTTTTATTGGTCATCTCCCAGAGTTCGATCTGATTGCTCATAGCCCAAAAATAAAGATTTCCGTTAAGTCTAGCAAGAAATGGATCAGTTATGCAATGACTTTACTCGAAACTTACCCTGGATCATCAACGTGAGCTGCGGTAGGTGTGAGGCAATCACGAGGTTATCCCCTTGAACAACATCCTCTATATCGTATAAATCCGATGCCTCTAAATTGATTTCATCCTCAGTCCAGATTAGATCGGATTCTGAGAGGCATTCATAAAGCTCACCATGACAGCAGCAAATCTCCTTTTGAATAAGAATATTGTGAATATCTAGACAATCTGAACAGGTATAAAAAGTGGAGAATTGGCCATCGTATAAAGTCTTGACTCGTTCTGACTTTTCACCAATTGGAATCTGATTGCAGCATTCAAAGCACTTATGTTTAGTTCGGGTTCTGACAATCTTTGAGAAATAAATCTGAGGTATTTCACAGTCACACATTAGGAAACTTCCTTTTTAATCTAATCATCGATTTGAACATCTTTAACTAAATTACGATATTTTAGAAACAGTTCTTCAGTCAATTTAGATGGAGGTGTCAATGGTAATTCTGCACCTTCGTACTCGTCACTAAATGCTGCCGCTATCTCCGGACTCGCAACGGCGATCGCGGTTGCTTTCCACTCATGAATGATTGCAGCTACTTTGTACTGAGATATTTCATTAGGCTTTACGTTGTTAATCTCTTGAATGAAACAAAATAACTCATCATTATCGAAAACACTTAACCATGAATATTGATATTCATGGTCAAGAGTATGCCCCGTCATCAACAAATTAGCTGCGAATACCGCTTCATTTCGATTCTTATCTTTACCCTCACACATGGTCTTCTCCTTTAATTTTTATTGGCTGATTGCTAAGGAAGCTTCTTTATAACCTTGATTCCAAAGGGCATGAGAATCTAATTTCTTGGAATAGAAATTTTCTTTTTGATTCATATCAGGATTTTCAGAATTGTAAAAAGCTGCTGACCATCCCTCATAATAAACCTTGGTATTAATTGGCGCGTCTTGAGAAATGATTGTTACTTTTGCTCTGGGATTCAGCTTATCTACATAGCCAAACAACGGACGATTATCAGGATTTACAAACCAGTTATCGTCTTCGATCATTCCGATATCGACTAAGAAATCCATTAAGGATTCTGCCTTATTTGTTAAGTCGCCCGCGCGTAATGTACCAGGGAATAGGATTATCTTAATTTTGTAAGGTGGATGCAGTCGGGTTGTCTGCACATATTTTTTATCAACGACATTGAAGACTGCTCCGTTATCTTTGAGGTTTTGAATCTGGGCTTTATGCCAATCTAAAAAATTAGTGCTCGGGAAATGTAAGACCCTCCCTCGCACAACCTTAATTGTTGTGCTGTTTTTTTTGCTTGGGGTATCCCCTGGAAAGATGATGGTAGTTTTTAGCATGTTGATTCTGGCTTTAAGAAAAGCCAAGCGACGAAAATTAAAGAAGCTGTGAATAACTGGACTAAATCAATTGCATTAATCAAGCCATCGCTCAAACTTGCAAAAGTGCGATCGCTCAAACCGAATACGAAACTAGCAACGCCACTGAACCAAATACCATTTCTAAGTGCTTTCATCTTTATTCAAACCTGTAGTCTTGATCTGGCAAGGTGTCTTCAAAACGTTGATGCTGCTCACCAATCACTTCAATATCTTTATAATTAGAACATGAGAATAATGAAATTCTCAGTTCAAAATTATTACCAATTCCAGCTTGGTTATCGATCCATCCGATGCAATGGCTTTCATTGCCTTCTGATGATTCATGACAGGCCATCGCAGTGCTAGATCCAAACATCTGCCCTGGTTCTGCGATGGTGCAATCTAATTTTTGATGCAGTTCTTTTGAGTAACCCCTAGGAATATCATAGGGGTCTACATCAACCCTCCAAGGGCATTTCTCACATTGACGAGTGCGCTTTAACTTCCAATCTTTTTTCATAATTTAAGCCCTCTTATAAAACCGTAATTCCAGAATTTAACTTAAACGATACCCCTCGCCATCCTGGATGAGCTTTGTCGAAATCATTTAAGAATTGATTTCGTTTATTTCCTGAGACATTTAATCCATAATATTTGGCGACTTTTTGCCAATTGTTCCGGTGAATTTGTACCAGGGGGTGTCCATTTAACGTGATATCTTTTTGCGCTTGATAAGAGTCTCTAAGCTCAGCTAGCATTGGTTCTGGTAAAGGTTGCATCAAATACCCCATTGCTTTTTAAGGAGGGTTGAACACGCATTCTTTTGAATCATCAGAGCTTCATTCATCTTTATTGCTAAATCTTGCAGTTGTTCCTTAGACATTTGTTTAACCTGCATAGCAAACACCGCTTGATTTGCTTGCTGAGCTAGGGTTAAAGCTTGTGTTGAGTTGTCCATTTCTAGCCTAATTTTGGTTCCTAATTCTTGCTTTGGTTTGCTGCGGATTGCTGGTAGGATTTTATCAAAAAAGTAAGCGATTTTCTCGAACATATATCGATCTGAGGTGATAGGTAAAAGGCGATAAAGGAATCAACATCAACTACCCCTGGAACAAAATCAATCCTTTTCAAAAGTCCACTGATTGCAGTTCCAGGGATTCCGACTTTTAAGGCTTCTGAGATTATCTGATCTATCACAAATTTTCTGGTGTGGGAATTGTTAATAGCTTTTGGTTATTAGGGTCAATCAACAAACCATTAATTCCAAGATTGAAAATATCAAACTCAAGTTGTACGTCGTTCAAGCAATAATTGATTACCTCTTGTTTTTTGCCATCTTGCCATAGTTTCGGGGCGAGTTCACCTGATCCTGTTTTCGCCATCCCATTGGCTGCGGCGATCGCCCCTAGGGTGTATGTGTAGCCTCCAGGGGTTCCCTGCCATGCAGTTGTTCCAAAGGCCGCTAAGCGAATTTGATCAAGCAAATCGTAATGGGTTTTGATTTGAATTCCATTGCAGATGCAAAGCTTATCGTCAAAGCTTTTTGAGTTGAAGCCAATCACAAAATCGTGAGATTTAATGTAGGCATTGAAATCAATTTTTGGATCAGGATTTACAATATCTTCCCCTGCAAGATACGCGAGTCTATCAAAGCTAGAATGGAAACCCAGCACTGAGATTCCCATATGGGCATAGTCGCCCCACCCTTTACAGTAGGTATAGTTTGGGTCATTTGGGATCTTCCTGTCAGGGATGAGATTGATGATTTCGCAATCGTAAAAGAGATAAGACATGATTTAGTTATGGGTAGGGTTAAACCATTGGGACATTAAGTAGGATAGTTCTCACTCAAATAATTAATAGCTTCAGCAGAAGTATAAGCAGAATATCCATTGATAAATGTTACTGAATGCTTATCTCTTTCATATTCAGCTATGGTAGCGCTGGGGTAAAGTTGTTGAAAAAATCTCGCTTCAAATTCAGTCATGATTTAGGTACTCGTAAGGTTAGTTTCAAGACCTGCCAAATAATTTGACAGTGATTGTGGCACATAGTTCCGTGCCATCTATGAGGTTCATCACTTTCCCTCTTACTCCTAGAGTCATCTCTTACGAGTCAAAGCTATAGCTTATCCCGCCCAAACTGCGGTTCTCCATTAATTTAACTTAACCTCACCCTAGCAAGGATTAACGAATCTGTCAACATATTGACTAATTACTTGCGCCAAATATCAAAAATTAGATCGTCGGTATCCTTTACCTCAGTATCGATGTAGTCCTCAATCAATTCTCTTAGGCATTCGTAGAGAGTATCAAAAGTGAGTTTGGCGCATTCACTGGCGTATTCTTCTTTGAAAATTACATCGATTTCATCATGGTTAAATAAGCCGATCCACGCATTCCAATGAGGGAATTCAAAATGAAATTTTTCGGTGAGAATTCCCATGCAATTTTTGATTGCAGTAGCCTCAACTCGCTGCCAAAAGAAGGCCACAATATCCCCTACTTTGGAATCCCATGAGCCATCGTTACGATACCTATTAGGGAACTTCTCTACAAAATATCTGCCGCCATCTAATGACCGCACCTCGCTGTATAACCCTGGCGGCATCACCCCACACCACTTATAACTAAATGCGCCAGGGGGAGCTGTTAGACACGCGCTAGAGAGTTGTTTTTTGCGATCGCCATAGTAGCCCCAATGGAACAACTCACCATCCTTATCAAACCATACAGGCACCTTAAGCGCAGTCTTAGCATTGCAACGTCTACCGCTTTCAAATACAAAGTTCGATAGTCCGCTGTACGTCTCACGTCCGGCTTTAATGAATAGATCGCACTCTTCCAGGGTGTAATATCTGTAACCTCCCTTTTCTTTTCTAAACTCAGCTTGGAGTGAACCCTTACCGCCTCCATTCTGAACCGTGTAGTAAATGTTTTTAGATACGTCATAGGTATCGTCAATCCTTGCAGCTAACTCCGAAGTATCAGTTTTCTTTTTATAAGCACTTCTCAATCTAGACGCATCAGTAGGGGATACACTGATACCTTGCAATTCTAGAATTTTGCTGATGGTGTAGTAATGACTTTTTACTCCCTTATCTCGGGCTTCGCATAGGGTTCTATCCTGACTCATCAAACGCCCTATTTGAGCATGGCAACCATCAATATCCATGATGATCATCTTGTAACCTTTAGGACATCTAAACACGTCCCTAATGCGGGTTAGGCCAAGTTGAGCAAGTCTTTTCGGTTGATTAGGAATTGTCTGTACCGCTGGATTTGTAGCGCTTGACCTGCCTGTACCCTGGTAGGCAATTTGATTATAGGATGGTTGTACTACTGTAAAACCCATCGCATTAGTTTTAATCGCCTCTTTAAGCGGTCGGATGTAAGTACCTAACAGCTTTTCAAGACTGCGGATATTGAACAAAGTTTTAATTACAGGGTTTGTTTCACGAAACCTTGCAATAGTTTCGACTGAGGTTGAGGTAATTACATTGCCATCCTCATCCCTCAGATCCCAATTGGTTGTTAAAAAATTTAAGATTTGTTTGGGCGATCGCGCCGCTACTCCAGGGGCTAACTTCTCCCAATCTAAATAAAGCTCAGCTAGCTTTAATTCATGCTGTACTTCAAGCCGATCTAATTCTTTGGGGCAAGTGGGAAAACCCTTGTACTTGAGTTCTCCAAAAGCCGGGATGCACCGCAACTCAGCATCAACTACTTTTTGTAATCCCTGAGTGTGGCAACGCTCAAGTAATTTTATCCCACACCAATGCGTAATTTTTGGATCAGTTGCAGCATAATTAATCTGTCGATTACCCATTGTTGGCAGGGCATAATCAAAGGTCTGATCCGTCTTATCGAGTGCAGGTTTGCCAAGCCTAAACGCAATCCATTTAAGACTGTTTGGCGCTGCCATGCCTAATTTTTGCATACCCTTAAACATCCCAGCCCAAAATATCTGGGATAGGCGTAGAGTATCAACTATATTAAATAACTGAGTGGCAAATTTGACATTCATCCAGAACATCTCAAAGCTAGCATTTTGGATGAATTTCTTAACCTTAATATCAGCTAAGACTTTGAGAAGTATTTGTAAGTCGGGGTGGTTTTCCAGGGTGTAATTTAGCCCCTGGAATTCTTTAGATCTGTTGATGCAACTGCCTAAATCCCAAACCATGACTAAATCAAGGTTTGGCAAATATACTTGCAGTAACCTAATCTCGCCTGTCAAAGGACTCTCAGCACCCTAAAGATAGGCCATCGGGTCTTTTTTATTGACAATGGCAAGAGTTGAATAGGTTTCGATATCAAAGCCTATCTCAGAGGCCGTCTGTAGGCTCTCTAAGCAAAGCTCCCACCTCGGATCACCCTGGCACACGATCCAATCTTCTAACCCGACTACTGCCAATCTAGAAGCAAATTTAGCAATGAATTGAATATGGTCTTGAATGTTTGGCATTAGGGGTAGTCTGAGAGGGCTTTGACGATTCCATCAAGGGAGTGCTTTTCAGCCAATTCAATCAAATCTTTAACGAGGTTAGAGTTAGTCTTTATACCATCTACTTTCATCGCAATTACATCTTTACTTGCGATGACATCATAGTGACTGTTTAGAACAGAGAAACCAGTAGATACCTCTTGAACTGATTGAGATGTCATTAACTTAACAGGATGACCTGAAAGCGTCAAAGCTTGGAATAAGGCTGCGCTTTCATTTTCTGATCGGCAAAATGATGTGGTAATTGTGATCCCATCAAGGTTGAAAGTTAAAGTTACAATGTAGTCTTTCATGAGCGATCCTCTTACATCTTGTTATCAAGTGACAAATAAACGATGGTGCCAAGGGCAAAAAATGGAAAGCAATAGAATTGAATTAAGAACACTTGCAACCAAGGAAGACTCACACCAAACATTATCCAGTAAAAGAAACAAAAGACTTGACTCGTGATAAGCGCGGTGAATACAGGTATGAAACTCTTAATAATTTCTACCGTAATTTTTCGCGCCGTGATCTTTTTAAGATGTCTCATCCGCGATTAGCCTTTTCTCGATTTTCAATCATTCCAGACGTGCGGGTAACTGCGCCGTTCTCTTCTAACCCCTGGATCGCTTCCAGGGCAGTCGCACCTAGAGACACAGTTCCACCGCAGATTGCAGCCCATCAATCATCTCTCAACTCAAGTCGAATATTAAAATAGGGTGCTGATTTAGTCATTAGTGATTTGCCTCAAAGCCATCAGCGGAAACCCCTGCCCAATCAGACTTACCTAGACCCCACCTCAGAAATAAACAGTCAACACCCTGAGCAGAAACATAAGAGTATCTTACTGTCACTGTGAATTGATGCTCCCAACCTCGTGAAAGCATGTGGGTTAGGGTTTGTGTGTCTTTAGGAATAAACTTCCCCATAGACCCGGCAGGGTATCTTGCCTGCAACACATGCTCTTGTGCAAATTGATCCATCATGATTAATTTCCCTCCATCATTATTTTGTAATCTTCAATGCTGTCAGCGATCGCCGCTGCATATTTCAGAACTGCGATCGCTTGGCAATAATCCGATTCACTTGACATCTTTGTGCTTGGGAAATGGGTAGAAGTGCAGCCCCTCCTTACTCTAATCTCAGCAAGTGGGAACACCGAGTCGTTGCTTTCATAGATAGAAATATACCCTGTACCAAATTGCAAAAAGAAGGGTGATCCGTTTTCCTGTATCCGATTTTCTGCGCTTTCCACTTTTTCTAATGCTGTGTAGGTTTTCTGAATCTCGCCATAGGGTAATGCATAGTCTTCTTCATGGTCACGGAAATACTCCGCTGCGGCTTGGTATGAATTCGCTATGTCGATTGGGATATCAATTACAATCGTTCGTTCTACAGTATCTTGCAGATAGAATTTAAATTTCATGTTTTACTTCTAAGTGGAAAGATGCAACGCGATCGCATTCTCAGTCACAGAGTACAAAAGTCTCTACGAAAAGAACACCCCGATTAAATCCATCATCAGGTTCGACAGAGTGCATAACTTCAATCACGGTAAAATCATTACTGCCAAACTTTACAATTTCACCAATACGAGGGAGATTATCGGATTCGACTTTTACATCAGACTGACAGTCATCAGAGAATCGCAATCGCAATGTGTATTTCATGTTTTCCTTATGGGTTAGTTTGCTGAGAGTAGATGTACCGCGATCGCCTTGATTATCTTGACCGATCCCAATCTGGATTCCCTCCATGCCATCGTTTCATCCAATCATGCTTCAGTGAGTGCAGTTCTACGTTTGACCTTTCCAGTGCAGCTGATTTGACAGCCTTAGCCCTCTTGGATGGAGTCAGATCATAGTGAGGCACAACCGAGCGATGGAAATATTCGCGCTTCAGCCCAATTGATAGGGCGAACGAGTGCAGCTCATCTAAATCCCCGTCACAGAAAAGGTGACACTATTGATTCCCGTACCTCCGTGCTTGAGCGCCCTTTGGTACAGACGTAAACAGATTATCAACATATATAGTCACTCTCCTTCCCTCCTGCTTTGTTCGACTTTAGGCACAAGCGCGATCGCAATATCAGCTTTCACGGCAAAGCACAATTATGTCTGAGGATAGAGTCGCACACTTTAACCCGATGTCATCGGGTTCCACAACGTGACGGACTCCAGTGACTAAAAAAGGAGATCCGCCAAATACTATAGTTTCACCAATACGAGGTACGCTAAAGGTTTCAACTTCTGAGTCAGAACGAGATCCGTTCAAGATTCGCAATGTGTATTTACTCATGTTTTCCTTATGAATCAGTTTGCTGAGAGTAGATGCACCGCGATCGCTTTTACTTACTTTGAGGCATCCCGGTCTTGTTGCTGCTTCTCTTTAAGTTGCTGTGCTGTCGCATCTACCACTTGTGCCCGAGCTTCCATTGCTTTTCTCAACTCTTCTAACGGACTGTCCTTAGCCATGTTTTCCTTGATAACGAGTTTGATAAGATATGCACCGCGATCGCATCACTTACTTCGAGGCATCCCGAAGGGATTTAGCTTGCTGTTGACTTTCAATGAATTTCTGCTCTGCCTCTTTCCGCAGTTCTTCTATAGCTGCCAAGGCGTCTAGGGCTTCAGTTATGGGGTCTTTTCGTAGAGTCATGCTTCTCCAAAGTTTGAGGTTTTTAACTTTCCAACTCATCTCAATCTACAGCCTATTTACGAATCTGTCAACAGATTTATACTAAAACATTGCCATGCATCTCCTGGTATAGATTCCAGAAGCACCCTAGCATGAAGTCGTTCTTAAGGAATTTGCCACATTCCTGCTTAAATTGACCCTGGGACTTTCCAGGGGTTTGAATCAGGGCATAGGCGCTGTGCAGGCGCAATGCAAAACCTCTCTCATAGCCTAGATTCTCACAGAGATAGGTGAAGTCGTTATAGTCCAGCATCGGCCTCTTCGCGGCCTTCATGATTACACTCCAAGGTTTATGGCTTTTCTTTTTAGCATCTGAAATAAGCTTAGTTAGAGCGAGTTGAGATGAATTTAGAGTAAGTCTCACCAACTTCTCCGAGGCTACCTCAGTGGGGCTGAGGCGATCGCGTAAATCTTTTTTAGGGATTATGTTGACTGTGAAACAATTTTCACATAGGACATAACCATCAGGGTTTTGTTTAGCAATCGTCAAGCGATCGCCCAAAATCTCATCACAGCTTTTGCACCGAAAAGAGTTATCAGATTCTTTTCTTTTTTTCGCTTGTAAGCTCCAGGGGTATGCAGCATCGGGCAACCCTGGATGCTGCTCAAAAAATCCTACATGGTCTAGATACTTACAAATCTTAGATTGATTGTTTGGGTCTTTTCTCAAACCCCTACCAAGCATCTGAAAAGCTAATGCCACAGACGCCGTGAGTCTCGCGAGTTGGATGCAGCTACACCAAGGCAGATCTACACCCTCAGTAAAAAGATTGACGTTAGTAATTACTAAAATCTCGCCAGATTTAGATTTAGCTTTTGCTGATTCTCTTTCATCTTTTGTCGAATTCCCATCTAGATGTAAGGCAATATCTTTGCCATAATATTGTTGCCCAAAAGCGTTGTACTTATCTCGCACGTTGATACTGTGATCAATAGTTGTGCAAAATACAAGTGTCGATTCTCCTAGGGCTAATTCCTGCCAAGTCTCGACTAAACCCGTGATTACAATCTCATTATTAAAAGCTGAGTTTTGCTCATCCATTGCAAAATCCCCACCTCTAAGAGTGAATTTCTCATGTAGGGATTGCTTGATATATATTTCATAGGGGCACAAATAACCTTGATCAATAAACCATCGAATAGATGGAGATTTGATTAGATGATCTGCGATATCTTCAAAACCCTTACCATCCAATCTCTCAGGAGTAGCGGTATAAAAAACAGAATGAATGCTTTGAAAGAAATTAACACACTTCATCCAAGATGTAGATTTTGCATGATGCGCCTCATCAAAAATTACAAAAGTAAATTGAATCGGCAATGATTCTAAACGCTTATGCAAAGTGGCTGAGCTTGCGATAATGATTGAGGCAAACCAATTAGTAGTGGTGTTGCCTTGAATAATCCCTGGCACGATTCCAAGTGTTGAAAAATAACCTAACAAATTTTGAATTAGGTCATGGTTAGGCGCAACAATCAGAACCCTTGATTTAGGATTTTTGGTGATTGCTGCCACAGATAGATAAACAATTTCTAAAGACTTGCCAGTGCCCGTGGGCGACTGAACCATAATCTTTTTTTTGTTTGATCTAAAGCCTAGCTGAATTCCTTTTATGTGATCCCATTGATAATCTCTAGGCTTGAAAAATAATTCAAAAGTTTCTAGTGGTGTCATTTGTTTTTAGCTTTCACTCGACTTAAAAATAAGCTCTTCTAACTTTTGGTCTTTCGATAAAACAAGAATTTTTGAATTCTTTTGCAATTCTCGATAGATATAGGCTTCAGTGCTTATAGCTTGTCTAACAATCTCACTGACAGTCTTCCCTCGCATTTCTGCCATGAGATTCAGCATCCGAATTGAGTCAGGCTTTAGACTCACCTTTATCGTGGTAAATTCATTCATTAGATTATCTGTATTGGGGAAAGATGATTAGTTCCAGGGTTAGGTTGCTCAGTTGCACTAACGAATGGCTTTCAAGATTATAGAGATAAAATTTATCTGTGAGATTCGTTATCGAATCAGGAATATCGAATCGTCTTGTCGAATCAAGAAGCTTCTCTGCTACATAATCTTTGGAGTCTTGAGAGCTAGTAAAATCAAACCTCGCACCTGATAAATGCTCTTTGAAAGAGTCAGAGTTATTAAAATCAATTGGGGATGGATAAGACTCAGGATCAAACTGCGATAAGATTTGAGTAAAACTTATCGCGGTAGCCTCAACTGGATACCCAATAGTCTCTAATTGATTTCCTTCTTTATCATGGTTGATGCACCATAGAAAATTATTCTTAAGTGCAATTCTAAGATGCTTAATTTTCTGGAGTTTCTTGAACGTGGCTTTGTTCAAGGTGAAAGTCGAATCTAATTCAAACCGTGCTTCAAACCTTGCGATATAGGCGCTTGGAGAAGTCATATACCAGTAACCCGACTGATATGTGATAAAATCGCTAAGAGCGTCTGAGAGGGCTTCTAGGAGCTGACTCTTGAACTTTATAGCTCTGAATTCAAGGTCTTCTAACCCTGGTAATTTGAAGACCTCTGATAGATAGCTAATTGCGAATGTTGGTAATACAAATTCTTGCGATCGCGTATCATCGGATAATTCAAAAAGTCTTAACTTAGAACCCTGAACTAATAACTCAATAAAGTCAGTTTGCGGCTTGATTTCTTTATCCCATGCAACTTTTATGCTGCCAGGGGTAATTACGTTCACAGCATCAAAAGTTTGGATCGCATAGCTTTTGCCATTCCAAACTACTACAGTTAAGGACTTGTCTTGAGCATCAAATAAACTTAGCTTAGTGCTAGGGATAGATTTGAATAATCTTGTAATCGCACTAAATTGAGCCTTAGTCAGGATTATTTGCATTAGTCAATACTTACACCTCTAACAGTGAGTGGCTTATCTCGATTTGCTGGCCTATCCATTGGATTTTGGATCGGGGTTTCGATTCGCTTGAACTTAGTTTTAGGATCTATCAAACTTGTCTGACCCACTACCAAATATAAAAAGACGCCATTAGTAATTATTTCAGTGTTCCTAACTGTGCAGAAAAATAAACCTTTTCTTTTAGGGATAAGGTATTTACCAGGGACTTCGATGTAGTCTAGATATTTCAAGTCAGAAACTAAAATATCTTCCATAAAATTAAAACTGAGATGTTGACAAATTTCTAGCTAAAATGAACCCTGGAAAGTGTTTAAGTTTCCAGGGTTAGTGTCAATCAAACCTATACAGGAGATTCCGATTCTGATTCGTACACTGCGAACTCGACTTCATCAGAGTTGATGTAAGTGGCCTGCATGTCTGAACCAGCGGCGATCGCCTTGAACTCTTGAGGCTCTACTGGTTCAGAGTCATCGTAGAACGAGGCAAAATCAGGCCAGTCAAACGGTTTTGCTTTGCCAAGCTGGATTGTATGCTTAGGGTAGTCCGTGCGCTGCAAGCGAGGGTTGAATGCAACGAGGTTGATCTTAATCCCCTGATTGTTGACGTTCGGGTTATACATCTTCTCAATCATCAAAGGGCTAGTAAAAAACTCCCAAGCAACTGCCTTCCCTTTAGGAAAACGAATCTTAGTAGGATTTGTGATAACAAAATCCTTAGCAGTCCGGCTATAGCGCGGCGCGGTTTCAGGACTAATCTCAACGTCAACCCAATGAATAGTTTCACCAGTCTTATCTAAGGTTTTTGACCCCAGCTCATATCCAATAACTTGCATCTCAATTCGGGGCAGTGGAACCCCTGGAAACGCATCAAAGAAGGGTAGGGTGATAGATGAGGCTGAGGCTGGTAGGGTGTTGCCCGTGGGGGGTTTCATGACCCACTCAGCAATGCTGCTGAGATCCTTATCATCTAGATCGCTGTAGATCTGCTGATAGTTTGCCTTATCAGGCGCTACCACTTTAGACTTCTCAGATTCCTTCTTAAAACGAATGTTTAACGCAAAGGATACTTTATAAGTCTTCCCTTCAAAGTCTAGGATCTTAGAGATCCTAAAGTAAGGTACATCCGCCTTCTCTTCTCTTGATTTTCGAGTAGAAATACCCAAATTGTTTGACTGAAGGCTTAGCGTGGCGTTCCCTGCCTTTAACTCTCCATTGACCTCTTCAATGGGAAATACATTGGCATCAACTCCCCCACCAAATTTTACAAAAATCTTCTCTCCATCCCCCCAAATTTGCCCGACATATAATGAGACTAAATCACGATCATACTGGGCAAAATTGTCTAGGTTAGGTTCATCAGTGAAGCACCGCAGCATTAGGGTTGATGTCAGCTTCTCCTCATCAGTCGTTAGATGATTGATTCCGATGTTAGTCCAACGCTCTTCAAACGTATTCATTGAGGCAGTGGGAAATGACTCTGACCCCATCGTGATCGCGATTAACTCAGCCTTTACCGTAGCTTTGGAAGCAACCATGTTATTTACCGTTAGGTTATTGGGAAAACGTGAAGACTCTAGTGAATCTTAAAAAACCGAAACTTGACTACCCTGGAACATCGCTTGGAAACTGTGATCAAACAGTTCCAAATCTAGCTTAGTGACTCCGCTAGAATTAAAGAGCTTTTCAACACTTTCAAGCTGCAAGACTTGAGACTTTTTGACTCCCATTAATGAAACTATTTTATCATATTCCTGTCGTACTTTATACAACATCGGGTCATGAATTCGTGCCAGGGTTAGCGCGGCCTCTCGCCCTTCTGCATTGGTTAACAGTGGAGCTTCTAGCTGCAAACGATGATTGAAAGAACAATTCTTTAGCCAGTTCTTATCAGCTGAGATTTCCAGGGTTATGAATGCTTCTAGCTCTCTTACTTGAGGGAAGAGCATTTCAAATTCACCCTGGATATCAATTAAGCTTGATCTCGCTTTAATCAGCACTACCACGATATCTGTGTGAGTTAGAATCATTTGATTTCCGTAACAACTGAATCAGTCTCGGGTTCGATGTCTTCAACTTCAACCATCCAATGTTCCATCAACGGGTTAGACTTGTTAAGATCCTTTACCCAAGCTTCAACGCATTCCTTATCTGCTGTTGGCGGGTATGCTCCTAGTGTTCCGTTTTCTAGTCTCCAAGTTAACTGCCACATGAGATTTTTAGGTATCAAGTTTGCTCGTCATGCCATGATCTTAGCTTTTATAGTCGAATCTGTCAACAGATTTCTAGTGAATCTTTACCCTATTTAGATTCGGTTGCAATCTTCATCCCATAACGAGATTGCAGTGTTCAACCAACCAGAAAACATCTCGGGATTGTTTAAGGCATAGGCTGAGAACGATCTTAACTGAGAATCCCCAGACGTCAAATCCCACAGATCCTTACCCCAAATAATTGCGTCATCCTTATACTTTGGGATTATCCCTTTTCCTGAACATGCCAATTGATAAATCAATTCAGCCCCAGCTAACATTACAGCGCTATTGGCAAAGGCAAGGCTAGATACTGCCATCTTATGAACTATAGATTGATGCAATCGCCATTCTTCAGTAGTAACGCCTATTGCTGCGGCTTTGATCTGCAAATCATGTATAGCACTCGCTTTTTGATTAAACGCGATCGCGTTCAGCCAAGAATGAGAGGATAAATTCGTAGAAATGCCTTTCGTAGATTCATTGGCAAACCCCCATATTTCAGAGAACTTAAGCCTCATTGCATCTAACTCAGATCGATCCATCTAAATATCCTCTCTTGATTTCATCTTTCCTTTTCTAGACTGGCGTAGCGTTCTGACACGGAGAGCCGTTTTGATGACCTCCCCAGGGGTTCGTTTGAAGCACTTAGAGCATATACCCCTGGAACGCGATTCATTGCTCTTGAGCCTTCTACCATCGATAGAGCAAACAGGGTTAGGAATTCCCTGTTTGAGTCTCTGCCGATATTCCTTTTTTGTGTCTCTAGTCATTTGGATTTTGATTAACTGAGTTGGCTCAAAGCAAACATGCCACAAAATCCCATTTTTGCCGCATCTCGAACATCTAAAAGAATCTGAATATTTCTCTTTTTTGCCTTCGATTCTTTACCAAGTCTTTCAATCCCCTTGATTGTCCAGTCGAGATTCGCAACTTCTTTTACTAGCGACTCATCCCATCCACACGCGATTGCAGCTTTTTGAGCCTGAACTAAACTTAAACCATGAATCTTGGTTGCTCTTTTAACTTGATTGACGTTTAGATTTTTCATGAACTTGTTCTCCTTTGCGTATATCCCTACTGTACGACACTTGCGGCATGTTTGACCCGATAACCAAACGAACAATACAGAATCTTTACAAAAGACCCTGTATTGTATTTTTCTAAATTACTTTCGAGTCTGGACTGGCATAATCAATGAACTATGTTCACCAAAGATTACAGGCGATTTGCCGGTATTTACTCTCATCCTCACCAATTTAGTCTTATGGTTCTGTAAAGTCTCCTTAACATACTTGAGCTGGAATGCTACCGCAAAGCCCTCAGCAAGTTTTATCGGAGCAATGGTGATAGTTGCTGCGAGTTCTGGGTATGAACCATCAGAGTCTTTTGGGATGAGCTGTGATGGAGTATCACCAGGGTTAATGATGAACTGAACCATCGCGGTGTCCATCATGTTAAGATGGGTTAGGATTTGCTGACGGTCTAGATCCACCTCGTAATTAAACTGCCTAGGGATAAGCTGAGAGATATTTGGGTATTGTCCAGGGGTTAGCGGCATTGAAACCTTAAAACCCTTGGTTTGAATCTGCAAGAATCCTTCATATTGGACTTCAATAAAGGAAAGTTTTATCTTTTCAGACTGAAGTTTCTTTAGGTTTGCGATCGCTTTTGTTAAGGGAATCTTTGGGGTCACAAATTCAAAATTCTCGACAGGGTAGACCCCTGGAAGACTCGCCATGACTAAGCGATGCCCATCAGTAGCACCTGCACTGATCTCGCTATTTGAACAGCTCAGCACGATCCCACACAAAACCGTCTTAGTAGGTTCGTTTGAGGTTGCGTAGCTAACAGTTTCAATCAAATCTACAAACGGACTACAGGCGAAGCTGATCGAAGTCGTAGGCTCAAGATCTTGAATGAATTCGTAGGCTTCAGGGTCAATTGACCCTAAGTTAAATACCAATTCTCCGACAGTGATTTTGAGGGTGTGATTAGATTCATTTGATTCGATAGTCAGCAGATTCTCTTTTTTACCTTTCAAGCACTCTAGAACTTTTTTTGCTGGGATTGCAAATGTGCCAGGGTTATCCGACTCAATGAATCTTCCTGAGGCTTCAAAGGTGAAATATTCGCGGCAATGAGTCGCCGCCATTTTGTATTTTCCCCAATCATCTACATCTATGAATACGTATTCATAAAAAGGATTTGCTTTAAGCTTGATAGCTTTAGCGATATCTTCCAACTGAGCTTTGAAAGATTTTAGATTGACAACAACTCGCATAATTATCCTAAGGTTGAAAGCAGGCTCGATTCTTGAGTATCGACTTGAAAGCATCGGTATTTTAGAGTTCCATCATTTTCAAGACCCTGGATAGCCTCTAGAACCGTATCTCCTAGGGATTCTTTCGTACCGATGCTGGCTACCCATTGCCCATCGCGGCGCTGGACTTTGATTGTGAAGTGAGGTTTTTGCATGATTAAACTAGTTCCTTAATCTGTTCTATGGTCTTAGACAGCGCGACGATCGCCTTAAAATCCGAGATGAAAGTATTAATAATCTCGCGGTAGTCTTGACCTTTTTGATCCAGGGATTCACCGACCGGGATCAGATCAGCATTTACTCCGATCTTAATTAAGCAATCGTCTAAGTTGTCACCTAAATCAATTCTTGTAATCTGGACTTTGATGTATTCGGAATCCATGAAGCTCCTTTGTTTGAATTAGTGGGCAGATTTCAGCTAAGGATTAGGTGAAATAAATGCCTAACTTTCGGGCTGCGCTCAAGATCAGATCTGCTTTTGATCGATCTCCGATTGGGCTTGTGTTTTGAATGTAGTAGTACGTCTGAAGAGCCGTGATCAAAACTTCCAATTCTTCTGGGTTTAATGTCGTTTCGATATTGATAGGATCTGGCATGATTTTGAATCTCTCGGATTTGTTAGTGATGGCTGAATAAGCTTCTAACAATTCCGCTGCATGTGTTTTCGCACAGGCTAAACGAAACCTTGCAAGTGACAGTGAACTCAGGATATCCTTAGACGATTCACGGAGATCTCGATGGGTAAGATCTCCTTGTCCTAGTCTTTTGACATCTTGGCTAATCTGGTTTAGTTTTAGTTCCATCCCTGTGATCTGATTTGTCAGATTATCTACCAGCTCACTTGACGCTTTCATTTCTAGAGTCAATCGAATCAGCTTTTCAGCTTCGTTTTTTTCCACTTGGTTCTCCTGAGTTAAGGCGCGGTATGAGAATTCTAATGAGATGTGAAATCTCCCTTTTCGGTCTCTTTGTCAAGCTGGTTTATCAGGAGTTCCATAGTTGCGGTCTGACTTGTCAGAATGGCTAAACGTAAATCTGACGCTTCCTTTTCTCGCGTTAGTCGAATTATCTTTTCGGCATTGGTTTCGGCCACTTGGTTCTCCTGAGTTAAGGTGAGGTATGAAAGGTAGATGCCCTGATAGTTTCTAGCTATCGGTTAGCGCATCTATCTCAGATTGTGTCTGCTGGAGTTCACCAAACAGTCGATCCCGTTCTGACTGCAATTCCAATAGTTCCGCTTCTAGTTCTTGTTCAGTTGTTGCCACTTGGTTTTCCTAAATATTTAACTCAACTACAAACACCCTAACGCCTATTTGCGAATCTGTCAACAGATTTATCAAAAATTAAACCGATGGCGACTGATTTCTGATAATTTGATTGGCATAAGCGATCGCCTCGGGTTTTGTTTGAAAGTCAAGCTTGACCTTAAATAAATAAGGCTGTAGTCTTTCCAGGGTTACTTTTGCAGGCTCCCAAGTGATTAATCTGAAGCCTGCAAATTTGCCATTCGCGTCTAGATTTTCTTCTATTTTGTACTGCATAATTAATCCTGTTTTTAGTTTCTGCTATGTCTATTTTGGTCTAGGCATTGACAAGCTCGTAAGGAAATTTGATGTGTTTTAGATGAAGTTTAAGACCATGCTCTACGGCTCTACAGGGTTGAATGCAGCATCGCATGAGTACTTGGCAATCACTACCATGTAGTCATCGCCTAGAGCCATCTGAGAGTCACTGTCGGTATCTTTTCGGGCGTCCTTTCCAAACCAAGTGACATGAATTAGGCAAATCCAAACCCCGTCAATATTTTCTCTAAAACGATTGTAGTCGTATGCGCTATTAAATTCAGATTCAGAAGCATCAACCCAGATGTTTTGTAG
>Ga0105046_10006840_pt1 | contig 18019 bp, 16 predicted proteins | sample MAT03_FD_78385 | JGI IMG/M metagenome (GOLD analysis project Ga0105046, IMG submission 78385) | Freshwater microbial communities from Lake Fryxell liftoff mats and glacier meltwater in Antarctica - MAT-03 (megahit assembly) | ecosystem: Environmental > Aquatic > Freshwater > Ice > Liftoff...
GGCCGCGGCGGCTACTAAGGCCTGCGACACAAGCCCCTTCAGCTTCTGGCTGAAAGCCTGCTTGAAAGGCTTCAAGACTGCGGTTTTGAAGCCTTTTTGCTTTCTACCCCTTATGTGACGGGCGCAAACAGCTATTGTTTTTATAGCGCTCGATTAGCCGTCGCCTTGGCGGTGTTTACGCGGTCGGCCCGCCAGGGCTTTGTCCAATAGCACGTTGGGCAGCAAGCGCAGCAACTTGGCCACCACCCCCATCTGCCAGGGAATTACGCGGTAGCTGGCACCGGCCTCAATCGCACCAAATGCCTGGTCGGCAAAGGCTTCTGGCTGCATCAAGAACGGCATGGCGTAGCGATTTTTCTGCGTGAGCGGGGTGTCGATGTAGCCGGGACAGAGCGTGACCACCTTCACGCCCGCAGGGCGCAACTCGCCGCGCAGGCTTTCGCAATAAGCAATCACCGCCGCCTTGCTGGCGCAATACGCGCCGTGCCCCGGCAGGCCGCGAATACCGGCGACACTGCCAATGCCGACCAGTACGCCCGAGCCGCGCTGCACCATGGCCTCGACAAAGGGGTGGAAGGTCGCCGCCAGGCCCATGTTGTTGGTGGCCAGCGTCTGCGCCATCACAGCCAGGTCTTCACGCACGGCGGTGTCCATGCCTATGCTGATCCCGGCGTTGGCGATCACCACGTCGGGCACACCCTGAGCCGCGATGCAGGCCTGCCCTGCGGCCACAATGCTCTCGACATGGGAAACATCGGCGCTATAAATTTGATAGCCCTCTGCGCCGAGCTGGTGGGACACGGCCCATGATTCGACCTCCGCCGTGCGGCGAGCCACCAGGGCCAGCCGGTAACCCGCCTGAAAAAACCGCAGCGCCAGCGCCTGGCCGATGCCGCTGGACGCGCCGGTGATGAAAACGAGTCTGGACATGTGCAGGTCTCCGTGCCGTGGCTGAGTTTCAGGGAAAGGAGCCCTAGACGGTCAGGGCACGCTGCCGGCCGCTTTTCGCGGCACCAGCACAGCTCTGACGCGGCCCTTGAGGTCGGCCACCCGATCCATGTTGTCGTAGGCAAACGTGTCGCCCTCAAACTCGTCGCGGTCGCGCTTGATGACCACCGGCAAATGCGATTTAACGCGCTCTACATTGACGAACACGTGCAGGAACTCTCCACGAAATTCCAGCCGCGGGACCTCCCTGCCGTCGGGGTCCACCGACGCGTCCCGCACCACCCGCGCGTTGCCGATCAGCTGAACTTCAGAGCCATCGCCGTTGCTCAGAGCGCGGTCGCCGGTGGAGGTCGTCAGGCGACCTTCGATGCTGTAGCTGCGAATCAGCGCCTTGTCGATCTCCAGCGTGTCGGTATCGGGGTAGTGGCGCACCTCGATGCCCGACACATCGCTCTTGAGCTGGCCCGCGTCGTCAAACGTCTTGATGCCGAACTTGCGCATGTAATAGTCGGGCTCGGTACTGACCGCCCTCTGGCCTTCGGGCTGCAGCGATTCAGGGGTGTTTCGCACCAGCCAGTAGGTCCCCAGAGCCAGCACGCCCATCAACAGCACCGGGATGTAGATGGCCGTGCGCTCCCAGACCCGCGACAGCCTGTCCAGCAGGCTGCGCCAGGTGGGCGCACTGCCCCGCGCGGGTCCCCGGTGGCTGGCGGCCATCAGCGCGTGTACTCCTGCAGCAGCGCGGCGTAACGGCCACTGGCCACCATCAACAGGTCGCACAGTTCGCGCACCGCCCCATCACCGCCGCGCGTCTGGGTCACATAGTGAGCAGCGGCCTTGACCTCGGCATGTGCGTTGACCGGCGCGCAGCTGAAGGCGACGCGGCGCATTACCGGCAGGTCCGGCCAGTCATCGCCCATGAAAGCCGCCTGGGACCAGTTCAGACCCAGCGCTTTCAAGGTGGCCTCGGCTGCGGGGCGTTTGTCTTCGGTGCCGAAATGGGTGTGCGTCACACCCAGCGCGTGCAGGCGTGAGCGCAACACTACGCTGTCGCGCCCGGTAATCACGGCAGGCGTGATGCCGGCCTTTTGCAGCAGCTTCAGGCCATGACCGTCGAGGGTGTTGAAGCGCTTGAGTGTTTCGCCGCCAGTGGTAAAGCCGTCCTGCCGCGTGGCGCGCGCGTCGCCGTCCGGGTATTCGCCAAAATACAGGCCGCCGTCCGTCAACACGCCGTCTACATCGAAGAAAATCACCTTGACGTTTTGTGCCCGCAGCAGCAACTCGGGTGCAAAGTTCAGGGCGGGCGTCACGGCCTTCATGCTTGATCGCTCGAAAACCGCATCGAAGCGACGCGCGTGGGCGCCCGCCTCTCCAAGGCAGGGCCGCGGAACTGGCCTTGGCCTGTCCTGAGCTTGACGAAGGGCCAGGCCGCAGGCGCAGCGGCCCCCGGGGGCAGCGCACCGCCGAAGGCGCGCGAAGTGAAAAGCGTGGGGGTCGGTTCCGCCGCCGGGCCGCCCCCAGCCGGAACAGCGCCCTCGGGGGACAGCGCAGCACACGAAGTGACAAGCGTGGGGGTCAGTTCCGCCGCCGGGCCGCCCCCAGGCGGGACCGCCCCCTCGGGGGGCAGCGCAGTACACGAAGTGACAAGCGTGGGGGTCATATCACCTTGGCGCGCAGCAGGTCGTTGCTGTTGAGTGCGCCGCACAAGACATCGTTGTCGTCCACCACCAGCACGCTGGTGATGCGGTATTGCTCCATCAAGGCCACCGCCTCCACGGCCAGCGCATTGCTGCGCAAGGTCCGCGGCTTCGGGTGCATGACGTTTTCTGCCGTGCTGGCCCGCAGGTCCACGCCTTTTTCAACCAGGCGGCGCAAATCTCCGTCCGTGAAAATGCCGAGCACCCGTCGCTGCCCATCGACCACGGCGGCGGCGCCCAGGCCCTTGCTGCTCATTTCGCGCATCAGTTCGGTAAAACCGGTTTGCTGGCGCACGGCAGGCACCGCGTCGCCGGTACGCATCACATCGCTGACATGGGTCAGCAGCTTGCGGCCCAAAGCCCCGCCGGGATGGGAACGGGCAAAGTCTTCTTCCTTGAAGCCACGCGCGTCGAGCAGCGCCACGGCCAGTGCATCGCCCAGGGCCAGCTGCGCCGTGGTGCTGGCGGTTGGCGCGAGGTTGAGCGGGCAAGCTTCGATTTCGACGCTGCTGTCGAGCACGATATCGGCATGCCGCGCCAAGGTGGACTGCAGGCCGCCCGTCATCGCCAGCAGCGGCACGCCCTGGCGCTTGACAACGGGCAGGAGGGAGGTCAGCTCCTGCACCTCGCCGCTGTTGGAGATCGCAAACAGCACGTCGGCGCCGGTGATCATGCCCAGGTCGCCATGGCTGGCTTCGGCGGGATGCACAAACATGGCCGGGGTGCCGGTGGACGCCAGGGTTGCGGCAATCTTGCGCCCGATGTGGCCGCTTTTGCCCATGCCCATCACCACCACACGACCCTTGCAGTTGAGCACCATCTGCACGGCCCGCGCGAATTCGGGGCCGATCCGGCTTTTCAGGCCGAGTACCGCAGCCGCTTCTATTTCGAAGGTTTTGTAGGCCAGCGCGAGGGCTTGTGCGGGATCAAAATTCACGGGATCAAAGCTCATGCCCGCATTCTATAGAGCCGCCCCCGAACACCGCCCCGTGAAGGGCCGCGTGCAACGGTCATCGGCTACCATCAATACATGACCGCGTTGGAACTGACACTGCTGTATCTGCTGGCTGCCGTGCTCAGTGTGGTCGCCTGCCGTTTGCTCAAGTTGCCGCCCATGCTCGGTTACCTGGCCGCCGGGGTGGTGATAGGCCCCCATGCGCTGGCCTTGTCGCAGGACGCGGATGGCGTGCGCCACCTCGGGGAGTTCGGCGTGGTGTTCCTGATGTTTGTGATCGGGCTGGAGTTCAACCTGCCCAAGCTGCGCTCCATGCGCCGCCACGTGTTCGGCCTGGGGCTGCTGCAGGTGCTGATGACGATTGTGCTGGTCACCTTCGGCTCGCTGTTTCTGGCGGTGATGGCGCCCACGTTGTGGGGCATGTCATGGCAGACGGCACTGGCCCTGTCGGGCGCGATGGCGATGAGCAGCACCGCGGTGGTGGTCAAGCTGCTGTCCGAGCGGCTGGAGATGGAGTCCGAACATGGCAAACGCGTGATGGGCGTGCTGCTGTTCCAGGATTTGGCCGTGGTGCCACTGCTGGTGCTGATTCCGGCTCTCGGCACATCGCCGGACAAGCTGCTGATGGCCCTGGCGATTGCCGGCCTGAAGGCCACCGTGCTGGTCGGCCTGCTGCTGACCGGTGGCCAGCGTGTCATGCGCTGGTGGCTCACGCTGGTGGCCAGGCGAAAAAGTGAAGAGCTGTTTGTGCTGAACCTGCTGCTGGTCACGCTGGCACTGGCCTGGCTGACCGAGCTGGCCGGCTTGAGCCTGGCGCTCGGTGCCTTTATCGCCGGCATGCTGATTTCTGAGACCGAATTCAAGCACCAGGTGGAAACCGATATCCGGCCTTTTCATGACGTGTTGCTGGGCCTGTTTTTCATCAGTATCGGCATGATGCTGGACTGGCGGCTCGTGCTTGAGCGCTGGCCGCTGGTGTTGCTGCTGCTGACGGTGCCGGTGCTGTTCAAGCTGCTGCTGGTCACGCTGCTGGCGAAGGGCCTGGGCGCGACCACCGGCGTGTCGCTGCGCACCGGCCTGTACCTGGCGCAGGCCGGCGAGTTCGGTTTTGTGCTGCTCTCGCTGGCGCAGCAAAACAGCCTGATTCCGCCGGCCCTGCTCAACCCCATCCTGGCCAGCATGGTGCTTTCCATGCTGGCCACGCCGTTCATCATCATGTACAGCAACCGCATCGTGATGCGCCTGGTCAGCAGCGAATGGCTGCAGCAATCGCTGCAAATGACCTCCATTGCACGCATGTCCATCAACGTCGACAAACACGTGATCATCTGCGGCTACGGCCGCTGCGGGCAAAACCTGGGCCGCATGCTCGATGGCGAAGGCATTCCTTACATGGCGCTGGACCTGGACCCGGACCGGGTGCGCCAGGCGGCGGCAGCCGGCGACTCGGTCGTGTTCGGCGATGCCGTGCGGCTGCAGGCCCTGATGGCGGCAGGCCTGGCACGCGCCAGCGCCGTGGTGGTGACTTACCTGGACACCGCCAGCGCGCTGAAGGTGCTGGCCAACATTCGCACGCACGCGCCCACCGTGCCGGTGATTGTGCGCACGGTGGACGACCACGACCTGGAAAAGCTCCAGGCCGCCGGCGCAACGGAGGTGGTTCCCGAAGCCATTGAAGGCAGCCTGATGCTGGCCAGCCATGCGCTGGCGCTGGTGGGGGTGCCGATGCGCCGCGTGATCCGCGTGGTGCAGGACCAGCGTAACGCGCGCTACAACCTGTTGCGCGGTTATTTTCACGGCGCCGACGACAACACCGTCAACGAGATCGACCAGGAACGGCTGTCCACCATCACACTGCCACTGGGCACACGGGCGGCCGGGCAGGTGCTGGGCGCCATGGCCCTGCATGCCGCCGGGGTGCGGGTCGTGAGCCTGCGGCGCAGCAATGGCAAGCCACTGGTCCCGGACGACGAGACGCTGCTCGAAGGGGGCGACTCGCTGGTGCTTTCCGGCAAGCCGGAAGCACTGGCGCTTGCAGAAGCCAAGCTGCTGAGCGGGCGGGCGCAGGCCCGCCCATCAGGCTCGGGAACGGATGCGACCCGTCGCAATCCAAAATAGCGGTCCCTCCTTTCCCCCACGCGCGCATGAACACCTACCCATCCGACGATCTCAGTCACCAATCGGTCAACCAGTACCTGAAAAGCCACATCCGCACGGTGCCGGACTGGCCCGCGCCAGGTGTTCAGTTTCGCGACATCACGCCGCTGCTGCAGGACCCCCAGGTGTTTCGTGTGCTGATCGATGCCTTTGTGCACCGCTACATGGCCAAGAACCTGCGACCGGACGTGGTGGCCGGCCTGGATGCGCGCGGTTTCATTCTTGGCGCCGTGGTGGCCTATGAGCTCAATATCGGTTTTGTGCCCATCCGCAAGAAGGGCAAGTTGCCCTTTACCACCGTGCAGGAAACCTATGAGCTCGAGTACGGCAGCGCCACCGTCGAATTGCACACCGACGCAGTCAAAGGCGGCGACAAAGTGCTGCTGATCGACGACCTGATCGCCACCGGTGGAACCATGATGGCCGGCAAAAAACTGCTGGAAAAGCTGGGCGCCACAGTCATGGAGGGGGCGGCGATTGTCGACTTGCCCGAACTGGGCGGCTCGGCCAAATTGAAGGCCGCAGGCCTGCCGCTGTTCACTTTGCTGGATTTCGCGGGGCACTGAGGTCACCCTCACCTATGAAAACTATAGCTGCTCGCGCCGGTACAACAAGGGTCGGCGCCTGTTTTTTCTCTTAGGTCTGTTAATTGAGATCGCCGTACTGGGTGGCACTCAACGCCGGCACCCGGGCTGGTGCGTCCGGCATTTCGGTGTCTTCAAAGCCGGTGAGCAAGGTGTAGGACCTCGGTCCGCTACGGGTGGGCGCGCCGTTTTCGGCAAGCGGCGTGCCGTGTGCCGAAGCTGCGGCCAGCGCCTGCTTGAAGGCCGCCACTTCGTCCGCCTGGATAGGCTCGTAACGCGACACCGGCGGCTTCAGCACAGCCATTGCAGTCTCCGGCAAGGCCACTGCCGTCAGTGCTGCTTGAGCGTGCTGCAGCGGCGCTGGCCGACTGTGGCCGGGGGTGGCGGCAGAGGCCCGGCCAACGGACACCACCTCATTCATGCGCCAGTACACCGCCGTCACCCGGATGTTGTAGCGCGACTTGGCGCTTTGGGCAATCATCACTTCTATCTCGGCCAGACGTTCAGTCTGCCCGCCAAACTCCTGCGCCAGATCCATCATGACCATGAACTGCTCGCCATTCGGGTCCAGTGACAGCACCTTGAATTTGTAGCTGGCCGACAAAACACCGGCGCGGATCATGGCCTCGCGCACGGCGGCATACAGCAGTTCCCGCTTGGCATGGCGATGCGACTTATGCGCACCGCTGCGCATCTCGGGGGTCGCGTTTTTCTGCAATGCTGACGCAGCGGCTTTGCCGCGAGCGCCGCCAACCGGCCGGGTGCGGTCGTCGCGGGACAGGCCCGAACTGTCATTGTCCAGTTGGGCCTTGCCCGGCGCGGTGGTGCCTGTGCCGGACTTGCCGGAAAACCAATCAAAAAAGGACATGAGCTACCGCCTGGAAAACGATGGCCGACCGTGCGGCAATCTGGGTTGCTTGCAAAGACTGGGCAGTCTGCTGCCTGGAGTTTACTGAGTCCTTCGAGGCTTGTCGCCAACCCGCGCCGACTTGTTGGCATCGTCGGCATACAAGCCTCACCGATGCCTGCAATAAATCACGCTGGCACCGTTAGCACACCACCCGAACCATCGCACGTGTGGGGCGCCGTTCAGGTCACCGCCACCCGTTTGGGCCGGTTGTACAGGCGTTTGGCGAGTACCCCGCCCATGGCCAGGCTAAGCTCCAGCGCAATCGGGCTGTGTCGGTTGGCAAGCTCCTTGAAGCGCAGGGCCGTCAGACACCAGATCTTGCTGGCGTTGGACGCCTGCACCGTGGCGTTGCGCGGCATGCGCGAGAAAAATGCACCCTCGCCAATCACGGTGCCCGCCGCCACCAGTGCCAGCCGGATCCGGCCCTTGTCGTCTTCATAGTGAACGCTGAGCGTGCCGCTCTCAATGAAGTACAGGGTCTGGTCCGTCGATCCCTGTTCGATCAACACCTGGCCCGGCTGCATGGCAAACGGCTGCATGTAGCCAGCCAGAATCTCCCACTGCTGCGGAGTGAACTGGCAGCGCAAGGCGTCGCTGGCATGGCTGTGCGTTATGGCGGTGGCAAGGCCCTGGATATCAAAGCGCAAGGTGGTGGGTAAAGGTGCGTTCATGGTGCACAGAAGATACGCTGCCGGGCACCGGTGCGGCAAGGGATGTTAACGCTCGCTTACAGCTGATACACCGGGACAAAAGCTGTAACGGGCCTGACTCAGTGGGTTTTGCGGCTTATTTGCCTATGCAGAATTTCGAGAATATTTCACCGAGCAGGTCGTCCGGTGTGAACTCGCCGGTGATGCCGCTCAAGGCGTTTTGCGCCTGCCGCAGGTCTTCGGCCAGCAGGTCGAGCGCCGGCGCCTTTGCGCGCATCTGGCCGGCGGCGCGCGCCAGCTGCGCGTCCACCTCGTGCAGTGCGCGCACGTGGCGCTCCCGCGCCATGAACACACCTTCAGGCGCAGCCTGCCAGCCCACCACCTGCAGCAACTGCTGGCGCAGCTGCTGCAGGCCGGCGCCGGTTTTGGCGGAGATCACCAAGCCCGAAGAAGCTGCGGCCCGCACCGCAGCGTCGGCCGCATCCGACTTGTTCCACACGTCGATGACGGGGATGTGGCGCGGCAGTTTTTCGGCGATGACTTGCGCAATCGCGGCATCGGCCGCCTGGTAGTTCTGCGCAATCCGCAAGTCATCGGGCGTTTGCTGGCGCGTCAGGTCATGCAGGAACAGCACGGCGTCCGCGCTTTCGATTTCGCCCCAGGCGCGTGCGATGCCGATTTTCTCTACCTCATCGACTTCCGGCAACAGGCTGTCGCGCAGGCCTGCGGTGTCCACCACGTGCAGCGGCACGCCGTCGATCTGGATCAGTTGCGACACCTTGTCGCGCGTGGTGCCGGCCACCGGTGTCACGATGGCAAGCTCGGCACCGGCCAGCGCGTTGAGCAGCGAGCTTTTACCGGCGTTCGGCTGACCGGCGATCACAACCTTGATGCCTTCGCGCAGGATGGCGCCCTGCTGCGCGCGTTGCATCACGTCAGCCAGGGTCTGCTGCAGGCGCGCGAGCTGGCCCTGGGCGTCGGCCTTCTGCAAGAAGTCAATGTCTTCCTCCGGAAAATCCAGCGTCGCCTCGACCAGCATGCGCAGATGCACCAGCCGGTCCAGCAGGACATGGACTTCTCTGGAAAATTCCCCCGACAGCGAGCGCGCAGCCGATCGCGCAGCGGTTTCGGTGCTGGCGTCAATCAGGTCGGCAATCGCTTCGGCCTGCGCCAGGTCGATCTTGTCGTTCAGAAAGGCCCGCTCGGTGAACTCGCCGGGCTGGGCCAGGCGCAGACTGGCGAGCCTTGGCAGGTCTGAGGCGGCATCGAGCTCCGCCGCAGCTTCCAGGCAGCGCGTCAGCAGCAGTTGCAGCACCACCGGCCCGCCATGGGCCTGCAGCTCCAGGACGTCCTCGCCGGTGTAAGAGTGCGGTGCCGGAAAATAAATGGCCAGGCCCTGATCAATGGGGCCACCCAGGGCGTCACGAAACGGCAGGTAGGTCGCCTGCCTGGGCATCAGTGCGCGGCCACAAAGAGCCTCCACCAGCGCGACGATGTTTTTGCCTGAGACCCGCACGATGCCAACCGCGCCACGGCCGGGCGCGGTGGCAATGGCAGCGATGGGGTCGTGGTGTCGGGCAAGCATGCAAGCATTATCAGCAGACATCGCGGAACCGGCTTCGCCGGACCGCAGGTGTCGCACCCTTGGGGGCTGAGGGGGCGCGGCTCCAAACCTGCCTGCGCAGGTTTGGACGGACACGAAGAGCCATTGACTCTGGCGATGGCACCTCGCCAAAGGCGCTTCGGGGGGTTACTTGAATTTCGGCAAGTTGAACTGCGGCGGCACGCCCATGCGGGTGTTGATCATCCACTGCTGGGCAATCGACAACACGTTGTTGGTGATCCAGTACAGCACCAGCCCGGCCGGGAAGAAGAAGAACATCACGCTGAAAATCAGCGGCATGAACCACATCAGCTTGGCCTGCATCGGGTCCGGCGGCGTCGGGTTCAGCGCCGTCTGCAGCATGGTGGTCAAGGTCATCACGACGGGCAGGATGAAGTAAGGGTCAGGGGAAGACAGGTCCTTGATCCACAGAATCCACGGTGCATTGCGCATCTCCACCGAACTGAGCAGCACCCAATAAAGCGCAATGAACACCGGAATCTGGATCATGATGGGGAAGCAGCCGCCCATCGGGTTGACCTTTTCTTCCTTGTAAATCCGCATCATGGCCTGTTGCATTTCCTGCGGCTTGTCTTTCAGCCGTTCGCGCATTTCCATGATCTTGGGGCTGACCGCCTTCATTTTGGCCATGCTGGCATAGGCTTTCGCATTGAGCCAGTAGAACGCCGCCTTGAGCACCACCACCAGCGCCACGATGGACCAGCCCCAGTTTTGCAGGAAGCCGTGCAGCTTGTCGAGCAGCCAGTACAGCGGCTTGGCCAAAATGGTCAGCCAGCCGTAGTCTTTCACCAGCTCAAGGCCGGTAGCCAGCGCTTCCAGCGCTTTTTCTTCCTGCGGGCCGACAAAAAGTTTTGCGCTCACTGCTTTCGTGGTGCCGGGCGCAATCGTGTCCAGCGGAGTGATCATGCCCACGGCGTACAGATTGGTGTCCACCTTGCGCAGGAAAATGTCGCGCTGAATGCCGTCGGCCAGTATCCAGGCCGTCGCAAAATAATGCTGCACCATGGCCACATACCCGTTGCTGGCCTGCTTTTCAACATCAACCTTGTTCTTTTCGATGTCGCTGAATTCAACTTTCTGGTACTTCTTGGCCTCTGTATAAAGAGCCGGGCCGGTGAAGGTGAAATAAAACGATGACTCTCCCACCGGCTTGTTGCCGTCGCGCACAAGCTGTAGATAAAGCTGAGGCGACACCGGGCTGGTGCCGATGTTGATCACTTCGTGACGCACAACCATGTCATAGACGCCACGCTTGAGCGTGTAGGTCTTGACGAGTTTGACGCCGCCAACCTCAGCCGACTCAAATTTGACTTCCAGTGTGTCCTGGCCGTCTTTCAGTTGTCGCTCGCCCGGCACGGCAGTCATCGGCGTTTTGTGGGTGGGGAAGCTGCCGCCGGTGCCGCTGGCAATCAGCCCGGACTGCACGACATAAACGCGCGCAGCACTTTCATCGAGCAGCACAAAATCAGATGCCTTGTCCGCCATGTCTTTGTGCCGGGGGAAGACCGCGCGAACCAGAGAGCCGCCGTCGGTGTCGAAGGTCAGCGTCAGAACATCGGTGTTGACCACCAGCCGCTCCTTGGTGGCCGAAGGTGGGGTGGTGGGCAGGGCGCCCGACTGACCCGGCACGGCCGCAGCTGCGCCGGGCGCTTGCGCCGGTGCAGGGCCAGGAGGCACGGCGCTGATGCCGGCCTGTCCGGTCGGCACACCGGCTGCGCTGGCCGATGGGCTGGCAGGCGTTGCCTTGCTCACCACCGGCGTGGAAGGGGGGAAAAACGTCGCCTTGTTGCCGTTGAAGACCTGCCACTGGTCCCACAACAGGACCATGGAAAAACCAAAAATCACCCACAGAATGGTGCGGCGTATGTCGTTCATGACGGCTTCTTTTTAGAGGGGATCGAAGTCACGGGCGTGACCAGACGGGTGAAAAGGGAAAATCGGCCGGCGGGGCCGCGCCGCGCCGAGGGCGGCACCGGGTCGTAACCGCCATTGCACCAGGGGTGGCAACGCGCCAGGCGGTACAGCGTCAGATAACTGCCCTTGGCTGCACCATGCTGCTGCAGTGCCTGCAGCGAATAGGCCGAGCAGGTCGGCTCGAAGCGGCAAGAGGAGCCCAGCCAGGGGCTGAGCAACAGGCGGTAGCCCTTGACCAGGGTGACCAGTATTTTTTGCGGCAACCGGTAGATGGTGCGCACCAGACGGCGCAGGGCGCTCAGGGCGTTCATGCGGACGGCACCCCAGCCTGCAGCAGGGCCGTCACTTCGCTGCGAACGACCTGCTTGAGCGCCTGGGAGCTGGCACTTAAAAATTCCTTGCGGGAAAAATCACGGCGCAGACGGACCACCCAGGCAGCCTGGGGATAGCGGGGCAAAAAATCATCGCTCACGGTGTAAATCTGTCTTTTGATGGCGTTGCGCGTCACGGCGCGCTTGGCCCAGCGCTTGGGCACCATCGCCCCGACCCAGGTGTCTCGCACCGGAAACAGCTCCGGTGTGTCGTGGGTTTTGGCGGGGACGGTTTGCGCGTTCATCGCATCAAGCGCATTGCGATGCAATGCGAAATGCGTTGTTCTTGCAACAATGGCGCCGGCAAGGACTGCCTGGAACTGGGGTCGGGTTTGAAGCCGCTGCATTAGACCCGAACGCGAGCGTTCCGCGCTTGAAGCAACAGGCCTGCGGGGCGTTCTTATACGGCCAGGCGCTTGCGGCCTTTGGCGCGACGGGCAGCAATCACGGCTCGGCCGCCACGCGTTTTCATGCGTGTCAGAAAGCCGTGCGTGCGTGCGCGTTTGATTTTGGAAGGTTGGTATGTGCGTTTCATGATGGGTCCTACAAGCTACAAAGCTCCCTTTGCAAAATCCGCAAGGCGTGGTTCAGCGGCTAAAAATTAGCTGAGCACGACCTGCAAACCGGCGATGAGTCAGGGAAGCCCATGATTATCGCAGATTTCCCAGTCGTGGCAACAAGTTAGGCCCCGCTTTGGCGGTAACGGCTGAGATTTGACCGGTCCGCAAGAGGCTTCGGTCTAGGTTAAAACCCGCACCAATATTTTTGTGGATAACTAGTCCACGCGACTACAATAACGGGTGCCGAAAATTAATAATATCCACAAGCAGAAGCCTGCTGTGCAGTGTGGCGCTACAGCCAAAACACCCCATGCGTGAGGGATCCGTTCTCAGTTCCAGTCAGGACCTGTGGCAAAGCTGCGTCGACCACCTGGCCCAGGAACTGCCCGAGCAGCAGTTCAACACCTGGATCCGTCCACTCGTGGCCGAAGTCGCCGCCGACCTGTCCAAGGTCACGATTCAGGTGGGCAACCGTTTCAAGCTGGACTGGGTGCGCGCGCAGTATGCGGGCCGCATTTCCGCCTTGCTGGAGAAAATTTCCGGCCACAACATTTCTCTTGAGTTAGCGCTCGCTCAGCGCGAACCGGCCGCCCGTTCTAGCCCCTTGACGCGCAGTTTTGAGGGCAACGGGGTGTCCGAGCCAGTCGGTCTGGGCGTGCCCGAAGAGGTCGCCGGAGCCCCATTCAAGAACCGGCTGAACACCGCGTTGACCTTCGACACCCTGATCGAAGGCACCGCCAATCGCATGGGTCGCGCCGCCGCCATGCATGTTTCCAGCAGCCTGGGCCAGCTTTACAACCCGCTGTTTATCTACGGTGGTGTTGGTTTGGGGAAAACCCACCTCGTGCACGCTATCGGCAACAAGCTGCTGGCCGACAACCCCGCTGCCAAAATTCTCTACATCCATGCCGAGCAATTTGTCTCGGATGTGGTTAAAGCCTACCAGCGCAAGACTTTTGACGAGTTCAAGGAGCGTTACCACTCGCTGGACCTGCTGCTGATCGACGACGTCCAGTTCTTCGCCAACAAGGACCGCACGCAGGAAGAGTTTTTCAATGCCTTTGAGGCACTGCTGACCAAAAAGTCGCACATCGTGCTGACCAGTGACACCTACCCCAAGGGCCTGGCCGACATCCACGAGCGCCTGGTCTCACGCTTTGATTCCGGCCTGACAGTAGCCATCGAGCCCCCCGAACTCGAGATGCGCGTTGCGATTTTGATCCGCAAGGCCGAGGCGGAAGGCACGGTCATGCCGGAAGAGGTGGCTTTTTTTGTCGCCAAGAACGTGCGCTCCAATGTGCGCGAGCTCGAAGGCGCGTTGCGCAAAATACTGGCGTATTCACGCTTCAACCTGAAAGAAATCTCGATCCAGCTGGCGCGGGAGGCGTTGCGCGACCTGTTGTCCATCCAGAATCGCCAGATTTCGGTCGAGAACATCCAGAAAACAGTGGCCGACTATTACAAGATCAAAGTCGCCGACATGTATTCCAAAAAGCGGCCGGCCAGCATCGCCAGGCCGCGCCAGATCGCCATGTACCTGGCCAAGGAACTGACCCAGAAGAGCCTGCCCGAGATCGGCGAGCTGTTCGGCGGCCGCGACCACACCACCGTGCTGCACGCCGTGCGCAAGATGTCAGCCGAGCGTCAGCAGATGACCGAGCTCAACCAGCAGCTGCATGTGCTGGAACAAACCCTGAAAGGCTGAAAAATGAATACCTTTTCAGCCCTTTTCCCTTGGTTTCAGGCCTGCCTGACAACTATGGGGACAACTTTTGAACAACCAGGCACTTATCCACAACACAGGTGGATTTCCGGAAGTTGTTCATATTTGTCGGCAGGGTTCAGGGGATGTCTGGCCACAAGGTTAAACAAGCGCCAAGTAGTTGATCAAAAAGAAGAAAATAGGGCTGTCCACAGAAACGTGCTTCCCTTATCTACTACTACTAATTTGAATTAAAGAAATAAGAGGTTAAGACAGTGATTGTTCTCAAAGCCACCCAGGATAAAGTTTTGGCAGTTCTGCAATCGGTCGCGGGCATCGTGGAGCGCAGGCACACGTTGCCGATTCTGGCCAACGTGCTGATTCGCAAAACAGGCTCGCAGTTGCAGCTGACCACGAGCGACCTTGAAATCCAGATCCGGACCACCGCTGAGCTCGATGGCGACAGCGGCAACTTCACGACGACGGTGGGTGCACGCAAGCTCATCGATATCCTGCGCTCCATGCCGAGTGACCAGACGGTGTCGCTGGAGTCTGCGCAGAGCAAGCTGATTTTGAAAGGGGGCAAGAGTCGCTTCACGCTGCAAACCCTGCCGGCCGAGGACTTTCCGCTGGTGCAGGAGGCCGCCAACTTCGGCCCGAGTTTTTCGGTGCCGCAAAAAGTTTTGAAAGAATTGTTGAACCAGGTGTCGTTTGCGATGGCGGTGCACGACATTCGCTACTACCTCAACGGCATTTTGTTCGTTGCTGAAGGCAAGCAGCTCAGCCTGGTGGCCACTGACGGTCACCGCCTGGCTTTTTCGTCAGCCACGCTGGACGTCGAGGTGCCGCGCCAGGAGGTGATCCTGCCGCGCAAGACGGTGCTCGAGATGCAACGCCTGCTCAGCGACGAAGAAGGTGCCATCGAGATGCAGTTTGCCGGCAACCAGGCCAAGTTCTCGTTCGAAGGCATGGAGTTTGTGACCAAGCTGGTTGAGGGCAAGTTCCCCGACTACAACCGCGTGATTCCGAAGAACCACAAAAACATCATCACCCTGGGCCGGGTGCCGCTGCTGGCATCGCTGCAGCGCACCGCCATCCTGACCAGCGAGAAGTTCAAAGGCGTGCGCCTGAACATAGAGCCCGGCACCCTGCGCGTGGCTTCCAACAACGCCGAGCAGGAAGAAGCGGTGGATGAGCTTGACATCGATTACGCGGGCGACGCGATTGAAATTGGCTTCAACGTCACCTACCTGATCGATGCGCTGACCAACATGGAGCAGGACATGGTGAAGATCGAGCTGGCCGACTCCAACAGCTCCGCGCTGCTGACCATCCCCGACAACGCAGCCTTTAAATATGTTGTGATGCCGATGCGGATTTAGGCGTACCGGTCGTAAAAAAAAATCACCGCCACCTCACCGAACCCGCTTTCCAAAGCGGGTTCGGTCATTGAAGAGATTGAGAAAACGTAGTTATGACGCAAGAAAATCAAGCCAACGAAGCCACTCCTGTTGAACCAGCCGGTGTAGGCGAAGGTGTTCATGCCGGTGAAGGCGCGGAGGGCAGCTCCAACTTTCAGCCCAGGATCGACACCAACCAGGCCGGCGCGTCCGAAGGTTACGGTGAGGGCTCGATCCAGATCCTGGAAGGTCTGGAGGCCGTGCGCAAGCGCCCGGGCATGTACATCGGCGACACCTCCGACGGCACCGGCCTGCACCACCTGGTTTTCGAGGTGGTCGACAACTCCATCGATGAATCGCTGGCCGGCCATTGTGATGACATCATGGTCACCATCCATCTGGACAACTCCATCAGCGTGGTCGATAACGGCCGCGGCATTCCGACCGGCATCAAGATGGACGACAAGCACGAGCCCAAACGCTCGGCGGCCGAGATCGCCCTGACCGAGCTGCACGCCGGCGGCAAGTTCAACCAGAACAGCTACAAGGTGTCGGGCGGCCTGCACGGCGTGGGCGTGAGCTGCGTGAACGCGCTGTCCAAAATGCTGCGCCTGACCATCCGCCGCGAAGGCAAGGTCCATGTGATGGAGTTTTCCAAAGGTTTTGTGCAGAACCGCATCATTAACAAGATCGACGGCGTGGAAGTCTCACCGATGCAAGTCCTGGGTGACACCGACAAGCGCGGCACCGAGGTGCACTTTTTGCCCGACACCGACATCTTTCAGCAAAACGCCGATTTTCATTACGAGATTTTGAGCAAGCGCCTGCGCGAGCTGAGCTTTTTGAACAACGGCGTGAAGATCCGCCTGAAGGACGAGCGCAGCGGCAAGGAAGACAACTTCGCCGGCGCCGGCGGCGTGACGGGTTTTGTCAACTTCATCAACAAGGGCAAGACCGTCCTGCACCCCAACGTGTTCCATGCCATGGGCGACCGCCAGAGCGACCAGAACACCAACATCGGGGTCGAAGTCGCCATGCAGTGGAACAGCGGCTACAACGAGCAGGTGCTGTGTTTTACCAACAACATCCCGCAGCGTGACGGCGGCACCCACCTGACCGGCCTGCGTGCCGCGATGACCCGCGTGATCAACAAATACATTGACGACAGCGAGCTCGCCAAGAAAGCCAAGGTCGAGGTCACCGGCGACGACATGCGCGAAGGCCTGACCTGCGTGCTCAGCATCAAGGTGCCCGAGCCCAAGTTCTCCAGCCAGACCAAGGACAAGCTGGTCAGCAGTGAGGTGCGCGGCCCGGTCGAAGACATCGTTAGCAAGCTGCTGACCGATTACCTGCAGGAGCGGCCCAACGACGCCAAGATCATCGTCGGCAAGATCATCGAGGCAGCGCGAGCGCGTGAAGCCGCCCGCAAGGCACGCGACATGACGCGCCGCAAAGGTGTGCTGGACGGTATGGGCCTGCCCGGCAAGCTGGCCGACTGCCAGGAGAAAGACCCGGCGCTGTGCGAAATTTACATCGTTGAGGGAGACTCCGCCGGCGGCTCGGCCAAGCAGGGCCGCGATCGCAAGTTTCAGGCGATTCTGCCGCTGCGCGGCAAGATTTTGAACGTCGAAAAAGCGCGTTATGAAAAGCTGTTGACCAGCAACGAAATCCTGACGCTGATCACCGCCCTGGGCACCGGCATCGGCAAGGCCGGCGGCACCACCGGCAACGACGACTTCAACGTCGCCAAGCTGCGCTACCACCGCATCATCATCATGACCGACGCCGACGTGGACGGCGCGCACATCCGCACCCTGCTGCTGACCTTCTTCTACCGCCAGATGCCCGAGCTGGTCGAGCGCGGCCACATCTACATTGCGCAACCGCCGTTGTACAAGGTCAAGTCGGGCAAGGAAGAGCAGTACCTCAAAGACAGCGCCGCGCTTGACAGCTTCCTGCTCAAGATCGCGCTGAAGGACGCTTCGGTGCAGACCGGCGCCGACCCATCGAACGGCCAAGGCACGCTGCTGACGGGCGACACGCTGGCCGAGCTGGCCCGCAAGCACCACCTGGCCGAATCGGTGATCAATCGCCTGCGCGGCTACATGGACGCGGAAGCGCTGAAAGCCATTGCCGACGGCGTGGCGCTGAACCTGGACACCGTGGAAGACGCCGAGCGTTCAGCCACTGCACTCCAGGCCCAGTTGCCCACGGCCGAAGTGGCCGGCGAGTTTGACGTCCGCAACGACAAGCCGATACTGCGCATCAGCCGCCGCCACCACGGCAACGTCAAGAGCAGCGTGTTGACGCAAGACTTTGTACACGGCGCCGATTACGCGGCTCTGGCCGAAGCGGCAGCCACCTTCAAGGGCCTGATGAGCGAAGGCGCCAGGGTCTCGCGCGGCGAAGGCGAGCGCCAGAAGGAAGACAAGGTAGAGACCTTCCGCGAGGCCATGGCCTGGCTGGTCACCCAGGCCGAAGGCGCCACCGCGCGCCAGCGCTACAAGGGCCTGGGCGAGATGAACCCGGCCCAGCTGTGGGAGACCA
>Ga0105046_10006841_pt1 | contig 18019 bp, 12 predicted proteins | sample MAT03_FD_78385 | JGI IMG/M metagenome (GOLD analysis project Ga0105046, IMG submission 78385) | Freshwater microbial communities from Lake Fryxell liftoff mats and glacier meltwater in Antarctica - MAT-03 (megahit assembly) | ecosystem: Environmental > Aquatic > Freshwater > Ice > Liftoff...
AAATAACTTCCCAATTTGATGCCATTCTTTTGCCGTCATCCGTCCCATCTTTTTCGTTAAATAGCGCTGCTATTCGCCTCAAAAGATGGTTGGCTGACGCCAAAATAATTGGCCTGAAATTGGGAAGTTATTTTGACACCGTTCCTTAGAGTGCGAAATGTAGCTTATCTTTGAAGAATGGCAGACATTTTTTTAACTGCCGATTTTGGGGAGTCCGATACTTACGAGGGAATGGCGTTTCGGGATTGGAACATAATGCGCTTATTGAATTGATTCTTTGCCTGTCCGAGGCCTGAGACGCATGATTTTTTCCATCTTGCCGGCAAATATATGGTACGGATTTTTACACTTACATAAAAACTGGAATCATATACCCGCCAAGGCATTCACCCGTCTTCATTAATTCTCATTCGATCATCATGGAGCTTACCACCCAACTTATCTGGCTTTTCACCCTCTCCATCCCCATCGCTTCCATCGCCTGGACGGTCACCCACGAGGAAGTATTCCGCGAACCGCACGAATATTGCGTGCGCCGGTCTAAGGAGGATAAAACCCTGCTTGGCCGCAAGTTTTTTTACCTCTTTACCTGTGAATACTGCTTCAGTCATTATGTGACGATCGGGGCCTTGGTTCTCACGGACTATAAATTGCTGCTCGACGATTGGAAAGGCTACTTTGTGGCAGGTTTTGCGCTGGTATGGGTGGCCAACGTGTATATGGCTCTGTTTGCGCTGATTCGGATCGATCTGAAAAAAGAACGGATAGAGGCGAGTTTGAAGCAGGAGGAATTGAAGGGAAATGGCGGTCAAATAACCTGAAAAAAAGTACATCTTTTTAAACTTCCTATTACCTTTCACCTCAAATTCTTAACATATAACCCCCTCCGCGCCGCCATGCCTAAGCGCCTCCACTTGCTTACCCTCCTGATCTCCGCCGCACTCACCGCGCTGGCCCCCTCTATGCATCATGTATCATTCAACATTCATCATTCTTTCCCTCCCACCGGACAGGATTACGCCCTCTTCTTCGCCGTCGAAAACTACGCCGGCCGCCGCCTGAACGACTTGAACAACCCCATTGACGACGCCAATAAGCTGGCCGGCGAACTGAAAAAAAACTACGGCTTCAAAACCGAGGTGGTTCCCGATCCCAACTACGCGACCATCAAAAAGAAATTAGCCGAGTACAAGGCTAAGTTCGCCGACGGCAGCGCCGACGCCAACGGACAACTGCTCATCTTCTTCAGCGGCCACGGCGAGCGGCAATACGGCAACGGCTTCTTTCTGCCCGCCGATGCCGACCCGGAAAACCTGGAACAAAGCGCGTTCTCCTATTCATATTGGCGCAACGCCATCAATGAAATCCCCTGCCGCCACCTGCTCGTGGCCCTCGACGCCTGCTATAGCGGCACCTTCGATCCCCACTGGGACGGACGGCCGGGCGGACTGTACGGCCAGCGCGGCGGCGAGCTCGGCCCCCGCGACAAACTCCTCGAACAGCATCGAAAGGCCCAAAGCCGCAAGTTTTTCTGCTCCGGAGCGGTGGACAAAACCACACCCGACCAAAGCGACTTCGCCAAAAAATTCCTCGAAGGCCTGCTCTCGCGCGGCGGCGGCGACGGCATCCTGACCAGCAGCGAACTCTACGGCTACCTCTCCAATGCCACCCCCGCCCCGCGCGGCGGCGAATTCGGCAACGACGAGGCCGGCAGCAGCTTCCTCTTCGTGGCCTCGGCTGTTCCAGCCGACCCGGGCATTGCCCAAGACCGCGCGTCCTGGCTGGAAGCGGATCAGGTAAAGACCTTGGTTGCCTATCGCAACTACAAGGCGCAGCACCCCAGCGGCGATTTTATCGAATTAGCCGAGGAGCGCATCGCCGTCCTCGACGACGAGGCCGCCTGGCTGCGCGCCAAGGCTGCCGGTACGCCCGAGGAATATACCGATTTTGCTGCGCGTTTCCCGGCCAGCCCTTATGCGGCGGTGGCGCAGAAACGCGCCGCTGCGCCGGACCTTGCCAACCCGCCGACTGTGCCGGGCGACATTCCGGGTTTTATGGCCCGTATCACCGGCGGCACATTCCAGATGGGCGACCTTTTCGGAGAAGGCGAAAGCGACGAAAAACCCACGCATTCCGTGACGCTGAAAGATTTCCTGCTGAGCCGCTACGAACTGACCGTTGGTGAGTTCCGCGCCTTCGTGGAGGCCGACGCTTACAAGACCGACGCCGAAAAGGGGGATGGTAGTTACGTGGTAGAAAATCCCTCCTGGACAAAAAAAGCCGGCGTCAACTGGCGCCACGACGAACAGGGCAATCTGCGCGCGGCGGACAATTTGCCGGTCATCCACATCAGCTGGAACGACGCGGTGGCTTACTGCAACTGGCGCAGCAAAAAAGAGAAGATGAACCCTGTTTACACCACCAACGGGAGCAGCATTACTTGCAACTGGGCGGCCAATGGCTATCGCCTGCCTACGGAGGCGGAGTGGGAATACGCAGCAAGAGAATCTGGCCGCAAGCTGCGTTTCGGCAATGGAAAGGACATCGCCGACCCTAAAGAAATCAACTTCAATGGCAGCGCCAGTTACAAAAAGGATTATTCCCTGGCAGGCGAATACCGTGAAAAGACCGTCGCCGTAGGCAGTTTTGCCGCCAATGCAAGCGGACTGTACGACATGAGCGGCAATGTTTTCGAATGGTGCTGGGACTGGTACGGCTCGGACTATTACGGCAAATCCGGCAATGGCAGCAATCCGCATGGCCCTGATACAGGCTCCTACCGGGTGTTACGCGGTGGGTCGTGGAGCAACGTCCCATAGGGCGTACGGGCGGCGTATCGCTACGGCTTCGCGCCCGGCCTCCGTTACGGCAACACCGGTGGCCGGCTTGCCAGGACCCTTTAAGCTTTTAGGCTTTTTACCTTTTTACCTTTTGAAAAAAGAAAAACAGGCTCGCGGGAACTTCCGGCGGGCCTGTTTTGATTTATAGTATATGAGGATTGATGCCGGGCGCAGCATATATACCGTGCTGCTAAAAGACGGTAGTCTATGCCTTTCCATTTTTTCCATATATCAGAAACAAGCCAATACAGCCTTTGCCCAATGCCGGTCTTTTACGGAAGCCCGGCGCGCGCCGCTGTCTGTCCAGCCCTTGGTCCTGCATCCTTTCCATCCACATGGTTTGGGTCGAATAGCACTCGCCCCGCGCGGCTGGTAGCCTCTTTGCACACACAAAGTGAAGGCGGCGCGGGCGCTTTTTTAACCCTTCTCGCCTCCCTTAAAAAGCCCGTACACGATTTGCCCCACGTACACCCCGAACCCGCTTTCCAAAATAGCCAGCCAGGTCGTCAGCGCACCAAAGTCCGACTCGCCGTCTTTCTCCCAGTAGCCGGCGGTATAACGCGAAATCAGCGTCCAGAGCAGCAAAAAATACAGGGGTAAAATAGTAAATGTCGCCACCCGAATGGCCCGGCTCACCGGGCGAAGCTCGGACGCTCCGGGCTTAGCGGCAGAAACCTCGTTGCGGCGCTGGATGACTTCGGCGAGCATGACGCCCACATAAGCCGTAAAGGCAGGAAGCAACAGCGCGATGACCGATAAGCCCTGCTGTTGGGTAAAGCCGCCAGTGTCTATATGCAGGACAATATAGGCGACCGTGCATAATTTGCCCACAGCCATCAGGCTGAAAATCAACATTTTGAAACGCCGTTCGCTCATGCCCGCGCGGGCAGGCGAAGCGGCTTTATCTCCGGCTTCCGGCATCCCCTCGATGAGGTCGAGCAAGGCGCGGCGTATGCCGTTTCGGACTTGATTTAGCGTATCGGGCGGGGTGTCGCCGGCGCGGCTATCGCGGCGAAGGTCTTCGAGCCGGGCGGCCAGCAGGAGGGCTTCCCGGGCCACGTCGGGCAAGCTGGCAGTGTCGGCAAACGATTGAAGTTGGGCCAGGCATTGCTCCAATTCGTCTGCGGCCAGCTGGGCTTGCAGCACTTTTTTATCGGGAACGGGGGACGCGGCGGGCAGGCTCATCGGAGAATAGCGTCGAAAAGTTCGTTTTTGAATTTTTGCGCGTATTGCTCCACGTAGGTCTTGTAGTCGGTCTCCATATTCTTGTAAGCGCCGCGTTTCACCTCGTCCCAAAAGCCGGAGCCGAATTTGGCGTCGAGCTGACAATAAATATGGAAACCCTCCGGCGTCTCCCAATAGCGGATGTGGAATTCTAAACGCTCGCGCTTGATGCAGTTGCGGTAGGAGTCGAGACCCGCGCCGTAAAGCGCCGCGCACCACCAGGGGTTGCTCTCGTCGCTCAGCACCTCTTTGCAGAGGTCGTTTACGTTGAACCACAATTCGTCGCGCCGGTCAATCCACTCGATGGAGGGGTGGCGGTCGTCGCAGTTCTGACGGGTAAAACGCTGGGTGACGTAGGTTTCAATGATTTGAAACACCGCCGTTTTGGTATACTGCTTGCGAAAATTGCTCTGCGTGACCGTCCGGGAAGCCGGTATATCCGTAGAGCGCACGTCGAACTCCTTGATTTGGACTCTACAGCCCTGCTCATCCACTTTCACCTGGCCCTGTTCATAACGAATGCCCCGAAAGAAGCAGGTGTATAGGTCTTTTTGGGTATCGAAACTGTTGAAAACCTGCACATAACCCTGCGTGGGTGGTACCTGCATGAAATACACCATTTTAAAAAACAACTCTTCTTCCAGGCTCCGGCCCTCGTTTTGACGGGCGAAATCGCGGCGCAGGGCTAGCCACCACACCGCCACCGTGTCGGAATTGGTGCTTGGGAAGCCGAGGTCGAGCGAGATTTCGTCCTCGGCTACGCGCACTTCATGTACGCGCAAGGTAGCGCCCACGCCCGACTGGTCGAGCCAGCGCTGATATTCCCGGGCTTGTTCTTCAAAAAACCGCTGGTCGGGAAGGAAGTTTTCGGCAGGTTGGGCGTCTGCCGATACGGCAGATAGAAACAGGACAAGTAATAAAAGCGTTCGGTTCATCGGCAGAAACGGTTTAGGCTGGAACAAACTTATGCATTCATGGAGAAAAACAAGAGCGCATATCAGCGTGCTATTAAAAACAAAGGCCACAAAACGCAGGAAAATCCTTCCATGCGCCTTGTGGCCTTTTATTAAACTATTTACTATCAATTATTTACAACTTCTCCAAAGTCTTCCCCACAAACCCCGTCAACGCTTCCCCCCGCAACATCCCCTGCTGGAGCAGCGCCAAATTATACAGATACTGCGCCAACTCCGTCCGCTCGCCCTCCCCTTCCAGATGCACTAATTTTTGCGCCACAAGCGGGTGGTTCGTATTCACCACCACGTTGAACATATCCGGGAAATCGCCCATGCTCATGCCCTGCATGGCCTGCATTTCCTTCATGCGGCGCATAAACTCGGGTTTGGTGATGCTGACCGGCTGATCGTCTGGCGACAAGGGTTTGGCCTCCACCCGGCCGTTGCCGGTAATGGCTTCGAACGTTTTTTTCACGGTCTCCACCTCGGCGTCGCTGAGCACGGATTCGCGTTTTTCGTCTTTTTGCACCAGTTGGTCCGCCGTTTCGGAATCGACTCGGACGAACACCAAACCCAGTTCGGCGCGGTATTCCAGGTGCTGCATCCAGTGGTTGTCGAGCACTGTGTCGAGGCGAAGCACGTCGTAACCCCGCAGCTGGGCGGCTTTGATGGGCGCGTCGTGGCCTTCCACGTCATTGGTGTAGATGCACACCTCTTTGCCGTGTTTGTCGGTCTGGTTGGTTTTAATTTTCTCTTTGTATTCATTCAGGAGGGTGAACTCGCCTTTGGTGTTTTCCAGCATCGCGAAAGCCATGGCCCGCTCTTCGAATTTTTTGTCGGAGATCATGCCGTATTTGACGAAAACACCCAGGTCGCGCCATTTTTGCTCGAAAGCCGCGCGGTCGCTTTTGAACAGCTCCTGGAGTTTATCGGCCACCTTACGGGTGATGTACTCGCTGATCTTTTTCACGTTCGTGTCGCTTTGCAGGTAGGAGCGCGAAACGTTGAGCGGGATGTCGGGCGAATCGATCACGCCGTGCAGCAACAGCAGCCACTCGGGTACGATGTCGCGCACGTCGTCGGTTACGTACACCTGGTTGGAATAGAGGTGTATTTTATTGCGCGTCACCTCCATGGCGTTGCCTAATTTCGGGAAATACAACACGCCGGTGAGGTTGAAGGGGTAGTCGATGTTCAGGTGGATCCAGAACATCGGGTCGCCGGCCATCGGGTAGAGCTCGCGGTAGAACTTTTGGTAATCCTCGTCCTTGAGTTCGGTGGGTAGTTTTTTCCAGAGCGGGCGGGTTTCGTTGATGATGTTCGGAACCTCTACGGCTTTTTCTTTGGGCGCGGCGGCTTCGGTTTCACCGTCTGTTTCGGGCGTTGTTTCGGCGGCGGGTTCTTCGTCTTCCACAGGCACGTATTCTGTTTTGGTGCCGAACTGGATGGGTATGGGCAAGAAGCGGCAATACTTGTTCAGCAGCCCTTCCAGTTTGTATTTATCGAGAAAATCTTTGTTCTCTTCGTTGATATAGAGGATGATATCGGTGCCGCGGTCTGCTTTGTCTACCGCCTCGATGCTGAATTCCGGGCTGCCGTCGCAGGCCCATTTGACGGCCTGGGCGCCTTCCTGCCACGATTTTGTGACCACTTCCACGCGGTCGGCCACCATAAAGGCGGAGTAAAAACCGAGACCGAAATGGCCGATAATGCCGGCATCGTCGTATTTGTCGAGGAACTCGGCGGCGCTGCTGAAGGCGATCTGGTTGAGGTATTTCAGCACTTCTTCCTCCGTCATGCCAATACCCCGGTCGCGGATGATGAGGCGTTTTTCATCTTCCTCGCGTATAATTTCAATGGTCGTATCGCCAATCTCTCCCTTTACTTCGCCGCGGTCGGCCAGTACCCGGAGTTTGGTGGTGGCATCCACGGCATTCGACACGAGTTCGCGCAGGAAAATCTCGTGGTCCGAATACAGGAATTTTTTGATGATCGGGAAAATGTTCTCTGTCTGTACGGAAATAGTACCCTTCTGCATACTTGTTTAGTTTTATTGATTTTAACGGACAGGTTTCAAAGCCTGTGCCATCCGCCCTGTGACTGACAAATTGTCTTATTCTGTTTGATGTCTGTCCGATGGGGATACGAGTGTGTCGTTTTTACTGAAAAAAAAGTCCGGGCAAGGTGGAGCGGCGGAATAGAATTGGCATAGTAGTTGCACCTAACAAACTGTACGCTTGATTAAAAAACGCCTTTGGTTCATTGCGATCCTTAAGCCGTGGTCGAGGGACCAGTCCATTTTGGGGGGTAGGGCTGGTCTCCTCCCCACATTATTTTAATTTATCGCCATTCTTCCTTCAACCTTTCCCGGTATCGTGCCCATACGAATCGAAAAACCCTCTCCACCGCATCTGCAACACCCCGAATATCCCTTCCTGCACAATTTTCAGCGACATTTTGGATACGCCCAATTCACGGTCCTTGAACGTGATGGGTACTTCCCTGATCTTAAACCCAAGCTCCCAGGCGGCAAATTTCATTTCGATCTGAAAGGCATATCCGACGAAGTAAATTTTATCTAAATTGATGGCTTCCAATACTTTGCGGCGCCAGCAGACGAAGCCGGCCGTCGGATCGGCAATGGGCATCCAAGTGATGATCCGGGTATAGATGGAGCCGCCTTTGGAGTAGAAATGCCGTTCCCAAGGCCAGTTTACCACATGGCCGCCGCGTACGTAGCGGGAGCCCACCGCCACATCGGCCCCTTCGTCGCGGCATTTGGCGAGGATGCGCAGGAGATCGGCCGGATTGTGCGAAAAATCGGCGTCCATTTCGAACAGGTATTCATAATCGCGCTCCAGCCCCCAGCGAAAACCGGCGATATAGGCGGTGCCGAGGCCATGCTTGCCGGCGCGTTCGAGCAGGTGCAGCCGGCCGGCAAAAGCCTGTGCCTGCATGTCGCGCACGATCTGGCCGGTACCGTCGGGCGAGCTATCGTCCACGATCAATACGTGAAAAGGCTCCGGTAGCGCAAACACCGCGCGCACGATGGCTTCCACGTTTTCGCGTTCGTTATAAGTCGGTATGATGACGAGGACAGACATTCTAAAATGCAAAAGCAGCGGCAAAAGCCAACATCGATGCGATGAGGCCGTACATGAAAATATTGTAACAAATGCTCAGGTACTGGTATTTTTTGGCCAAAACAATGCCCAGAAAATATAAATCCCGGCTCATAGAACTGTATAAAAACTCAGGATCCTTCAACATTTCATTGATACCCCATTGAAAATCCTCCAAAGGCATGCTGTGAAAATTGCCGAAAAAAAGCAGGTTGGTTTTCTTTTGCTTGATGGCTTCCCGCGTCACTTTGCCTTCTGTTACCTTGGGCCGCGTGCTCAGGGTGGCGAAGATCATGGACCCCAGGCAGGTGCAGGTCAGCAGTAAGGTCGGCATGATCAGGCGCAGGTCGAGGCCGCCGTTATCCTGTAATTTGGGTAAAAGGTTGCTGACTAAGATGGAAATGACGATTGCATTGACCGAAAGCATGAGGTTGGCTTTGCTGTCGGCCATTTGGCTCAGGTTGGTATGGGTGCGGTAGGTGGTCCGGTACATGGTTTCCACGCCGCGCCCGAAGCGGGCCATTTTTAATTCGTTTTCGCTATCGCGCAGGATTTTGTGTACATCGCCACTTTTTTCCTTTTCATCCATCAGCGCCAACTCGTTCACAGTGGGCGCTTTATCCGGATTCAGCCGTCGCTTCTGTTTCAGCAGTTGCTGGATGTGTTTTGCCTTGCGTTTATTGAACAATTCATTGGCAACCACCGTATGGTACGTGTGGCTTAACATAAAATTGATCTCAAAATCGATCCACTCCTGTTCGCTCATCACGTTTTTGCGCGCCAGGATCAGCTCCTGCCGGAATTTGCCGTTCCGGTCCCAATAGCTGTCCATGCCGAGATGGCTGAGATCGGCGTCGCAGATAATCTGTTCCAGCAGGGTATTGGGCTGCTGCGGTACTTTGGTGGCCCGGATGCAATTGAATATGGTTTGGAGCGCTTCGTCCGAAATTTTTCCACGCAGAAAACGATCCGCTTGCAGACAGCTGCGGTCTTCGTGGTCAGCCGGTCCCAGCGAATAACCGGTATCGTGAAACCAGGTGGCCAGCTCCAGCAAGGCCATATCTTCCCGGCCCAATTCGAAGCCTTCGCCAATCATCCTCACCGCCGCCACAGTCTGGGCAGTGTGGGCGAGGTCGTGAAAAACGTATTCGGCCGGCATGTTTGCAGCGAAATAATCACGAATGTGATTTTCAGTCTCTTGCAACAATTGGTCGTAGGAAGTCATAAGCAGGCAGTTGCGCGTTTGGCGGGCAAAGGTAAGTTTTCGGTTGAAGTTTTCATCCACATAAAAACAGTGGCAGTGGGCAGTGGGAGCAGCACCTGGCAGTGCGCCCTGCTACTGCCCATTGATCACCGCTTTGAGTTCATCCAATTGAGGCCATTGGACCCCTGCGTGGATAAAGTCGCGCAGGTCTTTTTGTAACACTTCCCGGTTGTCAACTCCGTAAAATGGTTGGGCGGCCAGGAAGCTCCGGTATGCCTCGATCGCTTTCTCCCGGTCGCCGGGGAGATTGCGCAGCCAGTAGGCATGGGCTAAATTGGTGTATAAATAATCCCGGTTGGAATAAGTGCTGTAGAAGTCCCTGACATACTTCCGGGCCTGTTCGGCATAACGAATGGCTTGGGACAAAACCGATGTGTCGCGCCAATTGACCATGGTAAGGTAATAAGACTGATACAGGAGTTCATCCAGCCAAAAGTTTTTCCAATCGGTCGATGGATTGGCCTGATTGAGCGCTTTTTCGGTGATGTTGAGCGCAATGGAGCTCCAGGCAAGGGTGGAATCCCATGTTTCCCGGGCAGCAAAGAATTCTGCCTTCTTTTTGGCAAACCAATAATCAACCAGCCCCGGATTAAGTTTTTTTGTGGCGATGGCCGCTGTTTTAAGCCGGGGTAAAAAGGCCCTCAAAGTGTCGCGTTTATCGGCAAAGCGGGCTGCAAAGCGCTCGATATCGAACAGTGCCTGCGCCAAATCCGCTGCTTCGTATATGTTGCCGTATTCGATAAACGCTTCTGTCTCATGTCCTTCCAGCAAGGCTATATGCCCGTTGTTAAAATTATTCTGGTTGTAGCTGAATGCCATGGCTTGCTCAAAAACGCTTCGGGCAGCATCGGGCTTGTCGTTCAGCAGGTAGGCGGCGCCCAATTGTGCGTACAAGCTCGCCTGCAACGTGCTTTGATAAGATACTTTATCCGAAGTATCTCTTAAAGATACGAGCAATTGATTTACGGTTTGCAGGCCCTGCCCCAAAGCGCCTGTTGCCATGGCGATATCATCTTTGTTCAAGTAATACTTGCCTAATGACGATTGCGTATAAGCAAGGAGCGCCAGCCGGGTGCTGTCGTATTTGGGCGCCGAGGGGCCAAGGTTGGCCAAAAGATTGATCGTCTCCCGAAAATACTGTTCCGTGAGCACGTTCCCGCGTTCGAAAATACCCCGGGACAACTGGTTTTTTGCTACTTCGAGGATGACGCGTTCCAATTGCGCCCTGGCGTTCGGCGCTTTTTGACGTTGCAAGACCCTGGCGTCTTCCAAAGCAGATTGCAGCAGCAGGGCCTTCTGTTCGTGATGCGATACCCCCTGCGCCTTGTACAGATTTTGAAAAATATTCCAGCGTAAACGCGTTTCGCTGTCGAATGGAACGGCCGATATATCCGTCGTTCCAGGGCATAAATTGTGAATATCAATCAGTTCAGCGTACATCCCGCAAATACAGGCGATTTGCGGCGCCTCCAGCAGATCGTATTCAGCCAACTGGCGAAACTTGGTTTTTAAGGTATCCAGCAAGGACCAGCTTGCGTAGTCTTCCGGCTTAATTTTTTCGTGGGAACGGACGGTCAGGTCCGTAAAGAGACGCGTTGCTTTTTTTAACTCGCCGTTTTGCAGCGCCGTAAAAGCGCCGGCCTCCACCGCCACCAGTGGGTCGTCGAAATTTCGTTCCACATATTCCACTACGGCCGCAGCCTGGGCTGTACCACCGCGCAACAACCACTTCCAGTTCAAATCGCGGTACATCTCCAGCATGGTTCTGCGCAAGGTCTGTTGGGTGCCGGCATCGAGTTGCTGATAGAGGATCGAAGCCCGCTGGCAATATTCTTCAACCTGCGCTATGTTGTTGCTACGCATGGATTGCTGGTAAAAATATTCGAAAAACGAACGGATCAACGGCCATTCTTTCGACTCTGCCAGCCGTTCGAAATTGCCGGGATAGTTGAGCGCTTTTTCGAGCTCATATTCCCGGATTTGTTCGGGCGTAAAGCTCAGCAGCAGATGGTATTCATCCTGTACCTGCGCCCGAATAATAGCCGGCGACAGGTCTCGGACGGTGTAGGTCTGGTCCATCGATACCTGCTGAAGCCGTTGCCCGTTATCCACAAAACCTAAATCCCGCGCTTTCGGATCGCCGTATTGACTGCTAGGAGGCAGTTTAAATAGTATTTCGCCTTGTTGTATGCCCCAAAATATGACCGACCCATCCTCGTAGCCGGCAGCAACGCTGTTGCCATCCGGGCTAAATGCCATTGAACTCAATACGAGGGAACGTAAACGGTGGATACGCGTAATTTCATCCGACAAATTATCCATGCGAAAAATCCGGATGTCGCCGCCATCAGAAAACGCGACATAATCACCCAGCGCAGTGAGCTCCACGTATTCGATCTTGTAGCCGTGTAGCCGTACAACCCGCGCCTTCGACATGGGGCGGGCGTAGTTCCATATCTTGGCAACCGTATTCTGATCGATCTGGCTGAAGGCATTTTTGTCAACCTGCACGACCACGATGTCGCTCGAATTCGGCACAAAACGCAACTCCGAAACGGATTCATCAAATGTTTTGGCGCCTAGCACTGCGCCGTTCGCCAGAGACCGTACTGTGATCGAATTTTCACTGTCGGTATAGGCCACCGTTTGTTCGTCCGTTGAAAAGGCAAGGGGTAGTTTCGCCCCGCCTTCTAAGTTTATCGGGAAATATAAGGTTCGATCTGTGGAAACCTGATGCAGCAAAACGGAATCGCGGCCGTCCCGGTAGGCTATCCAGTCGTCACAAACTGATTTTAATTCAAAATTCCGGATGCTGACCGGCACTTTGTGGAAAGGCTTTTGCAGATCGCTCGTCTCCATCACCTCCAGCTGGCCGGTTTTTTCAACCACCAGCCGTCGCCCGGTCGGACTAAGGTTGACACTGTAGGCCTGATCTAAAATGGTGGCTGCTTTTGCCTGGTTCGACGACAAATCCCAGGCATTCAGGATACCGTTGTTCGATACGGCTAATAACCAGCGGCCGTCGGAGGAAAAAGCGCCGGGCGTATAGCTAATCCAGTCTTCCGCGTTCAGATAGGTTCCATAACGCCATGTGCCATTTTCTAAAGAACTAACTAAGAAATGGTCATATTGGCCGTTCGTATTTTTGATCATATTGACAATCTGCCCGGATTTTTCATGCGAAGCCAGTACCTCGCCGGCCAAAGTAGTAGCAGGCAGCAAACCATCCACGCTTATGCCGGATTCCGGCAGGTTGAAGATTAAGGTACTGTCGCCCGACATCACCGCTTTATGCGCAACCGGGTAAAGCGTCAGGCTCCGGTAATCAACCAGGTTTTGCCCGAAACGAATGACTTGCTCGCGCACCCAGCGTTGGCCGTGCTCGGGCTTGCGCAACACTTCGATACGGTCCGAGTAGCCAAGCCAGAATGCGCCGTCATCCGTGATAAAGGTTTTCAAATCAGCCTGTAGCCCCGTGATATAACTGCTGAAAACAGGGCTGCGGGCAGGGCCTTTCCGCATGGTAAACGCATCTTTTAAACCGACCACATAAATCGTCTGCGCATCTGGATTATAGGCGTAAAATGCATCGCCGCGCGGACTAAAAGACCAGGCTGTTGCATATCCGGCGGGGACTTTTATGAACTGCTTCGGGGTTCGCCAGAAAATGTAGTTATCATCGCTTATAAACAACAACGTTCGGCCATCGGGCGATACGTCGAAGTCGAATACATGCTCCTCTACTTTGATTGGTTCCTGCGGCTCAAAGGTGTTGGCATCCCAGGAATACAGCATGTCGTTGTCGGGGGCCAAAACATAAATCCGGGCGGATTTACCTTTTCCCATACAACGGATGATCACATTGGACGGCATGTTTCCGGCCAGCTGATAACAGAAAGGAACCAGCATGTCCTTGTTTGCGATACCGGAATACACGGAGGGTACAAAATACCACGAATCCAGCAGGGCCTGGATGCATTGCGGGTTATCGTCGGGGGCGACGTATTCATTGGCAAAATCGGCTAAGCGGTAGGCTAAACTGCGGTTTAAGAGGCGCAATTGGTCCTGGGCGTCGTCGGCGAGGTTGTTTGCGATCGCGTGGCGGGCGAGCCGGATAGCCTCCTGCTCTTTTTGCCGCAGTTCGTCTTCGGCGGCATTACGGCAGGCGGTAAGGCGCGCGTTCATAAAGGCCCGCTCATTCTGGTCGGCGTCGGTGCAGCTTTTTGCGGCGCGGTAGAGTTTGGCGGCATCGTCCCAGCAGCGTTGGGCAAATGCCCGGTCGCCCTCCCGGCGTGTGATCGTGAAGCAGGTATCTCCTTTGAAATAAAGAAATTGAAGGCTCGGTAAATAGCGGCGGGCGGGTTCGTTTGTTTCGGGACGCGGGCGCGTATTTTTTACAGTTGCGTCGGCAATTTTAGCTGTTTTTGGAGGGTTTTCGCATTGCTCGATCAGATCGTCCAATTCACTGATCCTGCGCAGGTTATCCTTTGCCTCCACGCACTCCCGCGCTTCGCGGAAAAACTTCAGGGCACCGCTGCAATCCCCCCGATCCCGGGCCGCCACGCCGAGGTCCAGGTTTTTATGGTAACAATCCAGAATGGGCGCCTGGATCGCATTTTGCTGATAATAATAAGGTTCGCCTTTTTGGGCAAAGGCGAATGCGGGTAAAGCGAAAAACAAGACAAAAAGCCGGCAGCGCATGGGCGAGATCAGTTGATACGGTTGGCAAATGTAAGGGTGTCAAGCGTGCATCACAAAAAATCCACATCCACTGCGTATGGATAGGTCATCAAATACTCCAGGGCCTTTTCAATCGGATAATCTTCAAATACCACCCCGTATAACATTGTCGTAATCGGTACGTGCAATTTGTAATTTCTGGCCAATTGATGGGCAATGTGCAGGGTGCGCACGCCTTCGGCCAGTTCGGGCATCGTTTCGCGGATCTGCGCAGCCGTTTCGCCCCTGGCTAAGCGGCTGCCAAAGGTGTAGTTTCGGCTACTGGTGCTGGTGGAGGTGGCGACCAGATCGCCAATGCCGGCTACACCGATAAATGCGTGGCTGGATGCGCCCAGGGATTTGCCGAAATAGACCATTTCGGCCAAACCTCGGGCAATGAGCAGGCCCTGGATATTTCGACCGAGGCCCAGCCCGCCAATCACGCCGGAACCCAGCGCGATGATATTTTTTAGCGCTCCGGCCAGCTCGGCGCCCAGGATGTCGTATGAACCGAAAACATGGAATTTCGGACTGTTCAAAACGGCCTGGCCAGCCTGGATCACTTCGCGAAACCGGCTGCCAACCAGGGTTGCAGCCGGTTGCCCGGCCATTATTTCGGCAGCAAGGTTGGGTCCCGACAAACAACCCACCCGCACCACACTGCTTTCTTCCCGCACCACCTCGCTCATGGTGCGCACGTTGGCGCGCGTCAGCACGAGGCCCGGCTGATCGAGGTCGCTTTCTTCATAGCCGTCCAAATCGAATCCCTTGGTGCCGTGGATGATAATATGATGCGGCCGCAAATGAGGGGCCAGCGCTTTAAACATGCTGCGGAAACTGTTGGACGGCACGATGGGCATGATCAGGGTGCATAGCCGGGCGAGTTCTGCAAGGTCGCTCGTGGCGGTAACCCGCGCCGAGATCGCCACACCCAAATGCGTGTGGTTGCGATTGATGGCATCCACCGTTTCCTGCTTCCGGCTGAAAAGCAGTACATCCACGTTGTAGGCCAGCAAATTAGCCACAGCCGTACCGAAACTTCCGGCGCCCAGCACGCCGACCGGATTAAATGAAGGAGTCATGAAGAGGTCATTGAAAAATTAGAAATTATGGAAATTGAATGGACGTTAATTATGGCCAATGGAGATTACCACGCCTATTGTTGAACGCGCGCGCTCAATTGGCTTTTATCGTTTTGGTCCACATTTCTTTTCCATCAGCATCGTAATCGGTAATTTGAAGTTGTCGCTCTTTCCGTGGGCCGCTAAAACGGAGCATGGCAAAATTATGCTTTGCCACCACCGTTCCTTCCACACGGAATGTATTGATCTCTTTGGTGGCCGCATCTGTAAATACCCCGGAGGTGAAGGGCGAAGCAGTCAGGTCGTACACCATATTGCCGCGCGCGTTTTTGAGGGCGCTGAGCTCGGTAAAGTGTTTATCGCCTGTAAGGAAAACAACGCCTTTGATATTTTCCCGCTCAATAAAGGCCAGAATACTGTCGCGTTCTGCGCGAAAAAGGTGCGTGAAGGATTCACCGTTCTCGCTGCTGCTCATAAACTGCCCACCGACCGCCACAATTTTGAAAGGCGCCGTGCTCTGGGCCAGGGCACCTTTGAACCACGCGATCTGCGCTGCGCCCAGCATGGTGCGCGGACAGGATTCGCAATCATTCGGGCTGCGGAAGTACCGGTCGTCCAGCAGAAAAAAATCGACATCGGCGTATTGAAACCAGCTGGTGCAACCTTTTTGGCCGTTCACACCATACGTTGGGTTTCCCCAAAAATCCTGAAACACCTCCCAGGCCATTTCTTTGTGCACCCATGTGCCGTCGGCATCGTTCGGGCCGAAATCATGGTCGTCCCAAATGGCGTAATGACTGGTTGAAGCCAGCAGTGGCTGTAGTTCCGGCAGGGAACGGCCGTGTGTATTGCGGTGCAGCATGCCCGTTCGGGTAGCCCAGTCCGGCTCGCGGTAATAAATGTTGTCGCCGAGCCAGAGCATCAAGTCGGGTTTTTGTTGATGGATGCTTGTAAATACCTGATATTCAGATCCATACGGAGTTCCGGGCCGGTCGTATTCCGGCTCGTTAATGTAGGCGCAACTACCCGTGACCAGCGAAAAGGCTGGCGGATCGGTCCGCCAACGCCAGAGCGGCTGTGTTTTGAAGGTAGTAGGGTAGGGGCGTTCGACCAAGCGGTTGTTGACGTATACGGCATAGTCATACGTTTTGCCGGGTTCTACCTGGTTGGCGACCAGATGGGCCGTGTACCCGTTTTTTTGTTCGGTCAGCATCTGCGCTGTTTCGAAGCGGGCGGTTTTATCCTGCTCCCAATACTGCACGGATACGACTGCAGGGCCGGTGGTTTGTACCCAAATCATCGCTTCCATCATATCCACATATCCGAGCATCGGCCCGCTCTGTATCGTTGCCGCAGGATCGGGCGCAGGGGTAAGCGAACGGAAGACAACGGGAGGAACGCATCCGGCGGCAAGCAGGATGGCAACCAGAAAGGTGAAAAAAATCTTCATTGATCCGAAAAGTTATTGGCCGCTAAGGTAAGGAACGGTGTCAAAATAACTTCCCAATTTGATGCCATTCTTTTGCCGTCATCCGTCCCATCTTTTTCGTTAAATAGCGCGGCTATTCGACTCAAAAGATAGTTGGCAGACGCCCAAATAATTGGCCTGAAATTGGAAACTTATTTTGACACCGTTCCTAAGGCAAAGGCCGCTTAAACTTTTGTTTGATCAAAAAGTCAAAACCCCAGCCAACCATTTTATGATATATAACGTATGTAAATGTGAAATATAATTTTACAAAACACTTGACAAGCAATAAAAAAAACCTTACTTTTAACCAATTAAAAAATGGAGGTCCACCATGAGAACTCGTACAGTCTTGCTTTCACTCGTTTGCCTATTTGCTTTTCCGTTCTTTGTACAAGGCCAAACGGCCGGTAAAACGTTTACCAAATCATTCAATACCGACAGTAAAGGCATTATCCGGCTCGATCTTGTCAATGCAATCGATTTAAAAGTATGGGACAATCCATCGATCCGGATCGAAATAAGTGTAAGCCTGCCTTCCGGAAACAACAACGTGCTCAACGAACTCGGCAATGTGGGGCGCTATAACCTTGTCGCCAAATCAGTCGACAGCGAGGATATGCTGGTTATTTCGGCGCCTAACCTGCAAAAACAAATCCGCATTAAAGGCGAGGAACTGAAGGAAACGGTTAGTTATGTCGTGTTCGTGCCCAAAAATCTTAAAATCGAATTGCCGAACGCTTCCGTATTAGCCGACGCTAAAAATAAGTGAATTTGCTTTATCGACCGGACTGCCCGAACTTTGCGTGAAATTCAGAAATTATGAGATTCCGGCAGACAGCTTTTTTTATAACCTTTTTTTGCTTTGCCAGTTCGCTCCATGCTCAAATGGAGCGAACCATGTATCTGGTTTTCGAGGTTGATTCCGCGAAAATTGTTGAATTGGATCTGGCCGGCATTTATGAATTACATTCCTGGGCCGGTAGCAGCGTACTCGCGGAAACCAATATTCAGATTTCCCATGCCAACCCCGAAATTGTCGACTTTCTAATCAAAGAAGGCCGGTATGATCTGTCTGTGGATACCCTGTCTGCCAGCCAAGTTAAAATTTACACCAAAATTCGCGACCGGAAGCCCATCAAAACGCCCTCCGGCGAATGCACCGAAATAGCGACGCTCAAAATCTTCGTGCCCGATACGTTTATCTGGACAGATGACCGCAAAACCCTGACCCGAAAACCGCAATGAGCTCCCTCCCTCAAACACTTTTAACCGCCGCTTTTTAGCGTAGGGAACGGTTTCAAAATAACTTCCCAATTTGATGCCATTCTTTTGCCGTCATCC
>Ga0105046_10006842_pt1 | contig 18018 bp, 12 predicted proteins | sample MAT03_FD_78385 | JGI IMG/M metagenome (GOLD analysis project Ga0105046, IMG submission 78385) | Freshwater microbial communities from Lake Fryxell liftoff mats and glacier meltwater in Antarctica - MAT-03 (megahit assembly) | ecosystem: Environmental > Aquatic > Freshwater > Ice > Liftoff...
CGTCGAGGCGTAAGCCCGACGTGGATTCGCATACTCCCAAGTTCGGGCGCTACCACGTCGGGCTTACGCCTCGACGCTCGCCCGGCCGCTGCCTGGGTAAATTTGTTCCTGCCGCTCGCCTTAAGGCCGTGGAATGGATTCCAAGATAGTTCGCTTCAACTCGGGACAAGTCGACTGCCGTAGACGAAGATGACGAAGAAGTGCTTGCTGTCCGCTTTGAGATTGGTCCCGACGATGAAGGTCGAGAAGTACGATGCCTCGAAGGTCTGCGGGATGACCGACTTCGGGCTGGACTTCCGTTGCTGCTCGGCACGGGGAGATGGTGTTGGAGGCATACAATCGGCTACAATTAGGTGAAACAGATGATTGCCGACAGCGAATCTCCGACTGCGGTTCTGGAGGAAGTGGCCGATCTCAGCTTCCTCACGCGACGGTAGCACGAATGACCTGGTTGATGGATCGCAACTCCGAGGGGCGCTGACAGCCACGAAGCGCGATGAATGGACGGCGCTCGTCAAATGGGGCCATCGCATTTCGCTCCTGCGAGCCCGAGCCTTGTTCGTTCTCGGTCGCCGTACGCCGCATTCGTGACGTCGCTCGACGCAACAGGGTGGCCGAACCGCGTAAGCGACGGGGCGATGTACTCGCGGCAGCCGAAAAACTCGATTGCTGTTCACTCAATCCAATTTTGATCTTCGGTCGGGCTGACGACGTCTCGTGCGAAGAACATTTCATGAACTTTGCCACTTCCCAGGTTCCAAGAATTCCAGCATAATATAGAAAGTTCGAACTTGGCACGAGGTTCGCACAAAAGTTGGCTCCCGCCGAATTTACTTGCATATTAGGCTTCAACTATGTGGTTAGTCCGAGCCGCCCTCAGCAATTTTCATGCGGTCATCGTCTTCATGATGCTCATCGTAGTGCTCGGCGCGGTCGCGCTCATGAGCATCGCGGTCGATATCCTTCCATCGTTCAAGGCCCCGGCTGTTCAGGTTCTCACGTATTTCAACGGCATGCCGGCCAGTTCGACCGAACGCATCATCACGGATCGAATCGAACGCTGGGTGAATCAGTCGCCGGGCATTCGACAGGTCGAATCGCGATCGGTCACGGGTGTCAGCGTCGTGAAGCTCTACTTCCGCGACGACACCGATCCGACGGCCGCGTTGACGATGACCAACTCGCTGGCTCTCAGTGCCATGCCGGCCCTGCCGCCGAACACACTACCGCCCGTGGTGTTGCCGTTCGATCCCACCGGTACATTGCCGCTGGGCATCATCACGGTCTCGAACCCCAACATGAGCGAGGCCGAGGTCAAGGACTTGGCACGCGTCCAGGTTCGTAATGCCCTCGGCCGCGTTCGCGGTTCGGTGGCGCCGGTGGTAGTTGGAGGCAAGGATCGCCGTGTGATGATCTACCTGAACCCGCAGAAGCTGGAAGCCTATGGTCTCTCGCCAGTCGATGTCGTAAAGGCGCTGGACGAGGGGAACTTCATGGCCACGCCGGGCTCGGCGTATTTTGGCGACGATCAGGTGGCTCTCGATTCCAATGTTATGTTCGGCGAGGTTGAGGAATTCAACGACCTGCCGTTGCGGTTTGGCGACACGCAAATCTACTTGCGCGATGTTGGGCAAGCGATTGACGCGAACGTGATTCAAAAATCGCGTGTCCGCATCAACGGGCGACGTGAGGTTTACGTGCCGGTGTACCGCCAGGCTGGTTCCAGCAGCCTCGCGGTCGCACAGGGGACCAAGGCCGAATTAGCCGAGATCGAGAAGGAGCTTCCCGAAGGATCGAAGCTCGACTTCGTCATCGATCAAACCGAATCGGTTCGCAAGGCCATTGACAGCCTGATTCATGAGGGGGTCATCGGGGCCATTCTGGTCGCGGTGATGATCCTGTTGTTCCTCGGCGATTGGCGCATGACGATTATTGCCGTGATCGTTTTGCCCTTGGCCGTGATGTGCGGCATCATGGGCCTGAATGCCAGTGGCAACACGATCAACGTCATGACATTGGCCGGCTTGTTCCTCGCCATCGGTCCGCTGGTCGACAACGCGATCGTCGTACTTGAGAACACCCATCGACATCTTGGCATGGGCAAAAATCCCATGCGTGCGGCTTATGACGCGGCAGGCGAAATGACGTTACCCGTTTTGGTCGCCACATTGGCCACGATGATTGTGCTGGCCCCGATCGCCATGTCGCCCGGCCTGGGCGGGTTCCTCTTCAAGCCACTGGCCCTCGCGGTCGGCTTCGCGATGATCGCATCTTATTTGCTCGCGTTCACAGTAGTGCCCGCGCTCTGTTCGCGAATGCTCAAAGGCCATGCCGCTCATCCGGGGCATCATCCGCACAAACGCTCACCCGTGGTTTGGATGGCAGATGGCGTGCAATGGGTGCTGGCCCATCTGCGGCATCGCTACGAATTGGCGCTGCGAGTGGCGATGCGAAACCGCGGCCTCACGCTTGGCGGAACGGCGGCGCTGCTTGCGAGTTCCTTCCTCCTCGTTCCGTTTATTGGCCAAGAGTTCTTTCCACAAGTGGACGCGGGGCAGATCACGATCACGGTGCGTTGCCCATCCAATCTTCGGCTCGATGCCACCGAGGAACGGATCATCAAACTCGAATCGCTCATCCAGGATCAGATCCCGGAAGACGAACGCAAGATGATCGTCACCGAGATGGGGTTGAATCCGGACTGGTCAAGCGCTTACACAACCAACGCCGGCCAGCAGGACACCATCATCCGCATCCAACTGACTGAAGAGCGGAAATTTACGGCCCAAGAATACGCGATCAAGCTTCGCCACGCAATCGCGGCAGACGACCGTTTTGCGGAAATGGACGTGGCATTCGATACCGGCGGCATGGTCTCCGCTGCCCTGAATTATGGAGCTTCGTCGCCGATCGATATCGAAATCGATGGCGGCACGGCACCCCTACGTGCGGCCACGGCGAAGCTGGTCAAGGATCGCGTCGCCACCGTACGTGGAGCGGCAGACGTCCGCATTGTCCAGCGGAATGATGCCCCTTACATGGTCATCAAAGTGAATCGGGCCGAGGCAGCTCGCGTCGGACTCAGCGCGAAAGACGTGGCCATGCAGGTCGTGACGGCGATGAATTCCAGTATCGCCCTCACGCGCAACTTCTGGATCGACCCGAAGAGCGGCAACCAGTACTTCGTGGCCGTTCAGTATCCGGAAGATCCGAACTTCAAAATGGAGGATCTCAAAAACATTTTCGCCACTGGTACTCGGCAATCGCAACCCGTGAAACTCGGCTCCCTGATCGAGGTTGAACAGCGATCGAGTTCCGTCGAACTCAATCACGTAAATCTTCGACGTGTGACGAACGTGATGATCAACACCGAAGGGCGGGACATTGGCGGATTGGCCGTGGACGTAGGGCGAGAAGTGGACATCCTGAGATCGGAAGGCAAGATTCCCGAAGGCGTGCGCGTCAATCTCAAGGGCGAATACTCCCGAATGCAAGAGTCGTTCTCCAGCCTGGCAGGTGGCATGGCACTCGCGTCCGTTTTGGTCTACCTTCTGATGGTGCCGTTGTTCCGTTCGTTCTTGAGCCCGCTGGTGATCATGTTTACGGTGCCACTCGGCCTGATTGGAGTGATGGTCACGCTCTTCCTCACGGGGACTACGCTCAACGTGCAATCCGAAATGGGTGTGATATTCTTGGTCGGCATTGTCGTTGCGAACGGCGTGCTGCTCGTCGACTTCGCCAACAAACTCCGCAAGGAGGGCGTGCCGGTCCGCGAGGCAGCCCTGCGAGCGGCGACCACGCGCTTCCGACCGATCCTGATGACTTTCCTTGCGACGTCGCTCGACTTACTTCCCCTGGCACTTGGTCTCGGAAAAGGGAACGAGATGATCACGCCACTCGCTCGCGCCGTTGTTGGCGGATTGGTGACGGCAACGGGCCTAACGCTTTTCGTTGTGCCCGTGTTGTATTCCGTCTTCCTTCGCGATAGTGCCATGCCCGAAAAAACGCTCGACGAGGCTTTGGCCGAACCGATCTTTCCTCACACTGGACAAGCACACTCATGATCCGCCGCAATCTCATTCTTGGCTGCCTTGGTGTGGTGGCTGCTGGTGTCGGCGGCTATCTGGCCTTCGGCCGCGACGGAGACAAGAACAAGGCGCATGCAGCGTCGAAGGACTCGGACACCAAGGCCGTCGTTCGAACGGTTCGGCCTCGACTCGACCCGAGCTTCCGCATCTCGAACCAGCAGATCGCCTTGGTCGAACCGTTCTATCAAGCCGGCCTTCGTGCGAGGTCGGCCGGGCTGGTTCGCACCGTGTGCAAGGACATTGGCGAATCGGTCCGCATGGGGGAAGTGCTCGTCGAAATCGATGCCCCCGAGTTGGTACAAGAGGTGCTTCAGAAAGAAGCGGTCATTCATCAAAGGCAGCAAGAGTTGCGTGTGAGCAAGTCTCTTCTGAAGCATGCGACGGCAGCGGTGGAAACAGCACGTGCTACCATCGCCCAGCGAACGGCCGAGGCCCGGCAGGCCGAGGCGACCAGGGATTTCAAGCTCAAGCTGTTCACGCGTTTGAAAGGACTGCTCGACGAGAAAGCCATCCGTCCGGAAGTGGTGGACGAGAACGAACGCGATTATCGATCGGCCGAAGCGTTGTACGATGCCGGCCTCGCGGCCATCCTGAAGGCAAAGGCGGACGAAGTGGAAAAACAGGCAAGTTTGGAAGCTGCCACGGCCGATGTTGAACTGAAAGGTGCCCTCATCGGCGTCGCGGAGAAAGATCGAGATAAAGCTGCCGCGACCGCTTCATTCGCCCGGGTCGTGGCACCTTTCGATGGCGTGATCGTTCGACGTAACGTCGATCCCGGCATGTTCGTGCAAAACGCTAGCACGGGTGTAAGCGAACCGCTTGTGACCATCGCCCGATTGGATATGGTCACGGTTTCGATGAAATTGCCCGACGTCGGTGCTCCGTTCATTAGCCGAAATACGGAAGTTGAGGCAAGTTTCGACCAGCTACCCGGATTGACGGTTCGCGGCAAAGTGACCCGATATTCGCCCGCGATCGACGGAACCGACCGAACCATGCGGGTCGAACTCGATATTTTCAACGGCACGCGAACGGAGTTCGCGGCTTTCTTGGCAAGTGCTCACGGGGAGGCTCTCGCTCCGCTGGGTGGGGGAAATGGCCTGGGCATCGCCGCCGGCTTTCTTGCCGCCGAGCGGCATCGGCAGATGTTCCACAAGGGCGTTTCAGATGGAACCGCCGTCTGTCTTGACATGCCTTCGGGCACGGGCCAGCGTCCACTTGTCCCGGGGATGAAGAGTACGATGCGAGTCTATCTCGACCGCGTGTCGGCCGCGTACCTCCTTCCCGCGAGTGCGGTTTATGTCCAGGGTGGGAAGACATACATTCTGCTGGTACGCGATGGCGTCACCCACCAGGTATTGGTGCAATTGCAGGTGAATGATGGCCGTATGGCCAAGGTCGGGTTATTGGCCAGCGACGGCCCAGGCGGTGTGCAGGAACTGAATGGCACCGAAGAAGTCGTCGTCAGCCGGCAATCGGAAGTGGGAGACAGGGTGAAGGTTCGCTCCGTACTCGGCGACTGGTAAACATACATCCCTGAAGGAGGCGAAAGGAATCGCCATGAGACTACGATCAAGCCGCCTCTCTGTTGCCACTGTCTTCTGTGCTTCGCCACTGGTAGCACAGACTCCCGGTGAATTTGCGACCGAGCGTGGCTTGCCGCAGCCCGTGGTGGTCCGCGCCGCCAGTCTCCGCTTGCCGACCGTATTGACCGCACCGGCTGAAAAGGCCGAGCCAACTGCGAAGAGCAACGTCCATCCCATTGATTTGCCTACGGCCCTGCGGCTTGCCAACGCTTCGAATCCGACCATCGCGATGGCCCAGATTCGAGTTCGTGAGTCCCTGGCTAGAGTGAACCTGGCCGATGCCTTGATCCTGCCGAATATTTCGGTGGGTGGTACATACTTCTGGCATGACGGCATCGATCAGAATCGCCGTGCCGACATGTTCGTCATCAATCGCAACAACGTGTTCGCCGGCGGTGGTGCCGGGTTGCGTGTCGATTTAGCTGAAGCCATTTATCAACCGCTCGTCGCGCGACGGATGGCCGATGCCGAGACCGCCATCGCCCGAGCGACAAACAATAACACGCAGCTTGACGTGGCCTCTGCCTACTTCGACCTTGTGCATACACATGCTCTGCAAGCGGTGAACGCGGACATCATCGAGAAATCCGAGGCGATCCTCAAGGCTGCTGTGGCAGGGGAGAAGGCCGGCCTGGTGCGAACTGCGGCGGATGTGAATCGTGCACGAACGGAGGTCGCGTTGCGGCGGATGGAACGCGAAGATATTGCCGGTCGCCAGGCGACGGCCTCCGCACGACTGGCCAGGCTGCTTCTGCTTGAACCGGCCGTGACGCTGCTTCCCCTGGACGAGGCGGCCGTGCCCATCGAGTTGATCCCGACCGATTCGCCGGTCGAGGCGCTGATCGCGCAAGCGGTTCGCAGTCGGCCTGAAATGGAAGCCGCGTATCAACAGCGTGAAGCGGCTGCAACCCGGGCACGGCAGGCTCGATACGGTCCCTTGCTTCCACGCGTTCAGGCGGAGTATCTCGGCGGCGGCTTCGGTGGCGGCAAGGATGGGGTCACTTCCAATCTTGAAGGCCGCAGCGACCTCTCGGCCCAGGTGTTCTGGGAATTGCGCGGACTCGGCTTCGGCAATCTGGCCGACGTGCGATTGAGAGATGCGGAACGCGATCGGGCAACGCTCGTTACTGTGGCTGCACATGCGCAGGTCGCGGCTGAAGTGGTCGAATCGCTGCGAGTCGCCACGGCCCGAAAAGCCAGTCTGGATGAAGCAAACACGGCCGTGAAGGAAGCCCGCGAGATGTACCGCAAATTCTCTGAAACATCATTCGGCATGGTCGGCCCACGCGGGCAATTCGATGCTCTTGAGCCACTGACCGCCGTCCAGGCACTAAACCAGGCAAGAATGCAATTACTGGCCGCGACAATTGAATACAACCGCGCTCAAGTGCGGCTTTTAACTGCGGTTGGAACTCCGATTCAGCAGCATAATGATGCGACAAAGCCTTGAGCCGATGATTAGACAAAATGGCCGACCAAATCTGCACGAGCCTGGAAATGCGTAATGGTGCCACGACACAGGCACGACTTAAAGCCTTCTCACCTTTCACATTCCGACGCAACCTGTCGAATTGGCAGTTTCGTTTCATTTCATTGCACATTCGAGGCGTGAAACGAAAAGTGTGTGTGTGAAATGCAATGAAACGAAATGCAAGCGGCCCACGGCGATTCGCATTTACGCACTCATTCGCCAGTTCCTAAACTATCTCGAACTCAAATTCATCGTCGCGAAGGATCCATGGACCACTTTCATTACCTCGATCGCGTCCTGCATTGTGAAGAAGTCCCTCTCGCCGAGCTGGCCGAGATGTATGGCACGCCATTGTTCGTCTACAGTCAGGCGACGTTGTTGCATCACTTGAAACAGATTCAGTCGGCCTTTGCGGAGGCCGACCCGATTGTCTGCTACAGCGTGAAGACCAATGGCAACATTCACATTGGCAAGTTGATGGCGGAACATGGCTCGGGTTTCGATGTCACCTCCGGCGGCGAGTTGTATCGGGCGTTAAAGGCTGGTGGCGATCCGAAAAAAATCGTCTTTGCAGGCGTTGGGAAGACCGATGCCGAGATGCGCTATGCCTTCGAGACGGGCATCTTGTTCTTCGATGTTGAGAGCGAACAGGAACTACATCGGTTGGGTGAAGTGGCCAAGTCGCTGGGTATGGTGGCTCACGCGGCGCTACGAGTGAATCCGGATTTGCCGCCAAAAACGCACATCAAGACCGACACATCGGTGAAGGGTGTGAAATTCGGCCTGGATATCGACACGATTCTGGAAGTGGCACAAGGCGTGGTTGGGCACAAGAACCTTCAGGTAGTTGGCCTGCACATGCACCTGGGTTCGCCGATTCTCTCCGCTGAGCCATACAAACAAGGGGCCGAGAAGGGTGCCAAGCTGATTGCCGCGTTGCGGAAACAAGGCCACCCGATCCAGTACCTCAACATGGGCGGCGGTTTTGGCATCAACTATCGCAAGCAGGAGGCCTTGCCGGCCCAGGCCTTTGCCGAGGTGATCTTGCCCGTAGTCCATGAAACAAAGTGTCGGCTGGTGCTGGAACCGGGTCGCTTCATCGTCGGCAATGCAGGCCTATTGTTGAGTCGCGTCATCTTCACAAAGGAGTCGGGCGGCAAGCACTACATCATCCAGGATGCGGCCATGAACGACCTCATTCGGCCCACGTTGTATGATTCGTTTCACCGGATTTGGCCCGTTGCTCCATCGGTCGATTTGCCTGCTCCACCAATGGATTACGAGGTGGCGATTCCCCATACATTCTCGCAAAATGTCGTTGGCCCCGTGTGCGAGTCGGGCGATTTTCTGGCCAAGGATCGCAACCTGCCGGCCATGAAGCGAGGCGATCTGTTGGCGACCTTTAGTGCCGGTGCTTACGGAATGGCCATGAGTAGCAATTACAACGCCCGCTGTCGGGCGGCGGAAGTGCTCGTTACAGGCCGCACGCATCGTCTGATCCGTCGTCGCGAGACATACGATGATCTCGTTCGAGCGGAAGTGGATTGCAACTCTTGACGGATTGTGATGAATTACGGGTGAGAGTGTGCGCGCCGGCACGCTCGCCACCGGAGCCACGACGTGTCACCATATCGACTATTCGCCACTGCAATTCTGGCCGCATCGTTCCCGATCCTGGCATCCGGACAGGGCGAATCGGACTTTTACGCCACTCCAAAAACGGCTTCCGAGTTCTGGAGAGCGGCCCAGTTCGAACTCCGGACCGGCTCCTATGAGCGAGCCTCCGAGCGGATCAAGGGCCTGCTCGACATGAATCCGGACGACAAAACCTTGTTCGATCTGGTGGATAAGCCGCCTCAAGGTACTCCAGGCGGCATGGCGCAGTTCCTGAAGCTTCGCAACGTGCCGCTGTGGTATGCCAAGGAAGGGCCGAACAAGGAAGCCAAGGCGCGCGTGGAGGAGTTGATCGGCAAAATTAGCAAGGCTGTCGAAGCCGAGTTGAGTAATCCGGAACGCATTCGTCGCTACGCCAACGCACTTTCGGGGTTGCCCGAAGAGTCGTCGTTCGCGTTAAACGAACTTCGACGTAGCGGCAAAAGTGTTACGCCGGTGCTGACGACCATGCTAGGTGAAGAGTTGCCAGCGGATGTGAAGTCCGGAATTCTGACCGCGATTCCCCAATTGGGAGTGGATACGGTTCCTGGATTCGTCGCTTTTCTTCCAGCGGCATCGCAGCCGGTTCAAGTGGATTTGATCGATTCGCTACGGGCCCGCAGCGATTTCAAGGGCCTCGATGTAGCGGCCGAGAGCGACATCGTGCCGACACTCTGGTATCTACTTGGAAAAGCAGACTCCACTGACCTTGTTCGCAGCAAATCGAAAGAAGCGATTTCCGCTGCAACTGGCCTAGATCCGACGTTGGAACGCGATCCGGAGTTGCGGAACCCACAAGGCCAACTGACGGCCTACGCACGCCGTTTCGGTGCGGGCAAAGCAAATTTGCAAATGCTTGCAGGTGAGGCCAAGCACAATGTCTGGACTGTGGAAAACAAGATCCTCAAAGAATCCGCCCTGACGCGTCCACAAGCCCTGGAGTATTTCGGACTTCGCTACGCCCGATGGGCCCTTGAACTAGAACCCGAAAATACGGCCACTCAGAAAGTCTTCTTCACTATCGCTATCGATTTTCACGCGCTGAATGGAGGAGGCAAGCCACTCGCTAAGACTGCTCCCGATTTACATGCCGCACTGGTGACTGCTCCACTTTCACTTCTCATCGAACTCTTGGAAGATTCGATGCGGGACAAGAAAACCGCCGTTGTGCTCGCTGTGGTGCGTGTGCTGGGCGAACGAACAGAGACCAAGGCCGCACGATCGGGCTCAAAGCCCGGCGATAAAGCATCACCCGGCGGCGATGCTCGGCCGAGTTTGTTAGTACGGGCACTAGATTATCCAGACTCCCGCGTTCAATTCGCCGCGGCCGACGCCTTGTTAAAAATTCCAGGCCCGTCGACGCACAACCGCAATTCACAGATCGTGAAAATCCTCGCCGCCACCCTGGCAGCGGAACCCGAAGAGGGGGCGAAGCAAAAGGCCTTGTTGGTCGATCCTAACGCGAATCGGGCCGAGGGTTTGGCATCCGTGCTGAAGCGAGTCGGTTTTGATGTCGAGGTATTCCAAAGCGGTCGGCAACTCATGAAGCGGATTCAGAGCAAAGCCGACGCTGACCTGATCATTGTCGATCGCCATGTGCCCGACCCGATGCTCGTTGATCTGTTGCCGCAGTACATGGCGGATTTTCGAGCCAAGAACCTGCCCCTGCTCGTGGTGGCCTCCCCAGAAGGTGTGACGCCGGTGAATCTTCTCACCGCACTGGCTCGACTGGCATCGGTCATCGCATTCGAGGAGCTACCGAAGAATCCCTTCCTGGTACTGCCGCCGTTCGTTGCTGGCGCAAAGATGCAAGATATCGTCGAGAAGGTTCAATATGGGCCCGATGAAATGCGCCGGCTGATCTACAACCGACATCTCGCACAAATCGCAAAGATGAAGCTTGCGGTCGAAAAGGCGGGCTTTTCGATCACGGAAGAGATGCAGGATCGAATCGAGTACTGTTCGCTGCAAACATTCCCTTACCACATTTTGGAAACATTTGTGCCCTCGATGCTCGACCAGGAGCGGATCGTCGTTCGACGCTTGTTGCCACCAATCCTGCGCGAAGAGTCGGGGGATTTCTCTATTGCCGCACTCAAGGGCAAGATCCGATCGGATGGCTTGCCTTCACGCGAACAAGCCGAGCGTATTACCCAACTGATGAAACTTACGTCGGACTTCGAGGCGGAACTACTCGCCGAGCGTCTGCCAGGCTTTCTAAAGCTCTGGGACTCGTTCTGGGATCCCCTGTTGCCCAAGCTTCCTCCCATGGAGCCTGTTCGAAATCCAGAGATCGAGTCGAAGCTCGCTCGAATGACGGCACCCTACCGAAACGTCCGCGTGGTGCCGGCCGTATTCAGCGACTTGGCCTTCCGCCAAGGCTTGGCCCAGGGGATCGACCCGAAGGCCCCGTTGGTGACGCCAGAAGAAAAGAAGGCCAACGCTAAGATCGCTCTGATCTGGCTGAAAAAGATGGCTGTGGGAGAACTTGCTGGATACAGGGTAGCCGATGCCGAGGTTGCACTGCGGGGAGCCCTGAAATCCGATGAGTTCGCGCCATTGGCCGTGGAAGCGATTGTCCGCCTGCCCAGCAAAGACGTTCAGCTGGATCTGGCAAACCTGACAGTTGCTCCGGAACGTCCGGTTCCGATCCGAACTCAGGCGGCAAAAGCCCTGATCGAACATATGCAGGCCTTTGGTAGGCATGTGACAGTTCCACAGTCCGACGCTATTGCTAATTCCGTGGGAACCACTGAGGATTTGGAACTCAAATCGCATCTTCTCGCCGCCCTGGGTGTATTGAAAACGGATGCCAAAGGGACGGGGGACCGCCTGAAGAACTACGTTCCTAAACCGGCTCCACCCCCCAAGGAAGATATTCCGCCGGTGAAGGAAGAGGTTCCGCCGCCCAAGGAAAAAGAGTAGGGCATTCGAGTCGCTTGCATCGCAAATGGCGCTCTCCAGCGCAAGTCTTGGCAACTCCACCGTTACTCTGAAAACGTATACAGCCGAGGGGGAGCCTGCCATGACGCGAACACCAAGCATTCCACCGACGATCGCCGAACTGACGGCAGGCTTCCTTGGCCGTACAGAAGATGCGGAAACCATTGCTGCTGCGGCAGATGCGCTCGGCGATGTCGAGCCGCATGAGGTTTCGGTCGGCTATCGAGCCGAGCCCCGGCTGGCCTGGCATGAGTCCCTTGAGGTCTTGGGGGCTTTTGGGCTGAAGGCCGATCCAATTCCTGCCCCGGCTGAATGGGGAACCTTGGTAGCTCGCCAAGATGGCTTGGCGGCACTCCCATTCGCCCTGGGTAATTATCCGCAACGGGTTCGCAATCTTGGAATTTTGATTGAAGCCGGCAACTTGGGCGATTTACTCCCCAAGAGTGCCAACAACGCTCCAGTGGCAACTGGTTTATTGAAGTGGGGTACCCGCCACCTTCAGGCCGGCAACCTTCCACACGCCTTGATCGCTGTTGCTAACTACCGGGCCGCAGGCGACTTTGATCGGGCGAACGAGGCCTATCAAAAGCTGTCCGTTGCTGCCGAATGGCAGGTGGTTCAGGCTAATGAGGAAGCAGCGCTTCTTTGGCATCGCGGTGAATTTGATCGAGCAGCGGATGCCTGGGCCAAGTTGCCTGACAGCGTACCGGTGCTTTTCAATCGCGGAATGGCCGCACTGTTTTTGGGCCGCCATGAAGAAGCCAAGGCCTCGCTGAGTGCCGCCGTGTCGAATCTCTCAGAAGATAGCGCCTGGCACCATCTTGCCAGTCTGTATCTCACGCTTGCTCAGATGCGGGGCTAAAAGAAAAGATGCCCCGAGACAGCCGATCGACTGTCTCAGGGAGTATGAAAAGAGGTCGACCACGGTGGGGCTTTCACCCCACCCACTCGCAACTTAACAATTTCCTCATCACTGTCAAGGATCAAGCCAGGATTTCGTCAGTCAGCAAAAGCCAGGGTCGTTGACAAATGTTCGCGGCCAATAACGGCCGTAGGATAGATCGCTTCCGCCTCGCGTCGAAAATAGTCCGGGTTCGGCATCGCCGGTGTGAAGTGGGTGAGCCACAACTGCCGGGATCGAGCGGCAGCCGCGAGCATTGCTGTTTCAGCGAAGGTCATGTGCTTGTTCTCGATTGCCTTGTGCTGATCGGCCGGATCGCCATATGTCGCTTCGCATATCAATAGATCCACATCACTCATGAACTCAACGAGGTTCCGTGTCGGTCGGCTGTCCGTGATGAACCCAAACGACAATCCCGGGCGAGGAAGACCGAGCACCTGTTCCGGCAATATTGTGCGGCCTTCATATTGAACGGTTTCACCTCGCTGCAACAGTTTCCAGAAGTTAACCGGAAGTCCGAGGGCCTGCGCTCGCTCGGGCTGAAATGCGGGTGCTCGCGATAGCGAAAGCCGATAGGCCAGGCACGGCATGTCGTGATCGGCCATACAAGCCGTCAATCGAAGCGAGCGAATTTCCACGGCCTCTTCCGACTTGCCAGACAGTTCCCGATAGATGATGGGGTAGGGGAGATAGGGTGCAATTGCCCGGAGGCTTTCAACAATCCGCTGTACACCTCGAGGCCCGACAATGGTCATCGGCTCGTTCCGAGTTCTGCCGCTATTTCCAACCGTCAGCAAGAGGCCCGGAAGCCCGGCAACATGGTCCGCGTGAAAATGCGACAAGAGTATCGTACCGATGTCCTTCAGGCCCCAGCCAAGCTTTCTCAGGCTGACTTGAGTTCCCTCGCCGCAGTCGATCAGGATGAGCTGGCCGCCATGGCGAACGAGAACACTCGACAGAAATCGTTCCGGCAACGGCAACGTTCCACCTGTACCCAGCAGACTGACGTCGATCATGTCAAACTTCTCTTCGTGTGCAGTGTAGACTCGCCTAGTTATAGGGAGATAGCGATTTGGCACGGGGTTCATCGGCCCCGAAGGTGCTAGACTAACACAATGAATCCTCCATCAAGCTGGAGTTATTCCGATGTCCGCCATCCCGAAGTTGCGATTGACCGAGACTGAGTACCTCGCCATCGAGAGCAAGGCCGATTTCAAGAGCGAATTCTATCGGGGCGAAATGTTTGCAATGGCCGGCGCCAGCCGCGAGCATAACTACGTCAAGGAGAATTTGGTCGTTGAGATTGGGAGCCGATTGCGTGGAACGCTGTGTCGGACACTCTCAGGCGATCAGCGGCTCAAGGTCTCGGCAACCGGGTTCTACACGTACCCAGACATCGTGATCGTTTGCGGCAAGCCGGAATACGATTCCATCGACCGGGACTCACTCATCAATCCGGTCGTCGTGATCGAAATTCTTTCCCCTTCGACGGAAAAGTACGACCGCGGTGCGAAGTTCCGCCAATATCAGCAACTGGAGTCGGTCAAGGAATATGTGCTTGTGTCTCAGGAAGTTGCGGTCTGCGAGAGTTTCGTCCGGCAGGCGGATGGAACCTGGAACTTGACGATTGTAACTGATCTCCAGGCCGACTTCGAGATTTCGTCGGTGAAGGTCCGGATTCCGATGGCTGACATCTACAACGGCGTTGATTTCTCCTACCCGCAGCCGACATGAATACGCCCGGATCGATCAAGAGCGACATCAGTCGTCTTCTCGCTGCGGCGAATCGTGGTGATCATCAAGCGGCAGCCGATTTACTTCCGCTTGTCTATGACGAACTGCGAAAACTCGCTGCCGCGAAGATGGCGGCGGAAAGTCCGGACCACACGCTCGATGCGACGGCTCTGGTTCACGAGGCTTATATCCGACTTGCGGCGAGCCCCGGAAACCAGTCGGGGGAGGAAGGATTCGCCAATCGTGCCCACTTCTTTGCGGCGGCCGCCGAGTCCATGCGGCGAATTCTGGTCGAAAACGCTCGTCGAAAGTTGCGTATTCGGCACGGCGGAACCCACCAGCGACGTGAATTGCACCCGGATCTTGCTGCAAGTCCGGAGTTGAACGAGAACTTGATCGTCGTCGATGCGGTCTTGAGAACGTTCGCCGAACGCTATCCCGTTCATGCGCGATTGGTCGAACTACGCTACTTCGCGGGATTGACAGGGGACGAGGCAGCCAACCTCCTGAGTATTTCCACCAGCACCGCCGACCGGCACTGGATCTTTGCCCGAGCCTGGCTTCGCCGGGCACTCAAAAACCAACTCGAATCGTAAAATTGTTGATGCCACGACTGTGGATCCGTCGCATTGAGGTGGCAGGCATCCCTCTGCTAGAGGCACGACATGAACGAAGAGTCCCTATTTCACGAAGCACTTAGACGATCGACACCACACGAGCGAGCGGCATTTCTGAATCGAACCTGTTCCGGGCAACCGCGAATGCGGGCGGCTGTCGAATCACTCTTGGCTGCTCACGAGCAAGAGGGCGCATTCTTGTCCAGCCCGGCCATCGCCGCCGCCGAATGGTCGGACAGCGGAGAGGGAGTGAAGTCCGAGCCTTTCCCCGAAAAGGAAACCGAGAATCGGGCCGGTACGGCCGACCAAAATAGCCAGGTCAGTCTCACGACAACTCTGGACGCGGATCGGCAAACTGCTTCGGTTGCAACGCCAGGAAACAAAGCCCTATCGGCAAGCCCGCCGGTCCGTATCGGCCGTTATGAGATTCGCGAGGAGTTGGGACGAGGCGGGATGGGGACTGTATTCCTCGCTTATGACCCTGAACTGGATCGAGTTGTCGCCCTCAAGGTTCCCAAGTTGGGCGGTCCTGCAGCGGAAGAACGATTTCTGCGAGAAGCCCGAGCAGCAGCAGCAGTCAGTCATCCAAATTTGTGTCCCGTCCACGACGCGGGTCGAGCCGATGGCGTACTTTTTCTGGCTATGACCTACGTTCCCGGCTCGACGTTGTGCCAGATGCTGAAGGAGACAGGCCCGATGGCTCCTCAGAGGGCTTCTGCTATCGCCATCGGGGTGGCACGCGGAATGGCCGAGGCGCATCGCCATGGCATCGTCCACCGCGATTTGAAGCCCGGAAACATCTTGCTCAATCCGGTGGGCGAGCCAGTGGTTACCGATTTCGGCCTGGCCCATCGCGAGAGTTTTCGCGAGATTGCGATCGATCGGGAAGTTACAACGGATCACGACCCTCGACTAACGCAGGCTGGAGCGGTGATGGGCACGCCGGCGTACATGCCGCCGGAACAAGCTCGTGGCGACTTGAACAAAATCGGTCCGGCCAGCGATGTATACGCCCTTGGTGCCATTCTGTTCGAGATGCTGACCGGAAACTCGCCCTTCCGGGGGGACTCAATCGCGGAGACGATCAAGAAGATCGAAACCGATCCGGTCCCCGCGATGGCCGGAGTGCCGGCGAGGCTGGAAGCCATTTGTCGCCGGGCTCTCGCAAAAAATCCGGACGACCGCATTTCCTCGATGGACGCTTTTGCCCAAGAACTGGCAAAGTTTTCACTGGGGAACCGTCGCCGACGAAGAAATCGAATCGCGCTCGCCACTACTGCGTGTGTCTTGTTGCTCGTCGCAGCAGTCGTGCTCTACATCAAGACGGACAACGGAACGATCGAGGTTCGGCTTAACGACCCGACTGCGAATGTCGAGGTTACGGTGAATGGCAACGAGGTGGTTCTGACAGAGGGCGGGCGAATGACCAAGCTTCGAACGGGCGACCACACACTGATCGTTTCTGGTCCGGAGTACGACCTTGAGAGTAAGACCTTCAAAATCAAGCGGGGCGAAAAAACGATCGTCGAGGTCGAGCTGAAACCAAAGCAGCCTGCGCTAGCGAAACCTTTGCCGAAACCACAGTCGATCGAAGATCGGGCCATGCTCGCGCGAGTACTTGCCCGTGGCCGCAAGATGCTCGAAGACAGCCGATTCGAAGAGATGGGTAAGGCTGCCGATGAAGCATTGAAAATTGACCCCGATTCTCCCGGCGGATTGGCTCTGCGCGCAACTTTGAGAGCGTTTAAGGGCGAACTCGAAGGAGCCAAGACCGATGCCGACGCGGCGCTCAAGTTGAATCCCGATATCCGAGAGGCTTTGATCGCTCGTGCCATCGTCCTCGCCGAGGATGGAAAGTTCGCGGAAGCCATCGTCGCCGAGACGATCGCGATCGAGATTGACCCGTCACAGCCACGTGCCTGGTCGAATCGGTCGAACTCCTTTCTCGAACTGAAGGACTATCGTCAGGCGCTCGCGGATTCTACCCAAGCCATTAAACTCGAACTCGGTGGGCCCGATGCTCTGTTGTGTCGCGCGGGTGCTTATGGCTTTCTCGGCGATGATCTGAAAGCTTTGGCCGACTACGAACAGGCCGCGAAGGTCGCGCCTAACAATTGGCACGTTTATGATCAGCGCTCGGCCTTGCACGCCAAGATGGGAAACACTGCAAAGGAGAAGACTGATTGGGCGATGGTGAAAAAACTCGATCCTACCGCCAAGATTGAGGATCGAGTGGTATTCGCCGTTCCACCGAAACCTCCGACACGAAAGAAAATAACGGCCGAGGATAAGGAGAAGTTTTCCAAGGAACTTAGGGATGCTCAAGCCGCCTGGGAGACCGGCCGCTTCCCGGACTGCCGTTCCGCCATCGAGGAGGCGTTTCGGATCGACCCGACCAGCGGTCAGTGTCGAGCCTGGCGGGCTCGATTGTTGGCTCAGGACGGGAAATATGAGGTGGCGGCCAAGGAAGCGACGGAAGCGATTCGTTTGGACTATTCCGTGACCATGGCCCACATCGTGCGTGGCGTGGCCCAAATCGAACACAACGACACGACCGGAGGAATAGTCAACCTGGTCGTCGCACTCACCTTGGATCCCAAAGATCCTGTGGCTTGGTACAATCGCGGGCTGGCGTTTATGAACCGGGGAGAGTTCCATCAGGCCCTGAGAGACTTCACGCAGGCTATTCGTTTCAAGCCGAATCTTGCTGATGCGTTCGTCAACCGGGGAGTGTGCTATCTGTCCATCGGCGAATACAAGGCAGCACTTGCCGAGTACACCCAGGCCATCGGCTTCCAGTCTTCGAATGGACGCTGGATTTTGATTCGGTCGGCAATTCGCGCCAAGCTCGGAGATGGAGAGGGATCCCGGAAGGACCGCGAATTAGCGATTGAGCTCGATTCGTCTCTCGCTAAAGGCCCGGCAATCGACTTGCCGGTCCCGCTGCCACCGATCAAACAAGACCCGAATTGATGAGACTTAGCCAGGACCGAGTGCAGCGTCACAGCTTATATTTCGGGTAGCC
>Ga0105046_10006843_pt1 | contig 18017 bp, 11 predicted proteins | sample MAT03_FD_78385 | JGI IMG/M metagenome (GOLD analysis project Ga0105046, IMG submission 78385) | Freshwater microbial communities from Lake Fryxell liftoff mats and glacier meltwater in Antarctica - MAT-03 (megahit assembly) | ecosystem: Environmental > Aquatic > Freshwater > Ice > Liftoff...
AAAACGGAAGCCGGCACAGGTGGATTGCAAACATCTTCTCCCGTACTATAAGCGATTAAAGTACCATCGGGACTCCATAATACCGCTTGTAAATATTGCGTTTGTGGGATTTGGGCTAGAGCTTTTGTTGATACGAGAACAACTAAAAAAAGCACAAGGAAAATCCATAGACAAGTTTGTGATTGTTTAAGCCGAAAAGAACCTATCATGATGGTTTATCCTCGTTTTTCATGCAAATCTACGGGTTGATAGTTGGATGTGGGATGGGAGGGGAATAGGCAGCCTCAAAGTCCAAATCTGACAAATCGCACAAAGTTATAACAGAATGATGTTTGAACATGATTAGATGATGTATTAAAAAGAGAGTCTGCACAAGACAGCTCTCAAACTCGTAGAAATGCCGTGCGTCAAGCGACGGCTACACGGCGGTTAGCGCGGGATAACCACTTCGACAAAGCTGGTTTTGCCGGGTTCGATAAGCACATCTTGTTTGAATAGCACGCGCCCGTTGCGGTTACTGACGAACACCTCATAGGTGTCGGCGGGCAAATCGCCGAGCGTGAAATTTTCGCGCCAAATGTTGTCCGAGGCGATGGTTGGTTCTGCGTTGTAGCTATAGGCATAACGCACCACCGCGTTATCCAAGCCCGCCCGTTTGACGCTGATTGTGCCTTCATAAACTGGCGCGCCGTCGTCATAGGTCATACGCCCGGCCAGCGTGCCGAACTGGGGATAGGGGAAAATCCATAAATCTGGGTTACGAACCGAGTCGAACGATTCGGGGTCTCCCACGCGGATTTCGAGGTGTAGGTGCGGGCCAAAGGCTACGCCCGTGTCGCCAACGCTGCCGATTCCGTCACCGCCGCTGACGCGCTGACCGGTTACCACGTCGATTCGCTGCATGTGACCGTACAGGCTGTAGACCGGCAACCCGTCCAGTGATGTGATGTCGTGCAAAATCACGACGAGATTGCCGTAATAATCGGGGATGGGGCCGAACAGCACATCGACATCTTGGCCGGCGTAATAAACCGTGCCATCGCCAATCGCGAGGATTTGCGTGCCGCGCCCATTGGCAAAATCGAGTCCGTGATGGACGGGCAATCCGCGTAGCTCGCCCATGCCATACGGATAGGTGCGGTCTGCATAGTCGATTTGATCGCGGCTGAACGGGCGGCGGAAGGCGTAGAAGTCTACGGGCGCAATCGTTGGCGTGATGCTGGGCGTTAAGGTGAGGGTTGCCGTGAGCGTCACTGTCGGCGTCAGGGTTGAGGTCGGGGTGAGCGTGCGGGTGGCCGTCAGAGTCGCGGTGAGCGAGGGCGTCGGGCTGACGGTTGGCGTCGGCGTGTGGGTTGGGACGGCGGTGGTCGGCACAGGCGTCGCCAACAGGACTGCGGCTTGTGTGGACGGCAGGGTGACACGCACGGCGGCCATAGGCGTGGGTTGACAGGCGGAAAGCATCCACAATAGGAGTAGGGACACGGCGGGCCATGTCCGTTTGTAAATCGCGGGCATGAGGGCGCAGCGCGCTACGCCCCTACGAAACAGGGTAGTTGTGTGATAACTCATCGTATGAATTTACTCAAACCAGATTGGGCGATAATCGCCGGTGAGGTCGCCCATGCGGCGCTCTAACACCAACGTGTCGGTTTCGCGGGGGAGTTGCAGACAGGCCAGCGCTGCGTCGAACAGGGCTTGCTGGGGCATCAAGCCGACCAGTTCGGTCTGAATGATGACTGTGCCATGTTTGGCGGCTTCAAGCCGGACGGCTTCTAAGGCGGGATATAGGCCGGTGACGCGGAAATCGGTCAGGTTGAGCGAGACTTGCGCCCGTCCATTGACGAACAGGCCGAGTGCGCGCACATGCGGTAGTCCGCCGCCGGATTCACGCACGGCGCGGGCGATATTTTTTGCCGTTTCGACCTCATCTGTATCGAGATAAACATTGAAGGCGATCAACGGTTGACGTGCGCCTATCGCGACTGCCCCAGCCGTCCCCAAGTGGGCGGGGCCGTAATCTGGGGCGCGGGTCGGGTCGGTTTGAATGGTCTCGCGCAAAATCTCATAGCGGTCACGGCGGACTTGCGGGAGCGTGGCGCGGTCTGGGCGTTGGGCAGCGGCGTCATACAGATAAACCGGCAACCCTAGTGTTTCCCCGACCCGCTGACCGACTGCGCGGGCGATGGTAGCACAGTCGGTTAGAGTCGCCTCGCGCAGCGGAATAAATGGCACGACATCGGCTGCGCCAATGCGCGGGTGCTGTCCGTCGTGTTGAGACAAATCAATCCGTTGGGCGGCCTCAGCAATGCCACGATAAGCCGCTTCGCCCACGCTTTCCGGCGCGCCACAAAAGGTGATGACCGTCCGGTGATGGTCGGCGTCACTGCTCACGTCTAACAGCGTCACCCCGGCCGAGTCGATGGCGCGGGCAATGGCCTGAATCACATCTGGCCGCCGACCCTCGCTGAAATTTGGCACACATTCAATCACGGGCATGGTAGATGCACTTAATCTTTTTCGTCATCCACGAATCCCGGCGGAATCGTCGGCGCGGGCGCGTCTGACGACGTATCCGTCAGGCGTTGAAGCGTGTCTTCACGCAGCTCACGATTGTTCAGGCGGTCATAGAGCGCCGGGTTAGCGGCGCGGTCTACGGCATAACGCCAGCGCCCGCCGCCCATCTCGCGCAAAAGTGACCCAGTTGTCGCACTTGACGAGGTGGCGCGTATTCGGGATGCCGAGGTTGCGCTCGGTGCGCGATTCAACCGTCAAATGACCGTCGTGGCAGACCGGGCAAGCCTCGATGATGAATCCGTTGGCGTAGCGTTTCGCCCCGGCAGCCCCGCGCAGATAGGCCAGCAGATAGGCGAAGATGCCCAGCACAATCACGCCAGCGGCGATGGCCTCTGCCGCCAAGCCGCCGCCTTGACCGTCAGACGGGGGCGTCGGTGATGGGGTGGGATTAAGCGGCGCGGGGGTGGGCTGAACGAGTGTGACCGTGATGACCGCAGCGATTTGCGTACCGCCTTCATCTGTCGCTGTGGAGGTCGCGCTGATGTCTGCGATGGCCGTGATTGTTTGGGTCGGCGAGGCTCCAATCGCTGTATTGGTGGGTGAATCGGTCTCGGTTGGGCTAGGTTCTGGCGTGGTCGTTGATGTGGGCGCGTCGGTGGCCGTCTCCGTCGGTGATTGTGTGAGCGTTGCGCTCGGCTCTGACGTGAGGGTCAGCGGCGGCAAATCTGTCATTGCGATGACGGCGTTGGCATCGGTTGAACGGGATTCAAGGGTGATGGTTGGTTCTGGCGTCGCGGTCAGAGTCGGCGAGTCGGTGGGGGTTTGCGTCGGGAGATCGGTTGACGTGGCGCTCGGCTCTGGCGTCGCGGTCAGAGTCGGCGAGTCGGTGGGGGTTTGCGTCGGGAGATCGGTTGACGTGGCGCTGGGTTCTGGCGTCGCGGTCAGAGTCGGCGAGTCGGTGGGGGTTTGTGTCGGGAGATTGGTTGACGTGGCGCTGGGTTCTGGCGTCGCGGTCAGAGTCGGCGAGTCGGTGGGGGTTTGTGTCGGCTCATCCGTCGGCGTTCGGGTTGGCTCATCCGTCGGCGTATGGGTATCGGTTGGCGTTAATGTTGCCGTCGCTGTGGCGGTTGGGCTGGGCGTCTGGGTGGCCGTGGCGGACGGGGTGAACGTGATCGACGGCGTGAAGGTCAGGGTTGGGGTCAGGTTAAGCTCACTCAAAACCGGCAGCGACTCGAGGTCGCTGAACCAGACGCCGAGGTCACGCCGTAGCCAACCGAAGCCGCTTTCCTCACCGAAACGGACAAGGATCCAAGTCGTATCGGTGTTGCGCCCGACGGGTTCAAGCGCGTCACCGGGGTAAAGCTGTCCCAGTCGTAGATAAGTGCGCCCCGGACCGCCGCGTATGAAGGCGCTGATGGCATTGACCGCCACATAATTGGTGCTGGGCGTGCCGGTAGGGAAGAACGGCGTATTGGTCAAAATGGCTGGGGTCGGCGTCAGGTTCGGCTCCAAAACCGGCAGCGCGTCGATATTGACGACCCAAAAGGCTAGATCACGGCGAATCCAACCGAAGCCGGTGTTATAGCGGATGAGGACCCAGTTGCCGTCGACGCTGATATTGAAGGGGATAAGTTGTGTGCTGGGGATGACCTGACCGACAGGGATATAACCCTCACCGGGGCCGCCGCGCACAAAAGCATCAGCGACCAGCAAGCCGTTGCGCGCCGGAGTCGGGGTGGCGGTTGAGGTCGCCTGCTGTGCCAGCATCATCGGTAGGCTGATGTGGATGCCCAGCACGATCAACAGCGCCAATATGAGTAACCGTGGTTTCAACGTCGTTATCCCTAAAAGTTATCGGGTCGTATAGCAAGGCGCAATCTTAACACGCCCGCCGTCAGGCGTCCATCACTCACCATTGATGATGAAGGTCATCGGGTTAATGACAGGGAAACCGTCAACGTAGGCCCTCACCACCCATTCACCCGGGAGCAGTTGCACGCGGTTGGGGTCAAGGTCAAACCACACGCAGATTTTTGCGTCGTCTTGGGTGGCTTGCCAACTGTCTGAGAAGGCCAATTCGTCGCCGCGAAACCATTCCACCGTCATCGTTGTTTCTGCGGTGATGTTATATACCACCATCGTCGCATAAATGCGCGGGATGCCGGGGTCAAACGAGATCGTGCGGGCTGTGATGCAGCCGTCGTTGTCAATAATGCCGGTGATGCCCGTCCCGACGTATAAGCGTGACCCGCGCACGTTAGAAGGCAAACTGGCAAGCTCCACTGAGTCGTCCTGAATCAAGACCACGGTAGGCGTCACGACGGCTTGTAATGTGCCGAGCAGTTGATTGTTGACGGCGTTGACGAGCGCGGCCTCGTTGATGAGCGCGTCGGTCTCGGCGCTGTGGGTGGCTTGTTCACCGACAGCCGTTTGACTCAGGGCGGCCACCTCGGTGCTGAAACCGATATTTTCGGCGATTTGCGTGCCGGGGATGTCCGTGCGTTCAAGCGCGCTGCACGCACTCAAAATCAGCATCAACAGCGCAATCAGGCTATGTTTGGGCAAGGATTTCATCACATCACTCATCACTTTATACTCAATCACGCGCCCAACAAGCGGCGCACCATTAACACCACCCCTAAAGTCGGGTATGATATGCGTCGTTTTGAAACCTTGTCAGACCGGACATTTTTTCGGAGTTCCGCATGAATAACACCCAACAAAAACATCGCAGTTACACCATTTTCGCCATCGGTTTGGTGGTGATTATGGTCTTCACTGCCGTTGCACAGAGCTTCTTGCCGAATACTCAGCAGACCACTGTTCAACCGACCCCCACTGGCGCGCCGACCTTCCCGCCGCCCCCTGCTGACCTCAGCACCATTGTATTCGACCAAGAATATCTGCACCCGTCCGGCTTGTACACCGCCAGCTACCCAACAGGTTGGACGACCACCCGCCCCAGCAACAACGGGACGCAAGTACAAGTCAACCTCGAAAACACGGCCATGCAGAGCATCGTCGAGGTCTATGTTGATGTGCCTAACCCGGCTATCACCACGGTTGAAGAACTCAACGCCCGCTTCGATGACAACACGCTCGCCAGCGGTTGGCGTCAATACACCGGCGGCTGGAAGGAAACTGGGCGTGAGGTTGATGCCGCGACCAAGACCGTGACCATCGACTTTGAGTTGGAACAGCGCAACCAGACCTATATCGCCCGTCACGTCGCGCAATTGCGCGAGGATGGTTGGATTTATGTCACCCGCGCCGTCACCCCGACCAACGCCAGCGCCTTGCTATTCGACCTGATTGCTAAGGCGCAGACCGTCATCAAACCGGTGGAATTGTTCCGCGAAACCACGATTGGCTGGAGCAGTTTCTATAGCGAACAAGACAATCTGGTCATCCGCTACCCCAACAACTGGGTTGTGCGCGATGGCGCGGCCGGTGAGCCTGTGACCCTTGAATCGTCGGGGCAAGGCACGTTATTCATCGACAGCGTTGACGCCACCACGGTAGCTGATGAAGAGGCCGCCCGCGCTTTCGTCCTCAGCCGCCGCGCCGATGCCGAACTCTTGAGCGTTGTCCCGGTAGAGCGCAACGGCGGTAGCGGTTTTGCCGTGTCGTTCAAGTTCCGTAACTCGGAAGGCGAACCGCAGTCTGGCCTCGCGGTGCTATTGAACGACGGTGAGACCCTCCGCACTGCCACCTTGCGCTTGAACAATGTCGATGTTGATCTCAACGACGCCGCTAGTGAGACCCTATTTACTGTGACCGATGCAGTCAAATTGATGGCGACCTTCAACTTGACCAACGACCTCGGCTTGCCCGTCACCCTGACGCCGGACGCCGTAGCCACCGCTGAAGGCTAACCCCCTTTCGCCCAATTTTAGGGGCAAGCGTCTAAACGCTTGCCCTTTTTGATTGCCGTATATGAAAACTTGTTCTAAGATGGGGCGACATGAAGGGGGCTTGGGCGCTATGTTGATTACGGTTGAATGCGATTTATTTTTGTCCCCGGCCACGGTGCTGGTCAATCCGGTCAATACGGCTGGGGTGATGGGCAGCGGGGTTTCGGCAGAGTTTAAGCGATTTTTCCCCAGCGTGTTTGACCAATACCGCGCTTTGTGTGACGCGGGCAAATTGACGCTGGGGCGGGTATGGTTGGCACAAGCGGGCGCGAAACGGATTTTGCACCTGCCGGTCAAGGCGCATTGGCGCTCGGCGGCCAAACGCGGCGACCTCGAATCGGCAGTGCAGTTATTGGTCAGCCGTTGGGCAGAATGGGGCATCGGATCGCTGGCCGTCCCACAGTTCGAGGAGACCGATTTGCGCTGGGAGGACGACATCCGCCCGGTGCTGGAATCGGCGTTGGCGGCGCTACCCATCCCGGTCTATCTGCATACTTATGACCGCAAAAATGACCCAGCGCGGAGTTTGCGCCAGATAGATAGCTTGCTCAACAAACCGACGACACGGGTTGATTCGGTGCGTTTCTGGCGTGAATTGGGGCGGGCGATTCGCAAAGCCGACGGTAAATTTACCAGCACGGACGGAAAGCCCTTCACTGCCAGCATCGATTCCGGCGCACGCCGCCAGTTGTTGACCTTGACGCCGGACGGGGACGAGCCGGTGGTTTTCAGCGATAGCACCTTAGCCGAATTGTGGACAGCTGTGCAGAGTGCCGGGTTGTTGATGGCATGGCAGTTCCCCGGCGCGGTTGAGTCGTGCGCGACCTATCTCATTCCGGTCTTGGCGGGTTTGGACTGGGTGCGGGCGGTTAAGACCGGCATCACGGGGGAGGCGGGGACGGTCAACGCCATGTTGTTCATCCCGCCGCCTGCCGCGCAAGCCCCGCGAACTTTGACCTTAATCCCTTCGGAGGCGTGATGGACGGCGGATTGAACGTGTTTATCTCGTATGCGCGGGAAGATGCCCGCGACCTCGCCATCCGCCTGCGCGATGACTTGCGCGCTGCCGGGTGTTCGGTTTGGCTGGATTTGTCGCAAATTCAGGGCGGTGACAGTTGGACTCAGGCGATTGAAGACGCGATTGAGGCGTGTGATGTCGGCATCGCATTGCTCAGTCATGCGTCCTATCACTCGCGCTTTTGCCGTGCCGAGCAGATGCGCTTATTGCGGAAAGGCAAGCGCATCGTCCCGATTTTGGTGCAAGCGTTGGCTGATATTCCGCTGCACATCGAACACCTCAATTACATCGACTTCACCGAGGCGGCGCACTATACCGCCCGTGTGCGCGATTTGTTCAGCGACCTGAACGCAGGGCGGGCGTTTGGCCTGTTGACCGAAAGCCCGTCCGACGGCCCGACGCGCTCCCCATTCAAACCGGGACGCATTTCGCGCCGCTTGTCTGTGCCGGAAAAACGTGATGCCCCGTCATTTCGCCGTCATTTGGTACACCTTCGGCGCGAACCGTGGTTGGCAGGGCGGGTGTGGTGGACGTATTTCCTGTTCCATTGCGTGGACATGGAAGATGCGGTAGACATCCTGAAAAACGGGTTTATCCCGCCGGTCATGACCGATGGACGCCGCCGCGATGGTCACACTCATCTGAATTTTAGGCCGCGCACGCCAGAATTATGGCACAAGGAAGGCATTAAACCGACGGCCAAACGCGCCCGTGATGACATCCCGCGCCCGGTCTACTTGTTGTTTGATCTCGAGTCGATTTTATGTGAGCCGGAATCGCGTTTTAGCGCGGGTGAGCCGGGCTTCACGCGCAAGACCTTTGCCACTTCGAATGCCTTTGAAGAACTACCGTTTGAGCAGATTTATCACGATGCCGTGCCGCGCCCGGACGCCCGCGAGGAAATTTTGATGGCGCGGCGGGCGCAAGTGCTTGTCCCCAATGGCTTGACATTAGAGACGCTCCAGATGATTTGGTGTCGGTCTGAGGCCGAGGCCGACACGTTGCGCGCCTTGTTGCCCGCTGAGGTGCGCCGCCGTTGCGCGACTCAGATGACCGGGCGGGCGGATTTCAACCTCTTCCATCGGCGCGGCGCGTATGTCGAGCAGGTCATGTTGGGCGCACGGTCAGCGGCGGTGCGCTTGTTCGTCGGCGCAGAACCGGCTCCGATGACTCTACGCGCCGAGGTCACACCGCAGCAGGGCGCGCCTCGCAGCGTCGAATGGGCGGATGTGTTATTGCCTGATTCGCTGACTTTAGACATCTTGCCCGCCGATACGCCGGAGCAACCGTATACGCTGACCATCACCTTAGACGGCACGTTGGCGTACAAAGGTGAATATTGGATAGATGCTGGGCTGATTTAGGGAGTGATAAGTCCTGAGTAAGCGCCAAAAGCACGGGCGATTCGCGAACCGCACTGCGGTTATAAAGGTTTGGATTGGATGTCGCGGAGGACGGCCTTTATGCCGATGAGGGCAGCTAGACCCGGCAGCCAGATTAAGCCGAACAATGTGAATATTAGGCGAATGATCTCGAATAATTCAAGCGTCCCGTTTTCTATGCGCGGCAGCGGGTAGGTGATGGCGGCGGCCGCCAGAAAAATTGCGCCGGTGGCGAAAAAGGCCGCCCATGCGGGCTTGGCTCCCCACGGGTCGCCAATCCACGCGAAATACGAGTCTTTGCGATACCATAGCATCGCCACACAAATCCCCGCTAACCCGCTGAGGACGGTATATACTGGCACGTCGATTTGGCGTCCGTCGAATTGACGGTACAACGCCACAATCACCACACTGCCCGCGAACAACGCCTCATAAGCGCCCATCTTGAGCGGTTCGGTGGGGATGGGGCTGACTCGGGCGCAAACCCATGCCGTCAACCCGATACTTACCAGTGCCGCGCCACCTAAGAGGAGCAGCATCTCTTGGCTGGCGGGGCGCGCATTCCAATCCCCGGAGATTGGCGCCCAGCGCAGCCAAATCCCCCAGCACGCGCCGATGCCGCCGCCGAGCGGGATACCTAACCATGCCCAGCGCCCCGCCGTCCCCGCCAATGCAAAAAACAGCAGCAGCATCCCCATCGCAATCAACGATTGACCACCCATGATATCGGTTAACAACGCCAATTGCATGTCGCGCTGTTGCGAAATCGGGTTGAGCAAGAGGCTATAGGACAGTGCGAATAGTCCACCGACAGCGGCAAGGCCGTATAAATCCCGCACGCGCCAGCGCACGATGATGTCTAATAACACCAAAGCCGCCGCCGCGATCCCAGCTACGACTAACAGGGTATCCAGCACGGAACGGTCAGCCGCGCCCGCCCACATCAAACCTTCTGCGCCGAATCCCAGCAAAAGCGCGACCAGCAAGCGCGGGGCGAGGCGTTGTAGCACGGTGCGGGCGGTCATCCGGTGGTCTTCATCCCAGCAGCGATGCCGTTGACCGTCGCCAGCATCGCCTGAAGCACCTCAGTGGTAGCGGGCAGTTCTGGGTTGGCGTGGCGTAGTTGGTCTAAGAGCGCGACCTGAATGAAATTCAAGGGGTCAACGTAAGGATTGCGGCTCTCAATCGAACGCTGCATCAGGGCGGATTTCTCTAGCAAGATGGTTTGTTCTGTGATGGCGCAAATCCAGTGATAAGCGCGGGTGTGTTCTGACTCGATTTGACCGAAAATATCGGCGCGTAGCTGTGAATCGCTGACGAGGCCGCTATACAGTTTGGCGATGCCCATATCGGCCTTTGCCACGTCTAACTGTACATTGTCGATGAGCGCCTTGAAAAACGGCCAGCGAATGTACATGGCGCGCAGAGTGGTTAGGCCGTCGGCGTGGTCGGCGCAGTACGACTCGAAAGCGTGGCCGACCCCGTACCATGACGGGATGATAGCGCGGCTCTGCATCCAGCTAAACACCCACGGGATGGCGCGAATCGATTCAAAACCGCCTTTGCTGCGTTTGGCTGGGCGCGAGCCGATGGGAAGCTGCGCCAATTCGTTGATGGGCGTGGCCTCTTGCCAATAATTCAAGAAGCCCGGCGTCTCATAAACGAAAGTGCGGTAATAGACGCGGCTGGATTCCGAGAGCGATTCCATCACCTCAAACCAACCGGGTTCGGCTTGTGGGCTGGGTTTGCCCATCGCCAATAGCGCGGCGTTCATCACTTGTTGAAGATGGCGAGAGGCGATATCCGGGTTGCCATAGCGATAGGCGATGACCTCGCCTTGCTCGGTGATTTTAATCGGGCCTTGCATTGAGCCGGGGGGTTGGGCGAGGATGGCGCGATTGGTCGGGCCGCCGCCGCGCCCGATGCTGCCGCCGCGCCCGTGAAATAACTCCAATCGGACGCCATATTGGGCGCACAACACGGCCAGACTTTGCTGCGCCTGATACAAATTCCAATTCGACGCGATATAGCCGCCGTCTTTGTTGCTGTCCGAATAGCCAATCATGATTTGTTGGACGTTGCCGCGCCCAGTCAGATAGGCTTTGTAGACCGGATTCTCGAACAGCGCGGTTATGACGGCGGGGGCGTGCTGGAGGTCTTCGACGGTCTCAAATAGCGGCACAACCCAAATATCTTGGTCAACCCCGACTTCGTGCGCCAAAAGCAATAGCGCCAAGACATCGCTCCCGTTTTGGCTCATGCTGGCGATGAAGGTATCAATCGCACGCGGGCTGTGTTCGCGGTGGACATCGCTGACCATCCGCCATGTGTTAATCACGCGGTTGGTCGCCTCGCTAAAGACGGGCGTGATGGGGAATAGCGGGCGCTTGCTGGTGATTTCACGAGTGAGCAAGGCCTGTTTTTCGGCCTCCGGCAGCGCGGCATAATCATCCACCATGCCATAATGTTTGAACAGTTCGCTCAGGGCGGCAAGGTGCAACCGCGAGTCCTCACGGACTTCAATCGGCGCGAGGTGCAGCCCAAACAATTGCACTTTCAGCATCAGGCGCTTGAGTGTGCCTTCGGTGGCATAAATCGCCTTGTTTTCCTTGAGGCTGTTTAGCACCAGTTGCAAATCGGTCAGCAAATCCCCACCGTGGCGATATTCGTCATTTTCCAATCGCTGAGTCACGAGGCCGAGGAAGTGGCGGTAGACCTCGCCCGGGTAGCGTCCGCTGAACAGATTTTGACCATCCACCGCCGCCATCAAGCCTTCGCTCACGCCGATTTCGTCTAACGATTGCGTCAGGCGGTCACGGATGTAGCCGACTTCGGTTTGGTAAGCCCGGCGGGCATGATCGCGCATGTAGGTTAAGGTATCGCGGGTGACATCCGCCGTAACGTTAGGGTTGCCATCGCGGTCTCCGCCAATCCACGAGGCGAATGATAGCAGCGGTGGCAAATCTGACCAGTCATGCCCCGGATAATGACGTTCGAGGGCGGTCTGGAGGTCGAGATAAATATCTACCGTCACATCCATCACAAACCAGATCAGGAAATACGTGCCAAACTCGACTTCATCCATCACCGTGGCGCGCTGGGCGCGGTTGGGGCGCGTCTGCCAAAGCTGTTCGATACGGCGCAAAATATCGCCCACCACGCGCAATTTTTCGCGCTGGAGCAAGTGTTGGCGTTCCAACGACGATAGCAATTCGCTGATGTCGCTCATCTTTAAGAGGACTTCTTGGCGTTTGGCTTCGGAGGGGTGCGCTGTAAAGACTAACCGCACACGTACTGCATTGAGGATGTTTTGCACCTCAGACGCGCTGATGCCCGCCGCACGCAAATCTGCAACGGCGGTATCAAGCGTTTCGGTCAGCGTATTTTTAGCCTCGCGTTCACGCAAAACGCGCACGCGCTGATGGTCTTCGGCAATGTTGATGAGTTGGAAGTAATTGGCAAACGCTTTAATCAGGATGCGTTTTTCTTCCAACGACAATTTGCGAACCCGTTCCATCAACCGTTCGGTCTCGGCTTCGCCGCCCGCCCGCCGGGTTTTGGCACTGGCGCGGATTTCTTCGACCAGATGAAAGGCGGCTTCGCCGTGTTGTTCCCGAATCACCAAACCCAGCAACGTCCCCAAAAATCGTATATCACCGCTGAGTGTGCCAATGGCTTCTAGCAGTCGTTCATCCATCATATTCCGCTGGCATCCTCTCATATTGTGATATTACGGGGTATTTTCGGCTAACCATTCCGGCGTAATCAAATCACCGGGTTCAATCGTCAAAATTTCTGGCAAGGGTTGACCGGACAGCAAAAGTTGCATAGTGGTGACGGCGGCTCTGGCATAGACTGTGCGACCTGCGTCCACTGAGGCGACAAAGTAGTTGCCCTCGGTGATGTACTGACGCGCCAAGACTTCGGCGTCTACGCTGAAGATATGCACATCTTCCGGTGGGATATCGGCTGCCTCAAGCGCATTGATTGCCCCATAAGAACCGGCGTCGTTAATGCTGAGGATGATATCGAAGCTAATCCCCTGATCGAGAACCTTATTCACGCTCTCTTCGGCTAACTCAATCACTGCGCCAGTTTCACGGGCGACAATTTCGACGTCCGGAGCGAATTCCTTTACCCCATCAATCAGTCCATCGGCACGGGTCACGAGGTCGGGCAAATCGTCATAGGCCAGCACCAAGATATTGGCTTGTCCGTCGAGGTTATCGCGAATCCATTCCCCGGCATACTGCCCCGGCTTGAAGCCGAGCAAATAGTTATCGGTCAGGATGCCGACGCCGTTATATTGCCCCATGGTGGAAGCGGTAGAAACCAACGGGATGCCAGCGTCCTTAACTGCCTTGAGGGTCGCGTCTAGGAGCGCCATGTCCAACGGACACAGAATCACGCCGGATGCGCCTTCAGTTAGGGCGCGTTCTAGCGCGGTTAATTGCTTATAGGGGTCACTGTCCGGGTCGTATACGCGGGTTGGTATATTGGCCGCACGCGCAAAGGTGGTGAGTTCACGGGTGAGCGCGGCGTGGTATTCGGATGAGGTATTGCACGGCACGATAGCCACGAAACCGTTATCGCCTAAACGCCGTTCGACAAATTCGGTATTGATCGTTTCGCTTGCAAAGTCTGCCAGTGGTTTGCTTTCACCGAGGATGACAGTGATGGGGGGCAGCGGCTCTAGGTTCTCGAACGGTTTTAGGACGACGATGGCGACAATTGCCAGCACCGCAATCGCGCCTAGAATCGCGCCGATGATCAAACCGGCTGGCGTGCGCTTTGAGATTTGCGCGGTGAGGTCAGTGCGGGACACGTTCAAGATGGATGAGGCAGGGCGGGGGAGCGAAAGGGTGTCACCGCGTCCCATCGCCTCGGCTAAGGCTGTCGCCATAGCGCGCACGGAGTCGTAACGATCCACCTTATCTTTAGACAGCGCCTTCATCACCACCGCCTCGACAGCGGGAGGGGCGGTGCGGGTGCGCGTTGACAATGGCTCTGGTAAGGTTTGTAGGTGCTTGAAGATGACCGGGATGACATCGCCATTGGTGACCGGGAAGGGCGGTGCGCCCGCCAACATTTCATATAGGAGGCAGCCGAGCGCGTAGACATCCGAACGGAAGTCGAGTGGTTCGCCCCGCAACTGCTCTGGCGACATATAGACTGGCGTCCCGACAATTTGACCGGTCTTGGTCTGATAGCCCTCGCTGTCCACCAATTTGGCGAGGCCAAAATCGGTGAGATAGACGTGGGTATCTTCGTCCAGAAGGATGTTGGAGGGCTTCAAGTCGCGGTGAATGATGCCCTTGCTATGAGCGACGGCCAATGCTTGTGTGATTTGTAGGAATAACTCGGTAGCTTTTGTCAAGGGGAGTGGTTCGCCCATTAAGAGTGTTTCCAACGAACCGCCCCGCAACAAACGCATCGCGAGATAGGCCACATCCCCATCTATGCCGTAATTATAGACGGGCAAAATATTTGGATGTTCCAGTGAGGCAATAAGTTTGGCCTCGGTAGCAAAACGCTGACTGAAGTCGCGGTTGTTCTCCGCGGCCATATCATCCATACGAATGATTTTGAGCGCCACATCCCGCTTCATTAACGGTTGAGAGGCGCGATAAACTGTCGCCATGCCACCCCGCCCAATGACTTCATGGACTGTGAATTCGCCGATAGTTGTGCCGATTAACGCATCCGCCATTGATAACTCCTCAGTGTCCCTCAACAAAAAGAGGGTGGCGATTAGCTCGCTGAAACTAGTATAACGTCCTGTTAGCTCAAACACAATTTAAGTATTGACGAATTTTAGGCAAATCCTAAAAAAACCCGCCGCCCTCGCACATCGCCTTTGAGCTTACTATAATGGGAGGACTTCATCGCGGGATAAGGCTGAGGCAATTAATGACCGCAAAACCGCTTAACTTCCAACAAGTCATTCTCAAACTGCACGAGTTCTGGGCTGGTAACGGCTGCGTGATTTGGGAACCGTATAATGTACAAGTCGGCGCTGGCACGGGAAACCCGGCCACACTGCTGCGCGTTTTGGGGCCAGAGCCGTGGCGCGTAGCTTACGTTGAGCCATCGGTGCGCCCCGACGACGGGCGCTATGGCGAAAACCCGAATCGGATGCAAAAATACTATCAATATCAAGTCGTCCTCAAGCCCGACCCCGGCAACCCACAGGAACTTTATCTGCAATCGCTGGAGGCGCTGGGCATCAACCCGCGTGAACATGACATCCGATTTGTCGAAGACAATTGGGAAAGCCCGGCGCTGGGCGCGTGGGGATTGGGTTGGGAAGTTTGGCTGGACGGGCAAGAAATCACCCAGTTCACTTATTTCCAACAGGCGGGCGGCCTTGAACTGAACCCCTCAAGCGTGGAAATCACGTATGGCGTTGAGCGGATCGTCTTGGCGCTGCAAGGCAAGGACTCGGCTTGGGACATCGACTGGCTGGGCGATTTGCAGTACCGCGACATCATCCTTCAAGACGAAATCGACCACTGTAAATACTACTTTGACATCGCCGATGTCGAAGGGTTACGCGGGGTTTATGACACCTATGAGGGCGAGCATAAGCGGGCGTTGGCAGCTGGGGTGATTATCCCCGCTTATGACTATATCTTGAAATGTAGCCACCTGTTCAATGTACTGGACACACGCGGCGCAATCGGCGTGACCGAGCGGGCAACCTATTTCCGGCGGATGCGCGATATGACTCGCAACATCGCTAAGGCTTATGTGACACAGCGCGAGGCGTTGGGTTATCCGATGCTGCGTCTCGCTCAACAATGGGCGGGACAGCCGATGGGCGTCCCATCTGCGCTGCCGCCCGCGCCCAGCGCGCCCGCTGATGTCTTGATTGAAATCGGCGTGGAAGAGTTACCAGCGCATGATGTAGACGCGGCGCTGGCACAGTTGACCGCCGCCGCGCCGAAATTGTTCAGCGACCTTGCTTTGAGCAACGCGGGCGTCGAGGTGATGGCGACGCCGCGCCGCTTGGTCATTTACGCCAAGCAGGTGCAGCCCGTCCAGCCCAATCAAAGTTTGATTGAAAAAGGTCCCCCGGCGGATCGCGCCTTTGATTCGGCGGGCAAGCCGACCAAAGCGGGGGAGGGGTTTGCCAAGTCACGCGGGATTGATGTCTCGGCATTGACGATTGAGGAGATTGACGGCGGGCGCTATGTGATGGCGAAGGTCGAAAAGATTGGCCGCCCCGCTACCGAGATTTTGGCCGAAGCGCTGCCGGGATTGATCGCCAATATCAAATTTGGTAAAACGATGCGCTGGAACGAGACGAATATCGCCTTCAGCCGCCCGCTCCGTTGGTTGGTCGCGCTGTTCGGAGATGTCGTCATCCCGTTCGCTTACGCGGGCGCGGCCAGCGGCAACACAACTCGCGGCATCCGCCCGTATGGGTCGCCTGAGCAAACCGTCACGAACGCGGCGGGCTATTTCGCTTTTATGCGGGCGCAAGGGATTGTGCTTGACCGTGAGGCGCGTAAACAGACCATCATGCAGCAAGTTGATGCTCTGGCGGCTGAGGTTGGCGGGCGCGTTCCGGCGGACAGCAGCCTGTTGGCAGAAGTCGCCAATTTGGTTGAAGTGCCGACGGGGGTGCGCGGCACTTACGGCGTAGAGTTCTTGGAATTACCGCGTGATGTGCTGGTCACGGTCATGCGCGATAAGCAACGTTACTTTGCGGTAGAAGATGCTGATGGGAAGTTGATGGCGTATTTCATCACCATCCGCAATGGCGATAAACAACACGTTAACCTCGTCCAGAAGGGCAATGAACACGTCCTCATCGCCCGTTTCAGCGATGCCCGCTTTTTCTATAAAGACGACATCACACAGCCGTTGTCGGCTTATCTGCCGCGCCTCGGCACGTTGATTTTCCAAGAGAAACTCGGCTCAATGTTAGACAAAAATGAGCGGATTGGCAGGTTAGTCCCGCCTATCGGTAAGTTGTTGCGGACTCCCAGCGCCGATGTCCAGACCGCCCAGCGCGCCGCCGCCCTGCTCAAGGCAGACCTCGCCACTCACATGGTGGTCGAAATGACCTCGCTTCAGGGGACGATGGGGCGCGAATACGCCAAGCTGGGCGGCGAAAGCGAGGCCGTCGCCAGCGCTATCTTTGAGCATTGGTTGCCGCGTGGGGCAGAGGATAGCTTGCCCGCCAGCTCTGCTGGAACGCTGTTAGCGGTGATTGACCGCCTCGATTCGCTGGTCGGATTGTTCGGGGTCGGACTCGCGCCCAAATCTACGGCTGACCCGTATGGTCTGCGCCGGGCGGCATTGGGCATTGTCCAACTGCTGACTCACAACAAAATTGATCTCGACTTGACCGACGCGATAGAGGCCGTCGCGCTGGCGCAACCGGTCACGATTAGTAAAGACTCTAAGGCGCAAATCTTGGACTTCATCAGCGGGCGTTTGCGCTCGTGGTTGGGGGATCAGGGTTGGTCCGCCGATGTCGTTAACGCGGTCTTGGCGGCGCAATCCAATAACCCACAGCGCGCCCTTTTGAACATCCGCCAATTGAGCGAATGGGCGTCGTCCGATGGGTGGGAGAAAATCTTGGACAGTTTTGCCCGCTGCGTCCGCATCACCCGTACCGTTGCCGAGACGAACCCCGTTGACGACTCTGCTTTTACCGAACCTGAGGAGAAGGCGCTGTATCTGGCCTATAAACAAGCCGCTGCCTCGCTGAGCGCCGACGCAGATGTCGATGGGTTTTTGTCGGTTTTCGCGCCGCTGATCCCGCTGATCAGCCAGTTTTTCGGTGAAGAGCCGGGCAAGGGCGTGTTGGTGATGGCCGAAGACCTTGCCGTGCGCCGTAACCGAGTCGGCTTATTGCAAGCCATCAGCGCCATGCAGCAAGGTCGCGCTGACCTCAGCCAATTGGCCGGGTTCTAAACCCAGTCTTGGCTTGATAACCATGCTGCGACCCGTTAACCTACGAACGGATCTCGCGCCGCTGGCGGACTTAATCGAGTTGGTGTTTTTCGACACGATGGACCCCAGCGGGCGGGCTGCTTTGCGTGAGATGCGGATGATGAGCCGCATGGGCGCGGGGTTGAACCTGCTGTCTAAACTCAACGAGATGGCCGTCGGCATCAGCATGGGCATGGTCTGGATTGAAGGCGGTCAACTGGTTGGGAATGTGTCGATTTATCC
>Ga0105046_10006845_pt1 | contig 18015 bp, 9 predicted proteins | sample MAT03_FD_78385 | JGI IMG/M metagenome (GOLD analysis project Ga0105046, IMG submission 78385) | Freshwater microbial communities from Lake Fryxell liftoff mats and glacier meltwater in Antarctica - MAT-03 (megahit assembly) | ecosystem: Environmental > Aquatic > Freshwater > Ice > Liftoff...
CGACGAACGAGTGCGGGACTGCCTGAGAGTTCTCGGTAAGTTGAGCGAGTAGAGACGCGACGAAGACACAACGACCTGGCGTACTTCGGCTATACCGATGACCAGTCAGCAAAATGGCTGACTTGGCTCGGACTATGAGGCAAGGAGCGAAAAACCGTGACGAATGGCAACACCGCAACCGCAGTGATCGGACGAGCCAAGAAAGAGAACGTGCCCAATCGCGTTCCGATGCAAACTGACGCCCCTCCCCAACGACTTGTCGAAGCTCGGTTCATTCGACCGGCCGGCATCTCATTATCGTTTGCGGACGGATTTACTGCCCGCATCCAAGTCGCTTGCCTTGAGATGCCGATCGACAGAATAAAGTGGGAATCGACCAGTGTGTCTACCAATGGCGATGGAATGACGGTCGAGGGGATAACAGGCGACACAATTCCGATCAGCTCGGCGACTCTGCGCTACCTGGCGGACCCGGTCTATGCCGCGAAGATCGAAGCCGAAGTCGATGCGGTCACACGAACCAAAGACGAACTCACAGAACTCTCCCGCGAAAGTAAACCACCTCAAAGTTGGTACGAGCAACCAGAGCAAGTCCTCACCCGAGACTCGTGGAAATAACTAGACATGCTCAATTGCAGCTAAGCCAATTCTCTATCAAACCAGCCCCCGAATCGCCTGTCCCCGATAAATGCGATACGGCCGATTCTCAAGATCGTGAAACTCGGCATCGGGGCCGATGCCTAGCTGCTGGAAGATCGTGGCTGCGAGATCGGCAGGTGTAAAAGCCTCGGTGACGGGCACGCCGCCGAATTTGTCGGTGGCACCGATGATTTGGCCGGGGCGAATTCCGCCCCCCGCGAAGAAGCACGGGAACACATCGCCCCAGTGATGCCGGCCCGGCGTGAAGACTTCGCCGGATGCGTTTTTGCCGCCTGGACTAATCGGCGAGATCTTGGGCGTTCGTCCCATTTCGCCGCACATCACCACGAGCGTTTCGTCGAGCAAACCGCGTTGTTCGAGATCGTCCAGAAAGCCGGACAGACAGCGATCAATCGACGGCAGGAGCTTTCCTTTCAAATCGCGAAAGGCGTTCTGGTGCGTGTCCCAGCCACGCAAGTTGATCTGGATCATGCGCACGCCGGCCTCGATCAGTCGGCGGGCCACGAGAAATCCTTGGCCCCATTCTTCGCGGCCATACTGATCGCGAATACGGTCCGGCTCGCGGCTCAGGTCGAACGGATTTCTGCCGCCAGGCCGATTGGCGAATAGTAGATCGATCGCCCGTTGCCGATGAATATCGTGTCGAGTGGATGATTTCTGATCGCGGGCTCGATACAGCTGATCGAGCCGTTGAAGCAGCGACTCCCGATTCTTTAGTTCGTCCGCGGACAGAGTCAGGCTTCCGCCGAGGTCCGGCATCTTGAACGTGGCATCTCGGCAACTGCTATTGTCCCACCAGGCCTTCGGCCCTTTCCCGGCCGCCCGCGTTGGATCATTCGGATCGTCGTGGCTGAAGCAATTCGGACACGATCCGGCCGCGTCGGGCGATTTGCACACCGGGGCCAGATCGACGCCCCAACGTTCATGCTGTGCGCCGAGCACGCCGGCACCTCGACCGGGATAGCGCATCAGGCTCGTCCGTGGCAATTCAACAACGGGCGGGAACGGCGACCCGGTTCTCGGCGGGAGGGCGTAGGACAACATCGAGCCGATTGACGGCCACTCGAAACGCCCCTGACGCGGGTTGACAATGCTGGCATTGGTGTCGCCAACGGGGAGTTCTGTAGTGCCTGTATTAAGTAGATAAGAGCAGCTATTGTGCTCGTTGCGGAACTCGCGGTCGGCCGTGTGGTGCAACGTGCGAACGATCGAAAAGCGATTCGCCCGTGCCGCGAGTCGTGGCAGATATTCGCAGAATCGAGTTCCGGGTAGCCTCGTCTGTGTCGTGCCATATTCGCCGCGAATTCCATCGGGCGCATCCGGTTTCGGATCGAAAGTCTCGTGCTGGGATGGCCCGCCTGATTGGAAGATGAAAACGACAGACTTGGCACGCGAGGCACGGGTCGAACTGCCCGCGTGTGCCTCAAGGCGAAGCACGTCTTCGAGTGAAACACCCAGTAGACCGAAGCCGCCGACTTGCAGCAACTCGCGTCGGGTAAGGAGTGGATGATCTTCGGGCTGGCAACCGAGATGTTTCATGGTGGGGAGTACCTTGCGACAAGATTCCATTCTTGCAAGATGGAAGTCCAAAGGACAATCATTTCTCTGGTAAGTTAGCGAATGAGCGAAGACCTTGCGGAGGTACCCACCCGTTTGGCTTCAAGTTCCCCGCCTCCTAATGCCGAACTAGATGAAGAGGGGCGGTCCATCCCGCTGGGTTGAGGTTTGTCATGAGGGGTCTCCGGGCTTCACGCTGGTTGGCGCTGGGCGGGCTTTTGCTCGCTTTGGGCTGCCGGTCCGCGCCGCAGACACCCGTAATTACCACGCCGCTGTTTCCGGATGCGGTCATTCCGGGCCCGCCGCCAATACCTGGCGGGAGTGCCCCAGCCAATGCGCCGAGGGCGATTCCACCGGCCATGTCCATGGGGCCAAATTCGGCATTGATTTTGCCTCCCGGTGCTCAGCTACCCAACGCGAATGATCTGAGATTGCGCGAGCCAAACCCAGACGTCGCAAGAATTGCTCCCCCTTTGAACAACTGGCAGGCCAGCACTCTTAAGCCTGTCGAAATCAAGCCGCTTGAGATTAAACCTCTCCTGGTTGCCGCGCCTGGTCCACCTGCTGGTCCGGATGGCTTTGCACCGGCCCCGATCATTCCACCACCCGAAGCGCCTCGCCTGATTGCAAAGCCGTTGCTTGTAAAATCCAAACCTGCACCTCCACCACTACCATTGAAGCCTGGCGAACAGTTCGGCCATGCTAGCGATTATCGCTGGATTGCCGGTGTGCTCGATCGACACGGGAAAGGCGGCTACTGGACGCTTCGCTATGCCGACTTCGGCAGCGACGATGAATGGGGCGGCAAAGTCCGCCTGTTGGAAGATGCAAAACTCCGCGACCTCCGCGATGGAGAGTTCGTCTACATCGAAGGCGAATTGCTCGCACCGCGAAGGGCGTCCGGTGGCGAAGGGAATTCTTACCCGCCCTATCGCATCACATCAGTTCGAACGACCAAAGAACAGTAAGCACACTCTGCGTTTGGGAAAAAACAAAACCAGTTCACGCAAAGCCGCTAAGACGCAAAGAAAATCCAAGAAATGTCGTGTTTTTGGTATCTCTTTGCGCCTTAGCGGCTTTGCGTGAGCATTTTTCTCAACCTCTCCTTTTCAAGTATAAGCATTCGCGTGGGCGCTCATCGGGTCGGCTGCCAGTGCAGCCACATCGCCCCATGACCATCTTTCAAATCGGTGATGCGTTTTTCTGAACCGACGGCAAGGTTCCTCTCGAATAGTTGCCGCACTCCGTCGCGTTTGGAACCGAAAGCGAGCGATTGGCCATCGGGTGAAGGTTGCGGGTGATAGTGCAGCGTGCCATCCTTGGACTTGGTGAGTTGAGTCGATTTCCCTTCCAGAGTCGTCCGAAACAACTCGACGCACTTGCCTACCTGACCCGTGTGGAAGAACGATTTGCCATCGCGAGCCCAGATCGGCGTGTCGCTGCTGCCACCATGAAAGTCCGCGACGTCGAGAAACTCGATCACGCCGCGATAGCCCCCTCGGTCGGCCAACTTCTTGAGTCCTGAACCATCGGCACGGACGACGTGGGGGTGGCAGTTATAATGCTCGCCGCTAAGAAGGAGCACCCAGGCACCATCGGGCGACCAGGTCGGAGCGAAGTTGAACGGCTGGCCGGTCTTGATTTGCCCAGCATTCATGCCGTCGGCATCGGCCAGGTACACCTGATAGTTCTTGTGATAGGCGATCCGCTTGCCGTCGCGGGAACTGCTGAAACCGTAGGCGAATTCCTTCGAATTCTTCGTGAGATCGACCTTATTTCGGCCATCGCGATCCATGCGGAACGGATGCGAGTTGCCATCAATAAGGGCGGTGAAACCCAGCTTGGTCGGATCGTTCGGCCAAAAAAACACGCCACTGTTGTAGAAGCTCACACGTTCGATCGCGGTAATGTTGCTCGACTTGCCGGTAGCAAGATCGACCAGGAAGGTGTCGTACTGACAGCCCTCCTTTACATGCCGAAAGGTTTTGTGCTCCTCTTCCCACTTTGCGTTCTCGGGACTGACCCAGCCGCGGCCAACGATGGCGATCTTTCCATCGGGCGACCAGCCGGCGAATTGCGTCCAGGCATCGGGTTGATCGACTAAATGCTTGGCGAGTTCCCTCCTGCCAGTGCCATCGGCATTCACGACGACGGCCCGCATCGTTCGAACGTTGGCATGTCGCCCGCCGGGAAGATTGGTCTGGAATTCGGTGTAGCCGAGAAGTTGCTCGGCGGAGACCGGGGCGGTCGTGCCGAGAAGGATCAAGAAAACACGAATATTGCGGGCCGTCAACATCAAGCGGTTTTCCAAAGCAGGGAATGGACGCTTTTGCCGGGGTTTTCGGTGGGCCAGAGGAAGAGCACATTGAAATATGTACCTCCGTAGTCAACGAGTACTACGTCAACTTCCAAGGCTCCCGATACGACCTCGACGCCATTGCCGCGGCTTCTTTGTCGCCGACGATTTCTTCTTTCACCGGATCCCAGGTGAGCTTGCGGCCCGTGCGAATGGCGATGTTGCCGAGATGACAGACCGTGGCCGAGCGATGGCCGATCTCGGCGTCACAGATTGGGGCCTTGCGACTTTTAATGCAATCGAGCCAGTTGCCGTGATGGCTTTTGCTCACATAGAGATGTGTGTCCGTGTCCTTCAATTCTTCTTTCAGAATATCCTCCGGAGTGGCCGTGATCTTGCCGCGATCGACAAAGATGGTGCCTTTCGTGCCGATGAATGTGCAGCCGCCCTTCTCGCCATTGGCACAAACGACTTTCGCGCCATTGGCGTAGGTGTATGTGATCGAACATTTCTCGGGAGTCTCGAACCATTTGTCCTTGTGATAGGTGGCCGTGCCTTCGATCGTCGACGGGCCGGATGCATCCATGCCGAGTGCCCATTGTGTGATATCGAGATGATGTGCGCCGAAGTTGGTCACCTGCCCGCCGGAATAATCCCAGAAGAAGCGGAACAGATAATGAACGCGATTCTGATTGAAGGGCCGCATCGGCGCGGGGCCTATCCACATGTCATAATTCAAACCGGCTGGCGGTTGCGAATCGGCCGCGGGTTTTTTGGCACGGTCAATCCAATTCGGGCCGGGAATGCCGACGCGTACTTCCTTGATCGTGCCAAGCCGGCCGGAACGCACATATTCACAAGCACGCCGAAATCGCTCGTCGGATCGTTGCTGGCTGCCCGTTTGTAAAATGCGTTTGTTCTTGGCGGCCGCGTTGGCGATGGCCCGGCCCTCAGCAATCGTGAGCGTGAGAGGTTTCTCGCAATAAACATCCTTGCCGGCATTGCAGGCATCGACACACATCATCGCGTGCCAATGGTCTGGCGTGGTGATGACCACGGCATCAACATCCTTGCGGTCGAGAATCTTGCGATAATCGGTCGTGGCGAATGGCGTCTTGGCACTTTTTTCGATCAACTTGACTGCTTCGGCCAGTCTCGCATCATCGACTTCACACACGGCAACGACGTTCTTGGCATGAATCTTCGTGTTTCCCGTGCCCTGATTGCCGACGCCAATCGAGGCAATCCGGATTTGCTCGGAGGGCTTTGGTTTGTCCTCGCCACGCGATTGTGGGAAGGGCGGCAGGAAGTACGTGACGCCGCCAACAGACACGGAGGCGGCGGCGGTTCGCAGGAAGGAACGACGGGAGAGGGTCATGGGAATCTCGCTTGAAGAGGTTAAAGAGAATGTAACCGACTCCCCAAGCGAAGGCGAGAGGCCTGTTCTGGCTCCAAGTGAAGTAGGGCGGGGACGAGACCGCTCGGGAGAGAAATGTCCCAAAGCAGGCCGGACCTTTCAGAAAACCAACGCCACCACCGGCCCAAGCCAGCGATTTTTAAGATTTTTGAAATTCTCGGTTGACAAACTGGTCGAGAGTGTATATTTGTATAGTATGTTGAGTCGGGCGCGTTTCCCGCCAATCGTAAGGCGAGCGGGCAGCGATTCAGCTGGCAGCTTTGGGCTGTGAAGAGTGCTTGAAGTGTAACAGCGTTGATGGAATGAGCAGGAAAGCGGCATAGCCGGGCGAAAATAGGGTTTCACGACTTGCGAGCCGGAATAGAAATGCCCGCACATGTCGCGCTGGTTTCAACCGACTTTGTTCCGCCATGTCGATTTTGGTACTTTCTAAACGTCATCCGGGTGAATCCCCCGAGTGGTCCGGGGCGAAACCATCCCTTTTCCCTTGTTTGGAGTTGGTTCATGAAGAATTTGTTTTCTGCCGCTATCGTCATCGCGAGCTTGGTGCTCGCTTCCACCGCAAAGGCACAGGAACCGCCGAAGCCTGGCCCGGAGCATGCCATGCTCAAGAAGCAGGAAGGCACCTGGGACACCGTTATGAAGATGGCCGGCATGGAGTCAAAGGGGACCGCCGTTTACAAGATGGACCTCGGCGGTCTGTGGCTGACGAGCACGTTCGAGGGTGAATTATTCGGTTCAAAATTCACCGGCAAAGGTTTCGATTCGTACGACCCAGCCAAAAAGAAGTTTGTCGGCGTGTGGGTAGATTCCATGTCGACTTCTCCAATGACGACGGAAGGAACGTTTGACAAAGAAAAGAAGACGCTGACGATGTCGGGTGAAGGTCCGGGCATGGACGGCAAGTCGCAAAAATACAAGACCGTCTCAGAAATGAAGGACGACGATAACATCCACTTCGCGATGTACATGGGCGACTCCAAGGAGCCAGCCTTCACCATTCATTACAAGCGCAAGAAGTAAGCCGAGCCGAGCCGAGTTCAATCCACGAAGGACACGAAGAGCACGAAGAGCGTGAGTACCAGTCTCGCCAAATCCTTCTTCTTCGTGTTCCTTCGTGTACTTCGTGGATAGACACAAAAATCGAGCAGCAGCCCGAGACAGATTTCACTTCTTTCGCGCATATCAGGATTGGACACACGCGGAGCCTCCTCATGCCAGTCGATGCCTATATCCCCGATGAACTCGCCTTGCGAGCGTTTTTGCTCGGTCGCCTCTCGGCTACTGAAGTCGAAAAAGTCGAACGGTATCTCGAGTCGCACCCGGAAGCAGCCAACACGCTTCAGGCGTTGACTGGCGAAGATACCTTCACGTCCGCTTTGATTGAAGCGGCCGCAATCGAGGCCATCTTGCCGGAGGTGCAGGCAACTATGGATCGGCTCGAACAAGTATTCTCGCCGTCTAAAGAACAAACGGCGACTGCCAACGGAACGGACGACTCGAAGACCGGGCCAGCTTCGGTAGACGAGGAACCCGAGAACGCTCTGAACTTCCTGGCTCCCGCTCAGCAGCCCGACGAACTCGGAAGGCTCGGCGGCTACCGAATCTTGCGTGTGCTCGGTGCTGGCGGCATGGGCATGGTTCTGGAGGCGGAGGATCCGAAACTCGGTCGGCATGTGGCCATCAAAGTCATGCTGCCGCACGTGGCCGGCAATGCCAAGGCCCGCGATCGCTTTGTTCGCGAGGCACGTGCCGCCGCCAAGGTGGAGCACGATCACATTATCCCCATCTACTTCATCGGCGAGGAAAACAATGTTCCGTTCATCGTGATGCCGTTCCTGAAAGGGGAATCGCTCGATGCCCGCTTGAAGCGGGAACGCCGGCTTCCGGTGGATGAAATTGTTCGCATTGGCCGCGAAGTGGCGGAAGGATTAGCGGTCGCTCACGAATTGGGCCTGGTCCATCGCGACATCAAGCCGGCCAATCTCTGGCTGGAGGCCCCGCGTGGCCGCATCAAGGTTCTCGATTTTGGACTCGCCCGATTGAACAGCGAAGCGGGCCAACTCACACAGAGTGGAGCAATCGTTGGCACGCCGGCTTACATGGCACCGGAACAAGCCCGCAGCCAGCCGGTCGATGGCCGAAGCGACCTGTTCAGCCTGGGGGCTGTCCTGTACAAGATGGCGACGGGCCGCACGCCTTTCGGCGGTTCGGATACCATCAGCATGTTGATGTCGCTCGCCAACGACACGCCTGCCAACGCGCGGAGCCTGAATCCGGACATTCCCGCAACACTCGCTGATCTCATCTCACGACTATTGGAAAAAGACCCGGCCAAACGACCACAATCGGCACGAGAGGTCGTTCTGCTGCTTGCCCCGCCTCCGACAGTGGAGGCCATGCCGATCCCCGGGGAACGCCGAGCGGAATTTGAATTCGAAGGAGAGGAAGCAACTCAAGTAGACAAGGTTTCGTTGGCTGATGCCGCTGCCACGTCAAGACCGAAGCGCCAGCGAGGCCCCGGCCTGCTGATCGGCGTGGCGGCAGTGTTGCTGCTGCTCATCCTGGGGGGCGGATTCGCGGGCTACAAACTAGTCTTCGAAACCAAGGATGGCACCCTCATCGTCGAGATCAACGACAAGGAAACGGAGACCAAGTTCAAAAACGGCGAACTGCAAATTCTCGATGCCGAAGGGAACGTGAAATACACGCTTCGGCCAAGCGAAAAGAATCGCCAGGCTGTCGCACCCGGCGACTACAAGGTCCGCGTCAACGGACCGGGTGGTGTGGAATTGGATACGCACGCTTTTGAGATGAAGAGGGGTGGCGAAATTCGACTGAGAGTCACAGTCAAGCCACCCGAGGTAGCGGGGAAGAGTAAGCAAGTCGACATGTCGATGCTCGCAATTCTCGATCCGGATCGACGAGCAGCCGAGTATGTGTTGTCCATCGGCGGGATGGTTATAGCACGTGGCGTGGATCGTGAAATCAGAGCCGTGGCCGATCTGCCCCGGGAGCCATTTGAGCTGACGGCGATTGTACTCCGCAGAAATCAACGGGTAACGGACGCGGGGCTATCGGTCTGTGCGGGATGTAAGAATTTAGTGCATGTCGATCTGGTCCGTACGCCAGTGACCGATGCTGGAGTGGCCTATTTCGCCGCCTCCAGGAATCTCATTGTCCTCGATCTGGTCGGCGCGCCAGTTAGCGATGGAGGCTTGGCAGCGTTCAAAGGAATCAACACCCTCCAACATCTTTGGCTCAGCCAAACGAAAGTCACCGATGACGGATTAGCCAATTTCGCGGATTGCAAGAATCTGTTCAATCTCGACTTGGTGAATTTGAAAATCACCGATGCGGGCTTGCGCCACTTTGCCGGGAACAAGAATCTTGTTGGCCTCTTCGTGGCACAAACGCCGATCACCGATGTGGGCTTGGCAAACTTCAAGGACAACAAGACCCTGACGAAGCTCTGGGCAGGTGACACCCGATTGTCGGATACCGGATTGGCCTATTTCAAAGACTGCAAAAATCTGCAGAAACTCTGGGTGGGTGGCACAAACTTGACCGATGCAGGCCTGGAACACTTCAAGGACTGTAAGGAATTGGTGGACCTTTCCCTGATGAATACATGGGTGACCGACAAAGGTCTGGCCCACTTCCAGGATTGCAAAAAACTCACAAGTCTCTGGCTGGCCGGCACGGCAGTGACGGACACTGGGCTGTCTTACTTCCAAGAATCCAAGAACCTCGTCGAAGTTTATCTGGACGGAACAAAAGTGAGTGACGCAAGCCTGACCCAGTTCAAAGACAACAAGCGATTGACGCAACTCAAGCTGCAAAAAACCAAAGTGACCGGGTCGGGGGTCGATGGACTGAAGCGGGCGATTCCGTTGTGCAAGATCGAATGGGACGGCGGAGTGATCGAGCCAACGGGCCCTCCGCTGGATTCGGACCGCGAGCTGGCCATTGAGGTCGTCAAAATTGGTGGAGTTGTGGTCGTTCAACAGTTGCCGAGATCCTTCAGGGTCGAGAAGTCCGACGAACTGCCCGCCGGCGATTTCGCAGTCACGGATGTTGGGTTAACGAAAACCACGGATGCAAATCTAGCCAGCGTTGCAAATTTTTTGCGAGCCAAGACTCGCCACAATGATATTGGCTTGCAAATTATCCAATCGGAGATGACTGACGATGGGCTTAAACATCTCGTGGGCACGAATATCAGTCGATTGGCTCTGAGAATCAACAACTTCTCGGACGCCGGCCTTCAACATTTGCTTGGAATCAAGAATTTGAAATCCTTGGCGATCCATGACAGCGAATTGGTCACCAAGAGTGGGATCGAAAAATTGGCAGCAGCATTGCCGGGCTGCACAATTGAAAGCACTCACGGCATTTTCAACGTGAAGGCCGTACCCCTCGTTCCAGAAAGTGCATTACCTGCCATCGCACTCACCGCGGAGCAGCGCAAGTCGCTTCAATCTGTTCTCAACATCGGCGGTCGAGTTAAGGTCGTCGAGAAAGGAAAAGTGCGTGACATCGGGCCGGGCGAGATGCTTCCTGCCGGCCCGTTCGCCACCCTCGATATCAACTACAGGGATGTTCCGATCGGCGACAGGCACCTGGAAGCCCTTCGCCATGTTCCGCCGGTTCACAACATGCTGCATCTCGGATCCACAAATGTGACCGACGATGGGTTGCTGGCAGTCAGCGAGTTTCCCGGCTTCGCCACGATTCGCGATCTGCCGTTGACCAATCAGCCGATCACCGACCGAGGTCTTGCGGCCGTGAAAAAATTCAAGCAACTCGAAATCCTGGGGTTGATGAACGCGAAGGTCACGGATGCTGGCCTGGTACACCTGAAGGGGCTTCCTCTCAAAAAGCTTGGACTTACGAATTGCGAAGGAGTGACTGCCAAGTGTTTGGAATCCTTGGTTAAGGTCGAGAGGCTGGCCCATCTCGATCTGGACAACGTGGCGATCTCGAACACCGATCTCGGGCAATTCGCGAAGTTCAAAAAGCTGGAAGCATTAAGTTTGAAAGGATCGAACATTACGGATGAGGGGTTGGAAAAATTTCATCTGCTGACGACACTGACAAGCCTGGCACTCGAGAAATGCAAGCTCAGCAAGGCGGCACTCGAAAACCTCGCGAAATCCATGCCGGGATGCACGATCTATTCGGATTTGGGCATTTTCCTGGTCAAGAAATGACGGAGCAGCCCGCAATTTTTTGCACCAATGCATCGTTTAGCGCTCGAGCCAACGGCTCGAACGCTGAGTTGAGAATATGGCAGAAAGCCTAGCGGATTGTTTGGTCCTTTTCTCAATCCCCTCGTCAAATTTTCCCCCTCACAACCCTCACGACCGCCTCAACCCGAATTGTGAGCTAGACTCAAAACTGTTCCCCCCAGACATGAAGCCATGGTACGCCCATGACAGCGCTTCTCGATGCTCCGCCCGATCTAGCGTCTCCATCGCCCCGGCCGGTTCGGGTCGAACGTGTGCGCGAGCGAATGATTTCCGACTGGCGGAGCGGGCGGCGGGCTCGGGTCGAGGAATTTGGCACGGAATTGATTGAGTTTGGTGCCACTGAAGACGACTGGCACGGCCTCATTCTCACTGAAATTCGTGCCCGCCGCGATCTGGGCGAGTCCCCCACCGAGACGGAGTATTCCATCCGCTTTCCCGACCACGCCGATCGCCTGCATGACTACTTCGATGAAGGAATGACCTGTCGGGTCCAGCATTCCGGCCCGGCTGCATCTCGCCAACAGCGGTCCTCGCCACCGACGGCGAAAGTACCGGGTTACGAGATTCTGGAAGTGCTCGGTCGCGGCGGCATGGGCGTCGTTTACAAGGCTCGGCAGCTGAAGTTGAACCGCGTGGTCGCCTTGAAAATGATCTTGGCAGGCCGACATGCCACCGAGGAAGATCTTCAGCGGTTCTGGCTGGAGGCCGAGGCCGTTGCCGCGCTTAGCCACTTGAACATCGTCCAGGTTCACGAGGTGGGCGAGCACGACGGCTACCCGTACTTTTCGCTCGAGTACGTCGAAGGGGGCACACTTGCCGAGCACTTGAGGCGAGGACCGCTGCCATTTGTCGAATCGGCAAAAATCGCTGAGGGAATCGCGCGTGGAGCCCAGGCTGCCCACGAGCAAGGCATCATCCACCGTGATTTGAAGCCGGCCAATATCCTCCTCCACCATGGAGAGCGAGTCGTTCCGAGCCACGGTTCGAAGCGGACCCACTCATCCCAGAGCACTCAGCAGTCGGCACTGACACCCAAGGTGACGGACTTCGGCATCGCCAAGCGTCTGAACGATTCGCGCGTCTTGACGGCCACCGGCATCGCGGCCGGCACTCCGCAATACATGGCCCCGGAGCAGGCACTGGCCAGCAAGGAACGCCCGGTCGGGCCCACAGCGGATGTCTATTCCATTGGAGCCGTGCTGTACGAAATGCTGTGTGGCCGCCCCCCGTTCGATGGCGACAATCCAGTCGAGGTTATGAACCGTTTGATCTCGGAGCAGCCCAGTGCACCGAGTCGATTCAACCCGAGCATTCCCCGCGATCTCGAAACTGTTTGTTTGAAATGTCTGGAGAAAGAGCCGCACCGCCGCTATTCCTCCGCGCTCGCGCTCGCCGAAGACCTCGACCGCTGGTTGGCGGGAAAGCCGATCGCGGCCCGTCCGGTTAGTTCGTTGGGCCAGGCACGCCGGTGGTGTCATCGCAATCCGGCGGTTGCCGGCTTGTTGGCTGGAATTATGTTCGTGCTGCTGGTAGGGGCGGCAACCGCAGGCACGCTGGCTGTGCGAGCGAATAAATATGCCGAGGAGGCCGCCCGAAACGCGAAGGAGGCTCACGCCAATGCCGATGAGGCTAACCGTCAGGCGTTCGAATCTCATCATCATGCCACCGAGGCCAAGGCGAACGAACAGCAGGCACAACTCGCTCGAGCGGAGGAACAGGCTCACCGCATCGAGGAAGCCCGCCTCCGCGTTCGAGCCACCGAAGGCGAGCGGCGGCGCTCGCGCGAACTCTACGACGCTCACATGAACCTCGGCCTCGCTGCCTGGGAGTCGGGCCATGTGTCGAGTATGCGAACCTTGCTCGACAAGCATCGCCCGGCTGGGCCGAACGATCCCGACCCTCGCGGTTTCGAGTGGTACTATCTCTCTCGGCTGCTTCGGCCTTACGAAGGCATGATGTCCATCCAGGGGCGAGTGGCGGGCGTGTCGGCCGTGCCGCGTTCGACTCGCTGGGCGATTTGTTCTTCGCGGTACGTGATTTTTTGGGATGCCTCAACCTCCCGTTATTCCCACTGGCCGTCTCCGCTTGAAGCCGAGCTAACATCCGTGACGTTCAATCGCGATGGCGGGCTGATGGCCATTGCCTGTCGCGGTCCGTTCGTCCACGTTCAAGACATGGCGAACAACAGGCCGCTGCAAACCATTCGGCTTGCGGGAGATCATCAGGCGGCCGGCCTGTCGTTCACGCCGGACGGCAAAACGCTGTTCGTGGCATTGCGAGTGGAACAGCTTCGCAAGATCGATGGAGTGGTGGTCGCTTACGACGTGAACTCCGGTAAGGAACTTCGCAAGACTGAAGGAGCGGCCGGCAGCGCCATGGGCTTTGCCGCCAGCCGCGATGGTAAACGAGTTGCTGTTGCTTCTCCCAATGGCGAATTTCGCATTTGGGATGCATTCACGGGTCAGCTTCAAAAGCAGATCGGCGTCCATAGCGGATTGAACTCACTGGCCTTTTCGCCCGATGGAACACTCATCACCGGTGGCACGACTGCCGGCACGGTGGGAGTTTGGGATGTTGCCTCGGGAACTTTGTTAAGGGCGATGAAGGGGCACGCGGACGATGTGAATCATGTGGCCTTCAGCGCCGACGGGCGACATATTGCTTCGGGTGCTGGCGAAGGTACGATTTGCGTTTGGGATGCATTGACCGGGGAGCAAAAGCAAGCCCTGCGAAGTCACGAACGGAACATCGTCGGCCTGGCGTTCGCCGAGCAGGGCACGCGACTGATTTCAACCGACATCGACAACAAGGCGATCTGCTGGGACATTAGCCAGGATCCGACCGCTGTTTCACGCACGCTGGGCGGCGGGAATGCCACCAGTTGCTTGCTGCATCCAGACGGGGCCCGAGCGCTGATCGTGGAAATGTCGGGCAACTATCGGTTTGTCGATCTTCACTCCGGTATGCTCTCGACCGAATTTCGACCCAACGGCCCGGTTGGCGGCACGTTCGACGCCGCACTTTCTCCCGATGGCAAGATTTTGGCACTCGCCACCTATCAGGCAGGCGTGTTTCTGGTGTCACTGGAAAATCCCCAGGCCGAGGCAAAGTCCGTTCCCGGAACGGATCAAACCAGCACAGTAGCCTTTTCACCGGATGGCGACTGGCTGGCAACGGGCCACTACAACGGCGCGATTTTCGTTCATGGGTTGAAGGACCAAAAATCGCCTCGGCGCGTCGGCGGAGTTCGAAAGTTTGTTCGCACGGTCGCATTCGATCCGACTGATTCTGGACGCATTGCTGCATGTAGCCATGATGGCACGCTGCGTGGCTGGAACCACGAAACGGGTTCGGAGTTCCTGACGCTCGATGTTCGCGATCACAATCCCACGCACCTGGCCTTCTCGCCCGATGGGCAGCGAATCGCGACGGCCGGCACCAGCGACAAACTCGCCCGCCTCTGGGACGCCAACACGGGACGAATGATCCGCAAGTTTGAAGGGCACTCGCGCGAATTGACATGCGTGGCTTTCTCCCCGGATGGCACGCGGTTGCTGACGGGCTCGCACGATCTGACTGCCAAGGTCTGGGACGTGGAGACCGGGTTGCCGACGATCTCACTCAGTGGCCACTCGCGTGCCGTCAAGCGGGCTATCTTTGATCGCGACGGGACAGCCGTTGTCAGCGTGAATGATTTCTCCGTGAAAATATGGGACGGCCATCGCGCGTACCTTTACGAGCAGGGGCGTAGCTTGGCTTCACGCCTTTCCCTCCGTCAACCGAAGGTTGAATGGGATGCGGAAGGCCGGGCTAAAGGATCGTTCCGCTTGGTCAACGAGACGGGTCAAATGTTGCCCGTGCCCAAAGTGGGCAGGCCGTCCGATCGCATTCGGGTTTCGCTGTTCGTCGAACGCCTGGGTTCCGATGCGTTGATTCCGAACATGCGCGAAGGACGCCCCGACGAGCAAGATCAATATCGCCTGACTACGACCACACTGATGCCGAAGGCGGACCTTGCACCCGGCACGACCGTCGAAGGGACATTCACGTTCGCCACCCCGGGCTGGCCGCCCGGCAAGTACCGGGTGTTTCTCGAACAAGCCTGGGCGACCGAGCCAGCCGTCCGAAGCCGGGCGATCTGCACGCTTGTGATTCCGTAGCTACATTCGACAAGCCCGAAAGGGAGAAAGTTCGTCAGAGCCGCGCACGCAGCGGAGTAAGCGGCACGCTGGCCGCCCGCTTACTCCGCTGCGTGCGCGGCTCTGATTCGTCTTGCTCGATAGAACAGTCGGCATGACTCAGCCGCTTGTTCTCATCAATGCCGTCGGGCTTACGCCGCGGCTTCTCTCTCACGCGCCTCGCCTGTCCGCACTCGGCTGGCACGTGCCGATGCGGGATATCGTTCCCTCGGTCACTATGTCGGCCCAGGCGACCTTGCTCACGGGCCAACCGGTCGAGAAGCATGGCATCGTGGGCAACGGCTGGCTGTTCCGCGATACCAACGAAATCCGCTTCTGGCAACAATCGAATCGTCTCATCCAGACTGAACCGCTGTACGCCACCGCCCGACGACGCGCAGCCGAACAGGGCCGAACGTTTACAAGTGCCAAGCTCTTCTGGTGGTTCAACCAGGGGGCCGATGTCGATATTTCTGTCACACCCAAGCCGCATTATGCCATCGACGGCAACAAGGCGTTCGGCATCACGGGCAACCCCGAAGGGTACACGGACGAACTCGAACGCAAGCTCGGCTCGTTTCCATTTCACACGTTTTGGGGGCCGATGGCCGGCTTGCCCTGTACGAAATGGATCGCCCGATGCGCGGCCGAGGTGCTGTCCGACAAACGGCCCGACCTCACGCTCGTCTACCTGCCGCACCTCGATTACGATCCGCAACGATTCGGTCCGTCTGGTTGCAATATGGCCAAGCAAGTGAAGCAACTCGACGATGCCTGCGAACCACTGCTCTCGGCCGCCAAGAAAGCCGGTGCCCGCGTTTGGGTCGTCAGCGAATATGGCCACTGCGACGTATCAAAGCCGGTTTATGTGAATCGAGTCCTGCGAGCGGCCGGATTGTTGTCCGTTCGCAAAGGGCCCTTCGGCGAGCAACTCGAAACCTACCAGAGCCGGGCGTTTGCCGTGTGCGATCATCAGGTTGCTCACGTGTATGTTCGCGATGTGTCCGACATTTCTCGGACTAAAGATCTGCTGGCAACGCTGCCCGGCGTCGCCCGTGTGCTGGCCGGCGAAGAGCGGGCCGAGGTTGGCTTGCGGCACGAACGAGCGGGAGAATTAATCGTCCTGTCGGAACGAGATGCCTGGTTTGCCTATCCATTCTGGCTCGATGACGCGCTGGCCCCGGACTACGCCCGAGCGGTGGCGATTCACCACAAGCCGGGTTACGACCCGTGCGAGTTGTTCCTCGACCCGGCCATTCGTTTGCCCAAGCTCAAACTCGCCAGCAAATTGCTTTCCAAAAAACTCGGCTTCCGCATGACGATGGACGTGGTGCCGCTCGATGCGACACTCGTGAAAGGAAGCCACGGTCTGGTCGCGGCCGATCCGCAGGATGGCCCGTTATTCGTGAGCGATGGCGACAAGCCCGAAGGCGTGCTTGGGATGACGTCGATTCGCGATCGAGTTCTGGGTGCGTTGGATCTTGGAGCCTGAAGCGACAGTGCAATTACTTTGAAATGCACCACAAGAATTTGTACCCGCGAATGAGAATGTCGCCATCGGCAATCGCGATAGTGGCCAGCACGGTGTCGGGCAGCTTGTTGCTGGCGAGAATATCGAGTTTGCTCGGATCGGGTTTGACGACCATCGTCGTTCCATCGTAATTGGTGATGTACAATCGCCCGGCCGCATGAATCATGGAGCCCCAGGTCTTGGTCGTTAGGCGCTCGCCTTTCCAGAGATCCTTGCCCGTCTTCAATTCGAAGCAAGATGCCGAACCTGGTTCGTTGACGTGGAACGCATGCTCGCCAATGATCGCGCACGAGCCGATGCGTTGCGGATTGCGAGGATGATGCCAGAGACGATGTGTCTTGGTCACGTCGCCATCACCGCCCGCTTTGACGGCCAGCCCCGAGCCGCCGTAGCCGGACATCGCGATGACGATCCCATCGGGAGAAACGACCGTGGAGGTATAGACGAGATCGGTGAGCCCGTCGCATGTCCAGAGTTCCTTGCCCGATTTCGGATCGAACGCTTTCACCTTGTTGGGCACGCTGAGGATTAATTCCTCGCGAGTGCCAATCTTGGCGATCACCGGGGTGCTCCAGGAACCGATCCACTTGGCCCCTTTTTTCAGCCCGTCTAATCCACCGGGCACTTCCTTCCGCCAAACTTCGTCGCCCGTTTTCTTGTTCATGGCAATCAGGAACTGTCTCTCGCCCGGGCCACACCACAGGATCGCGTTGTCACCGTGCAGAATCGGCGACGAGGCTGTGCCCCAAATGTGGACGAACTCGCCCAGGTCTTTCTTCCAGAGTTCCTTACCGGCAAAGTCCAGGCACAGCACACCGCCCGATCCGAGGCTGGTGATGACTCGTTCGCCATCGGTCACGCAGGTGGCCGCCCCATATGGATTCGTCCCGTGGGTTGGTTCCACCTTCGCTTGCTTCAGGTAGTACGCCCACTTCTCCTTGCCGGTCTTGCGGTCAATGCACAGGATGCCGCGCCTGGTTCCCTTCTCGATTGCTTGCGTCAGGAAAATGTGATCGCCCCACACGGCCGGCGAGGCGTTGCCTGTATCCGGAAGCGGCGCTTTCCAGCGCACGTTTTCTTTCTCGCTCCAATCGAGCGGCAATTCTTTCGCGCTCGAGTGTCCC
>Ga0105046_10006847_pt1 | contig 18011 bp, 12 predicted proteins | sample MAT03_FD_78385 | JGI IMG/M metagenome (GOLD analysis project Ga0105046, IMG submission 78385) | Freshwater microbial communities from Lake Fryxell liftoff mats and glacier meltwater in Antarctica - MAT-03 (megahit assembly) | ecosystem: Environmental > Aquatic > Freshwater > Ice > Liftoff...
AAATGTCGCCTCCGGTCGTCAGCCAGGGGCCCAATCGACGAAAGGTATTGAGATCAACCAATCCTTCGCCCAACAGCCATGTCGGAGATACTCGACCAGCCATTTGGTCAGAAGCAGCTCCGCTGGATTCCACTGTGGGGCGCTGCTGGACGATCTGATCGGCGATCGATTCCGTCATATCGGGAATTGCCAGAAGCACTTCCCGACGAGCAATGTTGACGTTGATTCGTCCGTCCAGAAACGCATCATCGATATGCGTAAACTGTGCTTCAAAGTCCGGCATCTCACTGGAAAGATTGGAAGACGTCCACGGGCTTAGCAACGTTTGCGGCGCACCATCAACTGTGGCTTCAACCTCCGCATCGATCACGTCATAGATTGATCGAAACGAAAATGCAGAGACTTGATTCAGATTCATTCCGGCCCGCGTAATTGAAATACCATCATCTTTGGTGGCAACACCAGCGATCGCCTGCGCCAGTTCTTTCTGATCCACCGTCAAGCTCTTGACCGTAGCGGGATCTGCGTTCTCGTTGCCCCAAAGTCTGTACGCGATAACAAACTTTGCAGCATCGGCACCGGCAGCTTTTTCAATCGCATCGTACAATTCGGTCAGAATCGTCCCGTTGATATTGATCTTCTCTTCACCAGTCGATGTCGTATTGCGCTCTTTGCTCGAAGCCGTGAAGTATTCCCGCCAGCCGGCATCCAGAACTCCGTCAGCGTTATCGTCAGGAGCCGATTCATTACCGTCGTCTTCGTTTGGATCCAGACTCCCATTGCGGTTGGCATCTTCGCCGTAAAACAGCGCTGGCGTAACCCCCTGAATCTGAAGCAATTCTTCAATGGATTCCAATGGAGCGTTGCGACATGAATACGGAACGGCAAGCCCCTCGTAATAGATCGATTCGGCTCCTCCCACGCGAGCCTCTTCGTCACTGTCGATCCAGTCCAGGATTGAGTTCACGATCTCTTCTGACATCCCTGGCACGAAAGAAACAGCACCAAACGCTGTTGTCGCGTCATCATCGTCTTCGTCAAATTCAGTCAGACGATTAATGTTGAACTTGGCTGTTTCTCTGGCAAGGCCGAATCGAACGGAGGTACCTTTAGCAGAAGAGAGTTCGTTCGGAACCAGGACGGTAAAGCGACACTGGCCGCGAGGATTATCAGGCACTTCTTCCATGATCTGACCACGGAACAACGTCGTATTGTGAAAGACGTCCAGTGTGTTGTCCTTCTGCAAATTGCCAATCTGAATGGCCGTATATTCGATCGCGGACTCCGCAGCGATGCGAGCTTCTACGTCACGACCATACATCATCGTGGCATCTTTTTCGATCACCATTTTGTTCGTGTAGGCCCATGCCGCCAGCGACAACAGGATCAGAACGATCGTCACAACCAATAGCACGAATCCACGGCGATGACAAAGCAATCCTTCCGTAGGTCCCGCCTTGCAGCTCAAATGCTTGCGAGCGTTCCTCATAATGCAGTCTCCACAGGTGACGATTCTGCGAGAGGTAATGCCACAACCATGCGGTGTGTGGTTTCTCCCAGAGCATATGGATCTGGTGTGTCAGTGGAACTCAGATCTTCGTTTGCGTCGGGTTGCTGCAATGTGATCACGATTTCAATTGCTTTTGGCAATGCCTTGAGCTTAGTGCTGTCCCAGGTCTCCTGCCATTGCGTGCCATCATAATACTGAAACGTAATCTTCGAAACTTCTTTGGCTTCGACAGCATCAACTGATGTAAACTCGTCCTCTTTACCCAACTGCACCGCGCTGCTCATGCCAAATAGATCAGCCGTGATTCGAACCAGTCCCAGCGGCCCGGTTCTTGATCCGCCAAGTTTCTTAGCGATCGATCCTGAAAGACTTCCACCAGCGGTGTCAGCCACGAGATACCTGACGATCATCAGATCTCCCGTGCGTTCATCGGTGGAAGTCAGACTTTGGGCATCAACATAAGACAATGATTTGTCCGGAACGCTGACATACAACAGCAGATCATTTGCTGTACCAACAAGCCCGCTGGTGTAGGTCAGCATGGCCGATGTCGTGCCACTGTCATCTGAAGTTGTTGCTGTACCAGTTCCCGCTGTCATATTCGGAACACCGGTCTGGCCTGTGCCCCCCGTGGAATTCAAACCGCCAGTGGGCGCAGATCCAGATAAGCCTGAACCGGTGCTGCCAGAGGATGTACTTGAACTTGATGTTGTCGAATCGTCGGTCGCTGTTTCCTTGACGAAAACGACAGACTGGATATCTCGCGTCATCTGCCTCAGCAATGCGCGGGAAACCTGTTGCCGCGTGATTTCTTCCTGACTATCAACCTGAAGTTGGAAGTAGATATTCATCGCAGAAAACAGAGCGACCATCAGAATGGCCGTGAGTCCAACGGAAATCAGCAATTCCAGCAGCGTAAAGCCATGCGTTCGGTTGGCAGGCTGTCGCGTCCGGGTTTTTATTCGCTTCATAGCGAGCCTCCCGTTGAAGACGAACTGCCGGATGTCGATGCCGCTTCGGAAAGAGCAGCATCAATGAACAGTTGAGGATCACGCATGTAGCGCGTCAGCGTAAACGCAGCATTCGGATTTTTTCCGTCCGGCGAGTGTTCAACAGTGACAGTGATTTTCAGCAGACTTGTCGCGGTGCCATTCGTGACGTCCACCGACCAGTTCCAGCTACCAATCTCATCATCAAGGAATGTGCCATCGGCAGATGACACGGCCTTTTCGATCCCGGCAACAATTTCTGCCATTTTGGAGTCGCAGCGGAGCACGGCTTCTGATTGCAATCGAGCGGACACTTCTGCCTGTTGCCCCGTATTCAGCAGTTGCATAATCGCTGTTAAAGAACCCAGAAAAATTGCCATGGAAATCAAAACCTCCAGCAGCGTCAAGCCATTGCGGGTGCTGTTTCTTTGGCGCGGGGTTGCGGAGATGCGAAAAACGCCTTGCATTATTTTTCCTCCATGACAAACACACCGGAGGTTGAGATTGCTCCCGTCAAACCACGTACAGAAACATCGCAACTGCGTTGTTCTTTATCCATCACGCGAAACGTCATCGTTTCAGAACTTCCGTCGAAGCGAAACAGAATCGGCTCCGACCAGTTCTTTGACGCGAGTTCGCCGCCGTTGGGAAGATTACCGAATGCGGGCCCTTTTAATGTTTCAGTGCCGGATTCGCTGTCATGGCTGTATTGCAGCACGATACTGTCCGAAAGTTTTCTCGTGCGATAAAAGAGATCAGCGGAATCGGTGTCAGAGCCATTTGAATTGCCGAGCGTCTCGCCTGGTTCAGCCGGAATTGCAACGACATTATTGCCACCAACTTCGAAGCGGAAATGATAGTCAACGCCCGTGTCGATTGCATAAGTACGAGCCGCCGCCAGTACTTCGCTGACTTCCAGGGCCGCTTCCCGAACGTGGCCGCTTCGAACGCGTTCCATCAAGGCCGGCGCTGCCATCACAGAAACAATCAGGATGATTGCGAGCACGATCAACAATTCCAGCAATGTGTAACCGCTGCGAAATGCATGGTTCGATCCAGGAATTGGAATTCGGCAGCGAGATACGACTCCCTCCCGTGATGCATTGATCGCAACCGGAGTATCGTTTCGGAATGTTGTTGGAAATCCCCGAACCATTGCACTCAAATCTACTTGGTCACCTCATGCACAAACGCCCGGCATCAGTATGATTCCGAGCGTTCGTATGGGTTTAATTCAACGGAGTGAGAAAGTCACTACTTTTGATTTTGATTAGCGCCCATTGATGTCCAGTTGTTAAGTGGAATGCCGTTCGGGTTAGTTCCGTCTCCTGAATTATCGGGCCCAAGCGACCAGATCGCAGGTTTTATGGCGTTCGGGTTCTTTGAATGACCGCCGCCCGTTTGCCATTCATAATGCAGTGGATTGCCCCATGCATCGAGCGGAATTTCACCGAGATTTGGTTTCAGTTTGCGGCCCTTGTATGGCTCGGGATTCATCATCAGATTCCAAGCATCTGTTCCACTCCCGGGAGGGTACACGCCGTCGTGATCGGCGGCATACGCTCCAGCCGCACCCTCCATTTGTTTGATCGTCGCGAGAGTAGCCTTCTCATTCGCAGTCTGTTGACTACCCACAAGGTTCGGCACAACCATCGCCGCAATGACGAGAATAATCGCCAGCACGATGAGAAGTTCGAGCAGCGTAAAACCGGATCGATGCCGCGTATGCTGCTTTAAAGTTCGACTAAGACGCATTCTATTTCCTTTTGATGTAATGAGCTTTTGTTGTGGACTGCCGGTCAGCAAGATCCTGAAAAAACCAGCAACATTTTGCGGTTTTAGAACCAATCCTTAAACACCTGCCAACCCTGTGAAGACCTACTGTATCTTCAAATTCGTTCAGCATTTCCAGAAATTAAGCCGTTGTCGAAAGATTCAACACTGGCAACAGCAACGCGGCAATGACGAAAGTCACCACAACCGCCATCACCAGTAATAATACAGGTTCCAGCAACCTGACGACCATGTCGATTCGACGACTGGTGCGTTTTTCCAGATTGTCGGCAACTCCGATCAACACATTTTCCAGATTATTGGCCTCTTCGCCCACCGCAATCATTTCGATGAGTTCGCGAGAGAATTGACCGCTCGCTCGCAAGGGAACGGCCAGAGACTGTCCACTGCTGACATTGTCGGCGGCGTTACTGATGGCTTCGGCCAGAATCACATTTCCGCTCGCATCTTTCGCGATACGCAGCGATTGTAGAATCGGCACTCCGTTTTTCAGAAGCGTTCCCAGCATGCGACAGAATCTTGCGACAGCCAGACTTTGCAAAATGGGCCCCAAGCCGGGCACTTTCAGTTTCCACTTGTCCAGATTTCGAGACCCATCCGGAGATTTAAGATACATAGTAACTCCGACGAAGGCACCAATTGCGGCCAGTACAATCAGTAGACCGTATTCCTGAATCACGTCACTGATTGCGAGCAAGGTTGTTGTCGCCCACGGAAGTGTTCCTGCTTCCGCCATGCGACCAAAAATCGCTGCAAACTTCGGCACGAACCAAACCATCATGATGGTCACGATCGTAAATCCGACACTCATCAGGAAGAAAGGATAAACCATCGCCCCCGTGACTTTGCCTTTCAATTCTTCCTGCTGATCCGTGAACGCTGCAACTCTGGCCAGTACGTCTTCCAGAAAACCGCCTTCTTCGCCGGCTTTCACCATGCTGACGGTCAGAAAATTGAAAGCCCTTGGATGGCGACGCATCGCATCATTAAGTCGAGTTCCGTCAGCAACCTGTTCGCGGACGTCCTGAATTACGGACTTCAGCGTCGCGTGTGACGTCTGATCTTCCAGCAGTTGCAACGACCTGAGCAGCGGCACACCAGACTTCAGCAAGTCCGACAACTGGTTGTAAAACACCGTGAGGTATTTTGCCGAGACACGTTTGGACCCGGTACTGGCCTGTTGCTTTGACTGTTCTGTCAATCTGACAGAAACTGGAAACAGACTCTTCAACGCCAACGCAGCGAGCGCATCTTTTTCGCTGACCGCCGTGAGCGTTCCGGTGACCTGTTTGCCGGTCAGTTCTTTAGCGATGTATTTGAAGTCAGGCATAACCGATTAACCAATAATATCCCCGCGAGTGATTCGAAGAACCTCATCGATACTCGTCACGCCAGCGAGAACCTGTTCCCAACCGCTTGAACGAAGTGTTGTCATGCCTGCCGACAATGCGTAATCCCGAATCTCAACACTGCTGCGGCTTTCCGCGCACATGCGTTGAATCATGGGGTCCGTTTTCATAAGTTCAAAGACACCGATTCGCCCTGCATATCCCGTATCGCGACATTCGCGACAACCACGTGGTTCAAAGATTGTTTCAGGAAGCGGCTGCGGAAAATCGACAGGGATCTTCAGCTTCTCCACCGGCGTCGCAATCTTGCAATGGACGCAAAGCTTTCGCACCAACCGTTGAGCCAGAATGCCTTCAACTGTGCTGGCCACCAGATACGGTTCCACGCCCATGTCGATAAGTCGAGTAAACGTACTTGGCGCGTCGTTTGTATGCAGCGTGCTGAATACCAGGTGCCCGGTGAGAGACGCCTGAATCGCCGCCTGGGCCGTTTCGCCGTCGCGAATTTCTCCAATCAGCACAACGTCCGGGTCATGTCGCAGAATACTTCGCAACGCTCCTGCGAACGTCAAACCAATGCGGCTGTGAACCTGAATCTGACTAATGCCGTCCATCTGATATTCGACCGGATCTTCGACCGTGATAATCTTGATCGACGGATCTTTAATTTCATTCAATGCACTGTAGAGTGTCGTGGATTTACCAGAACCTGTCGGACCAGTGACGAGAACGATTCCGTGCGGCAGTTCGAGCAACTGTCGAAAGATGCCCATCACCGTTGGCGGCATGCCAACGGCTTTCAAGTCAAACTTCATGCGTGCTTTATCGAGCAAACGCATGACGACGCCTTCGCCGTGCATCATGGGAATGATTGACACGCGAACATCGACTTCGCGGCCGGAAACTCGCAGTTTGATACGACCGTCCTGCGGCAGTCGCTTTTCGGCGATGTTTAAGTGTGACATGATCTTCAGTCGAGTTACAATCGCCGAATAGAACTGAGCGATCTCCGGTGGCGTCGGCTGAATGCGCAACATGCCGTCCAGTCGATAACGCACACGCATGCCATTTTCCTGCGGCTCGATGTGTACGTCGCTGGTCTGTAGCTTCACAGCTTCCATCAATAATTCGTTCACCAGTTTAATGACCGACGGAGCTTGAGCGCCTTCTGCAAGTTCGCCGAAGTCTTCGTTGATCTCTTCAAGAAGTTCAATGCCTTCTTCGCTGCGACGGCGAACGAGCTCGTTAATCGTATCGCCACCGACACCCAACAATTCATGAATACGGTTGCCAAGTTCTCCACTGCGTGTCAGCACGGGTGAAAGTTTGAAGCCACTGACTGAGCTAAGTTCGTCCAGTCCTTCCAGGTTCAGCGGATCAGACGTTGCAATCACGACATGTCCATTTTCGCGATACAACGGCAGCAAGGAATGGCGATAGATTGAAGACGTCGGAAACTTCGACAGAAGCTCTGTATCAATCTCAACGTCCTTCAGATCGATATACTTCATCCCGAATTCATCGGAGAGCTTGGTGAGAATCGCGTCCTCAGTCATTGCTCCCGATTTTACCAGCGCCTGATCAATGCGCATTGTGCCCTGAGTTTCGCGAGCAATCTTCAGTTGCTCACTTGTGATCAGGCCGTCGCTAACAAGTAATTGTCCAAGTTCCATTGCAGAGCTTTATATTTTTCAATACGTTTTCAGTTCGGGCTTCAATCCATAATGTTTGCTGCAGCACAGGCGTCAGCAGTTCGTGATTGTTGGAGGACAGCCAAACGAATCAACGTCCGCCACCTCGACTGCTGCGACCACCAAATGGAGAAGCACCACCGCCGAACGGGGAAGCACCACCGCCAAATGGAGAAGCACCACCGCCAAAGGGGCTGGTTCCACCGGCCGATCCGCCGCCAAACGGATTACCGCCGCCAAACGGGCTGCCATTACCAAACGGAGTGCCACTTGTGCCGCCTCGTCCGCTCGACGGATTTGAGTTGTTATTACTACTGCCGCTGTCGGGTCGTGGTGTATTGTCGCTGGTTGAACTGGAAGTCGTCTTAACAGCACTGGAAGTGACTCGTGGAAACAAGGCCGACAAGGAATTTTGTACCATGGTGGCATCAGCATTCAAAAGCTGTACATAACGCACGGTTGGTTTCGCTGATTTCGCTGCAGCATCCTGGTCTTTCACTAGCGCTTCGACCTTCTGAAACAAGGCCTCGCTGGATGAAACAAACAACGTGCTGGTTGAGCGATCCACACCGACCGTCATTTGGACTCCATTTGCTTCTTTCTTGCCATTTGCACCGCCTCCGCCCATCAACGCTGCAAACGGATTGTTCTGTTGCTGCTGACCGCCCGCGGGTTCCATATATGGCTTAAAAACGTCCTTCACCATCGTCGCCACAGCGTCGATATCGGCGTGTTCGACTGTTAGTTGTCGTGGTTGCATATCTCGCAGTGATTCCGGAATACTGTTGGAATCCAAAACTTCGAGAAGCTTTTCTGCTTCGTCAACCGATGCCTGCGGTCCAGTCACCAGTAGAGAGTTTGATCGAGGATCGGGGATGATTCTCAGAGTCTGTGGATTTTCTCCAATACCGCTTAAACCAGTCATGTTGGAGACCGAATCCGTGATCGGACGAAACATGGAACCAAAACTAAAGCCTGAACTTGCGGCGGTGTTTGTCACACTGCTGCCAGTAATCATCTTTTCCAGCAAAGCGGCAGCCTCGGTCGCATCGGCCGCTTGCAGATAGAACACAGTCCAGCGAGTCCGATAAGGAATGGACTGCTGCAGAAAATCCATCGTTTCTTCAAGGCGATCCAGAGTTGCTTCGTCTTTGTACAGCAACAATAAATCATCGCCATCGACAACGATCTGAACTCCATCAAATGGCCCGGCCGGAGCATCCGCTTTTGAAGAAGAATCAGCGGCATCCTGCTGGGGCTCGGCAGATTCATCCTGCCGTCGTACTGCGACATATCCGGATTGTTTCCGCAGTCCGGAACGTTTCTGAGTCCGCGTCGTCGATGGATCGGTGTTTGGTGCTGAATCACGCTGCTGGTTTGTTTTGGGAGCGGCTTGCGATGGCGTTCGCAGATCACGAATCGGGCCGCCTCGGTTCGGAACAACGATGCGAATATTTACTGATTCGTTATTCTTCCACTCCTGTTCCAGGTAAGGCATAAACTCCGCAGGATCTCGACCACGCAGAGAATAACGTCGCATCGTGCCGCCTTCGCCTTTGGCTCGAATGCCCGTTCCGTCTTCACCCAAATCTTTCAGCACCTGTTTGATCTGATCTACCTGAATCGAAGTGCCCTTCACAATGATTCGATTACCGTAAAGATCTGTTTCAACCGTCGGTGCTGTTGTGCCTTCCGATATAAACAGATTTCGGAGTGTTGCTGCCGCCGTAAGCGGGTCCATCTTGACGAGTGGGATGACGGCTACGGAACCTGCGGCACCTGAACCTTCGGCAAAAGCTTCCACCCATTCTGAAACCTGCTGATGCTGTTTGTTAGTCCCAAAGATATGCACCGTGCCCGCCGCGTTGTCTTCATTGACAACAACACCAGGCATCATGGCGTTGATACTCAGAGCAGCCTGATCAGCACGACCCGACACTTTGTAAACCCGCAGAAAAGGGCCGGAATCACCGGTTCGCGACAACTTCGTACCATCTGGCAATTCCGAGATATCAATCGCCTTGATGATCTCTTCAACCAAAGCATGATCTGCTTCTGAACCCGTGACGAACAAACTGTTCGTTCGCGTATCCGACATGACTTTCATCGACGACGTCTGGGCCGGCGGAGCTGGCTGCGGCGTTCGATTGTCGCGACCACTGGCAGCACTCACATTGGGCACAGCACCGGCACCTTGTCGCATTCCAAACTGAGCCAGCAACATGTACTCCGCTTCTTCGGCATCAATATTGACTAGCGGATAGGACTTAAACATCAATTTCTTCTCGACGTTTTCCATCGCCGATTTCAAAAATGTGTTGATCTTTCGCAGGTTGCCACCAGTATCGGAAATAATCAAAATCCCTGACTGGGTCAACGCTGTCATCCTGGCCAGCGGGCCGGTCAATGCTTCGACTTCCTGTGCCATCACACCAACATCGACTCCCTTGAGTACGATCTGAATTCGCACAAGTTCGTTTTCACCAACTTTGTGGCTACCGTTTTCGTCTTTGGCCGTCAGTTGTTCCAGCGAAACATCCGGCACAAGGATATTGGGAATCCCATCACCGCTAATGTTGACGCACACCAGAAATCCATCCTTGCGAACAAGCGTAAATCCCTTTCGTTGCAAATAGCCATTCATAATGTCCAGCGTCTGATCAACGTTGTAGACATGGCTGTCAATATGACTGAACGTGCCAGTTGGAGTTTGTGCCATGTCCAATGTGTAGCCCGTGCTCACGGCAAAGTCCTGCAGCACCTGAGCCCACGGAGCGTATCGAAAGTTGAATGTGAAACTTTCAACCAACTGGTTTGTCTCTGCGGTATCTGCAGTGCTGCCAAAACTGGATACAACCTGTGCTCCGGGCGGCGGTGTGTCCGAAGGCACCAGCGGCGCATTCGCTCCGCCGGACATAATTGCCAATGGTGCCTGTGCGGACGCTTCGGCTTTATAGCCAATCCATTTCTCTCGCTGTTCCGGAGTCAACACGGCAACAAATTTTGTCGACCATTCCGTATCGAATTCTTCCTTCTGTTCTTCAGTGGCAGAGAAACCTAGTTGTTTGGATGCCTCTGCGCGACCGGCATTCAGCTCAGTCAACTTGGCAGCCTGCTCTTCAGTCAACACCAAGTCCTTCGCCACGCGAGCATCCGTCAAGGCTCGAATTCCTGCCTGATCAACGTACAGTGATCGCAAGAGCCTGAGTTGTCGGCTGTCAAGAAGATCCAAAGCCTGTTGCTCGAGATCCTGCTTAGCTTTTAGAGAAGCCGCAAACATTTCCGCGCGTATCACTGACTGCTCTTCCGCAGTCTTACCTTTCATCTTCTCCGCAAAGCTTTTGAAGACCTCCATGCTTGGCTTGCCTGCCTTTGCAGCCTCTTCGATCTTCTGCACTTGTGTCTCAGTAAGGGTCAACTTCTCCCGAATATCGCCCCGATTCAGAAAATCCAGCTCAGTTCCAACTTGAGCTTGGCCATAGGCCGCTGGCATCAACCAAAAGATTCCGCATACGATTATCAATTGAAATGAGCGAAGAGCTACAGAACATTTGTTCATATTATAATCCCGAATTCTCTGAGACCTCGTTAAACCGTAGGCCAATAAGAAAACTGTACTTTTGTATATTTATTATGAAGCACTCATGGTGCATATAAGATCTAGGCTGATATTGTTCCCACACTGTGCCGCTATTCTCGTTTTCCGTCGGTCGATTCGCTGAAAACACCAAAGTATTGGAAGATTGAGAAGAGAGTGACGATTACAACGTAGGACATTCGATGAAAGAAAGCTCCAATTTAGGCCGGTTGATCCGAATCGAAGGTGCTCAGAAAGACTCAAACCCTGCCGAAGGATGAAAGAGTCTGAAAAAATCGCAAAACAAGCCGAATCGTAGGTATCGTAGTCGGTGTTTAGCTTACAACAGTACGTCAACCTTTCTAGGCCGACTTTTTCAACTGCGTGTCAGGCTGGAACGCCTGACATACTTTTCGGGTTGTTCATTCGCGACTATTCCTTCAGCTCTGGTATGGTATAGCTCTTCAAAACTGGAATTCCAAAATGAATTTTGCTCGCATACTTCTGACGGCTTCCGTGGCAGGTTTAATGTGGGGAGGTACCGTGTCAGACGCTGGTGCCCAGGATCGTGGTGACCGCGGCGGCGATCGCGGCAGCAGGGGCTTCGGTGGAGATTCCGGCGGTGGGTACGGCCGGGGTGGCGACTTTGGTGGTGGACCTCCGGGCGGTTTCGGTGGCGGAGGCTTCGGCGGTCCGCCGGGTGGATTTGGCGGGGGACCTCCGAGCGGAGGTCGTTCAATGATGGATACGAATGGCAACGGCGTTATCGATCAGGAAGAAATCGATCGCATGCCATCGTTTGTTCGTGACATGATGCAATCCCGAGGATTGGTGCTGAAGGCTGGCATGACCGTCGATGAAATGCGTTCTGGTTTCAGTCGCAGCACCGGCAGCAGCGGCTCGCCGAATGATCCAAACAAAGGCAACAACAGCAATAACAACTCGGATAACGGCAGCGGAAACGCGCCGGTCGTTTTGAAACCGTACAAAATGAAGCCCAAGCCTTCACTCATTCAGACATTGCCACCCGCGTATTCTGAAGTGGACGTCGATTTCGACGGCCAGCTGGGTCTTGATGAATGGATGCTGGCGCGGCGAACGGAACTGGATCAATTTGACGAAATGGACACCGACCACGACGGCTTTCTGATTCCCGAAGAATTGAAGGCCGCAGAAGTTGCCGCCAATGTTGCCATGGCCGTACGGACGGCGAAACTCACCATCGTCAGCGCGACTCCGAACTCGCAGGCGAGTTCCCAGTCGAACGGAAACGCAAACCCGAACGACAGTCGCTCCAATCGCTGGAGTGGCGGTGGCAGCAGCGGTGACGTGGCAGAACAAGCCAAGCAGTATTTTCCGCGCCTGGATCAAAACCAGGACGGATTCATCGACACAGATGAATTCCAGCAGAGCCGTCGAGTTCGAGGCATGTTTGAGAGCGCCGGAATTCCTCCAGCGAAAATGTCACTGGAACAGTTTACTCAAAACCTGGAGAAGGCCACCGCAGCGACTCAGTCCAGCGGCGGCCGTTAGCATCGGGCGGAAAATCAGTGCCTGTAGCTGTGGTGGGATTCGCCAGAATTCCATGCACTTGCGGGATTTCCCGCGAAATCCACCAGGATAGTGATTGGCCGCCCGATGCTTAATCACAGCGGGGCGGATTCTGAGACGTTTTTTCCCATTGTTGAAACGCATTTAGCCTATTGCTTGCTGCGTGCTGCTGTCGTGAACTGACTCAATCGATTCATGACGGTTTGCAATAGATGTTCGTCGGCCGGAAACATCGGATCGCGAACTTCCTGCAGACGAATCTGCTCCGTGACCCGCCACGCTTCTCCGGTTTCGTCCAGCTCCAGCAATGCAGCGGCTTTGTATGTCAAAGCAGCCTGCGACAGATGTTTGGTATCCAGTTTGTTCAAGACAGACAACACATCTTTGTATCGTTTCTGGGCAAGCAAAACTCGTCCTTTAATGACATGAAACGAAGCATTGGCAGGCTGTCGTTGAATTGCATGTGAGATTAAGTCGGCCGCTTTTTGCAACGAGCCGGATTCGGCAGCCATTATCCACGCCTGACGAGCTGCCACTTCTCCATTGTCCGGCGGCATGTTCTGAATCTGAGCCAAAACCTGTGACGCAGTATTCAGATGCTCGTCATACAACAACGCATCCGCATAGCAAAGTCGCAACGCCGAACTTCCCGGCGTGGCGTTAATCATGCTGACAAGTTCCTGCATCGCATCACGCAGAATACTCTGGCGTGGTGAGGCATGCTGTACCAACGCCATGAGGGCGCTGGCCTTGATTGCTGGATCAGTGCCAGGTGATAAGGCCCTGAGATGCTGGAAGGCTTCTGTCGCTCGCCCTTGCTGCGCCAGCACGCGTGCCAGCGTTTCTTCGCGACCTGCGTCCAGGTCGGCCAGTTGATAGGCATAACCACAAACGGCATCGCGAAAGAACTCCTTGTATTGAGTTCTTCCAAGATGCTTTTCAAGCTCCAGCACTCTCTCTCCCGTGCGAATTGCCAGTCCCAATGACTGCACGGCATCCATCCGAGGATTCCGTTGGCCGGAAGCAATATTTTCGAGTCGCTTCAATGCGGCATCAGCGTTGCTGGCACCGAGTTCCTGTCGAATCAGTGCGGCAAGCAGATCGTAATTTTCTGGCGAATCATTCGACAGTTGTTGCAAACGATCATGAAGTCCACCGCTGCGTTCGCCGCTCAAACGCGCCAGAGCACGCTCGATCGATCCGTTTGCAGGATTGGACGCCTTGGCTTTTTCGAGGCTGGCGATGGCATCTGTCATTTTTCCCGACGCCATCATCAGATCGGCCTGCAGCAACAGACGTTGAGTCGTATCGGTGATGTAAGGATTTCTGTCGCGCACCAAATCAGCCACTTCGTTCCAGTTTCGCAGCCCCAGCGGTTGTTCAAGATTCCGCTGAATAATCAAATCTGCAAGAAATGCGGCAACGCCGGGAACATCGAGTAGCTGCCGATATTCGGCAATCGCCAGATCTTTTCGTCCGGACTTGATCCACGCAGACGCCATCCCCAGACGTCCGGGAACGGAATTCGGATCGGCAGTCAGTACCGTTTTGAATGCATCTACAGCAATCGTGGAATTCCCCGAATTTGATCGACTGACCGCTAGCAACATTTGAGCTCGCTTATGCAAACCTGAATCCGGCAGCGAATATGCAACCGCTCGCTGCAGTAATTTTTCGGCAGGCTTCCAGTTCTTACGCAACAATTCCAATCGACCGCTTAACAAGTCGCGCTCACCATTCGCCAATGCCTGGGCAGGCAGATTTGCCAGCAATCGTTCGGCCTTGTCTGACTGTTCCATGGTCAGCAAATAGTCGATCAAAACTCCGTACAACGAAAATGCGCGCGAGTCACGGCTAATTCCTGCTTCCAGAATCTTAATCGCGTCTGCCTTTTGTGTGTTTTCCCAAAGCATCGCCGCTAGCTGCGTGCGGAAGGACGCCTGCTGAGGATTCCTCTGTACACAATTCTGCAGATGGCGAATTGCACGAGTTGTCTCAGCATCAGTCGCTTTCATTTGCCCCGCCACCATTGGTTGTGGCGTCGAGATATCTTCATCTCTGGATCTCAGACTTGTGACAAGAATTGCATTCAAAGCAAGATCATCTGGTGCCGATTGCAAGCCTTGCCATACATGTGGCAGCGCGAGCGAAAACTTTCCTTGCTCTACATATCGCATCGCGCGAATTCGGAATGCTTCGGCAGTGCCGCAAGTCATCACCATTTGATCCAGAATTGTTTCGGCATCAAGCTTCAGTTGCGGATTGCCTGCCGCCATCGACGCCAATTCCTCGAACGCAGCTTCAGGTGGATTTTGGCATTCCAGAGATCGTTGAAAACAGCGAGCAGCTTCGGCAGATTTTCGTTCCTCTTTCGCACAATGACCGCTGAGATACCAGATTTCTGCAGAGTCTGCCTGCAACTGTTGCAGCATCTTCAGATGCGCCTGCGCATCAGAACATCGACCCAGATCAACTGCAATGCGTGCCTGCTGAAGCCGGAGTTCCTGCTGTGGAAGGTTGTTCCGCAGCAACTCTTCATTCATCAGAAACGCCTGTTCCAGTGCAGATCGAGTACGAATGTGCGTCGACAGCAATGCCGACAGTTTTTCACGGGCCTCCATATCCGACGAGCGGAATGCAAGGTATTGACTCAACGCCGTCCGAGCCTTGCGATAATCCTGTGCTTCCAGAGATGCGTATGCGGACTGCCGAAGGAATTCAACAGTCTTGCCAAACTGCAGACTGTGCAGCTTCGTCGTACCGAACATTAAAGCCAACGTGACAGCCACAACAATCAACGCCGCACGGGGATTGACGACGCGATGACGACGCTCAGACTTCGTATTCAGAACACTCATTGATGCAGCTCCCTTCGAATCACAGGCAAGGCTTGTTCCAGAAACGTCTCCGCCTGCTTAACGTCGTCGGCCTGCTGCAGCGACCGATCGACTACGTACAACTTGAAGAGATACGGCTGACCACGAAACGTCAGTCTGGGATTTTCCGGTGCTTTCCAGATGCCATTGTCGCTCCAGCCCCAGAACACACGCACGATGTCTGACGATGTGGCATCAGGCAGTCGGAACGCTGCACGATTCAGAGCCGAATTCGAGTCTTCATCAGCATCAGCATCTTTGAATATCACGGTCGTCGGACCGTTGGACAATTGGTATCCGACACCTTCGAAACATGCAGTTGGCGGATGCACACTCATTGGCCCCGCTGCACCACAAAGTAGCGTCATCGAAACGACGTAGCCGTTTTCTGCATGGCGATAGGTGCGCCGCAGGCTGCCACTGATACCCGCCAGTCGTTTTTCGCGTTCATCAATTTCTTCGGGCGTAGATGTCCACAGCCCGATCTGTTCTGGAATCAAACTCAATCGCGCGGCGGCGGTTTGTACCGCCGCAGGATCATTCAGACCTCGATTGAGAACAGCATCCGCTCCGCTTGCAGCCAGCAATGCAAAGAAACCGCCAGCACAAAGCGCGAAGTCCCGGCGGGAAAGTTTTGTTTCTGATGCTTGATCTGACATGATAATTGCGATTCAAATTTAAGCAGACAATTCAGCTTCCACAGACGCCGATCAGGCAACAATCATTCACGCGCATGTTGTACAATCACTGGTTGCGTCAATATGTGATACGTCATACCGGGACGCGCATTGCTTGGCTCGATAAACAGAAAGTCGAGCAGTTTTAGTTCCAGAAACAGCAGCAACATGGCCAGTGGCATCATCAGCCAACCGCTGACGTCGTGAAAAACAAGATCAGCAATTTCACGTCCCAGGGACTGATGCGCAATCGCAGTCGCTACGATTCGCAGCACGTTGCAAACTAGTGCGATCGGGATCGCGCTGAAGAGAATCAGCATTTTTTCCCACACTGTTCGTTTGCTGACGATCACGGCAGCAGTTGAGATCGCAAAGAACACCATCAACATGCGAAGCCCGCTGCATGCTTCAGCAACTCCCAACTGAGTATCGCCCATCAGAATGATGTTGCCCTGAGCGATCGCCGGGATGCCGCATGCCTGAATGTACCATGCCGCCTCACTTGCTCCCAGAACCTGCAGCGGATCAGACAAGGCACGTTCGATCTGAAACGGTAGCGGCAGCATGAATCCCAGAAAAAGCACCGACGGCCACAACGCCGCGAACGCACGACGCCCCCAGATCAACAATGTCGTTCCACAGGCTGTGACAACAAAAGAGATCGCGTCGATTGCCTCCACGTAGAAATAGATTGCGGCGACATGCCCGATGATGCCACTGACAATCATCGATAGTCCAAAGATATTGCTGCGGGCGACTCCGGGCAAAAACTTGCCGCGAGAGTACCAGCCAAGTCCCAGAGCCATAAGCGGAATCGCAAATCCATGTGAATATTGCGGTTCTGTAGTCCAGCGGCTGATGCACCCAAACAGCAGTTCCCGAAACAAAATGGCAATCACAATGCCGAACCCAAGCGTACAGAACAGACGCGATCGCCAATCGGGACAATGCCATTCAGTGAGTTTTTTCGAAGCCGTCATCGTACTACTCCCTACATCGCAAAAGGCTGGTCACTGATCTCAATCAGCGCGCAATGCGAATCCAGTGTTGCGGAAACGCTACGTCACGAATTTGGCTTGCGTGCCAATCGATCGCGAAAAATGGTGCAATCGCATCAAATTCGCGTTGAAGGCAAACGCCGGATATTGGAGCGTTTTAACTGTTGCATTCGGCATCATTCTCACAGAGCAGCCTCCGTAAATTCACGGCGAGGCGATTCTGTTCCCTGCAGGCATCTTTCTCTGCACTGCAACCTAAGGTTTCCAATGCCCGGACTTGGCAGAGCAGATCCGGATTTGCAATTGCGATCGTGGAAAACGCGCGAGGGCGAGCTCCATAGAATCTAATGTTATCAAATCGAGATCTCCACACCGATCAAAGTTTCGAGACCCTGATCATGAATCGAAAACAACTGGCCTGCCGTGTTCTCTTCACATTCGCCGTCATCGGCATGCCTGAAAACGCAGCGATTGGTGAGGCGCCTTGTGCATGTAAAAATAAAACAGGCGCACCCACGTTGCCAGCGTTCAACGCATTCAATATGGCAGCGCCGCAGACTGATTCTGCAATTATGACTCGGTTGCCGAATTTCTGGCCTCGACAGTGGGCAGGACCAACGTCCAACGGTCCGATCACCACAAGACAGAGGAACGCCGCTAGTGGCTTGGCGACTTCTGATCAATCAACGGTTGGCTCGATCTCTACCACGAAACCAAGCAACGCACCAGCCAATTGGCCGTCTCAACGCATAGCATCGCGAGCCGATTTTGCATTGACTTCGACAGTACCTTCAGGCCCTGCGATCGGCTCAGATGCTAAGACAAGTTCTGCGTTCGGAGACAATACAAAATCGAGTGCCAATGGAATATCAGGTTTTTCGAGTAGCCCGGCGTACGGAGCTGGAGGTTTTGGAGGCGGCGGAGGCGGAGGAAGTGCCGGAGGTGGATCATTTGGCGGTGGAAGTTCGGGCCGAAGCACTGGCGGTTTTGCTGGAGGCA
>Ga0105046_10006849_pt1 | contig 18008 bp, 15 predicted proteins | sample MAT03_FD_78385 | JGI IMG/M metagenome (GOLD analysis project Ga0105046, IMG submission 78385) | Freshwater microbial communities from Lake Fryxell liftoff mats and glacier meltwater in Antarctica - MAT-03 (megahit assembly) | ecosystem: Environmental > Aquatic > Freshwater > Ice > Liftoff...
CACACGGGCATTTTGGATCAAGAGCGCAACTTGCTGCGCCCATCGTTCCAGTGTGTGGCGGCGTGCCGGATCAAAATGTTGGGGTGTGCGCAGGGAAATTAGCAAAGCGCCTACTACCTCTTCCTGCCCCGGCCGCCCGATCACCATGGGCAATCCGACATAGGCTTGAATCTTGCCCGTGTCGATTAGATGATCGGCAATGGGGGGCAAGGCTGCGGGCCACTGGGCTAGCGTCTCCACAAAGACGGGCGTGCGCTGGTTGACCAGAATGGCCGCTGCCCCGCGCGGATGGGAAGTTGTTGTCTTGATAAGCGAGACAAGTTCGCCATCGACGCGTTCCAGGTAAAGCAAGCCGGTTTCACGATAGATGTAAAGGCTGACAAGCACAACTTGGTTGGGAAAGAAGGCGTGGGTCTGTTGTACCACTTCGTCTAGCACCTGGGCCAACGTCTGGCCAGATTCCCGTTGACGCCAGGTGTCTAGCAATTGCTGGCCAATGTCGGCCAGGTAGTCGGTTTGCACAGAAAAGTGATTGGTAAATGGGGGGCTCATTTCCATAGAGTCTATCTCCGTCACAGTAATCATAGGGTTGCGATGATCGTGTAATGTTTCTCCCTGCGCTTATTCTGGGCCGAATTTTTGGGAATGTCAAGTGGTCGTCGAAATTGTGATATAGGGCCACCGGACAACGCAATGCCTTCATGCTTTGTCTATCTATTATCGGCTATTATTCATTCTGCTGGAGTAAAGTGGACTACAGAGTGGCCCAAAATGGTATACCAAATTTCGCTATGAGCAACCCTACGTTGGGCTAGCATATGAAAATGGTCTTGTCTGGTCTGGGAAGTATTGCGCATTTACCGGCTGAAAAACTGCCTTGGAGAAGTTGAGCGTAGCATAGCATACCGCGCGCCGTCTGCCAGCCGTAGCCAAATGGTCTGACGAGAGAGCAAAAACGGCGTAGGATCTGCCAGATCCTACGCCGTCAAAGACAATTTTTCGTGTAATGTGTAGCGTCTTATAATTGCTGCATAGCCTTGTGCATGCTCTCGAGCCCTTGTTCCAGCAAGGCACGTGGGCAGCCAAAGTTCAAGCGTACAAAGCCTTCGCCTTCTTTGCCAAAGGAGAGGCCGTCACTCAACGAAACCTTGGCTTTTTCCAGGAAGAACTTTTGCGCATTGCCTTCGATGCCACTTTCGCGGCAGTCGATCCAGGCCAGGTAGGTGGCTTCGGGCACGGTGACCTTCAATTGGGGCAGATATTGAGCGATATAGTTAAGGATAAAGTCGCGGTTGCCGGTTAAATAGCTTTGCAGCTCTGCCAGCCAATCTGCACATTCGCTGTAGGCGGCGATGCCAGCGGTATAGCCAAGCAGATTGACATGGGGCACAATGCCGTTGCTGGCTTTTTGCATTTTCCGACGCAACTCCGAATTGGTCACAATTGCCAGGCTGCACCCCAACCCGGGCACGTTAAAGGTCTTGCTGGGTGCCATCAGGGTAATGGTGCGTTCGGCGATCTCGGGGGCCAGCGACGCGAGCGGCACATGGGTTACGCCACCCAACAGCAGATCGCAATGGATCTCATCGGAACAGATGGTGAGATCGTGGCGGATGGCGATTTCTGCCATGCGGGTTAACTCGTCGGGGGCATAGACGCGCCCAACGGGGTTGTGGGGATTGCACAACATAAAGAGGCGCGTAGTGGGACGAATCGCGCCTTCAAACACCCCGTAATCGACACTGTAGTAAGGATGACCATCGCGTTCTTGCTTGGCTAACGGCGCTTCGTGTAACTCGCGATCCTGATTGATCGGCGCACTCAGAAAAGGCCCATAAACTGGCGTGCTCACCAAAACACCGTCGCCGGGGTTGCCAATCGCACGGCTAACCACATTGAGCCCACAAACCAATCCGGGCAGCGCAACAATGGCTTCGGGATGAATTTCCCAGCCATATAACGCAGCCATGCGATCACAAATTACCTGGTTGAACTGCGCAGCTGCCCCACCATAGCCAAAGACACCATGATCGATGCGCTCGTGCATGGCGCGCAAAATGGGTTGCGGCGAACGAAAGTCCATATCGGCTACCCACATGGGCAGCACATCTTCCCCATAGAAATGCCATTTTGCACTGTCGCTCGCTCGGCGGTCGATGATTTCGTCAAAATCGTAACCCATGGCAATGCTCTCCGTCTAGCCTGTTGTGAATGTCAATCCAATCAATGCTATTGCCATTTACCGTGTGCCCGCTTGGTGGCTTTATTCTGAAACTTATCCAGCCGCGGGCTGTGAAATGTCAACGGCACCTAGGTGTGGCTTGTCTACCCACGCGTTTGATCATCTTGTTCTGCCATCTCATCATAGTGCAGAACAAACTTCCCCTCCAATTCCGCAGTGCGATAAGCCGCGCGTGCCATGGCTGTTGTCGCGATGGGGGCGGTGACAAAGAAGAGCGCAATTAACAAAATCATGCGCAGTAGATAATCTGGATAGAAGAGACCAGCCGCAATCAGCACACAATTGACCCCCAACGTTGCCGCGTTGCTGACGGAATGCATGCGCGCGTAAACATCGGGCAGGTGGAGGATGCCGATAGCGCTGATCAGCATCACAATCACCCCCAGCGTTGCAAAGAACAGCACAAAGGCTTCCAGAATAGTCATACGCGTGTTTCCTCTTGTTTTACTTTTTGCGGTGCGAATGCTCTAGGTAGCGCGCCATCATTACCGTCCCCAAAAAGCCTAGCACTCCTGTGATGATCGTAATATCTAACAAAGGCGCTGCCCGTTGCTGGATGGCAAAAAGCGCAATAATGGCCACGGCATGAATCGCAATCAGATCGAACGCCACCGTACGATTCGGAATATCGGGCCCGCGATAGAGGCGTATAAAGCACAGTGCTAATGAGATACTCAATAGGATAATCAAAACCTGGAGTCCACTATCAAAAAAACTCATGCGTCCCTCCCCCGCGTCACACGCAGCAGCAGCCGTTCAAAGGTATTCTTTACATTCATGCGAAATTCCTCTGGATCGCCGAGGGTGAGATTGTGTATATAGAGCACGCGCTCGCGTTGCGCATTTTCCCCCAGATCAACAGAGATTGTGCCGGGTGTCAGGGTGATCAACGAGGCAAGCATCATAATTTCTAGCTCTGTCGAAACCGTCAACGGCACCGCTACAATGCCTGGATCCAACTTCGGCTTGGGCTGTATCACCAGCTTGGCCAGCATAAAATTGCTCAGCAAAATTTCCCAAAGGATAAAGCCAATAAAGTAGGCTAAATCGTAGGCTCGGCGGCCATACGTCCGATTGCTGAACCAAATGGCAAAAAAGCCAATAACAAAGCCGACTAAATAATCAACCGAGCCAAAGATGGGGAAAATTTGCTGCCAGACCAACCCGACAATCACGTTGATCAGAAACAAAAGCGCATAGGAGTTGTGCTGCGGTAGCTCGGCAAAAGGTAGCGGCGGATAGGCACCGCTTGCGGGCGCTTTGGTGGCTTGTGATTTTTGTTGTTTACGACGTTTCATCTTTATTTAAGTTCCAACATCATGATCTCATCTGAAGGCTGTACTGCGCGAATATAGCCCTCTCGATCGAGCACCTGTTGTGCTGCAATGGTAGACCAGCGAAAAACGGGAGCGCTAAAAAGGCCAATCGCCAGACTCAAAGCTACCAATGCCCCAATCGGAAGTAAGGTCAGCCAGCGGCGTTGGGGATGGGCTAGCGGTGCTACTGGGAGGCTGGGCCGGTCGGCCTTGCCTGTAAAAGCAGACTGCCAGAGCCGCACCATGCTCATCAACGTAAACACACTGACCAGTAAACTAACCCCCGCAATCAGCCAATGTTGTGATCCCAGCGCTGCCTGTACTAAGCCTAATTTGCTGACAAAGCCGCTGAATGGGGGAACACCAGCCAGTGAGAATGCGGCGAGAAAGAAAATAATGGCCAACATCGGACGGCGTGCCGCTAGACCCTTCAACTGTTTCGAATATAAATTCCCACTGCCTACTTCTAATTCTGCTGCACCACCTGCCATCAACAATGCCGTCTTGACAATCATGTTATGCACAAGGTAGAGAATGCCGGCGGCCATGCCAAAACCAACGGCCAATTGTGTATTGGCTGACGCCAACCCCAGCCCCATTACCATATATCCTACCTGGCTGATCACATGAAAACTCAACATACGGCGTATGGTATTGACGGACATAGCCCCCAAAACCCCCGTGAGCATGGTGAAGCCGGCAATCGCTAGAATGAGTGGCTGCCATTCGATCAGGTAGCTGGGAAAGATCAGCGGAAAGATGCGGAAAAGCGTATAAATGCCCACCTTGGTAAGCAGACCCCCAAAAAGCGCCGTGACTGCCGGGTGTGGCGTATGATAACTGCTCGGTAACCAGAAGAAGATAGGAAAAAGCCCTGCTTTGCTGCCATAGGCCACCAACAACATGCCGGCAAGGAGGGCTTGGACACTAGGGGGTGCCTGCTCCATCCGTATGGCCAACTGTGCCATATTCAGTGTGCCCAACGTACTATAGGTAATTCCAGCCGCCGCCAGAAAGATCAGGGATGCTACAAGGTTGAGGACCACATAGCGAATGCCACCACTAATCTGTGCTCTTTGGCCGCCCAAAGTCAGCAACACAAAACTGGACATTAACAGCACTTCAAAAAAAACATAAAGATTGAAGAGATCGCCAGCCAGAAAAGCGCCATTCACGCCTACAAGGAGAAAGAGCAGCAACGGGTAGAAATTCATGCGGTCGCGGTCGTCCATGGTACCCATCGCATAGGGGGTGATGGCAAGCGCCAAGATCCCGGTGAGCGTTAACATGATCGCGCTTAGGCCATCCGCTATGATCGTGACGCCAAACGGTGCCGGCCATAGCCCCATCTGCAGCACAAGCCGTTGATTCAAGCCAACCGTTTCATAGAGCAGCCACAGTGCCAGCAGCAGATTCAACACAACCGTAACCAGGGTCAACCCCTGTTGCATCCGGGTTGTATGTTGGCGATAGCGTGTTTGTGAAAAGACAAGGCCCAAGGCTGCAGCACAGAGCGGAATGACAACCGGTGCAGCTAACCAATTTGGATTAAAATTCATGTTTATACTTATTCCCTCTGTTGGCGAGGTAAGAGGATCAACGCATCCTCCAAAAACTCATAATCTTCTTCCGTCACTGCGTCCAGCTGGGCATCGACGGCAAAGGGATCATTGGGTGTGATCGCCACCTCTTCTTGGCCTTGGACAATCGAATTGCGCCGGTTGACCAAGACTACAATAAAGGATGTAATGCTAAAACTAATGATGATCGCCGTTAAAATCAGTGCTTGCGGCAAGGGATCAACAAAGGAACTAATCTCGCCGGCAAAGTTCGTTTTATCTAAGATAATCGGTGGTAACCCACGTTTAAAGCCACCACCGCTAAAGAGTAACAAGTTGACGCCATGGCTCCATAAGGCTATGCCCAAAATTAAGCGAATTGCTGTGCGTTGCAGCAAAAGATAGGTGCCTGTGCCCAGGAGCACGCCGATAACCAACGCCATCATGAATTCTGTCATCGCTGACCCTCTTTATTTGCCGGACCAGTTTTTTCGGTTGGACGATTTGTCGAATCGGGAAATGGCTCTTCAAGGCGCTTGTCACCGTTGGCCAAACCCAGCAGATAGGAGGTGACCACGGAGAGGACAACAAGAAAAACGCCAATATCAAAGAGCATGGGTGACCCCAACTCCACGGTTAGCGCGCCCAACTCACCTTTCCACCAGACCCCCAGAAAAAATCCACCCTGTGTAATACCCAAAAGGGCTGCCAGAATAGCCACCAACAAACCCGCGCCGATCATTGGTTGCAAATGCGGACCAATGGTGCTGCGCACATAGCTATCACCACGGCTCAAAATTTGCAGTTGAATGGCGGCCGCGACGACCAAGCCAGCAATAAAGCCGCCGCCGGGGTTATTGTGCCCGACCAGCAATAAGATCACGGCCAACACGAGCAAGATAGGCGTTAAGATGCGATCCAACAGGCGTAAATATAGCTCAGTCATGGCCGCTTCGTTCTCCTTGTGCTCGTTTCTGTGCTGGTTTCTGTGCTTGTGCCTGTTCCTCTGTTTGTTCGGCAACTGCGGGGCGCAGAGGACGCAGCCGTGAGGCACGCAACAGCCCATAGCCACCGATCGCCGCAATCGCCAGCACTGCAATCTCTGCCAAAGTGTCAAAGCCGCGGAAGTCCACTAGAATTACATTGACGACGTTGCCACCGTGGGCCGCCGACACGGAATTGAGCAGAAAGAAATCACCGATGCTAGGCGCATAGGGCTGGGCGATACTAAATAGCGCAAGCGTAAAACCCACACAGCCAACGGCAACGGCGAGCAAGAAGTTGCGCCACTGCACAAACCTGGGTGTTTTAATATGTACGATAGGGGGGATGCGAAAGAAAACAAGCACCAACAAGACTACTGTGAGCACTTCAATCAACAACTGTGTCAGGGCGAGATCGGGTGCGGCAAAGAAAACAAAGATCAGCGTAATCACCACACCCACCACGCCAAGACTGATAATCGCGCTGAGCCGATCTGGCGCACGCACTGTGACGATCGCGGCCACAATTGCCAGCGCTGCCAAGACCGCTTCGTGAAATTCGGGCAGCACTCGCCAATCGATAATGAATTCTGCCGCGCCATCCAAACCAATGAGCACATAGAGCAAAACGCCGACCAGGCAAAGGAAGGTGATGCTAACTTGGCCCGCCAATTGGCCGCCCTGCACCACACGCGTCACCAAGCGCGCCAGATCGTAGCTGCGCTGATAGAGCCAGTCAAAGACACCCACACCCGTGAGCCAGGCGGGGACATTGGCAAAGAGCGCACGTATGCGCGCGCGTTGCCAGCAGAGCGCTACACCCGCCGCAATCGCCAACATACTGATCAAAAAGACCGGCGTAAAGCCATGCCAAAGCGCCAAATGCACCTTGATTTCGGTGTTGGCAATGGCACTCGCTGGGGCACCCAGTAGCACCTTTTCCACCAGCCCGGTGACAAAGGGAATGATGGTGCCGATCAGCGTAAGCAACAACGCTGGAAAGACAAACCAGAACGCCGGCGTATGGTGGATATGGGCTGGTTGTGCAGGTGCCGTTTGGCGGAAAAAAGCTTCCCAGAGCAGCGTCAAACTATAGCCCACAAAGAGCGCCCCCCCGAGCGCCGCAACCCACAGCCCAATCTGGCCGATCGTGGCGTTGTCGTAGGTCGCATAGTAATAAAATGTTTCGAGCAGCGTCTCCTTGGCCAAAAAGCCAAAGAACGGGGGTAAGCCAGCCATCGAAAGCCCTGCAAGCACCGCCACCGCTGTCACCCACGGCATTCCCTGCCGCAAATTGGCTAGCCGCCGCAGATCGCGTGTGCCGGTTGCGTGGTCAATGATGCCGGCCACCATAAAGAGCGGCCCTTTATAAAGTGCATGGGCCAGAATGCCAACAACCGCGGCTGTATAAGCTTCGGGGCTGTTAAACGCCAACAGCACGACCAAAATGCCTAATTGGCTAATCGTCGCGTTGGCCAGCAGCGCTTTGATATCGTAGTAGCGAAAGGCGCTCACGGCCCCCAATACCATGGTCACGCCGCCCACAATCAGCAAGCTCCAAAACCAGAGCGGGCTATCACTCAAGGCCGGATGCAAGCGGGCTAGCAGATAGATGCCTGCCTTGACCATGGTTGCCGAATGGAGATAGGCACTGGCCGGTGTCGGCGCGGCCATGGCCGCCGGTAGCCAGAAGTGAAAGGGAAACTGGGCCGATTTGGTAAAGGCACCCAATAGCACAAGGATTGTGGCTGCGGTATAGTAGGGATGGTTCGCAAAGGGTGTTCCGGCGATGATCGCGCTGATGCTATAGGTGCCACTGCCCTGGCCCAAGAGAATGAAGCCAGCTAACATGGCCAGTGCACCCAGCCCCGTCACAATCAACGCGGTGCGTGCCCCAGCCAAAGCATTCTCATCATCACTTTTGTAGGAGATCAATAAATAGCTGGTGATGCTGGTGCCTTCCCAAAAGACAAAGAGCGCCAACAGGTTGTCTGTCCAGACCAACCCCAACATATTTGCCATAAAGAGAAAAAGTAAGCTATAAAAATAGCCCAGGCGTGGATCGTCTTCCAGATAGTAGGCTGTGTAGAGGGCAATGGCCGCGCCAATCCCGGTGACGATCAAGCCAAAGAAGAGCGATAGCCCGTCGAGCCGAAAGCTCAGCTCAAGGCCTAGTTCCGGCAACCAGGCAATCTGTTCGGTTAGATGGTGACCGTTTGCGACAGCGCCCAACTGCATAATTTGCCAGACAGTGACAATGCTCGGAGGGATCGCCGCCAGCCAGCCAACAAAGGGAATGCGGTGTGGCCGAATTAGCCATAGGACTGGGCCCGTAAGGGCCAGCAAGAGTAGGTGCGTAACAAAAATGGACACATTTACTCACTCATTTTGTTAGAATCGATTAGGTAACATTGATATTGTCCAACCCTCTATTCGCTAAATTGCCTCAATAGGCTCAATTTCATAAGAGGTTGCACTGCAAATGGTACTATAACCTACATTGAACAAGTTATGTCAAATTGTTTCAGGTTTCAAAACGTGGGTAGGATACAATACGAGGGGACTATTGTCAACTTATGGAAGGTATGTGCCACAAATGATCATAATCTGCTTGATGAATTAAAGAGAGTTGTTCCTAAATCGCATTCAGCCGCATTCCGGGATAGCAACAGCAGGGGGTACAAGGCAGTGAATGGGTCTGTTGCTATCATGGCTACATCCTGCTGATCCGGCAACAACTCTAATGATATTAAATCATATGGAATGATGAGGTGACTAGTGAAAGCTGTACTTTTTGATATGGGGCGGGTGCTTGTTCATTATGACCATCAGATCACAATGGCGTCAACTGCCGCACTGTGGGATGTGCCGCCGGCTGCCCTGCGCGACGTGATGCAAGAAGTGGGAGACGCATTGGGCATTGGCGACATGGATGCCGAAATGTTTCACGGATTTCTCTCGACACGCTTTGGCTTGGCTACCCAATTCGAGCCATTTTTAGCCGCGTTTGGTGCGGGGATTCAACGCGATGAAGCAGCCCTGGCCTATGCGCTTTCCTTGCAAGCGCGCCCCGGCGTTACCGTTGCTGTGATTAGCAACACCAACGATGCGCATGTGCGTTGGCTGGACGAGCTGGTGCCCGAGTTACAAGAATTTGATCTGGTGATGATGAGCAATGAAGTGGGGTTGGCAAAACCTGACCCAGCCATCTTCGAGACCGCATTAGAGCTATTGGAACTCGCACCCCAGCAGACAATTTTTGTAGACGATAGTGCAGCCAATGTCGCCGCGGCCCGTGCGCTGGGCATGGCTGGGATTGTCCATACCGATTGGGCAGAGACGCGGCCCCAACTCGAGGCGTGGTTGGCGGCTGCCTGATTGCCGCTGGATTGCGCAGATTATCGCGCCATTGGTCGGCCAGTGTATAATAGGCGGATGCCAACTACTTTTGAAGAAACGGCGCGTCCGGCGAGTGGCGCACTGACCAAAACTGGTGGCTTTTTGCGTGGCTTTACCCACACCTTGCAACCCTACATTGGCTGTCGCTTCGGCTGTGAATATTGCTATGTCAAAGGGCTCAGTGTGCATCACTTTCACCAGCCCAAGCTCGATTGGGGTGACTATGTGCATCCGCGCGTCGGCATTGCCGATAAATTGCGCCAGGAACTCAAACGGCTCGCTGCCAAAGGTGTGCTAGCGACAACGGCCATCTTTATGTCGAGTGCCACCGACCCCTATCAAGGCTTGGAACGCCGCTGGCGGTTAACGCGCGCCTGTCTGGATGTGTTTTTGGAATACCCGCCAGGGTTGTTGGTGGTGCAGACGCGTTCGCCCCTCGTGGCCGACGATTTTGCGCGGTTACACGCACTTGGCGCACACTGCTGGCTGAATTTTACGCTGGAAACCGATCGCGAGGATGTGCGTCAGGCTGTGACGCCGCGTTGTCCGTCGATTGCCCAGCGTTTGCAGACGCTCATAGAGGCGCGTGCCGCGGGGCTGAATGTGCAGATCACAGTGAGTCCCTGTCTACCATATTCCAGTGTGGAAAGCTTTGGCGAATTGCTGATAACTCATGGCCAACGGGTGATTGTTGACAGCTATACCAGCGGCGATGGCCAAGCCGGTCGTCGAACCGCCGCCACCGCTATCCCCGAACTCTACAACGGACTCGACTGGTCGGATTGGCGCAGTGAAGCGCAGGCGCACATGCTGTATGATTGGGTACAGGCACGCATCGGCGAACGTGCTGGTTGGTCGCAAGCGGGCTTTGCTGCCCTGACCAATCTGCTGCCAGGATAAGTTGACGCTCGCCTTTTCCCTGAGCCTGAGACGCGCTTGCTGTCACAGATTTTCAGCAAGGCTGTTGCAAAGAAATAAATAACCATACAGCATTCCGGGAAAGAGCCACACGAATTTTCTATGCTTGGTGTGATGTTGGTCCTTTGCCGGAATGCTTTCATCCATCCTGTTGGACACTTTATTTTTTAGAATGACCCAAACGTTTTCATCAAACGAATAGCGAGGAACCTATGGCTTTATACGGTGGTATTGAAGCGGGTGGCACCAAGTTTGTCTGTGCAATTGGTACGGGACCGCACGATATTCGCGCCGAAATTCGTTTCCCGACAAGTGTGCCGACCGAAGCGATTAAACATGCGATCGACTTTTTCCAAGAGTATCAGGGCGATGAGCCATTGGCTGCGATTGGTGTCGCTTCGTTTGGCCCCGTTGATCCCGATCCTCGTTCGCCGACCTTTGGCTATGTCACGACCACGCCCAAGCCGGGCTGGGCGCATACAGATTTTGTGGGCCCGTTGCGCAATGCGCTAGGTGTGCCAGTTGGCTTTGACACAGATGTCAACGGCGCGGCGTTGGGCGAGCATCGTTGGGGCGCGGCCCAGGATGTAGATACGTTTGTCTATCTGACGATTGGCACAGGTCTGGGCGGTGGCGGCATGGTAGATGGCAAGCTGGTCCATGGGTTGATGCACCCCGAGATGGGTCACATGCTGGTGCCACACAACTGGACCGACGATCCCTATGGTGGCTACTGTCCCTATCATGGCGACTGCTGGGAAGGCTTGGCCGCGGGGCCAGCGCTCGAAGGGCGTTGGCAAACGCGCGCCGAAAATCTCCCCGTCGATCATCCGGCTTGGGCCTTAGAAGCCCACTATCTAGCCTTGGGTATCGTCAATATCATCTGTACGCTCTCGCCCCAGCGCATTATTTTGGGCGGCGGCGTTATGGATCAGCGGCACCTGTTTCCGTTGATTCAGGCGCAAGTACGCGCCAAACTTAATGGCTACATTCAAGCCGCGCCCATCCTACACACCATTGCTGACTATATTGTGCCACCCGGCTTAGGTAACCGCGCTGGTGTGCTGGGCGCAATCGCCTTGGCACAAAATGCCGCAGGTGCCGTATGACCCTGCTAGATCAACCGCCCTCCTTTGATCCCATCGAGCACCCCCACCGACGGCGTAACTTGCTGACGGGCGAGTGGGTATTGGTCTCGCCCCATCGCACCAAGCGACCCTGGCAAGGGCAGGTCGAAAAAGGCGCGCCAGAGCAGCGTCCGGCCTACGATCCTACCTGTTATCTCTGCCCTGGTAATGAACGTGCGGGGAGCGGTCATAATCCCGCCTATACCAATACCTTTGTCTTTGACAATGATTTTGCCGCGCTCCTGCCCGATGGGCCCCGCGGCGACATGAGCCAGGGTCAATTTTTTCAGATGGCCGCCGAAACGGGGCGTTGTCGGGTGATCTGTTTTAGCCCGCGTCACGATCTCACGTTGCCCGAGATGGCGCTGCCGGATATTCGGCGCGTGGTGGATGTGTGGGCCGAGCAGATCATCGAGTTGGGATCGCTGCCGGACATCAATTATGTGCAACTGTTTGAAAATAAAGGCGCGGCCATGGGCGCGTCCAATCCCCATCCGCATGGCCAATTGTGGGCCAATTACAGCATTCCACAAGAACCAGCCAAGGAAGATGCCCAGCAGCGCGCCTACTATGCCACCCATGGGCGACCCTTATTGCTAGATTATGTGGCGGCTGAAGTTACTGCTGCCGACCGGCTTGTCGTGGAGAATGAATATTGGGTGGCGTGTGTGCCGTTTTGGGCAGTGTGGCCCTTCGAGACAATTCTGTTGCCGCGCCAGCATGTGGTGCAACTGCCCGATCTGACACCGCAGGAACGCGCTGCGCTGGCCGATATCCTCAAGCGCTTGCTCACGCGCTACGATAATCTTTTTGAAACCAGCTTTCCCTATTCAATGGGCTGGCACGGGCAGCCGACCGATGGCGCATACCACCCACATTGGCAATTGCACGCCCACTTCTATCCGCCGCTGTTACGTTCGGCCACAGTGAAGAAATTTATGGTGGGCTATGAAATGTTGGGCAATCCGCAACGCGATATTACGGCAGAGCAGGCTGCTGCGCGGTTGCGTGCGCTGAGCGAGGTGCATTACAAACAGCGCGGATAATCTGTAGGTGTTACTTGCTACCTGGATTGGTACAGGTAGCAAGTAACAAGTCGCAGAGATCACTGCACTTGCTGAAATTCGCCGTCTACCACCTGATAGATCCAGATTTGCGGATCGACCAGATCGCCATCGCTCTCGAATTTTAGCGACTTGAGCAGCGTGTCCAGCGCATTGTTGCGGATCGCATCGGCAATCTGTGGGGCGTTGATGGTGTCGGCCTTGCGAATGCCGTCGGCCAGCACTTGCATCGCCACATAGCCATTGACCGAATAGGTGTCTGGGTTGCGATATTCAACCGCCTGATAGGCTTCGATCCAACTGGCATCGGCGACACTTTGCGGGCTGGGGGCAAAGGCGCTCACATACATACCCTCTGCCGTGCCATTCGACTCGTCAATTGTCGCGGCCAAGAATGCGCCGTCGCTGGCCAGCATAGGCAGTGTGACCCCGGCTTCAACCAGATCGGCGCGCAGGTAGGGCGTTTCGATCTCGTAACCGGCGTAGAAAATAGCGTCGGCATTGGCACTTTGGATTTGTGCCACCTCCGCCGTGTAGCGGCCTTGACCCTCGGTCACTTGCAGGGTAAGGGCGGCTTCGGCACCGCGTTGTTGCAATTCTTTGACCAAACTCGCTGCCAATCCCTGGCCGTATTCAGTATCATTATGCACAACTGCCACGCGCTTGGCGTTTAGCTTGCTCACCAAAAACTCGGCATTGACCGCCGCTTGTACGCCATCGTTGGCATTGACGCGGAAGAAGTTGGTGTAGCCTTTTTCGGTCAGGCTCTGTTCCGAGGCCGTGGGCGTAATGATCACGATAGGCATCCCCTTGTAGAGCTCCATGGCGGCTAGGGTTTGGCCGCTGTTGAGATGACCGATCACCCCCAGCACTTGTTCACCCTGATCAAGCGCCGTCTGGATCTGGCTAACTTGCGCGACGGCTACCTCGCTGTCCGACTCATCGTCCAGCGAACGCACAACTACGCGATAGCCCAACAGGCCACCCGTGCGATTGATTTCGGCGGCGGCCAAGCGCACACCACCCAGCACGGTTTGGCCGCCATTGGCCTGAAATCCACTCAACGGCACCGCTACAAAGACAATCGCGTCACCTTCGGTGGGCTCACTTGCGCCGCCGCCACAGGCTGCCAGCATCATTGTCAAAACGAGGAACAGGGTCAAAAATACGCTTCTCTGCATAATTCGTATTCCACTATCTGAAAGTTGCAATGTCTACCTGACTAGCCCGCCACGGGCTGGTAGTCAGTCAGTTTATAGTCCTTTGGAACTGTAGTCGTACACTTCGTTGATGCTGACCACCAGATCGTTGAGCCGCGCCACCTGTTCGTTGATGTCCGATTGGAGCCGTTCTGCCTGTCCGCTGCCCACGCTCTGCGCGTCAATCAGTTGGATCTGGCTGTAGACAGTGGCCAATGCGGTCAAACTTTGTTCCAGTTGCAGCGCGGCTTGTTTCATACGCGCATCTAGATCGCGCAGTGTCTGCCAATGTTTGCCCTTGCCAGCAATCACATCGTCCAACTGCTTCTGCACTGTCACATTGCTCTCGGCTTTGCGTTGCGCCGTGAGCCGTTCCAACTCTTTGGGCAACACCTCACGCTCTCGCACCAGCAGATCGTCGGCGCGATAGGCATCGACACGCAGGGCAAGTTGATAGATATTGCTCAACCAAGTAGTAATTTGGTTGGCCGTCTCTTCCATACGATCGCGAATGAGGCCAGCGCGCTGCTTCTGAATTTCGGTTTCAATGCGCCGTTGATACTCAAGCGCACTCTCCACATCTTCGCGCAGTTCCTTGTCGCGTACCTGGCGCGGGTTAAACTGTTCCTGAAAGAGATCGCGCAACACGCGCGCGTTGGTTTCTGGATCATTCAGGCTAGAATAGGCCAGGACAAGCAATGCAATCAACCCAAGCAGGGGCCAGCCAAAGGGCGGCCACCAGGCAAACGGGCGGCGCAACAGAAAGAAGAGGACGACTGTCATCGCCACCACCACCGCACTTTCCCACCGCAGAATTGCATATTGTAAAATCGCGCTTTTGGCCTGCTCTTGCAACTCAGTACGAATCGTGGTCATAGCACCCTTACTAATTGTCAATTAGCAATTGTCAATTGTTTTATCTATAAAGTATAGGAGTTACGCAGTTGGCAGCGTTGCTATCTCTGGTGGCAGGCCGGCAGGCTGCCGGCGTTCCCAGGCAACTGCGTAACTCCTAAAGTAGTCAAGACTTCAGTCTTTTGTGTTGCCACTGTCCTAGAAATAGGTCGAGATAATGCGATACAGCTCTTCGATATCGGTCTCGCTAGCCCGGCGAAATTGGCCGTTGCCAATCTTGGCAATCGCTTCCAACAACGCTTCATCGGCGTCGCTGCCAAAGGCGATGGTGAAGATCACCAGCCGTTGATCCGCGTGTCGCGCTAGCAGGGCATTCAAATCATCGAGCGAGCGTTCACTTTCATTTTCCTGACCGTCAGTCATGACAACCAGGGCATTGATGGCTTCGCTATCGCCTTGCGAGAGCAAATCATCGGCTGCCTCGTAGACGCCATCGATGAGCGCCGTGCCGCCAATCGCTTCCATCTGCTCGATCTGGCCCAGCAGATCGCTCTGCACGCTTGCGTCTAAGGGGCGGATCGGCGTAAAGTTCTTGGAGCCGCTGGCAAATTCCAGCAGACCAATTTGATCGCGGTCCCCTTTGATCTGCTCGACAAAGGCGCGCAGTGCTTCTTTGGTACGGGCCAATTTATTGCCCTCTTCCATACTGCCGCTGGTATCCACGACAAGATAAACATTTGTCGGGCGCTTCGTGTAGTACCAAAAATTCTGGACTACTTCTACCACAGCGGGTGAGGGCACTTGTAACGTCGTTTGTGGTTCACGCCAATCGACAGCATCGGTATTGGCAAAAGGACTGTCGCCGCTGCCCAGATCAATGTTCAGATCGGCGGGGCGATAACCCGCGGCCAGTAGTACCGACTGCGCCTCTGCACTCACCAGAAATTGGCTGAATGCCTGATAGGTGAGCCGTTGCTGGTCGGTCACCACCTGCGCATCGTTGGGCGTGGCAAGTTCGACCAGCGCCAGCGGGTGGTCAGTCCACAGCGCGCCCTCGGCAGGATAGATGGCAACCAAGCGCTCCCCTGTGGGATTGCGATTCCATTCAATGACAACCCGCTCCTGGGCGACAAAGGCATCCAGAAACGTGCGGCCTTCTTCGGCCAAGCGCTGCATGATTACTTCTTCACCCTCGCCATAGAAGCGCACCGTGGCTTCAACGGCGCGGACATATTCGAGCGTAGCTGGGGCAGTGGCGGCCTCTTCAGTCAACCCACGGGTGAGGCCGGCGCCGGCATAGAATTCTGCCAGCGTTGCCAGTAAGCCACTGGCGTTATTGGTGCTGGGGTGGTTCCACTTGAAATTGCTATCCTGGGTCGCCTTCTGCTGAATCGTTTTCCAGCCAATGGCTTTTTCGGGCCAGCCCAGTTCGCGCGCAACGCTTTCCCAGGCCACAATCACGACCGGACTGACAGCATAGCGTACCTGACCACTGATGCGCTGCTGACCGACTGGCACAACGCCCGTTTGCTCACTCTGGCCTACCTTGGCTAACCAAGCTTGCTCCAAGCGATCCAGCCACAGGCTACTGTCGGGGGATAGGGCTTGGAAGCTAGGGCTCTCTAACGCATCATCGATCATCTTGGCCGGTTCGTAGGGTGTGATCTGCACACGCATGGGTTGGCCGTCGGGCGTCTGTTGCGTTTGGCTGTTAAACTGCTCGGCCAGTTGGGCTAACACCGGGGCCATCAAGGGCGACACGGCCACAGTCAGTTCGGCACTCTGCTCGTCCCATGCGGGTTGTGGCGTGTCCGTTGTCGCCACCTCGGTATCATCGCTACCGAATTGACCCCAGATCCACATCCCCGTGCGCACTGTGATGGTACCACAGAGCAGCAAACTAAAGATCACGACGCTGGCTACGATTAGCAAGTTGCGATTTCTGGTCTGTTTACTTGCTTGCGATCCCTTATTTTTACTCATGATCGCTGCCTCACTTTGCCACGTTCAGATCGAACCAGCGCAGCAAGGTCAGCAGCACGTCGCGATCCGGGTTACGCATAGCCGAAGTGCGCGGCACAACTGGTTGCACGCCTTGATCACCCCACTTGACAAAGAGACTCTCGGGTGACGCATCTACGCTGACATCGGCATTGGCGGGGCGCAGGCCGTAGACCAACGCTGCCTTTTGTTGTTCTTCACTTAACAGAAAACGTTGAAAGGCTAGTGCCGCATTTTTCTTGAGCGCACTGGTTTCGGGACCCACCCAGACGGTAAAGGGAAAGTCAAACCAGGTGACATAATCTGGGTAGTAGATGTGCAACGGATCTTCCCAGCGGGTGATAATGCCCTGCATATTTTGCAGCAGATCGCTTTCCAGTAGCTGGCCACCATCGCCGACACTGTAGCCAAAGAGGGCAAAGTCTTCGGCGGTATAGGCGCTGCCACCACTGATATCCGTCACTGCGCCCATCAACTCGGCCAGCCAGGCTTGAAATTCTGGGTTGGTAATATCTTCCACAGTGATGTCTGTGCGGTCATAATATTCACCCGCCATGGCAATCATGGCCGCCAGACCGCCGGCATTTTTGTTGGGATTGGGCACCACCAGTTTAAAGTAACCCCACTGTGGGTCGCCCCCTAGCTCGGGCCAGCCGCCTTTGGCAATCGCGGCATCATGGATGGCGCTCCAATCGACTGCGCCAAACTTTTCTTCCAGCACCTTGCCCCGGCTCTCGTAGACACCCCAGGCAAAGAGGCTGATCGCAATAGGGCGGGCACGATATTCGCCGTCGGTCAAGAAGACATCGCGTCCCAGGCGTTCCTTGTAAGAGGCGTTGGCTAACTCGACCAGATAGCGACTATCGGGTATCCACGCGGTGGGGAAATCTTCCAGCCGTGCCTGATCCGCTTCGTTGAGCGTATCTGGCGCGACATTGGCTTCCAGCGCCCCAAATTCGTTGCGATCCCAGCGTCCCAGTGCGGTTAAGCCATCACTGGCTACGATCTCCACCTGGACCCGTACGCCATCCACGCGGTTGTCACCGGCGTTGTAGGCCGTGGCGGCTTGACGCACCCACGGTTCAACTGGGAGCGCGGTCACAATCCGAATGGTGACTTCCTCTGGGCGATCAACCGTAAAGGCGGTGTTGTCAGACGGCACGCCTCTGTTCAAAAACAGAGATATGCCAACGATGAGCACCGCCGCCACGATAATACTGATAAAGATTAATCGAGTTCTTTTCATCGAACCATTTTTCACTTCATACATGAAGACGACTAGTACAGAGCGGCCTAAGTAAGACAGTCGTTCAGTAGGACAGTAGACAGCCACTGACTCACTGTC
>Ga0105046_10006851_pt1 | contig 18007 bp, 13 predicted proteins | sample MAT03_FD_78385 | JGI IMG/M metagenome (GOLD analysis project Ga0105046, IMG submission 78385) | Freshwater microbial communities from Lake Fryxell liftoff mats and glacier meltwater in Antarctica - MAT-03 (megahit assembly) | ecosystem: Environmental > Aquatic > Freshwater > Ice > Liftoff...
ATGGAGCAAGGTGGCTTAACCGAAAAAGATATCAACCTCAAGGTGATTGCGGCGGGTGAGGCGGCCTCTGCTTTTGCTGCTAAAAAAATTGATGTAGCGGTCACCTACAAACCGTGGCTCACCAGTGCGGCTAAGCAGGGCGGCGGTCAGATCGTGTTCTCGTCGAAAGGGACGAATATCATTCCGGTGGCGCTGGTGGGCAAAGCATCTGTGATTGAGGCGCGCAAGGCAGATATTTTGCTGTTTCTGAAGGCGGTTGACCAGGGCGTCAAGTTTGTGCGAGAGCAGCCCGATGAGGCGAATGCGATCGTAGCCACCAAGCTAGGCGTTAAACCCGAAGAGGTTCCGGCTTTGCTAGCTACGGTTCGCATCTTTGACCTTGCAGAAAACAAATCCATTGTATTTAACCCTAACGACCCGCTCAATGTCATGGATAGTCTTAAATTCGCGGCAAAGACCAGCCAAGAATTGGGGTTGGTTTCTAGCCCTGTTGATAGCACCACGCTTTACGATGATTCGTTAGTAAAAGGGTTGTAGTAAGTAGTTCAACCTACATGAAAACCAAATCCTAAAACCCTGCGCCGCCCGCACAACGGGCGGCGCAGGGTTTTAGGATATCGTAGAACTCATTTGACATCTTTCCGGTGATCGCGAATATTCTGTAGGGGCGAAGCATTTGCATCAATATTCTGGCAACGCAGCCTCAATTCGAGTGCAAATGCTTCGCCCCTACTGCCAAAAATCGCCCTAAATCTCAATTCTAATTAGATGTCAAATGGGTTCTATAGCGGTAGCTATGATCAATAGAACGCCTCCCTGTCATTCCCGCGCAGGCGGGAATCCATCTGCTCGATAGGTGCCAGCGTCATTCCCGCGCAGGCGGGAATGACGCTGGCATGTCCTAAGCTTTATGACTATGGCTATATATTTCATTAAGCCCATCTACTTATTTCTCGCTGAAGCCGAACGACCGTTATTTTGTTGACAGCCCTGCCGATCGCACAGCTCTCAGTAAAACAACGGTCGTTCTTTCGCTTTAAAGGCTGGGCACGGCTGATTCATCTATTTTTTTCTCTATTACTAGAGTTAGGCTGCTCCAAGCGCCTTGGGCATCGTAGCGGCGAATCATCCGCTGGCGTAGCGTTGGGGTGATCAACCAGCCAACTTCTAGTAAGAATGCACGTCCTTTGGGGATCGTGATAGGCGTATTGCAAGACGCTCCATCTGGTAACAACAGCACCTGCATTGGGACTGCGCCTTGATCAAATAGAAGTTTTGTCGGGGCGATCGCCGCTGTAGACGTAATCTCAAAATTAGTAGCTGTGAGTCGTTGATGGAGGCGATCGCCCTCCTGCCAAATAGCCAGCGTAGTTGTCGCTAGATCTGGCGATCGCCAGTCTGGATATTGCGTGATCGATTGCCCTTGCCAGGTTCCCAGTAAGCTTGACAGCGTCAACAGTGGACGTTCTGGAGTAGTAGCCTGTTCTAGCCGCTCACGAATCAGGGTTACTCCCGATAACGGACTTTCCCCGTCTTTGGGATGAAACAATTGCACGAAGCGGAGACGGCGATCGCCACAAATAAAGCCAAACTCTGCACCAAACTCTGAAACTGGACTGAACTGAAGTGAGCCTTGACTAAAGGCTCCCGTTTCGAACAGCAAAGTACTGCGGTTGAGGGTGCTGTATTCCAACACTCGGCGCTGAGTCAATTCTTGCGTTGCAGCCGAAAAATATTCCAGCGTTTGCCGTACGGTTTGGTTTCCATCAATCCCCTCTAGCGTAACGACTGTGGGCATATCCTCAAGCAGCTCTCCCACGGGTGAAAAGCGGGTAAAAGAACCCTGCCAAACCCCCAGGTTTTGCAGTAGGCGATCCCATTGGGATGAATTGGCACAGTCTGTCATGTTTACCTAATCTTTACAGAGGTTCATCAAAAATTGTTTCTAATATGTATCAAAAGGAACTTTTTTTGGCACAAACTCTAGTTTTATTCTATTCTAGAAAATCCTGGGATGTATCCTCCGTATCTTTACTTAGATCTCTTTCTAGGAACGTCTGTCAAATATTGACCTCTTGCAACATGTTGTGAGCAGGCAGCTTCCTGCTGTTTACAACGCGTTACAGAGCATTGATATCTCTGACGAGATGGTTTCGATTGATGAACAGTTTGCTGCTGTCTTCATCCTGATGCATCCCCGTGGTCAGTGGTTTTGACATCGCATCTGTGTTTCATACGGCATACTATATGACTTTTCTTGGACTAGCTTGGGTTGTTTCTTACATGGGCAGTTTTTATGCACCCCAAGCCTTTTTGAGTTCTATTGCTCATCGTTTTACAAATCCAAATTTGGCTATACCTACCCAACTCTCGACAGAGTCGGCGATCGCCCCTTTATCGTCTAAGACTGCGTTTGGCCCCTCGGCGGGTTCTCGCTTGCGGTGGCTGCCACGGCCAGAGCGAACACGGGGTTTTCGGGTAGCGGCGGCTCCGTCCGTTACGGTAGTTCAGCCTGCTTTATCTCCTCAAGTAAACGCTGTGAAATCAGCAGACTCGAAGGCTGGTGCCGACACGTCACTAGTGGGAATATTCAAACAATGCATCCCGTTGGGTCAAGCTCACACCGTTAAAGCCAGTCCGCGCCCCACTGGCTTTCAAGTTCGCGTTAAAGGGCAAGCAGTAGCCGAATTGCCGACTCAGGCAGGTGCCGCAAAATTGGCTCATCGCCTTCGTGAAGTGCTAGAAACTCCTGGATTCGATCCACTGACGCTTCAGCCGACTCGAGTAGATGGTCTGCCTGCGGGGAAGGCGGGTCAGCGATCGCTACTGTTTACGATTGACCCAGCTCTAGAAGCGAGCCTTCGCCGCAGCGGTGACTTGGTGGCAATCGACTGGATTAACAATCTGCGAACAGTGCTGGGCGTAGCTTCACTACCGCTGGTGCAAGCTCAGACTCAACTCTATGCGCTTTCCGCTACCAAGCGATCCCTAAACGGTACCGCATCTTGGTACGGTCCTTACTTTCACAACCGCCTGACGGCAGCAGGTGAGCGGTTTGATCAAAACGGCCTGACCGCAGCACATCCATCATTACCGTTTGACACATACCTGAAAGTAACAAACCAAAAGAGCGGGAACTCCGTAATTGTGCGAATTAACGATCGTGGTCCCTATGTGGGCAAGCGATCGCTGGATCTCTCTCGTCAGGCCGCTCGCTGTATTGACAGCGAAACGGCTGGAGTAGTTTCCTATTCAGCCATTGTTATGCACCCTGTTGCGGCGGAAGCTTTAACGGTACAAGCATCTCCTCAGCCCGCTGGTTTTCTACCTGCCTCGACGCAGCCCTCCATCACGCAAAAACTGGCTAGAGTCGATTCTGAGTAAAGTACAGGGGTGGAGGCTAGAATTTAAATCCCAGATTCCCGAACCAGGGAATTTAGCAATCTAGGCCGGAGAGTGCTAAATTCTGAGAGGAGAACTACATCAATTAAGTATGTCTAAGATTATTGTGTTCCAAGAAGAGTCCCGTCAGGCGCTGGAGCGGGGAGTCAATGTGATCGCTGATGCGGTACGGATCACCCTGGGGCCGAAAGGTCGCAATGTGGTACTTGAGAAGCAGTACGGCGCACCGCAGATTGTCAATGATGGCGACACCATTGCTAAAGAAATTGAGCTAGAAGATCCGTTAGAAAACACTGGCGCGCAGTTAATTCGTGAAGTAGCCTCCAAAACCAAAGATCTAGCAGGCGATGGCACCACTACAGCCACGGTACTGGCTCAAGCCATGATTCACGAAGGTTTGAAAAACGTGGCTGCTGGGACTAACCCAGTCAGTTTACGTCGAGGTATTGAAAAAACTGTTGCCAAGCTAGTAGAAGACATTAAAGCAGTGGCGAAGCCCGTAGTTGGGAGCGCGATCGCCCAGGTTGCGACCGTTTCTGCTGGCAGCGACGAAGTGGTAGGCAATATGATTGCCGAAGCGGTAGACAAAGTAGGACGCGATGGCGTTATAACGGTCGAAGAATCTAAGTCGCTAACGACCGAACTAGAGTTCGTCGAAGGAATGCAGTTTGACCGGGGTTACATTTCACCCTATTTTGTCACTGATGCTGACCGGATGATCTGCGAGTTTGAAAATGTCGCGATTTTAATCGTTGATAGAAAGATCAGCACTATCTCTGACTTGGTACCAATCCTAGAGAAAATCGCCCGCGCTGGTCAGCCACTGCTGATCATTGCCGAAGATGTAGATGGGGAAGCGCTAGCTGCTTTAGTGGTTAATCGCTTGCGGGGCGTGCTCAATGCTGTTGCAATCAAGGCTCCTAGTTTTGGCGATCGCCGCAAAGCTATCTTGCAAGACATCGCCGTCTTAACGGGTGGGCAGATGATTTCGGAAGAAATCGGCCTTAGCCTCGACACCGCCACGCTCGACATGCTGGGTGTTGCCCGCAAAGTCACCATCACCAAAGACAATACAATTCTGGTGGCAGAAGCGCCAGATAAGGTAGCGCTAGAAAAGCGGATTGCCCAAATTCGCAAAGAGCTAGAGGCCACTGATTCTGACTACGACACCGAAAAGCTGCAAGAGCGAATTGCCAAGTTAACTGGCGGCGTAGCGGTAATCAAAGTGGGTGCAGCAACCGAAACCGAACTCAAAGACAAAAAGCTGCGAATTGAAGATGCTCTCAACGCTACGAAAGCAGCGGTTGCGGAAGGCATCGTCCCCGGTGGCGGCACTACACTGCTCCACCTTGCCCACAAGCTTCAAGACTTCAAGGCCAGCCTTCCTGCTGAAGAGCAAATTGGTGCCAGTATCGTCATTAAGGCATTAGACGCACCACTGCGGCAAATTGCTAATAATGCAGGGGTAGAAGGCTCAGTTGTAGTTGAAAATGTCCGAGAGCTAGACTTTAATGTTGGCTACAACGCGCTCACCAATCAGTACGAAGACTTGATTGCTGCGGGCATCATCGATCCTGCTAAGGTGGTTCGCTCTGCCCTGCAAGATGCAGCTTCCATTGCTGCAATGGTGATCACGACAGAGGTACTGGTCGTCGAAAGACCTGAGAAAAAATCTGCTGCTGCGGCTCCAGACATGGGTGGAATGGGCGGCATGGGTGGTATGGGCGGCATGGGCGGTATGGGTGGAATGGGCGGCATGGGCATGATGTAATCTGTCCCTTTTTGCAGAGACGGATAAAGCAACTGCTCAGGCAGTCGTTCTACCTAATACACAATCAAAGGCGAGACGCTTAGCGTCTCGCCTTTGATTTGTGAGCTACTCTCCCCGGCGATCGCCCGAAGCGCAGTCTTTATTTTATAGCCATAGTCATAAAGCTTAGGACATGCCAGCGTCATTCCCGCGCAGGCGGGAATCCACTCCCGCACCTATCGAGCAGATGGATTCCTGCCTGCGCGGGAATGACAGGGAGGCGTCCTATTGATCATGGCTACCGCTATACTCAGGCAATTCTGCTGCAAAGTCTTCACACTTTACGTACTCATAGGGACCCATGAGAGCACCCCACAGAGCCTGTCCGGTTTCAGGATCAACGCCTCGATCATAGCTATGAAACGTACTTTCGGTGACTTCAAACCCCAGTACTACCTCTCGAGTTTTACCGTCGTACTGAAAATAACAGCGATCGCCAGGTTGCGGCTTTGCCACAAACGAGTTGCCTTGAGAAGTTAAGGTCAGCGCACATCCTGGAAGCCATTCCAGATCATCCCAGCCCAACTGTTTCAATAATTCGGGCTTGGCTCCTGCTCCACAAAACTGATCGGGCTGCTTGAGAGCTAAATATTGCACTTGGATGTGCTCAGAGTCTACAGCTTGGAGAATTAAGACTCGCTGCCGATAGGGTTTATCTAAAAACAATGCATTTGCCTGTTCTGCAAATAGCGCGAAATGCCCTTCAAGCCGATGGGGTAGTAAGCGTTGCCACATCCGCAGATGTACAAACCAAGCAGGCTCTGCCATAGACTGAGCACGATTTTCAAAGGCTCCAGCTAGCCACTGGGCTACGGTTGGCAGAATAATGCCAGAGGGCATGAGCATCCTTACAAAAGTAAATGAACAAATTTAAACGGGCTTAGGAATGAGAATTAAATAACTCCGCCATTCTTCTGTAGGGGCGAACGGCCGTTCGCCCCTACCAGCAATCAAATTCCCGATCTTATTAAATCCATAATCCTTAACCGCTGTTTATCTGCTTCTCAGAGACTGTTTCAGAAGCAGTCTAGAAGGTTGGATTTTTTGGACGACGCACCTAAAAAATTAATCTTCTGAAACATCCTCTCAAGCTGTTATTGCAATTCTCAAGCACGGGAGGTGTCGTTAGTTCTAGTCTGAATCAACGATATTGCATACAGGAAGAAACGTTCTACCCGCTTCGAATCCGATACTTTTTTCTACGTTACCTGATGTGCAACTTTCAATCCGCCCTCATCCCCCAACCCCTTCTCCCAAGCGGGGAGAAGGGGAGCGAGAGTGGCTCAAAGTCCCTCTCCGCTCTGGGAGAGGGACTTTGAGCCTTCGGCATACATGAAAAGGGTGAGGGGGTTCAGGAAAGTTGCACATCGCGTACGATTACATTTTCCTTAGGATCGCGTACAAAATAGAACGTAATCTTTTTTTGGAAGTGCCGTGCTCCGCACGGCACTTCCAAAAAAAGATTACAGGTTAATTAATTTGTGATCCTTAGCTTACTCTAAGTTTACAGAGAATTTACGGATGACAGAAGCGATCGCACCTCTATAAGGCTGCACACCGTACGCGTTTATCCCATTACAACTAACACGAACTATTTATAGAATTTAATCAAATCTTGATAAACCGCTCAAAAAACTTTGCATTCCGATTGTCATACTAAGCTAGGTGCTTCTTACTCCTTCCTGTTGACGAACGGCGCTTTATGAAACTGCTAACTTAACGCTTCAAATCAAGCCAATCATTCAAATAACCTTCTCTGAGAATTGAAGGAACCCATTAATTCCTGAGAACGTCCGTTCGTCCAATCTTTGGGAAACCTGTCTGTATGCTGGGAAGAACCATCGGGGGTCGCTACCAAATTGTCCGACACCTGGGTGGTGGAGGCTTTAGCCAGACCTATCTGGCTGAAGATCAACACCTCCCCGGAAAGCCTCACTGTGTCGTAAAGTTGCTCAAACCTAAGATTACTGAACCAGCGTCTTACCAATCGGCAAGGCGTTTGTTTGACCGAGAAGCAGAAGTGCTATACAGCTTGGGGAGCCATGAACAGATTCCCCGTCTGTATGCTCATTTTGAAGAAAATCAAGAATTCTATTTGGTACAAGAGCTAATAGAAGGGCAACTGCTAAGCCGTGAGCTAAAAGCCACCAAATCGCAGAGTGAGCCTCAGGTGATTGCTCTAATGCAAGATATCCTCACGACGCTAGAATTTGTCCATCAGCAGCAGGTTATTCACCGCGATATTAAGCCGTCTAATCTAATTCGCCGAGAGTGCGATCGCCGTATTGTATTGATCGACTTTGGGGCAGTTAAACAGATTAACGTGCCCACCACCCTGGATACTGAAGACCAGCAAACCAGTATCACAATCGCCATTGGTTCGGCAGGCTACATGCCAAATGAACAGATCGCTGGAAAACCGCGCTTTAGCAGCGACGTGTATGCGGTTGGGATGGTAGGGTTGCAGGCTATTACGGGGGTTTATCCATCCCAGCTTTCAGAAGACCCTCGCACAGGCGAAATCATCTGGCGAGACATAGCTGACGTTAGCCCTGAGTTAGTGGATATTATCGACCGCATGGTGCGTTACGATTTTCGCCAGCGTTACCAAACGGCATCAGATGCCCTAGAAGCGCTGAACGTTCTGGCACCTAACCCGATTCCGCACCATTCCACAGTAATTTTACCGACTGTGAAAGCCTCTGGAGCCGAGGAACATCTGGCTTGGATAGAACGGGGAGACGAGTTGTTTCAGCAACAGCGCTATCGAGAGGCGATCGCCTGCTACGATAAGGCCGCTCAAGCCAAGCCCACAGATTATTTGATTTGGTTTAAGCGTGGGATGACCCTTGACAGCTTAAAAGAGTATGACGAAGCGGTAGAGTCTTACGATCGCGTGATTCACTTGCAGCCCGAAGATTATTTGGCCTGGTTTAAGCGAGGCAAGGCATTAGAGCATTTGCAGCACCATGAAGAGGCAGTCAATGCCTACGATACGGTGATTCGCTTGCAGCCTGATAACTATTGGGCGTGGCATGACCGGGGTAAGGTGCTAGAGGCCTCGCAGCGATGCGAAGAAGCAGTTGCATCTTATGATCGCGCCGTGCAGCTAAAACCAGACTTTACACCAGCGGTACAGGGTCGTAAGCGGGTGTTAAGCCAGCTTAAGCAGGTCGATCAGCTTTACGGATTGCAGCACTATGAGGAGGCGATCGCCTCCTGTGAGCAAGCCATTCGCGAAAATCCAGAAGACCCGCTGGCGTGGTTGATGAGGGGAATGGCGCTAGAAAAAATGCAGCAATATGAAGGGGCGATCGGCTCCTACGGGCAAGTTGTAAAATTGAATCCCGAAGACCACTTGGCCTGGTTCAAACTGGGAACGGTGCTAGAGCAGTTACAAAAACCTACCGAAGCGGTGGCTGCCTATAACCGTGTTCTTAAATTGCAACCCGATAATATTTGGGCGTGGCACGATCGCGGGCGCGTGCTAGAAGCCATGCAAAAGTATGAATCAGCCCTGGCATCCTACGACAAGGCGGCTCAGCTCAAGCCAGACTTTCAAACCGCTCTAGACGGGCGACAACGCGTACTAAATTTTCTGAAACAGGGATATGCCGAAGGGCTAGCAGCAAGACGGTAAAATATAGCCGTAGCCATTTTATTTAGGACATTTTAGTGGCGAGCTTTGCTCGCCACTAAAATGTCCTTGTCCTAACCGCGCTGGCTACAGCTATACATCAGACTCATCTGACAGCCATTTCTAGTTGCATAAGCCACCGTTATTTTTGTGAGAGCCACGCAGAACGCAGCTCTCACAAAAATAACGGTGGCTCAAGCGATTGAAAATCTCTGTAGTTCAGGGTTGTGTGCGCGGTTTTCGTGAACGCCGCAGTATAGCTGTCGCCACAAAGGTTAGGACACCGGGATCAAAGGGGGTGTGGGGGCTTTGCCCCCAGCCAGGGGTTCCACCCCTGCACCCCGTCCTAACCAATCCGTCTATGGCTATACTTTGCTGACATGGAACCAAGACAGTCGAAACGCATTGTGGTAGTCGGTACCAGTTGCTCAGGAAAAACCACTTTTGCGCGGACTCTCGCTCAACGGTTAAAAACGCGACATATCGAGCTTGATGCTATTCATTGGAAGCCGAATTGGACTCCGACCCCAAAAGAAGAATTCAGGAATTTGGCTCAGGAGGCGATCGCGCCCGAATCTTGGGTGTTGGATGGTAATTACAGCACTGTGCGAGACCTTGTGTGGGCAAGAGCCACAGTACTAATTTGGCTTAACTATCCTTTTTACGTTGTTGCTTATCGTGCTCTAAGCCGAACGTTTCGGCGCGTTTTTTATCGGCAGGTCATGTGGTCAGGCAACAGAGAAACGTTCCGTAAGTCATTTCTTAGCAAGGATTCGATTTTGTGGTGGGTTTTAAAAACTTACCATCGGCGGCGTCGAGAGTATCCTCGTCTTTTCCAAGCGCCTCAATACAGTCACTTAGAAATTATTGTATTTTCATCTCCGGCAGAGGCCGAACGGTTTCTTCAAGGCATCAACTCATAACCAGTCAATCACAGCGCACCAGAGGACTACGATTGAATGCCTACACCTTCGGCGATCGCCCGTACCTTGCTTCAGACTACCCGGTGCTAAGTAGTTCAACCTAAATAAAAACAAGATTCTAAAAGTCTGCGCCGCCCGCTGTGCGGGCGGCGCAGACTTTTAGGGTTTTATGTTTAATTACGCCCACCTACTTAAACCCATCAAGACGTTGTCCTTTTAATCGTCCTGTCCTTCTTGTCGCGGTTCTAATTCAAGTTCTCGCTGATCGGGAATGATCAGAGGCTCTAATTCTGTGGATTGAGCTATATCGACAACGACTTGCTGCGTCTCTTGAATCACCAATTCTTTGATGGGTTCTTTTAGATCGATCGGCAGAGCTAGAGGGGTTGGTTTTTCGATCCAGCAGCTTGCTACCGGAAGGGTTTCTTCTAAATCGTCTAGGGGACGAGGAATCACCATTACTGCGTGGAGTTCACCAATGCGCTCTGCTTCATGCATTCCCGCTTCGATGGCGATCGCCACATCCGACACACGCCCTCGAATAATGGCCGTACATAACCCATCCCCAATAGTTTCACAGGCTGCAAGCTGCACATCCCCTGCCTTCAGCATGGCATCCGCTGCCCCTACCATTGCCGGATAGCCCCGCGTTTCTAATAGCCCAATTGCTAAATTACTTAGACGGCTGTAGCCCTGATCAGACACAAATTGTGCCAGTCTACTGCCAATAGGTAACACTGCTTCTAAATTCAGCGAGGGTCGGGCAATGATGGTTTGAGAAATGAACTGTCCAAACTTTTCGGCGGTTTTAACGCCCACATCTACTGCAATCCGGACATCGGCAATGCGGCCTCGAACGACCGCTGTGCAGTAGCCACTGCCAATTTTTTCGTAGCCCACCAGCGTTACCCCGGCAGATTTCAGCATCATATCTGCCGTGCCCACGATCGCTGGAAAGCTTCGGGTGCAAACCATTCCCAAAGCACTATCACCAAAGTCGTGCTTACGGCGGGCAGGCTGAGTCTGGCTATCGGGTGTACCGTCTGGCTCCATCGTTCATCTCCAGTCAGGGTGATGGTTGTGTGACGCTCACTTGTAGCATGTTAACGCTATGGCTGGTCAAAGTGCTGACGATGAGGAAATAAAGCCGTCATGAGTTCGTTGAGAGCAGCTTTCCCAGTCACTAGCTGAGTTCCGCGTCCCTCTTGAGAATCTGGTGGGTGAGAATCTGGTGGGTGAGAATCTACGTTGCCATTTGGTTCTGCGCCATTTTGAGCAGAGGTGACAGGTTGGGCATTAGCTGCTGATGGATTGGGCAGTTCTGGGGGTAATGGCTCAGATCCAAAGATTTGCTCTGGAGATGGCTCGATCAAACGGCTGGCATCTCCCAAGAGCGTTGCGGCTGAGATAACGTCACTGGAGGCGATCGCCGGATTCATAATCGTTACCATTGACCCTACACAGGCATTAGCCCCGATCTTACCACTGCCAACTAGCAGTACAGCAGAACCAAGGCTCACTCCAGATTCAATTTCTAGTATTCCTCCCTGGGCATGGATAACCGTACCCGACCCAACACACACACCCGCTCCAAGAATTAGGTGGCTACCAGGTTCTGCTTGGAGCAGAGCTGTGGGGGCAAGTGTCACACTGGGGTGAACAGTAACCTGACCATGAATACCTCCACTTAGGATGCCTCCATTAATATGCTCACGACTGTTGTAGTGACGGGAAGTCAGTGACGATGGTGGTGGCAAGTGCATCAACCCAGGAATATCCAGAAGGGAATACAGAATAAGTTCCGAATTTTGGGTTTTGAGTTTTGAGCTGGCAGTTCACTCAAAACTCAAAACTAGGAACTTAAAACTCACTCATTCCTAACGTGCTGGTCGCTGAATGATAGTTTCTACGACGCGGCGTTTTGACTGGGTATCTACGCCGTAAATGCGGACATACTCTCCCTTATTGTCGTTGACGCAGGCTTCGAGCGCTGCCAGCACATCGCCCTCGCGGGTGGTTTCAATTGGCGCGCAAGTGTGCCAAGAACCACTTTGAAAACGGCGGACATCTGCATGTTCTGCGGCTACCCGATAGCCCTTAGATAGCAAGTGGCGCACTTGCTCAACCACTTCGGTACTGAGGCGATCGCCGTGACTAGGCGATCCATACCCACTTACAGCTTTCTTAGAGCTACCTTTAGCGGTGTTTTGTGGTTGACTACCATAGGCACTACTGGATTGAGAACTAGCAGGGGTAGCCGCCACACCATTGCCAGAGATCCCATCGGGACGCTGCACAATCATTTCTCCAACCCGCTGCTTCAACGCTGTATTGATACCAAATACGCGCACGTACTCACCAGAATGCTCGGTCAAACAATTCTGTAATGCCGAAAGCGCTTCGCTATCGCGGCTAGCCTGAATGGGGGTACAAGTATGCCAAGAACTGGTTTGGAAGCGACGCTTATCGGCGTGCTCAGTGCCAATTCGATAGCCTCGTGACACCATCGTGCGGACATACTCCACAACGTCTGATGGCAGACTGCCCCGTGATGCAGTAGACGCAGTGCTATGGCTGCTATCGCTGCTGCTGTAATTGCTGGCGTTGCTGTAGCTCGTTTGGTTATTAGAACGACCACCGTAGGACTGGGAGGTAGAAGCGTTTTTAGAGCGATCGCCAGGTCGTTGCACCATCAATTCAGCCACGCGCCGTTTAGATTTGGTATCGACACCAATCAGTCGCACATATTCACCTGGATGTTCTGCCATGCAGCCTTCCAGACCTGCTAGCACCTCTGACTCGCGCATCGCCTGAATGGGGGCACAGCTACTCCATGAGCCAGTCTGAAACCGACGAGTATCCGCATGTTCGGTCGCAATTCGGTAGCCCTGTGCGAGGAGTTGGCGCACCTGGTCTACAATTTCTGGGTTCAAATGAGTATTTAGCATCTCAGGGTTTTGGCTGGAATGATAGGAATGTTCAGCGCTGCTAGCAGATTGCTGCAACAGGTTGTGGCTTGGTGCAAGGCGAGTCATAGTGGCTGCGCTTTGCTGTCCAGACCGTAGAGCATCGTTGATACCAACGACATGGGTCGCAAACTCAACATCAATCGATTGAACGTCTGGCAAACGATCGGCTTGTTGTTGAGTCGTAATAATAGAGCCAGAGGGCACGTACTTACCAGGAGGAATCTCTACATCTTGAACGAGTACGTGCATCATGACGATGCTGCCCTCGCCAATTCGAGCATTAAACACCGTGGAGCGAAAGCCAATGAAACAGTTATCTCCCACGTAGGCAGGGCCGTGAATCAACGCCATGTGGGTGATCGACGCATTTTTGCCAATCCAAACAGAATATGGCTTTTGATCGTCTCCCAACACTCTCCCCTGCGGCAATCCGTGAATCACAGCACCATCTTGAACATTGCTGCCATCTCCGACACGAAAAGGACTCCCCTCATCTGCTCGAATCGAGGTTCCAGGAGCAATCAACACGTTGGCTCCAATGGAAACATCTCCAAGAATGGTTGAGAAGGCGTGAACGTAGGCAGTGTCGTGGATTTTGGGCTGTGCCAGACTCTTTGCCCATGGTGTAGGAAGCGTGGCAGCACTGAGGGCGACCATGAATTACATTTCTCCAGACTAAGCAGAGCGAAACCTGAGCGAAACGTGAACGGAACTCTAACTGGGACTGAATTACCAAGTACAGTTTTAAACTGGCGCCTAGAACGGCTCAAGCTCAGAACTAAAATTAGCTGCACCCAGAACGCCAGTAGCGCCTGACTCGTGTCGTACCAAATATGACCGCAAAACCAGCGCGATCCGATTTTAAGCCGTTGTAGAAAACGACTTGTTGCTCAGGAGAAAACTTTACAAGATTTGAGGTGAAGAGCGATCGCCTCCACCCCATTTAACGACCTACCTATCCTGATCGCGCTTGCTGTAGAGCAGATAGTTCTCTACGCTAACCGTGTCAATGATTCCAACAACCAAAGCATCTAAGGGGCGAACCTCGCTGCCCGACGTTTGGCGAGCAGCGCTACCGCGACTCACCAACACCCATTCATCTAAACCAGCGCCTACACTATCTGCAGCAACTTCATACTCGTGCATGGGGTTACCTTCTGCATCTAGTAGCTGCAAGAGCAGAAACTTAACCCCCGTTAGGCTACGCTCTTTCTGGTTACTGACGACCGTGCCACAAACCCTAGCAATTTGCATGCGGGATTATGGACGGTTCATGGGGCGAATACCACTGACGCTCTCGCGGAAGGCTTCCACAGCTTCGGTGTAGCGAATCGGTAGAACGTACTCCAAGTTCTCGTGGGGACGCGCGATGATATGAGTCGACAAGACCTGTCCACCGTTAACCCGCTTGACATTTTCAATCCCAGCAGCAACCGAAGCCTGCACTTCAGACACATCGCCACGCACAATTACAGTGACTCGTCCACTGCCAATTTTTTCGTAACCTACCAAGGTTACGCGGGCTGCCTTAACCATTGCGTCCGCTGCTTCTACCACGGCAGGGAACCCAAGGGTTTCTACCATTCCAACTGCAATTGCCATCGTTCTTTCCCTTCAAAAATATGAACTTAAACGTTCTTGAACCGTTACTATTACTGAAGCTGCACTGCTTGACCATGCTGGCTAGATTGATACATTAACCTTGGGTTTTAGATTCCTGGGATTTGACCTCAGGTTAAGTCCCAAACTTAAGTGTCTAAACGTAACCAAAATAAGTGCATCAGCGATCGCTTCAAAATAACTTTCCTGCATGCCTCTAAAGCTTTTCCACCGTTCCGCGTATCAAACGGTCAGATCTTAATACTAAGAATCAAGCAAGATTGGGAACTATCCTAGTGAGGAGTACCTCGCCATGATTTACTGCGCGTCGATCAAGACTTGCTTAAGACTGAGAATTAAAAATTTGAATCTTTAGAGATGGCGCTCTCGAAGCAATATCGCAGCATTGTCATCTCTTAAAATTTGCAACCTGCTTAATATGCAGATAGCCAGCGGGATTTACTGTTTAATTCACAACAGCAAAGTCCACTACTTCAAACATTACTACCAGCCAGGACACAATCTTTTATTTGCGGAGAAATCTACACGAAGTCAAACCCTATTCAAAAATTTTGACCGGAATCCGACCCTAATTTCTAGAAAACACTATTTGAATTCCCACTTTTCACAATACTAGGGATGTGGATTCTTTTGCAAGATAATCCAAAGTGATTGTTTTTATCATGCATATAACCTGTGGTTATTTGTGAGCCGATCGCTTTAGGTAAAAATTCCTCAGATATTTCTTTAAGAAGGGTTACGTCAAAGGTTTGTAGAGAGTCTACCTAGAGAGTCCCAGTGAATTTTAAGTTGCACATCGCGTGGAAAGATGTTGCAAGCGATCCGTACCTGCAACATCTTTCACATTTCGGCGTTGCTGATTGTAAGGATGATTTTTTGGATGAGAGGGGCGTGCCGCGCCCCTCTCATCCGAAAAATCATCCCCCGATTATGCAATACCCAAATTTCTTGGTTTTTCGTTGAGCGTGTGCCAGTCCTAGCTAAAAAATTGGGATAATGGGAGGTTATCTAGGCTATGGGCGATCGCTCAGTTCTATAGGGGTTTTCAGCCGCATCATAGCCCTGCACTCCCTGCGAGAACAGATCAACATGACCTACGCTGAGCTAGAAGCTGCCTTAAAGTCTGCTTTTGAACTGTGTGCTACCACTGGGTCTGCTCTAACGTCCCAGCAAAAGCAAATTCTTCTTCAGGCCATGAGCACGCTGGTCGAAGAGGTTTCAAGCTTGCCCAAGAGCAAGCCCAAGAGCAAGTCAGATAATTCGGATTCAGACAATGACAGTGTAGTTGCTCACAACCCGTTGGACGAATTGACCTCAGCTCAGCGGCAAGCCCTACTGGAGTTTGTGCAAGAACAAGAGCAGCAGGGACGTTCTTGGAAAGCACAACTGCTGAATGATTGGCTAGCAGGCGTTGACTCCGGAACGGTGCAGTTTCTGCGAGAGTCTTACGGGTTGAGGTGGCTCGATCAGATAGCACCCATCCATTTGGCGCAGTATGTAGAAACAGCAGTCACGCTTAAAGTGGGCGATCGCATCGAAATTTCTAACAGCCTCTGGGAATGGGTACAAGATACTGGGCCTTGTAGCCGAGAATGGTTTGTCTGCACAGTCATCGCCATTACTCAGGTTGCAGCCAGCGATGAACTAGCTGTCACCTCTCAGGATGACTCGTTGGCTTCCACAATCTGCTCCGTTCGCTTTGAAAATGGCCTGGAATATGACATTCAAGGTGTGTATGAATGGAATCGATATAACTGGAGAAAGGAGGGGGATGAGGGATAAGGGATGGCTTGCTCTAGCTTATGTGATCGCTGTTTTCTCAGAGCGCTGAACTACTGGCTAGCCTGCACTCTTTATTTAGCCTGCACTCTTTATACTGAGGAAAGACCAATTTTAAGAACAAAATGAGTCAGGCAGTCCAAGACGAAGTACAGGCAGCGCGGAATGAGGCAGCGGTATGCGATCGCTCTCACTGGGGCAGGATTTTAGTGTCGAATGCCGACCGCCTCCGGTTTTTGCACAATCAAAGTACAAATTCCTTTAGCCTGCGGCAACCGGGAGAAGGCTGCGACACTGTCTTTGTGAACTCTACCGGGCGCACCATTGACCTAGTTACTGCCTACGTTACAGAAGAGGCGGTGCTGCTTTTGGTATCGCCCAATCGACGGGAAGCGCTCGTTGCTTGGATGGATCGCTTTATCTTTTTTGCTGACAAAGTAACTGTACAAGATGTGACAGATTCGACCGGAACGCTGACTCTAACTGGCTCAGACAGCGATCGCCTGATCGAAAAACTGGGCGCGGCTGACCTAATCGGGCAACCCTACGGCACCCATCGCACGGTGCTGATTGATGGAATTGGAGAGGGCGAATCTGTGCGGGTTGCAGTGGGCAGTGGCTTGGCGATCGCTGGATATACGCTTTTTTGTAGTCGAGAGGCGATCGCGCCGCTGCAAACGACGTTGGTCAACTGGGGTGCAGTGCCCCTCAGCCCAGCGGGATGGGAGCAGCTCCGCATTGAGCAAGGCCGTCCTGCAACCGATCACGAGCTGACCGAAGAGGTCAATCCACTAGAAGCAGGGCTATGGCACACTATTTCTCTCACCAAAGGTTGTTACATTGGGCAAGAAACAATCGCCCGGTTGCATACCTATAAGGGAGTTAAGCAGCAGCTTTGGGGTGTCAAGCTAGCAGCTCTGGTTGAACCGGGCAGTTTAGCACTGTCAGGAGAGGACAAGGTGGGGAAGCTCACGAGCTGCATTTCAACCACAGACGGTGCGTTAGGGCTAGCCTACATTCGCACCAAAAGTCTAGAGGCCGGCATCCAGACAGTGCAGATTGAAGGCACAGAAGGGACGCTCATCTCTTTGCCCTTTGTTAGCCATGAGTATATTTGAGCGTGCGGTGCTAAATGGGTAAGTAGTTCGACCTAAATAAAAACAAGCTTCTAAAAGTCTGTGCCGCCCGCTGCGCGGGCGGCACAGACTTTTAGAATTTTATGTTTAGTTACGCCCATCTACTTAATGGTTTGGAAATTTAGTGGTTTGGAAATGTTTTTGAATGGAGAACCGAAGGTTCTCCATTCAAAAACATTCTAGATTCAGCGCCACCCTGAGCGTCCAGCGTCCCAATTCATTCAGGGGTAAAAAAAAGCTGACCTACGGTGAAGCCAGCTTGCCTAATTCTAGTAACGTTGTGATTTCAGACTGGAGGAAACCCAAACTGTGCGTTCCCAATGCGACAGCGGGTGCGGAAAAACCTTAGCCTACAGCTATATTTCCCTTCTTAAGGAGATTGTAACAAGAAGCACAGTACTTTTTTTATAAAACTTTACGTCTCTTTGGCAGAATTCTATAACTCGTGTTAATGAATGGCACCCTTTTAGGTTTGTGGCCTCAAAGGGTGCCATTCTCACTTTCAAATTGGACTTCCCATATTTGGTAGTGGTATTGATGTAATGATTTTTTGCAGCGCGGGCAATGCCCGCGCTGCAAAAAATCATTACCAATTTAGGACTACCCCATATTTATAGCCATAGTCATAAAGCTTAGGACATGCCAGCGTCATTCCCGCGCAGGCGGGAATGACGCTGGCACCTATCGAGCAGATGGATTCCCGCCTGCGCGGGAATGACAGGGAGGCGTCC
>Ga0105046_10006854_pt1 | contig 18005 bp, 16 predicted proteins | sample MAT03_FD_78385 | JGI IMG/M metagenome (GOLD analysis project Ga0105046, IMG submission 78385) | Freshwater microbial communities from Lake Fryxell liftoff mats and glacier meltwater in Antarctica - MAT-03 (megahit assembly) | ecosystem: Environmental > Aquatic > Freshwater > Ice > Liftoff...
CACCGGTGATCTTCCTTGGCCACGGTGGCTGGCTTCCCCACCCCGTCGCTCACGCTTCGGGTTCGCCAGGTGGCACGCTCCGCTTCGCGTCGCGACGGCCGCAAACCGATAATCTTCCTTGGCCGCCCGCGAGCCCTTCCTCCTGCCGGCCCAGCGAAAGAATCTGGCGGACACGCCGAGGGCCGTGCGTAGGAGTGCCCCACGGGCCAGGAGCACTGGCGCTGGTCTGGCGAAGCTGTCAGATCCTAGCTTTTCGTGGCGAAGGCGGCCTTCCGCGAATTCGTCGGCAGGGCCAGCTTCAGGTTCTCGACGAGCCATGTTCCCGTCAACATCCCGCCGATCATGCCGATCGTCATGCCGAGAAGGTGCAGCGTCGCTTGCAGGGCCGGGTCGCTCAGCGTGAAGGCCGAGGCGGCCTGGCCTCCGAGGATCATGCCGACGATCATGCCGAGGTTGCCGCCGGTGTACATCGCGATCGCATGGTCCCGGGTCACGCTGCCGGGCTGCCGTCCGAGTGTCAGCATGGCGACGTTCGCGAAGCTGAGCATGCCCAGCCACATCCATGGCTTCGCCAGCGGCTCCGTGCAGGAACAGCAGTGGGCACATCGCACCGCCACGAATCCGAGGTCCGCCCACCAGCCGAGGATCATGCCGAGGTTGCCGAGCGTCAGCATGCCGACGACCATGTCCAGCGCGTGAGGCAGCGTCGGCCTGCGATGCCACGCGAGGCCCAGCACGGCCCCGCCGACTGCGAAGGGAAGGGCGAGCAGCAGCGACGTTCCCAGCAGTTCCGCGAGAAGAACTCCCTGGATCGCGAACGCGACGCCATGAACCCAGGCCTTCGCTCCCACGGCGCGGGGCTCCGCGTCCGCATCACTCCTTTGGCAGTGCAAACCGACTCGCGTGGCGGAGAAGATGAGCGTGAGGCTCGAGATCACCATCAGCAGCGCCGCGGCGATCGGATGCAGCAAGCCCGCCGCCGCGAGGGCCATGCCGACGAGGTTATAAGCCAGGGCTCGCAGCAAGCTGCGGCGGACGGCCTTCACCGTCTCACGGCTCAGGGCGATCGCCCAGGGAAGCACACCGAGATCGCCGTGATACATCGCAATGTCCGAGGCTCCCACCGCGAGATCGGTGCCGGAGGACATCGCAACTCCGACGTGCGCCGCCGCCAGGGCCGAGGCATCGTTGATGCCGTCGCCGACCATCAGGGGCTTGTGACCCTGACTTCGAAGGGCTTCGATATGCTGGCGTTTCTCGTCGGGCAGAAGGCGCGAACGTGTCCCGGAAACGTTGAGTATCGAGGCTCGTTCCGCGGAGTCGCCGGTGAGCACCTCCACGGGCAGCTTCATCGCGCGAAGCTCCGCCAGCACGTTCGTGGTGGAATCGCGGACTCGTTCGGCGAGGAGCACCGTCGCGGCAAACTCGCCATCGATGGCGACATCGACACGAGCGTGAAGCCCGGAGTCACTTGCGATCGTGGAATCGGTGTGTCGCTTCGGAACAGCGCTCGCAATCCACTCGACGCGGCCGATGCGCACCTCGTGGCGGTCGCCGTCCTCGATCTCCGCGATCACGCCGCAGCCGGGAATCGTGTGAATCTCGTGCACTCGCACCTCGTGCGACACAGGGAGCGAGGCGAAGGCGCGAGCCACCGGATGAGAGCAGCGGCGTTCCACCGCGGCGAGCCAGCCGAGAACGCGAGTGCGATCCGCTCCGGCCGCCACGGTGTCGATGTCCATGATCGCGAGGCGGTCGTCCGTGAGGGTGCCAGTCTTGTCGAAGACGACGCGATCGATCTCCGCGAGCCGTTCGATGACATCCCCACTTCGTGCGATCAGTCCACGCTCAGCGAGGCGGTTCAGTGCGGTCCACAGAATGATCGGAGTCGCCAGGCCGATGACGCAGGGGCAGGCGACGAGCAGCACGCTCATCGCGTGGAAGAGGCCAGTTTCCCAGCCCCTCGGCGTCAGGAAGCTCCAGTAGCCAAAGGTGCCGAGGGCGACGGCGAGCACCAGGGGCAGGAAGATGCGGCCGAGCGCGTCGGCCCGTGCCTGCATCGAGGTGGGCGTGGTTCGCGCAGCCTCCACCGCGGCGAGCAAGCGGTCGATCTGCCGATCAGTGCCGGCAACACTGGCGACAATGCGGAAGCCCGAGTCGTGAGCGATCGCACCCGCGAGCACCGTGTCGCCGGGCCGCCGCACCGTGGCGAAGGGCTCGCCATTCACCGCGGCCTCGTTCACAAAGCCGCTGCCCTCGCGAATGATGCCGTCGACCGCGATCGCCTCGCCGGGGTTCACCTCGACGCAGTCCCCCGCGCGAACCTCGACCACCGGCACGGATCGCACCTCGTTCGCATCGCTCACCACTCGGCACGTTGCGAGTCGGTCGGACCACGCTCGTGCCGCGGCCAGCGCCGTCGCCCGGCTTCGAGCGCCGATCGCTTTCCCCAGCGTGTACACCACAAGCAGAACCGAGACGACCTCGAAGTAAACGGCGCCCTGCCCGGTGAAGTGAGCCTGAAGCGATGCCGCCATGGCCCCGCCCATCGTGAGCAGAAACAGCGCCTCGATCGTGAGGTTCCCGCGCCGAAGCTCACGGCAGACGACCGCAACGAGCGGCCCGCCCAGGAGTGCGACCACCACGAGCGTGGCCAGCAGGATCGCGGTCTGCGTCGCCCAGCGAACGTTCGTGGGTACGTCGTCGTGCAGGTTCAGGGCGAGCCCGAAGATCATCGACTGGCCGATGACGAGCAAGCCGATCCCAAGCCTCAAGCCCAGGCTTCGCGGCAGCAACGACTCGCGAGGCGACTCGCCCAGGCTCAGGCAGCCGTAACAGCAATAGACCGAGTTTCGCCCTGGAATTCCAGGGCCGGAGAGAGGACCGCCGCAGTGTGAACAGTAACGAGACATCACGCTCCCGCTCAGCGTTCACGGCCGCCGATATGGCGACGTAGGTCGCGGAGGAAGGTCTCGAAGCCCGGACGATGCACGTCCTCTTCCGCCACCTGGATCGGCCGACGACCCCCATGCAGGACGAAGTGCGCCGCGGTGAACGAAGGATGATCCCAGTGGATGTGGTCGATCCGCCGAACGTTCCAGTAGTCGACGTCGTCCCACGTGAAGCCGAACCCCATCGGGAACCACGGCGAGCGACTCAGCCCTTCGTCCCGCACCACGATCCGCGTGCGAAAGCGAGCCGTCCCGATCAGTGCCAGGAACAACCCAATGCCGCCGAGAGGATAGGCGAGAAACTGCTCTCGCGGCGGGCCGAGCTGAGAGCAACCCAGCGCGATCGCGAGGAAGACGCAGGCCGCGAACGCGACCAGCACGTTATGGCTCGTCGCCGGTCGATAGACTCGCGGCTTCAGCGATCGCGGCGGCGAAGGCTCACTTCTTTTCCGGCGCGGGGCCATCCTTCTTCTCCGCTGGAGCCATGTCAGACTCCGTCACCGCAATCGCCTTGAGGGCGGCCTCGGTCATCGTCGCCGAGCCGTTGGTCGCCCGGCCGGGTTCCTTCGCCCGGGCCGCCTTCACCACCGCGGCCGTGATCGCGGGTTCCTTCTCGTCACCCTTGTTTCCGAAGCTATTTCGCACGAACGTCAGGGCTGCAGCAATCTGGTAATCCTTCAACGCCGAGCCCTGGGCCGGCATCTGGCCGTTGAATTCCTTGCCGGCCACGGTGATCTTGCCGCTGAGCCCATACAGCACGATCCGGCTCAGCCGGGCAGGCGACGCTTCCGCACCCGCCACCCACTCCGACCCCGCGAGCGGCGGAATCCCCTGGGCCGGATTACCCAGCCCCGTCGGCTGATGGCACGCCTGGCACACTGTCATGTACACCTGGGCCCCCACGCTCTTGTAATCGTCCAGCGTCCGCGGGTTCGGCTCGGCTACCACGGCCCGGCCTTCAGGAGCCAGGTCGTCGCGATCATGCACGTTCGAGGCGAACCACGGCACCTCAAGGCCCAGCACCGTGAACGAGTCCGTCATCGGCCCGCTCGTGGTGCCAAAGTAATAACCGCCCCACAGCAGCAGGCAACCGTAGACGACGTACACCAGGAACGGCACCGGCTCGAAGCCATCCTTCGGCTCGGCCTTCTCACGCATCAGGATCGAACTGGTCGGTCGATCCGACCCCGCGTCGCCCTCGCCGCCGGGCAGCGGGTCCACGCCGACGATGGCGGGATTGTTCATCGCGGACATGTGCCGCTGGTGCATCGCCTGCACGCTGTCCTGGCCGCCCAGCGAAGGAATATCCGTCGAGGTGGGGTCCATGAGAGGTTCGCTCATTCCTTCGCCTCCGGCAGGTCGACCGCGTTTTTATCCAGGGAAATCAGGTATTCGAAGAGATCCTCGCCCGGGCTCGTCGGCACCACCTGATACTCTTCCTCGCGCGTGGTGAGCCAGTAGTTCAGCATCTGGGCACGCCCGGAAGCGTCTGCGGTCTGGGCCTCGAAGGCACTCTTGATCGCGTCCACACTCTTGCCGGGCGAGGCCGCGACGTAAGCGGCAAGGATCGCATCCTTCTTCGAGGCGAGCAGGGTCTGCCACTCTGCGTCGGTCGGCCGCCAGCGGTAGCCGGGGCGAACGGTCCACTCCCGGCCCAGGTCCAGGGCCGTCTCGGATCGCGACCCGTCGATCTTCTCACGCGAATACAACCAGGGGAAGGACGGCATGATCGACCACGCGTTCTGACTCCGTGGGTTAAGCAGGTGCGTGTGCTGCCACTGATACGACTTGTTGCGTCGGCCGATCGTGGAGAGGTCCGGGCCGGTCCTCATCGTGCCCAGGAGCACGGGCTTGTCCGCGAGGTAGTCCCGCGCGACGGTGCGCCGCACGCCCCAGCCGCGTTTGATGTCCGCCCCGGTGAGCATCTGGCCGTTCTCCCACCAGTTGCCGAAGCGATCGCTGCGAACCTGCTGGCTATGGCAGTACAGGCAGCCCTCGCGCTGGTACACCGCCTGCCCGGCGAGGGCTTTCCCCTCGAGCGGTTTGGGGTAAGACTCCGTCGCGGACTCCGCGTAAGGCTGCTCCGGTTCAAGCTTGATCGAAGGCAGGATCACGAGCCCCAACCAACTCGAGGAGATGGTGAGCACGGCTCCCACGAAGAGCACCATTCCACGATCCATACCATTCTCACATCAATATGGGGTGAACCAACCGACGACCTTCAACCTTCAGACTGTGGCACCGGCGAGGGGCGGGTGCCACAGTTCAAGGCGCCTCGCGGTTATACGATTGAGGCGTCACGGCTCGATGCGGCGTCACCGGGCTTCTCGTGGAAGAACACGGGGCCTCGCTGCTGACCCCAGCCCATCACGTTCATCGCCACCAGGGTCGCGAAGCACAGGTGGCCGGTGGCCATCAACACTCCCGCGATCGAACGGCTGAAGAGATACGGAAGCAAATACGTCACGATGTTCCCGAAGGGGACGTTGGGGTTGTTCAACATTCGCCCCTGCCACCAGCCGCCAATGGAGAGGCTCACGAAATAGAGGGTGACGCCCAGGGCCGCTGTCCAGAAGTGGAGGCGGATGAGCGTGCTCGAGGCCCACTCGCGGTGCGTGAGGCGAGGGATCATGTAGTAGCAGAGGCCGAACATGATCATGGTGAAGAAGCCGTAAGCCCCCAGGTGGGCGTGGGCGACGGTGTACTGCGTGAAATGCGACACCTGGCTGAAGTTCCTCAGCGATTCAATGGAGCCCTGGGCACTGACGGCGGTGTACGTGATCGCCCCGAAGACAGTGAATCGCAGGGCGGGGCTGAAGCGGAGTTGGTGGAAGTGGCCGATCATCGTCATGTGGTGATTGATGGCGACGGCGATGACGGGGATGAACATCATCATGCTGCCAACGACGCTGGCACTGACGAGCCAGGCCGGCACGGGGCCGCCGATGAGGTGGTGCATGCCGGCCCAAGAATAGAAGAGGGCCAGCGACCAGAACCCCATGATGCTGAGGTAGTAGCTATAGACCGGGCGGCCGATGATTTTGGGGATGAGATAGTACGCGGCGCCCACGGCGACGGGGGTCATCCATAAGCCGAGGTAGTTGTGGCCGAACCACCAGTTCACGACCGGCTGGATCACGCCTTTCGAGGGCATCCAGAAGATCATGAACTGGGCCACGAGGTAAAGCCAGGGGAACCAGAGCATCGCGGCGAGGATGTACCACTGGGTGACGTAGACATGCTTCTCGCGCCGCCGGCGGAAGGTGGCGAGCGTGACCGCGGCGACGAGAGCGACTCCGGCGATGAAGAAAGGGGGCGCGTACCTCGGTGCGTCGAGCCACTCGACGGACTGGCCGTCGCCGAGAAGGATGCCGAGGATGTCCGCGGCCATGCCGAGGTTCCAGGAGGTGCCGGCCAGGAGAATGAGCCTGGGGTAAGCGAGTTCGGTGCGGGAGAGCCGCACCATGAGCCAGGTGCTGGCGGCCATCACCATGAGTGCGGACCAGCCGATGCCGACGGCTTGCAGGTGGGCCATGCGGGCCCGGCCAAAGGTGAGTGGAGCGAAGTCCGCGAGGAAGTAAGGGCTGTGCAGCTTGATCGAGGCAACCACCGCGAGCAGCGACCCCACCAGCAGCCAAACGACGGCACTGCAGGTGAGATACAGGACCGGTTTGCGGGTCGATTCGTCCAGGGCGGCGCGCTCGCGGGCATAGCGTTCGCGGTCCTCGGGAGTGATGTCCGTCACCTTGGCAGCCATGGAGAGTCTCGGCACGTCAGGGAGTGAACGCAGGCATCGTCAGGAGGGAAACGCATCCGTCGTTTCGCCGAGCGGTTCATCCGGCCCAAAGATCGACCTGGCCCCCTGGTCGAAGTTCTCGAACTGCCCATCGCGAAAGGCCCAGCCCAGCGCGAGCACCGCCGCACCGCCGAAGAGGGCAATCGAGACGAGCACGGTCGCGAGGATGAGGAAGTCAATCATGATAGTGCCCGTTCCTCGAGGGGCAGCCAGGCAGAAGCGGTTGAGATCAACAGAAACCCACTTGTAACACACTGTTACAAACTTAGTCCGTCTGCGAAGCCCTGTCCAGCTTTCACGGCCGGTCGGTTGCGGTTGTCGCGGACGTAGTAAACCGGTTCGCTGAACTCGTGGGTAAACTCGACGGGCGGAGCACTTTTGCAATGCTTCACTCCGTAGGCTGCGTTTCGCGGAGTACCCGGCTTGGGCTTCCGGATGAGCCCCACCTTCACGAAGCCGGCCTTCTCGAAGAAGGGGTTGATCTGGCCCATGGCGCTGAGCGTTTCGATCCAGTCAATGTCGCAGAGTTCGCAGGCCCTGCGAACGAACGCGGCGGCGAGCCCGGCTCCACGATAGGTGGGGTGGATCACGACGCGCTGGAGGAGCCAGAGCTGCCGGTTAAGAGCGGCCATCGCCACCCGGCTGCGGGGATTCTTCAGGCGAAAGAACTGCGAACGCAACGTGAGGCTCGCGGCGGGGCTGGCGAAGATGGCGATGCCGATGGGATCGCGATTGTGCCAGAGGATCATCACGCGGCGGGTGAAGGCGAGGTGATGGCTGCGGTAATGCCACCGAGCGAAGTACGGCCAGTCGGCACCGGAACCATCGGAGAGCCAAAGCTCGTGGGCGAAGCTGATCGGTTTTTTTTTACAGGCGGACGCTGCACCTCAATCTGTGCCTCGCCGTGACAGAGGACGTGAACATCCGGCTGAAGATCCGCGGTGATGTCGTCGTGCGTGGTGGCGGCGAGAATGCCGACGTTCAGACGGCTCGCGAGCTTGCGGAGGTTGAACGCGACCACCCTCGCCAGGGTGCGGTCCAGGGCCGCGGTGAATTCGTCCATCACGAGGTATCGCGGTGTGTGGCCGACGGCTTGCGGGAGTGCGATCGTGGAGAGGGCGAAGGCCATGCGGAATCGATAGCGCTGGCCGTCGGAGAGCTCGGCCGGGGTTCGCAAAAGAAGGCGAGCCTCCGAGAGCCCGCAGGCGGCGAGCAGCCCCAGCCGGTCTTCAAGGGGGCCGTGCAATGCGTCGATGAGCGGAACCGAGGGAAGTTCAAGGGAAGTAATGTCCAGGGCGCCAAGCTGCCGGGCCGCTTCACGCAAGATCGACGACTTGCCGCTGCCGGACGGGCCCGTGAAAAGCACGACCTCGCCGGGGCGAATGTCGAGGTCCAGATCCTCCGCGATGGTGTGCGGCAGTTCCTGGGCCGGCAGGCCGAAAAGGTCCGTGACGCGCCCCGTGGCCAGGCTTCGTTTGACGGGTCGGAACGAGTAACGGATCGTGATGGGATTGAGCATAAGTCACCTCGAGCGGGAGTGGGGGAGACAGGGAGTAGGGGGGAGGCGCTTCGGACTGTGGCACCGGCGACGACGGTGCCACAGGTCACTTGCTTCTGAATTAGCCCCAGACTCGGGGTTCCCGGCGGTTGAGCAGGAAGGCGGTGCCCATGGCGGCGGCATCGAGAAGGTCGTCGTGCGTGCCGGAGGGGAAGGTGGTCATTTCGTCGTGGAGCAGGTGCTGGCTCGCGTCGATGGTGCGGCCCTCGCCTTTAAGCCTCACCACGCCGTTCTCGATGGGGACGCTGAACGCCGCCACGCGGGAGGCCTTGTCGCGAGTCTGAACCACCGCCTGGAGCTTCGGCCCGAAGCGAGTCGTCTTCGCGAACAGGGACCGCATTCCCTCAAAGGCCGCGTTGGACTCGAACAGGATCACCTCCGGGTTCCAGCGTCGATCGATCTCGTCGAGAAATGTGATGAGATCCGGCGCGGAGACGCGACGAGCGACCGCTTCCAGGACATGAATCTGGACGGAGCTCCTGGCGTTCGAGGCGTCTTCGCTGCGGAGCAGTCCCAGGACGGCGACGGCGCTGCGATCCGCGTTGGCGTGGGTCGCGACGGCGGGATCGACCGCCATCACGATGCGATCGTAGCGATCGGCTTGCAAGGTCCAGGTCTGCACCCATTCGGGTCGGATCGGGGCGTCTTCGATCGATTGCGGCTTCAGGTGGTAGCCGCGAGCGAACGAGGAGGCCCCCACTTCCTGCCGTCGCGCCGCCAGGCGTTCCTGGGGCCACTTTTCCGGCCAGAGCGGAGTCAGATCCGCGTCAATCGCCCGGCGAAAGTGAGGATAGGCCGCGTTCTTCACCAGGTGAGCGTTCAGATCGTCCGCGTGCCAGGGGGTGAACAGGCCCCAGAAGCGGCCGTTGGGTTCCAGCAGGTTCATGAGGTTGTGCTGGAAGTCGTCGCGAACACGGTCGCGGTCCGTCTTGCTGTGCAGGGCTCGCACGTCGACGATGTCATCGCAGACGAGCAAGTCTGCACGGGTGCCGGTGCTCCCGGCCCCGACGCCGAAGGCCGCGACGGACGGGCCGATGATCGACGCGGTTCGCTGCACCGTGAAGGCGTCCGCACCCCAGGGGCTTGCGGGCCGCAGGCTCGGGAAGGCCAGGCGCAGCCGGCCGTTGGTGGCGATCGTCGTCCGCAGGAAGCGAGATCGCTCCGCGGCGATCGCGTCCGTGGCGCAGACGATCTTCACCCGCAGGTTCGGATTGTGACCCAGCTCCCACAGAATCCGCCCACAGACCTGCGTGCTCTTGCCATGATCGCGAGGCAGTTCCACCAGGGCATGCGGATTCTCGCTCAGGAACGCCTGCAAGTCCCTGTGAAACGGCGCCAGGCTGAACGGCTCGCCCTGCTCATCCGTGAAGATGTTCGCGATCAGCGACGAGGGATCATTGCGCGAACTCAGGGCGAGGTCGAGTTCGCGAACAAGGCGAGCACGATCGATGGCCGGCAGGGCGTGAAGAGCGGAGCGCAGGGCTTCCGTGAGTGGTGCCATGGCGAAGCCTCGGAGAGAGACGTAAGGGGAAGGAAGAAGGTTACGAAGCGGCGCGATCGACGGGCGGCGCCTCGCTGGCGGAGTCGATGAAGGCGTGGAGCATTTCGTCGACGCTCTGCACGCCGCTGATCGAGAGTGGAGCGTTTTTCGCGGCCCTGGCCGTCTGGCGTTCGAGGCGGCGTTCGTTGATGCGAGCCTGGAAAAGCAGGCGGGCGGCGGCACACTGGAGGCGTTCATCCGTCGAGCGCATCAGCCGTTGCAGCACCACGCGGGCCTCGCTGCCGGCGTCTTTCAAGAGCGCCGCCTCGGCCTGGAGATACGCCCGGCTCCAGATCGCGGAATAGCGAGTCATCCACCGCGAGCAAGTGCCTTCGCTGCGGCCGAGCTTCTCGCCAATGAGTTTCCAGGACCAGCCAGCCGCACGCAGGCGAGCCGCGGCCTTGATAAGTTTTTTCGGGATGCGAGTGGTCAGTTTCATGGGGGTTCCTCCGGTCGAGTGCCGGTATGAGAAGTGTACAGATGTTCTCTAACCTCCGTGGGGGGAATTGTCAAATGGAATCGGGCCGCCGCTTGCGGCGAAGCTGGACCGTGCGGTGACGTTGGGGGAACTGCGAGAAGAATGTGCGGCCGGTAGGCTCATAAAACGTTCGCGGGGAGCAGGGCTTGGCCGCAACCGGCGAGAATGCAAACGGCGACCGCAACCGTCGGGGCTACTCCGCCACCCAGCGCCGCGGTATCTTACTCCCTGCCGCTGATCTCCTTCTCCACGAGGCCTGCCATGTCCATCGAACCGCTTGCCATTGGCGTCTGTAGCTGGTCGCTGCAAGTGAAGAATATCCCGGAATTGAAAGGCTTTCTCGATCGCCTCGGCATCGATGTCGTCCAGATTGCTTGTGGCGATCCGCACCACGCTTCGTGGGACGAAGGGGATGACATGCCCAGGGCCGCGAAGGCCGCGGGCTTGCGCATGTCCGGCGCGATGCTCGGTTTCCCCGGCGAAGACTACACTTCACCCGCGACCATCGAGAAGACTGGCGGCTTCGGCGACGCTGCCACGCGGCCGGCGCGTTTCGAGACCTACCGCTGGGGCCTTCGCCGGGCGCTTGACCTGGGCCTCACGGAACTCATGTTCCACGCCGGCTTCATTCCCGAAGTGGGCAGCCCGGACCGCAAGGCCTTCCTGGACACCCTCAGCCGTGCGGCGGACGAAGCCAAGCAGGTGGGCGTCACCATCTCCTTCGAGACCGGCCAGGAGTCCGCGGCCCTGCTTCGCCGAACGCTGGACGATCTGAAGTGCCCGAATGTGAAGGTGAACTTCGACCCCGCGAACATGCTGCTCTACGACAACGACGACCCGATCGAGGCGATGGAGTTGCTGGCTCCGGACATTCGTAGCGTCCATGTGAAGGACGGGATTCGACCGCCGCGAAAGGGCGTGTGGGGCGAGGAAGTGCCGCTCGGGAAAGGGCAGACGAACACGAAGCTCTTCGTGAAGACGCTGAAACGTATCGGCTACACGGGCTCGCTGTGCATCGAGCGCGAGGTCGGCAACCAGGCCGAGCGATTCCGCGACATCGAGCACGGCGTTCGCTTCCTGCGCGAGTGCCTGGCGGAAGGTTGACAGGCTCAAAAGGCAGGGATCATCGGAAGCGTCACGCAACCTTCCCAACGCGGGATCGCTGGAGGCAAGAGCTCGGATGCGGTAGCATGACTTGGGACGAAGAGGAACAAGCATGGCCGCCGTGATCATCAACGACCTGATGTACGAGGATTACCGCGATGAGACGATGTTCGAGGCGTTGCCGTCGATCACGCCGGAGGAACTGCAGGCGCTGAAGCAATACTTCGTCGAGCATCGTGCCGAGGTGATGAAGAAACACTGGGAGATTGAATCGCGAATGATCCAGGGATAGGCGGCCCAGTGTACGCCGGAGAATCTCGCGAGGGAATTGTGTCAGGCTGAGGGATTGATCCTTCTGACAGCGAACCGCAATGCGGACGGCCCGGACTCACTTGAAGCCGCGATTCGTCTCTATCTTCCCAAGCATTCGCGAACATGAACTCTCTCACCTACGAATACGACGTCGCCGTCATCGGCGCGGGGCATGCAGGCGCCGAAGCGGCCATGGCCGCGGCACGGCTGGGGCTGCGTACCATCCTCCTCACGATGAACGCCGATGCCGTCGGGCAGATGTCCTGCAACCCGGCCATCGGCGGCGTCGCCAAGGGACAGATCGTTCGCGAAATCGATGCCCTCGGCGGTGTCATGGGGCGATGCACCGATGCCAGCGGCATCCAGTTCCGCATGCTCAATGCCTCCAAGGGCCCCGCGATGCACTCGCCGCGAGCCCAGGCGGACAAGAAGCTTTACCAGTTCACCATGAAACGCTGGGTCGAGGAACAGCCACACCTGACATTGCGGCAGGAGTTGGTCGAGGGACTGCTGCTGGAGAAATGCGGAATCGTCGAGAAACGTGAGGCCAACTCCTCTCTTGATTCCGCAGTCCGAATTCCGCAACCCGAGTCCGGCCCCCATCGGATCGTCGGCGTGATGACCCGGGGCGACACGATCTACCGCGCCAGGGCCGTGATCCTCACCACGGGCACCTTCCTCAAGGCGCTGATGCACACGGGGGAAGCGAAGACCACCGGCGGCCGGGCGGGCGACAATGCCGCCGAGCACCTCTCCGATTCCCTCGCGGGGTGCGGCTTCCAGCTTGCTCGCTTCAAGACCGGCACGCCCTGCCGGCTCAACGGACGCACCATCGATTTCTCGCAGCTTCAGATCCAGCACGGCGATCATCCGCCCCGGCCGTTCAGCTTTGCGAACAAGACCGTTGACGTGCCCCAGGTGGCCTGCCACATCACCAGCACCAACGCGGCCGTGCACGAGATCATCCGTGCGAACCTGCACCGGGCCCCCATGTATAGTGGGCAGATCGAGGGGCGTGGGCCGCGTTACTGCCCGTCGATCGAGGACAAGGTCGTGCGCTTCGCCGAGAAGGGAGGTCACCAGATCTTCCTGGAGCCGGAAGGCCTCAACACCCGCGAGTATTACTGCAACGGCATCTCGACGAGCCTGCCCAAGGACGTGCAGCAGGCGATGCTGAAGCTCATCCCCGGGCTGGAGAACGCGGAGGTGATGCGCTGGGGCTACGCGGTCGAATACGATTACGCCCCGCCCACCCAGCTTCGCGCGACGCTCGAAACCAAGCTCGTCGACGGTCTTTACTTCGCCGGCCAGATCAACGGCACAACCGGCTACGAGGAAGCCGCCGCCCAGGGGCTTGTCGCAGGGATCAACGCGGGGCTCAAGCTCAAGGGCGAACCGCCGTTCGTCCTTGACCGCAGCCAGGCCTATATCGGGGTACTCATCGACGATCTCGTGACGAAGGGCGTGGACGAGCCGTACCGCATGTTTACCTCCCGGGCCGAGTACCGCCTGCTGCTCCGGCACGACAACGCGGATCGGCGGCTGACTCGCATCGGCCGGCAGGTCGGCTCCGTGGACGATGAAGCCTGGGCTCGCTTCGAGCGGAAGGAGCAGGACATCGCCGCCCTGTTCGAGTTCCTCCGCCGTGGCAAGCACGATGGGGACAATCTGCTGACCTGGCTGAAGCGAACCGGGGTGGAATGGGAAAATCTTTGCCACTGGCAGCCCGCCCTGCGCGATTGGGCGGATCGGCCGGACGCGGTGGAACAGGTGGTTTTGGAAACGAAGTACAGCGGGTACATTGACCGGCAGGCGCTGGAGGTGGAGCGGTTCCAGCGTCTCGAAAATAAAAGGATTCCCAACACTTTTGACTATTCTGTGGTGCCTCAACTGCGTCATGAGGCGCGGGAGAAGTTGGGGCGGGTTCGGCCGGAAAGCCTGGGCCAGGCGAGCCGCATCAGCGGCATCACCCCGGCGGACCTCGCAATGCTGTTGTTTTATCTCGAATAGGTCGGTATGGGCGACCTGCCCGTGGGAGAGAAGTGGGGTAAGCCCCTGCCACCGCGGGCCGGGCCTGCCGGCCGAAGAGGGTCGGCATTCCCGGTCAATCCCCCCACGCCATGGCGGTTGGTCCGCCCCGGCGATGCTGATGAGGTGTTCGGTCCGGAGCCTGGTTGTCCCGTATCTTCCGCATCTTGCCCTTTCTCGCAGACGAGAAATTAGGGAAAATGATGAGGACGCGGGTTTCAGGGTGCCGATGAAGGCCGCGACCGAGTCGGCAAGGACGCTGAAACCGCATTGACGGGAAGAATGGAAAAGGGACGGAGGCCAGGCGATTCCGCAAGAGATTGCGGCTTCGGTAAGCCTCGCTGGTCGCGCGATCTAAGGCCCGCTGCCTTGAAGCCTCGGCTTTGAAGACAGGCCCCTTCGCGTTGACCGGATTCTTGACCCCGGTAGGATCGAGCAAGCGGTTGAGGGATTTTGTTCATCCCCCGCCGACGTTCCGAATCACCGGCAAGACGACCCCGACAGCTTCCCTGCCCTGTGTGGCTTCGCAGGCTCATTCGAGCTCTGCAAGGCTCGCAGGGATGAAGGTCTAATGTGATTCAGGGACGGATTTCGGTCCATGGCCGGCTCGGTTCAGCCGCCACGGGCCTCCTTCATGCGACCGGCAGGCGCCGGCAAGGTGGATGAACGTATGAAGACCGTGTTCACGACCGGCGAAGCCGCCAAGATCTGCAAGGTCAGCCAGCAGACGATCATTCGATGCTTCGACAACGGTCAGCTCAAAGGCTTCCGGGTTCCCGGCTCCAAGTTCCGGCGAATCCCGCGCGAAGCGCTGTACAAGTTCATGAAGGACAACAGTATCCCGACCGACGCCCTCGAGAGCGGCAAGCGCAAGGTGCTTCTCGTGGACGACGATCCGGAATTGGTCGATGTCATGAACAAGGCCCTCCAGGAAGACGGCCGGTTCGAGGTTCGCATTGCTTCCAACGGCTTCGATGCCGGCATGATGGTCAAGGAATATCGCCCGGACCTGATCATCCTGGACGTGATGCTGCCGGACATCAACGGCAAGGAAGTCTGCCATCGCGTGCGGGCCGACGTCGGCCTCGAGGATGTGCGGATCATCTGCATCTCCGGCATGGTGGAAGACGACAAGATCCAGGAACTCAAGCTCGCCGGTGCCGACGACTTCCTCCAGAAGCCGTTCGACATCGACATGCTCATCGAGCGGATGTGCATACAGATGGACATCGAGTCGTCGTCAATGGTGTAAGTGTGAGTGTTCGGACTGTAGCATTCTGGGCTGTGGCACAGGCGAGCCGCCGGTGCCACAGTCCCAGGTGTAATCATTCCCAGGAGTTCTCATCGTGCCAGGGAAGGCTGTAGGCCGCGCTGCGGTGGATTTACCGTGGCTCTGCCCGAATGCGGACAGCTTGATTGCACTGGCGGAACGGCCCACGACCCTGGCCGACGTCTCCCATTGGGACCACGCCCTTCTCGCATTCCTGCTTCGCCATGGTTGCGCCGAACACGCGGAACCCCAGACCTCTCTCAGCAACGCTCGCCTGCTCTCGGCCGCCCTTCCTGACATGGCCGTGGCGTACCTGGAGCGAGGCGCGGGGGCCTGGCGAAACGCCTCGCATCCGTTCGTCGCAACAGTGAATGAACTCGCCCAGCAAAGCTCGGAACTCGCGGGCGAACTCGCGCGCCTCACGTGCCGAGCCGCGCCCCAGGAAGCGGCGTGGGCCGCACAGATGGCTTCGCTGGGCTGGCTCGCCGTGACCGCGGTGAACCCCGACGCCGCCGCGAAGTGCCGTGCGGATGGCCGATTCGCCAGCGATCCGCTCGCGATCCAGCGTGAACACTGGAGCCTCGATCACGAAGCGATCGCTCGTCGACTCGCCACACGCTGGCGGCTCCCGCAACGCATCGCCTCGGTCGTCGGCCAGCTTTCCCTGCCGTTGTCGTCGGCTCGCCCGCTGGTGCCGGACGCAAACCTCTTCTCCATTGTCTACCTCGCGGCTCGCGAAGCGGAACGTCGCCTTGGCTCCTTCGGCCTTACCGCAACGCGCGATGCCGAGGAACACCTCCATCACCTCGACCTGCGGCAAAGCCAGATCGAAGCCCTGGTGATCGAGACGCGAACGAACTCCGTCGTCCCCGCCGATCCTCGCTTTGTGCCACTTCTTCCCAACCTGCTTCGAATGGCGGGGGAAGCGCGCCGCCGCAACGGCTCGACGCTTGTGCTACGGCTCGAAGAGAAGGTGGATTCGCTGCAATCGGCCCTCGATTCGATGGCGACCGAGAGCACGGATCGCATTCATGAAGCTCGACTTCGCGGCCTCGCGGAACTCGCGGCGGGGGCCGGGCACGAGATCAATAATCCGCTCATGGTGATCGCCGGCCATGCCCAGCGGTTGCGGCAGAAGGAAACCGACCCCGATCGCGAAGGTGTGCTCCGCACCATCGAACGCCAGTGTGAGCGGATCGCCTCGCTCATCAAGGGCCTCATGCAATTCGCCCGCCCGGCACGTCCGCACGCGCAGCGTTGGCCGGCGGCGGAACTCCTCCAGGCTGTTCGCGAAGATCTCCTCGTCGAGGCGGACCTCCGTGGCATCAGCCTCTCCGCGGAACGCTCTGCCACCGAGGCCTGGATCGACGCCGATCGCGAACAGATTCGCCAGGCTCTTCGCGCCGTGGTCCGCAATGGCATCGAAGCCGTCGAGGAAGGCGGCTGGGTGCGAGTCTCCGCCAACGTCAGCGATTCCCAGGTCTCGTTCCTCGTCGAAGACAGCGGCCCTGGTGTGCCCGTCTCCCAGCGGGAACTGATGTTCGATCCGTTCTTCTGTGGCCGACCCGCGGGACGTGGTCGAGGTCTGGGCCTCTCGATCGCCTGGCGACTCGCGGCTCAAAACGGAGGCGAACTCCGCTACGAAGGCCGCCCCGGCGGCATCACGCAATTCCGTCTCACGCTGCCCCGCGTCGGCGATCAGATCGAACGCCTCTCCGCCTGAGAAAGCTTTGCGGCTCCGCTGCCGATTGCTGCGGAGCGCTGCAACGCGCCGGCACATGATCCGGAACATGAGCGCCTTCCTCCTCATCGCGAGTGACCGCGCATCGCAGCGCTCCGAAGCGAGCGGCGAAAATCTCCTGGATTCCCGCTTGCAATCTTGAGTCACGATTCGTTTACCAGACACGATCTGCATTCCGAGATCCGCATTCCACGGTGCCTCATGATCCGCGATGAAGCCGATCTCGAATCGCGTCTCAGCGAGCCCACGCCGCAGGTGATCGCAGCCCTCGCGAAACTGCCGGGAGATATTCTTTTCCTCGGGGCCGCGGGAAAGATGGGGCCGACCCTCGCCCGCATGGCGAAGCGAGCCTCGGACGAGGCCGGCATCCGACGCAAGGTCATCGGCGTGTCACGCTTCTCCGCCGGCGACGACGCGGCCCTGCAAGCCCATGGCATCGAGACGATTCGCTGTGATTTGCTGGATGAAGTCGCAGTCGGCCACCTGCCCGACGCGGCCAACATCGTCTACATGCCCGGCCGAAAGTTCGGCTCCACCGGCGACGCCGGGCCCACCTGGGCAGTGAATTGCTTCCTCCCCGCTATCGTCTGTCGCAAGTATCGCACGAGCCGCTTCGTCGCCTTCTCCACGGGGAATGTCTATCCGTTCACGCCTGTCACCAGCCGAGGCCCCACCGAGGCCGTGCCGCCCAACCCGGTCGGGGAATACGGCATGTCCGCCCTCGGCCGCGAACGCATGTTCGAGTACTTCAGCAACACGCTGAGCCTGCCGGTTGCGATCCTCCGCTTGAACTACGCGGTCGATCTTCGCTATGGCGTGCTCGTCGACCTGGCGAGGAAAGTCCTGGACGAGGAACCGATCGACCTGGCGATGGGGTACTTCAACGTGATCTGGCAGGGGGACGCGAACGCAATGACGCTGCGAGCCTTCGAGCACGTCGGCACGCCGCCGCGGATCTTCAATATGACCGGCCCGGAAGTGCTCAGCGTGCGGAAGGTCTGTGAGCGCTTCGGCCAGCTCCTCGGGGCGCAGCCGCAGTTCGTCGGCATCGAAGCGGAGACGGCCTTGCTCAGCGACGCGACCGCGAGCCTCGCCGCCCTGGGGCCGTTGACCGTGACGAGTGAAACACTGATCGAGTGGGTCGCGGACTGGGTAAAGGCCGGCGGCCGCCTGCTGAACAAGCCGACCCACTTCGAGACGCGGGACGGGAAGTTCTGAGCCGCGCCA
>Ga0105046_10006857_pt1 | contig 18004 bp, 12 predicted proteins | sample MAT03_FD_78385 | JGI IMG/M metagenome (GOLD analysis project Ga0105046, IMG submission 78385) | Freshwater microbial communities from Lake Fryxell liftoff mats and glacier meltwater in Antarctica - MAT-03 (megahit assembly) | ecosystem: Environmental > Aquatic > Freshwater > Ice > Liftoff...
TCGCTGGCGGTCACCATGCGCTCGCCGCGCCCATCGAAGGCGGCGGTGTACACGCCGTCGGTGTGGCCGCGCTTGATCTGCACCTCGCCGCGCGCGAGGTCGACCAAGTAGATGTCGGCGCCCTCGGTCGTGACCGCGGCCCGTCGCTGGGTGGGATCGATCGTGATCGCGTTGGTCTCGGCGCGGAGCTCGGCGAGCAGGTGGACCCGGCCACGGTCGAGCTCGATCAGGTGCAAGGCCGAAGTGGTCGCGACGATCGCGAGCCGGCCATCGTCGGTGATCGCGATGCGCTGGGGCATGCCCTCGACGACGGCGACCGTGATCGGCGCCGCGCGGCCCCGCCACAGCCGGACCTTGCCGTCGGCGCCGTGCGCGATGCGCAGCCGCGCCGTGCGCTGGTCCCAGCCCACCGCCATGCGCTCGGGCAAGGCCACACCCTCGAACAGCTTGACCATGGCCTCGCCGTGGGGCCCACGTCGCCACACGTCGCGCGTGGTGCGCACCACCAGGCCACCGTCGCCGACGGGGAACAATCCGACCACGCCGTCGTCGAGCTGGCCCAGCTCGGTGCGCACGCCGGTGTCGCCGTCGAGGCTGGCCAGCCGACCGCGGGCGTCGCCCACGTACAACTCGTGACGCGTTGGCGGCATCGCGATCGCGGCGATGGGCGCGGCGCCGTCGCCGAAGCGCTTGACCGCGCCGGTCGCGGTGTCGCGCACGCTGACGGACCCGTCGCGGCCACCGACCACGACCCGGGTGCCGTCCGACGACAGCGCCACGCCGCGCGCGGCCTCGCCGATCTTCCAGATCTGGGTCGCGACTCCGCCGGCCTCGGCCTCGTCGATGAGCGTGCGAATGCGGGCCGCGTTGCCCGACCCGATCGGGTAGCGCTTGATCCAGGCCAGCGCCTCGGTGGGATCGGTGCCGAGCGAGCCGCGGGCCTGCGCGAGCACGAGCTGGTGCTCGCCCTCGACGGCGGCGGTGCGCCCAACCTCGGCGCGGCGGCGCTGGTCCTGCGCGAGGGCGCGCTCGTCCAAGACGCTGCGCAGCATGCTCGCGGCGATCACCGCGACCGCGATGAGCGCCATCGCGCCCATCCCGACGTAGCCGCGGTTGCGCCCGACCCAGCGCCGCAACAGCCGCCACCGGCCGTAGCGCTGCGCGGTCACCAGCTGACCGGTCTGGAAGCGCTTGAGGTCGGCGGCCAGCTCGCGCGCGCTCGGGTAACGCTCGGACGGCGTGCGCGCCATCGCCTTGCCGACGATGGCCTCGAGATCGGCGGGCACCCCGGGTGCGGCGAGGGCCAGGGCACGCGGCGGCCCGGCGTGGACCTGATCGAGGAGATTTTGTACGGTCTCGCCCTCGACGGCCGGGCGCCCCGACAACAGCTCGTAGAGCATCGCGCCCAGCGCGTAGACGTCGGCGGTGGTGCCGACGGTCTCGCCGCGCGCCTGCTCGGGCGCCATGTACTGGGGCGTGCCGATCACGCGCCCGCTGACGGTGAGCACCGGGCTGGGGCTCGGGCTGCCGGCCACCGCGTCGACCAGGACGTCGTCGTCGCCGCGCAGATCGCGGGCCAGGCCCCAGTCGATCACGACGGTCTCGCCGTACTCGCCGACCAGCACGTTGGCCGGCTTGAGGTCGCGGTGGATCACGCCCTCGCTGTGGGCGTAGCCGACCGCCTCGGCGACCGCGATGAGATGGGGCAGGAGCGCGAGCCGCGAGCCCAACGAATCGGCGGCATCCATGACCTCCTTCAAGGTCCGCCCCGAGACCAACTTCATCACGTAGTACGGGTCGCCGTTGGGCCAGCGTCCGGCCTCGTGGACCGGGATGATGCCGGGGTGCTCGAGGCGCGCGGTGATCATCGCCTCGCGCACGAACATCTTCTCGCCGAGGTCCGATTTGCGCAGTAATTCTTTCACCGCGACGGTGCGTCCGAGATGGCGGTCGTGGGCGCGCACCACGCGGCCGAGCCCACCGCGGCCGTGCTCGCCGAGGAGCTGATAGCGATCGTCGCCGCCCTCGCCGTCGTCGAGCGGCTCGACCGTCGCGCGCGCCGATGCCGTGGACGCCGCGTCGCTGCGCGGCACCAAGGTCTGGGTGCGATCGAGGGCGAGGTGATCGTGGGACGGCCGCGGTGGCGCGTTCGGCTCCGGCAGCATGGTCGTGTCGAAAGGATGCTACACCGGGCGTCCCGGTTGACAGCGACGACACAACCACGCCTGAACGCCGCGGTCTGCCGGCCGCGGCGGGCTCGATCCGGCACCCTGGTGCGACGGTGGCTGGTCGCAGCGGTGGTCGCGGCAGCGCCGATCCCGGTCGCGGCCGACCCGGTCCGATCGCTGCGCCTGAGCGTCGACGGCATCGAGCCCGTCGAGGGCTGGGCCGAGGTGGCCGGACCCGGCGTCGGCGGCTCGGCCCAGATCGCCGTCCGGGTCGCGGACGATCTCGACGTCACCGCGCGGGTCGGCGTGGTGCCGCATTTTTCGGTCGAGCGCGACGGGCTGCGCACCACGATCCTCGAGGCCCCGGTGGTGGGTGGCGCCCGGCTCGAGGTGGCGCGGCGCGGCCCCGCGGTCGGCTTCGCCTTCGGCGAGATCGGCGTGGTCGCGGTGCGCACCACCGCCAGCATCGCTGGGATCAGCGACCACGACGGCAGGCTGCGCTTGGCGTCCGCGCTGGGCGGCGGCGTCGCGATCGACCGCGTCGATCTAGCCGTCGCGGCGTGGCTCGCCGACCTCGGCGACCTCGATCGCGGGATCGGCGTCACCGTCTCGCTCGGTGTCCGGGTCGCGCGCTGGTGATCGCCGCGCTCGGCTGACCCTCGCCGCGGCGCGGCGGTGTAGCTTGCGCGCCGATGTCCTTCGTCTGGGTCACGCATCAGATCCCGGTGACACGCTGGCTCAAGGCCGAGGTCGCCGCCCGCGCGCCGACGATGAGGTTCGCGTTCTCGCGGCCCGGCCTCACCACGTTCAAGGCCGACGGCGCCACCGCGCAGACCGTGGTGCCCAGCTCGTTCGCGCGCGCATTCGGCCTGTCGCTGGGTCGGGCCCAGACCGCCGAGGAGGTCCGCGCCGTGATCGCACCATATATAGGTGCCGCGCTCCGGCTCCACGTCTTCGAGCGCGACCTCGACGTGCCCGTCGACGAGCAGGATCAGACGCTGCGCGGGACCCGGGCCGCCGCGGTCGACGCGGCGCTGCGGGCCGGCGGCGGTTTCCTCGACGAGCCCAAGGCCGAGCTGGGCGATCGCGTGATCGACGTGATCGTGCCTCACGCCAGCGAGCCCGACGAGCCGTGGCTGGTCGGCGTCCACGACCACGACGCCAACCACGGGCCGTGGCCGGGCGGCGTGCCGCACGTGGCGCCGCCGCCGGAGTCGCCGTCGCGGGCGTGGTGCAAGATCGAAGAGGCGCTGCGCTGGGCCGACCTCACGCCGGCACCCGGCGAGATCGCCGTCGAGCTGGGCTCGTCGCCGGGCGGCGCCAGCTACGCGATGCTGGTGCGCGGGCTCGAGGTCCACGGCGTCGATCCCGGCGCGATGCACGAGCGCGTGCTGCACTTCGCCGGTCCCCACGGCAACAAGTTCGTCCACCACCACCTGCCGGCCGCCGAGGTCGAGCGCGGCGCGCTGCCGCGGCGCTACCAGTGGCTGCTCAACGACATCAACCTCGCGCCGATGGTCGCGCTCCGCTACGTCGAGCGCTTCGTCGCGTTGGCCCACGGCGGGTTGAAGGGCGCGGTCATCACGCTCAAGATCAACGACGACGGCGTGTTCACCGCGCTGCCCCGGCTCCTCGAGCGGGTCGGCAAGCTCGGCGCCAAGCGCATGCGGGTCACCCAGTTGCCCAGCCATCGTAGCGAGGTCGTCGCGATCCTCGACTGGTGAGCTACTCGTTGAGCCCGACGCACGCGCAGCTGAGACCGTTGCCGGCGCCCGGGGCGACCGCGCACGTCAGGTAGGCGCCGCTGGTCGCGAGGCGCGCGGTCAGGCAGGCACCGCGACCGCCGGGCCATTGGGTGCCGAGGCAGTACTCGGTGCACGACGCCGCGCCGTTGTTCCCGGCCTTCTGGAAGATGCGGATGTTGTCGACGCGGATCGCGCCGCCGACCTCGAACAGATCGCGCGGCGCCGCTACCCCGACCGCGAGCTTGGTCCCGAAGATCTGATCGCCAGCCGCCGCATCCTTGCGCGCGACGACCGCGTTGTTGGTCGCGAACGTGGTGCCGGTGAGCGTGACGCCGCTGCCGGCGCTGTAGGTCGTGTTGGTGTCGACGTCGAGGTCGGCCGCGCACGCCCAGGTGCCGCCGGGTCCGGCCTTCAACACCTGGCCGCTCGCGCAGGCGGTGAGGCCCAGGGTCGTGCCGCTCAGCGCCAGCCCCGCGCCCGCGCTGTACGTGGTGTCGGTGTCGGCCTCGCAGGTGACCGTGCCGGTCGCCGACACCGACGCGATGGACGCGTTGGGTCCGCAGGTGCCGCCGACTCGGGCCTGCAGCGTGGCGGTGTTGACGCCGAGCGTGACCGCGTTGCCGGTGCGGGTCGCGGTGATGCCAGCGCCGGCGACGACGCTGGTGACGACCTCGCCCGGGGCGATCGGGCCCAGGGTTTCGGCAGTATTCGCGACCTCGGCGCGGATGGCGTAAGGCACCGATTGCAGCGGCAGCCGCGGCTGCAAGATCTCGTTGCCGACCCTGATCTCGAGGAACAGCGCGTCGTCGGTGAGGATGCTCTCGTCGAGCGTGGTGAGCGCGCCGAGGTCGGCGTAGACCAGCCCCGCGCTGGCGGTGACGGCGGGCCGGGTCTCGGCCCAGCGCTCGGTGCCGTCGACCGCGCGATCGTACAGCGCGAAGCGCAGCGCGACGTTGCCATTGACCGGGCCGGCGCTGGTCGTGAGGCGGCCGGTGAACGAGACGGTGGCCGGCACGGCGTGGGCCTCTGCGAAGAGGCAGAGGAGGCCGAGCCCGACGATGGTAGATACGAGGCGTTTCATTGGCGTGCTCCTGATCGATTCAAGGCTTGATGGGCGTGTTCGCCTGCAGGCGATACGTGGTGCTGTCGAGGCCGTGCTGGCCGACGGCGTGGCCGAGCTGGACGTCCATCGTGAACGTCGTGCTGGTGAGGCGACCGCCGCCCGAGGTCAGCTCCTGGCCCGGCGACGGCGCGGGCCCGTCGATGACCAGCGCATCGATCCCGGCGTCGGCACCAGCGTCGAGGGCCGGCGCGTCGAGCGCGGCGCTGTCAGGCAGCGCGGCGTCGGCCGGCTGGGCATCGGATCCGCTCGGCGTCACCGAGCCACAAGCCGCGAGCGCGGCGCACAGCAACCACGAGACCTGGAGGCGCATGACCGTGCCAATAGCAAGCGGCTTGCCAGCCCGGTAGCCTCGCAACTACGCGAACAGGCAGCGCCCGACGCGGTCGGGTGTCGACACCTGTGTCAGGCCAGCGGCGCGAGCAGATCGTCGAGATCAGTCTCGGTGAGCACGCCGCCCGCGGCGCCACCGTCGGCGAAGATCGCGTCGGCCAGGCGGCGCTTGTTGCGCTGCAGCGCGAGCATGCGCTCCTCGACCGAGCCGGCCGCGATCAAGCTGAACGCGAAGACCGGCTTCTTCTGGCCGATGCGATAGGCGCGGTCGGTGGCCTGGGCCTGCACGGCCGGGTTCCACCACGGGTCGTAGTGGATGACGGTGTCGGCCGAGGTCAGGTTGAGCCCGGCGCCGCCAGCCTTGAGGCTGATGAGGAAGACCTCGGCGCGGCCCTTCTCGAAGGCGTCGATCGGCTTCTGACGATCGGGCGTGGCGCCGGTCAGCGTGACGTGGCCGATGCCCTTGCCGAGCAGGCCTTCGCTGATGAGCGCCAGCATGCGCGCGAACTGCGAGAACACCAGGATGCGATGGCCGGCGCCCAGCTGCTGCTCGATCAGATCGATCAGCATCGTGTACTTGGCCGACTCGGTGACCGAGCGCGCGGCCTCGACCTTGACCAGGCGCGGATCGCAGCAGACCTGGCGCAGCTTGAGCAGCGCGTCGAGGATCGCGATCTGCGAGCCGCCGATGCCGCGGTCGCGGATCTGCGCGCGCACGTCGGCGTGCGCGGCCATGCGCAGACCCTCGTACAGCTCGCGCTGGGCGCCGGTGAGGTCGACCGCGCGCACGATCTCGGTCTTGGGCGGCAGCTCCTTGGCGACGACCTCCTTGGTGCGGCGCAGCAAGTACGGCCGGACCCGCTCGCGCAGGGTCTCGAGGCGACGGCCCTCGCCGTGCTGCTCGATCGGGATGCGGAACCCGGTGCGGAACGACTCGGCCGTGCCGAGCATGCCGGGATTGACCAGATCGAAGAGCGCCCACAGCTCGCCGAGGTGGTTCTCGATCGGCGTCCCCGACAGCGCGAGGCGGTTGTCGGCGTTGAGGCCGCGGATGGCGTCGTGGGCCAGGCCGTCAGGGTTCTTGACCGCGTGGGCCTCGTCGAGGACGACGGTATGGAAGTGGTGCGCGGCCAGGGCCTCGCGATCGCGCCACACCAGCGGGTAGGTCGTGATCGCGACGTCGTGACCACCCGCGCCCAGCTCGACGAGGCGGTCGCGGCGCGTTGGTCCGGTGAGCGCGATCGTAGTCAGGCTGGGCGCGAACTTCGCGAGCTCGCGCTGCCAGTTCCCGACCAAGCTGGTGAGCGTGACGATCAGGACCGGGCGATCGAGGCGGCCGGCTTCCTTCTCGATGAGCACGTGGGCGATGGTCTGCAGCGTCTTGCCCAGGCCCATGTCGTCGGCGAGGATGCCGCCGGTCGAGCAGGCCCGTAGGTGCTGCAGCCAGCGCACGCCGTCCTCCTGGTAGCCGCGCAAGGTGGCCTGGAGCGAGGTCGGGATCGCGAACGCGGTCGCCCGCGGCCCGAGCGCGAGGTCGTAGCCGCGATCGCGGACCGCGGTGTCGCCCGACCAGCGCACCGGGCGGCCGGTCTCGTGGAGCGCGGCGCCCAGCTCGGCCAGCGCGGTCGCGCGTGACAGCGGCGCGACCAGCTTCTTCTGATCGCGATCGCGGTACATCTCGCGCAGCACCTCGAGGAGCATGCGCAGCCGATCGGGTGGCACCGGCAAGAAGCGCTTGTCGCCCACCGGCACCGCGATGCAGCGGCGCGGCGTGCGCGCGAGCTGGTCGAGGCTCTCGGTGCTGTCGAGGATCGACAGCAGGGCCGGCATGAGATCGACCCGCTGGCCGTCGACCTCGACGCCGAGCTCGAGGCTGAACCAGTCGAGGCGTTCGCCGTCGGCGTTGACGGTGGCCTGGATCGCCGCCTCGTCACCCACGGTCTGCCACGGGTAGGCCGGGTCGACCTCGACCCGCCAACCCAGCGCGCGCAGCTGCGGCAGCGCGTAGGCGGTGAACCCGCACAGCGCGTGGACGTCGCGGTCGAGGCGCACCGCGTAGTCGACCTCGCCGCCGGTGTCGACATCGTCGAGACACCCCAGCTCGATCGCGCCCAGGCTCTCGAGGATGCGGCGGGCCTGCACCTCGGCCGTGGGATCGCGGCGGATGCGGGTCGCGCGGGCGTTGCCCCGGATCGTGACGCCGCTGTAGTCGAAGTCGAGCCGGACCGCCGCGATCGACTGTTCCTCGCCATCGATCCACACCGTCGCGACCGCGAGGTTGGCCACCGGGACGCAGGGTCCAGGGAGCGGTAGTGATCGTTGCTCGGGCGGTGCCATGTCCACGCTTTCGGTACCGCGCGCAGATCGCCGGGTAAAGAATTGCGCCGGCCCGCGACACTGATCAGATGGATCGTGGTGATCCGGAAACGCGGTACGATCCCGCGGCGCTTGCGCGCGACGATCAGATGCGCTCTCCCCTCCTGCTCATCACCTTTGGACTGGTGTCTTGCGTCGTCGACGAACCGTCGCTGGGCGCCTCGACGCAGGCCTCCACCGTCGACGATCACGTCGAGACCTCGTGCTCGACCGCGGTCGTGCTCGAGCTGTCGCGCCAGATCGCGGGCGAGGTCGGCTGCATGGCGCCCGGGCAACTGGTGTCCTTCGCGGAGGGCAATGGCATCGAGTTCGCGGGCGCGGCGGTGTTGCCGTACCTGAGCGAGGTGGCGCGCGCCGACCTGCTCGATGCGGTCGCGGCCGGCGGCGGACGCCCGCTTCAGCTCACGAGCGTCTATCGCACCGTGGCGCAGCAGTACCTGTTGTACCGGTGGTACCAGCTGGGCCGGTGCGGCATCGCGGTGGCCGCCACGCCGGGCACCAGCAACCACGAGAGCGGCCGGGCGATCGACGTGTCGAACCACGCGGCCTGGATCGCCGACCTCGGCGCGACGGGCTGGGCCCACGACGTGCCCGGCGACGACGTCCACTTCGATCACGCCAGGTCGCCCGACCTGCGCGGCACCGACGTGCTCGCGTTCCAGCGGCTGTGGAACCGCAACCACGCCTCGACGCCGATCGACGAGGACGGCGCCTACGGGCCGATGACCGCCATGGCGCTCGCGAGGGCGCCGGCCGAGGGCTTCGCGATCGGTCCGTCGTGCGCGATCGCGGGACTGGCGGCCGAGGTCGAGCGCGTCGACGCCCCGCGCACGCTGGCCACCGGCGCGCGGGCCCACGTCGCGATCACGCTGCGCAACACCGGCACGTTGCCGTGGCCGGCTGGCACCGCGCTGGTCACCGGCGAGCCGCTCGGTCGCGCCAGCGCGCTGGCCGATGCCAGCTGGCCGTCGCCAGCGCGGGCCGCCCTCCTCGACGCCGCGGTCGCGGTGGGCGCGACGGGCGTCTTCGAGCTCGACGTGCTGGCGCCGGTGCTGACGGCGGATACCGAGCTGTCCGAGACGTTCACGCTCGCGGCCGGCGCCGAGCATTTCGGCGCGGTCGCGCTGGTGGTCACGGTCACGACCGGTGGCGGTACCGCCGCGGGCGGCTGCGACGCGGGCGGCGGCGACGGCGGCGCGGGCGCGCTCGGGTTGGGGCTGCTCGCGCTGGTCACCACGCGAGGCCGACGATCGCGAGCTGTAGCCAGCGCCGGTCGTCGGTGAGCCGGCGGCTGAGCTGATAGGTCAGCGCGAGCGGCAGCCGCAGCGGCACGATCCGGGCGGTGAGCGCAGCGCCGGCCGCGGCGTGCCACGACTCGACCACGCCCGCGCTCGCGAACAGCTCGAGGTCGAGCTGGCGCCAGAACGAGGCCGGCACGAAGCCGAGGCTGGCCACGCCGCGGTCGACGATGAGCGGATGACGCCAGGCCAGCGCGGCCAGCGCGGCCCGGGTCCCGGTGATCGTCACGTCCTCGAAGCCGCGTAGCGACTCGCCGAAGCCGGCGCCGTCGGGGAGGATGCCGTCGCCCGGCTCGAAGGTGGCGAGGGCGGGTCGCGACCACAGCACCGCGGCCGGGTCGATCCCACCGACCGCGAGCAGGCCATCGTCGTCGCCCAGGAGCGCACGCCCGCGCAGCCGCAGCTCGACCAGATCGCGGCGCGTGATCGGCGCGATCGCCGCGACGCCGCCACCGACGTCGATCAGATCGTCGGGGACGCGACGCGGGTAGTACGCGACCGCGCCGTCGACGAAGAGGCCGCGCCGGACCCCGGTGTAGGGCGTGGTCTCGGCGCCGCCGTAGGCCAGCGCCAGCGACGGGCCGAACCGCCGCACGACGCGATCGTCGGTCCGATCGGCGAGGTAGGTGCCGGCCAGGGTCGCCGCGAACGAGTCGCGCCAGGTCCGGCCGATCGCGACGGTCGCGGACCGGCGCTCGCGGGTGCGCTCGCGGGTAGTGTCGTCGGGCAAGAGCACCTCGTCGCGAAACGCCAGGCGGGTCGCCGACGCCGCGATCGTCCACGGCGCGAGGTCGTGGTCGGCCAGCGCCAGGCTGCCGCTGACCCGGCCGTCGTCGACCTCGACCATGACCGAGCCGGTCCACTGCACGAAGCCGAGGCGATCGCCGCCGCCGAGCGTGAGGCCGATCGCGGTCGTGGGCGGCGCGTAGAGCAACGCCGGGACGCGCAGGGTCGGCACCAGCAGTCCGTCGAAGCGCGAGTACGGCGCGTCGGAGACGATGCGCGGCGAAACCGACTCGGTCACGGGGTCGGTCACGGTCACGGGTACGGTCACGGGTACGGTCACGGGTACGGTCACGGTCACGGTCACGGTCACGGGTACGGTCACGGGTACGGTCACGGGTACGGTCACGGGTACGGTCACGGGGTCGGTCACGGTCACGGGTACGGTCACGGTCACGGGTTCGGTGCCGGCCCGCGGCAACGCGATCTCGTCGAGCGTCCAGCGCCAGCCGTCACGGTTGAGAAACCGCACCGCGTCGCCCACCGACCGCGCCTCGAGCGCACCGTATGGCACCGAGCTGATCACCCGCCGCGCCCCGCCGGCCTCGCGCACCACGACCTGGAAGCGCCCGTCGACCTCGTCGAGAAACACCAGCCGCCCGTCCGCCGTGAAGGCCGGGTCGTAGACCGGGCCTGCGCTGGCGCTCGCGATGGTGTCGATCGTCGCACCGCTGCTGGCCTCGACCAGCCAGATCGCGAAGCGCGCGCCGTCCCACACGCTCACCGCCAGCCGCGCGCCGTCGGGCGCGACCGCGACCCGCAACCCGTACTGCCCCGGCGGCGCATCCCACACCACCCGCCGCGTCCGCGTCGCCAGGTCGTACCCGATCAGGCTCCAGCGATCGCCGTCGCCGTGGAGCGCGTAGTAGGTCGCGCCGTCGGGCGCGATCGCGCCGCCCGAGCCCAGCTCGCGCGCGACCTCGACCAGCTCGCCGCTGCCGACCCGCAACCGCAAGAGCCGCGTCGTCTGGAACGTTGCGCCCTGATCGAGCGCGGTGAAGTACAGCTCGCGGCTGTCGGCGGTGAAGCCCAGGCCGGTCACCAGGATCGCGGCCGCGGTGGTCAAGGTGCGCGGCGGCACCACCTCGACCAAGGCGATGGCATCGCGCTCGCGGCCATCCGCGGCCCGCACCACCAGCCGGGTCGGCTGGTCGACGTCCTCGTCGACGATCGCGGTGGTGCCGTCGGCCGCCCAGGCCCAGCGCGCGTCGGTGCCGAGCCGCGCGATCACCCGCTGATCGGCGGGCCGCTCGCCGCGCGGAAACTCGGTCGCGACGTGGGCGCGAAACTGCGCCCACAGCCCGGGCAGGTCGGCGCCGTAGATCTCCTCGAACGAGCCGCTGACGTCGAGCACGATCGACACCGAGCGCGCCTGCAGGCCGATGAGCCGCCACAGCGCGGCCTCGCCGTAGGTGTCGGCGAGCCACTGGACGAACATGGTGCCGACCAAGTAGTGATTGCCGGCGATTGATTTTCGCTGGTATTCCGACAGTTGGCCCGAATCGAGCCCGTCGCCGCCCGGATACGCCGCGTGGAACATCGCGCGAAACACCGGCCAGCGCGGTCGACCCACGCCGGGCTGCAGCTTGGCCTCGTAGTACGTCGCGAGCCCCTCGATGAACCACAGGTCGAAGCCGCCCTGCGGCGTGACGATGCGGCCCAGCACGGTGTCGACCGCGCTCCACAGCCCGGCGATCTGCTTGAGGTGCACGTAGTGCGTGATCTCGTGACAGCCGGTCATGCCGGGGTCGGGCGGCAGGCCGAACTCGGTGACGAAGTCGAGGGTGTCGCCGGTCGGGATCACCGCGACGTCCTCGAGCCCGCCCACCGGTGGCAGCACGTAGGCGTTGTTGAACGGCACCTCGGGCAGGACCACGATCATCTTCTCGCGGCTCAGCCGGTTGTCGACGCGCGCGGCCCGCCGCAGCTCGCCCGCGCAGCGCTCGACGCGCGCCGCCACCCGCTCGGCCAGCGCGCGCCGCGGCGCCGGGTAGTAAAGCACCAGCAGCGCCGTCTCCATCCGCCGCATGTCGCCGTGGACCAGCGCGGTCTGGACGTCGACCGGGAAGCGGGGCGGCAGCGCCGCGCACGCCGACGCCGCCAGCACCACCGCCGCGAACCAGCGCATCACGCGGTCCGCTGCAGCTGGTCGGCGACCTCGGCCAGCGTCGCGGGCGCGCGCTCGCGCACCAGCCGGCCGATCATCGCGTCGAGGGTGGCGACCTTCTCATCGAGGGAGCGCCGCAGATCGGGCTGGCGCGCGCACAGCTCGCCCGGGATGCCATCGAGCTCGGCGTCGCACAGGTCGATGCCGTGCAGCTCGAGGTTGAAGAACGGCCGCCGCTGCATCGCCGCCAGCCAGTGCTCGCGCAGCCAGCGCGGCGCGATGAGCAAGGTCGTGCCGATCGCCGGCATGCGGGTCCACGGCGTCACCGCGATCGGCAGCTCGACCAGAGGCGCCCGACCGCGCCGCCAGGGCGCCCCCAGCGCGGGGCGGTACGGGTTGGCCGGCGCGTACAGCGCGCGCGGGTTGGTGAGCACCGCGCCGCTGGGTCGCCCGAGGAGCCGCAGCCCAGCCATCACCGCCAGCTTGGCCGCGTAGTAGCCGGGCGCGGGGAAGATCGACGAGTCGTAACGGTAGCCGCGAGCCACCAGCTCGCCCAGCATCGTCGACGACAGGTCGTAACCGGGCGCGCGAAAGCCGGCGGTGGGCTTGCAGGTCAGCGCGCGCAGCCGCGCATCGCAGTCGCCGATCTCGCGCGCGACCTCGTCGAGCGGACGCCGCGCCAGGTCGTAGTGGTGGTGCTCGGAGTGGTTGCCGAGCTCGTCGCCGGCCGCGACCCGTTCGCGCAGGAGCGTGCGCGCAGCCTCGGCGCTGGCCGGGCCGACCACGTCGTCGTCGAGGTCTTCCCCGACGACGAACCAGGTCGCCTTCACGCCATGGCGCTCGAACAGCGCGGCCAGGCGCGGCAGCGCCCGCGTCATCACCACGTCGCGCAGCTCGGCCGGCGGCTCGCCAAGCGCGTGGATGCGGTAGTAGCAGGGGATCGGATCGAGATCGACGGAGACCGAAACCAGCGGCCGCATCCTCAGGGTTCGCCGCCGAACCGGATGACCCGGGTCAGCTTCACCAGGCCGCGCATCACGCCGGGCACGCGCTTCATCAGGTTGATGCTCGGCGGGCGCTTCTCCTCGATGCGGAGCGGGATCTCGATGATCGACACGTCGGCGCGGCCGGCGCGGATCACCAGCTCCGACGAGAACAGATCCTTGTCGATCACGCAGGCCTCCACGAACGGCAACAGCGCCGCGCGTCGGAACGCCTTGAGCCCGTGGGTGTCGGTGCCATGGAAATCGAGCGCGACCCGCAAGAGGCCGTTCATGACCCGGGTCGCGACGCGGCGCAGGATCGGCCGGCGATCCTTGGAGCCGCGCATCGCCTTGGAGCCGACCACCAGGTCGCAGCCCCGCGCGCGCAGGAGCGCCAGCGAGCGCCGATAAAAGTCGGTGTCGCACAGATCGATCTCGTCGCAGATCACCAGCTCGCCGCGGGCCTCGACGATGCCGCGCCGCATCGCCTTGCCGTAGTTGGGCTCGCCCAGCGAGAACGTGCGCACGTCGGGCATCTCGGCGGCGAGCCCATTGGCGAGGTCGACGGTGCGGTCGCGCGAGCCGTTCTCGGCGAGGATGATCTCGAAGACCAGGTCCGGCGCACCCAGATCCTCTCGCACCGCCGCGAGGTTGCGGCGCAGCTCGGTGACAGCCTCGCGGAGGATGCCTTCTTCGTTGTAGATCGGGATTACGATCGAGACGTCAGGGGCCCGGGCGGCCATAGGTCAGCGCTTGTAGCATGCGTCCCGTCGGGCGCGTCACTGCGAACGCCGCCAACTCGGTTGGCGCTTGCCAACGCGGTGCGACGCAGCGCCGCCGCGAGCGTACGCAACGCCAGGCATAGAAGTTGGCGCTCGGCCTGCAATGACGCGGAGGATGCTCATCCACCACCGGGCCGGGGTCGCCCTCGCCGTCGCGATGCTGGTCGCCACCCTTAGGGCCCGCGAATGAACAAGTCGACCGTTCTCGCGGCCGATCCATCCCGGCTGGCTCGTTGCCGGGATGGATCGACCGCGATCATCGATCGACTGGTTCATTGGCGGGCCCTGAGCTACTGCCAGGGCGCCGAGACCAGCTCTTCGCCCGCGCCTTCGACGCTCCACGGCACCGCGTCGAGGCTGACCCGACGATCGATCGCCGGCCCGCCGCGTCGCAGCCGGCGGGCACCGCGCCACACCGCCGATTGCCCCGGCTCCAGCACGCGCACGTGCTCGTCGAGGCCGCGCTCACCCGCCAGCTCGCGCAGCCAGCGCACCGGCTCGTCGAGCCGCTCGTACGACAGCGCGAACGCGCCGTGGTGGATCGGCACCAGCACGCGCGCCCGCAGATCCTCGAAGGCGTAGAGCGCGTCGAGCGGGCTCAGGTGTCGGGCGCGAAAGCCGCGCGGCCAGTAGCCGCCGATCGGCAAGAGCGCGACATCGGGCGCGAAGCGCTCGCCGACCCGCGCGAAGGTGCCGTCGTAGCCGGCGTCAGCGCAGGCGAACACCCGGGGCCCGTCGCCGGTGACCACGTAGGCCAGCGCATCACCGAGCGGGGCCGCGCCGTGCCGCACGCCGACCGTCGCGATCGCGACGCCCTCGAGCTCGACGGTGGTGTCGGGGCCCAGCTCGATCACCCGCGCGAAGCCAGGCCCGCCCAGGCGCGCCGCGATGCCGCGGGGCCCGACCACGGTGGCGCCAGCCGGGATGCGCGCGAGGCTGGCCGGGTGCAGGTGATCGCCGTGGGCGTGCGACAGCAGCACCAGCGAGACCTCGCTCAGCTCGGCGGCGGTGAGCCCGGGCGCGGTCGCGCGATGCACGCCGCCGACCCAGTGGCCCAGCATCGGATCGAGGACGATCGTCCGATCGGCGTAGCGCATGAGCGCGGTGGCGTGGCCGCCGAAGGTGACCGAGAGCTCGCCGGGGACCACGTCGGGCAGCGGCTCGATCGCGGTCGCGCGGGGCCGCCGCAACCACTGCCACGCCCACGACGCCAGCAGGCTCGGCGTGCGCCGCACCTTGACGCGGCGGTGTAGCGCTTCGAGCTCGGCGCGGCGGTCCACGGCTCGAGTCTCGCCGGCCCGCGTCCACACGGCAAGAAACCGACCTTGCGCCCCCGCCGGAACTTCCCTACCGTCGCCGCCGCTTGCGCCTGCCGCCCGTCCTCCGCCATCCCGCGTTACGTCACCCCGCTGTCTGGGCGATCGCGCTCGTCCTGTTCGGCGCGCTCGTGCTGTTGCCCGGGATCGGCGGGCCCGGCCTGTGGGAGCCCCAGGAGATGGCCGTCGCCGACGAGGCCGCGGCCCGCGCCGACGGCACGTTCCAGCCCGCGCCCAGCCTCACCGCGTGCCCGACCACGGCCTCTCCGTCCGGGGCCCGGACACTCACGCCGCGCGCCGCCGCCTGGGGCCAGCAACACCTGTCGACCTCCGACGCCGGCCTGCGCATCCCGATGGTGATGATCGGGCTCCTCGGCGTGCTCGCCGTCTTCGGCGTCGGCCTGCGCCTGGGCTCGCGACGGGCCGGCGTCATCGCCGCCGCCGTGTTCATGAGCTTCCCGCTGTGGAGCCTGCAGGCCCGTCAGCTCACCGGCGAGTTGCCGGGCGCGGTCGGCGCCACGCTCCTTGTCTATGGGCTGTGTGTGCTGGCTCGGCCCCGCCGCGACCGCACTCTTTGGCTGGCCCTCGACGTCGCGGTCGCGATCGCGGCGCTGGTGGTCGGCGCGCGGCTCGCCTTCGCCGGCAGCGGCGCGCTGGTCGGGCTGTTGCCGCCGCTGGCCGCGGTGGCGATGGCCGGCGGGTTCGCGCTGCCCGAGCTGGGCCGGCTGCTCCGACGCGGCTGGCGCGCCCTCGATCGGCGCCGTGACGCCGAGCCCGACCCCGACTTCGACTGGTGGCGGGCCGGCGCGCTGCTGTTGGCCACCGTCGGCACCGCCGTGGTGTCGGTGTGGATCGCCCGCCAGGTCTTCGATCTGGTGCCGCGCACGCCGGGCACCCGCGCCCTCGCCGACCACAGCATCGTCACCAGCGAGTGCTGGTCGAGCGCGATCGGCGGGCTGTGGCGCAAGGACGACGATCTGCGCGCCACCTACGACAGCCTCTTCGAGCAGGCCGGCTTCGGCATGTTCCCGTGGTCGATTCTGGCAGTGATCGCCTTGGGCGCGCTGGGCAGCGGCCTGGTCAGCGCGCGTCACCGCTTCACCGGCGCGCTGCTGTTGGCCTGGGCCGCCGCCGGCTGGATCTGCGCGGCGGTCTTCGTGCGCAAGGTCGGCCCGGCGGTGTTCCCCGGCTTCCCGGCCTGCGCCATCGGCATCGGCATCTTCATCGACGACCTCTACGCGCGCCGGGCCGCCGCCCTCGTCGACCCGTCGCCGTACCGCGCCGCGGCCTGGAGCCTGTGCGGTCTGGCCGTGCTGTTCAGCATCGTCGTGCTGTCCAAGGACCTCGAGGCGTTCCCCGAGCGCATGGCCTCGTTCATCGCCGGCAACGACCAGATCAAGTACCCGGCCCAGGCCCGCCTGCTCGGGATCGCGACCCGCTCGTGGATCATCGTGCTCGGCGTGCTCGCCGCCCTGCCCTTCGCGCTCGACCTGTGGCTGTGGCGGGCGCCCCGCCGCGCCGATGAGCCGGTCGCGCCGACCCGCGCCCTCCCGAGTTTCGGCGTCCACCGCTTGGCCCACTACGGCATGCCCGTGGCGCTCGCGATGACGCTCGTGCTCGCGCTGTTTTGGACCCACGGCTGGCACCGCAGCCTCAGCCGCAGCCTGTCGTCCAAGCACATCTTCTCGGTGTACCGAGACCTGCGAAAATCAGGCGACAGCCTGGGCATCATGGGCTCGATGGGCAACGCGCCGCGCTACTACGCCGCCGGCAAGTGGGACACCCTGCCAGGCCGCGACGATCTGATCACGTACCTGCGAAAATCATCGCGGGTCTTCGCGATGGCCCCGGCCGGTGAGCTGTGCGCGATCCACAAGGCCAAGGCCGACGGCCTCGAGTACTACGTCCTCGACGACTCCAACCCGCAGACGCTGCTCCTGTCCAACCAGCTCGGCCAGCGCCGCGATCGCAACCCGATCGCGACCTCGATCCTGCGCGAGCGGCCCACCGACCTCGGCACGCCGATCTCGGTGACCTACGACGGCGCCATCGAGATCATCGGCGTGAAGCTGCCCGAGTCGGTGCAGCGCGGCGATCGCTTCGACGTGACGATGTATTACCGCGTGCTCAAGCCCATCAGCGGCGCGTGGAAGGTGTTCGCGCACTTCGACGGCGGGCAGCGCTTCAACGGCGATCACGATCCGATCCGCGGCCGGTGCGCGACCAACTACTGGCAGGCCGGCGACTACATCGTCGACCGGTTCTCGGCGAGCGCCGGCGACGTGAGCTTCAACAAGGGGCCCTACGAGATGTGGGTCGGCTTCTTCACCGGCTCGAACCCGAACTGGCGAAACATGCCGGTCAGCCAGGGCGCCAAGGACAACAACAACCGCGTCAAGGTCGGCACCATCCGCCTGCGATGACGTCCTTGCTATCGGGCGCGAACCCGGGTTACGAGGACAGGATGCCGCGTCGCGCCCTGAGCGCCGAGTCCGGGGAGCGCCGCGCCGCGCCGCGGATCCGCGTGCTGGTCGACGTCGAGGTCGACCCCAACCTCGACGGCACGTACCTGTTCGCGCGGGGCGCCCAGATCAACGCGACCGGCATGTTCGTGCGCACCGACGCGCCGCTGCCGCCCGGCACCGAGTTGCGGCTCCGAGTCGACGACGGCGACGGTACCCAGGTCGAGCTCGAGGGCGTGGTCGCGTGGTGGAACCCGCCCAGCCCGGTCGCGATCGATCCCGGCATGGGCGTGCGCTTCGTCGGCCTGGGCACGCCCGAGCGCCAGCGCCTGACCGCGCTGGTGGGCCGCATCGCGTATCTCGGCTGACGAGTGAGGTTGGGGCCCGCGAGTGGACAAGTCGATCGATGATCGCGGTCGAGGCGCCCGGAGGGCAAGTCGACGGTGAGGACCGCAGGGGAGCATCCTCGACGGAGGTGACCCGAGGACCGGAACCGGCAACGCAGCCAGCCGGGATGGATCGGCCGCGAGA
>Ga0105046_10006858_pt1 | contig 18003 bp, 20 predicted proteins | sample MAT03_FD_78385 | JGI IMG/M metagenome (GOLD analysis project Ga0105046, IMG submission 78385) | Freshwater microbial communities from Lake Fryxell liftoff mats and glacier meltwater in Antarctica - MAT-03 (megahit assembly) | ecosystem: Environmental > Aquatic > Freshwater > Ice > Liftoff...
GCAGCGCATAAATTACAATATGACAACCAATATGGCGATCACGCGCCCGGCTTCAACCGCCACCGTTCAGAACGGCAGTTTGAACCCCGGCGGCAGCTGTAGCCCTGCCGTCACGTTCGACAGTTCGGCGTTGCTGACTGTATCTGCTTTTTCGCGCGCATCGTTGAACGCAGCCGCCAGCAAATCCTCCAGCATCTGTTTTTCGCTGATGGACATCAGGCTGTCGTCGATACCGATGGCGATAATCCGCCCCTTGGCCGAAGCGCGGATGCGGACCAGCCCGCCGCCGGACACGCCCTCTACCTCGACACTGTCGAGCTTTGCCTGGGCTTCGGCCATTTGCGCCTGAACCGAGGCAGCCGCCTGTTGTGCGGCCTGCATCATTTCTTCGAGAGATTTCATCCGGCTTTCCTTTGGTCCTGCGTTTCGAAAGGGAGAATATGGGCGTCGGGGAAGGCCGCAAGGCTGGCCTTTACCACTGGCAGTTCGCGCATGGCGGCGTCGGAGTCGCGCGTCGCTACTGCGGCAAGGTCGCCCAAGCTGGGTGCGCCGCTGCCATCCGTCAGCTCAACCCGCCAGCGCCGCCCGGTCACGGCGTGCAACGCGTCCGAAAGCTCCCGCGCTGCCGTATCGTCAAAACCGGACGTGCGGGCAAGCGTCAGCGCGTCTTCGGAAAGCGCGACCACGCGGCCATGATCATGGAACTGCACGGCCAGCCGGTGACGCTGCGCCGCTTCGATCAGCGCATGGATCGCGGCAGCATCGCGCGGTGCGTCGGGTGCCGCGCCGGCAGCGGGCGCAGCCGGGGCCGCTACCGCCACGCCCTTTTCCAACATGCGCGCCAGTTCACCCGGATCGGGCATCGTCGCGGCATGAACGATGCGCAGCAGCAGCATTTCAAGGTGATCAAGCGGCGTATTGGCGCGCAGCACCTCGTCATGACCCTTGGTCAGAAGTTGCCACAGCCGGTGAAGCTGTGCGTGGCTAAGCCGCGCCGCCCAGTCGGCCATGCGGGTGCGGTCATCTTCGGCCAGCGCCGTATCCTCGTGCCGCGCCACCTTCGCCAGCGTGACTGCGTGGACCAGGTCCATCATCCCGCGCACCAGCGCGATGGGTTCAATGCCCAGCGCATACTGCTGGCGCGCCTGATCGATCGCGGTTGCGGCATCACCCGCCAGCACCGCGCCCAACAGGGTGAAAATGCCCGACCGATCGGACAGGCCCAGCATCGCGCGGACCTGATCCGCCGTAACATGCCCGCCACCATCAAGGTCGGCGTGGGCAATGGCCTGGTCCAGGATCGACAATCCGTCGCGCACCGACCCTTCGGCCGCATTGGCGATCAGCCATATGGCGGGCGGATCGGCCTCTACCCCCTCTTTCGCCAGCACGGCTGCGAAATGGTCGAACAACATCGGCGGGGTGATCCGGCGCAGGTCAAAGCGCTGACAGCGCGACAGCACCGTTACCGGCACCTTTTGCACTTCCGTTGTTGCAAACAGGAATTTGACGTGCGGCGGCGGTTCTTCAAGTGTCTTTAACAACGCATTGAACGCGTTCTTCGAAAGCATATGCACTTCGTCGATGATGTAAATCTTGTACCGCGCCGACACAGCGGCATAGCGCACCGCTTCAATAATCTCGCGTACATCGTCGACACCAGTGTTCGACGCGGCATCCATTTCGATCACATCGATATGCCGCCCCTCGGCAATCGCGCGGCACGGTTCGCACACGCCGCACGGGTCGATGGTCGGCCCACCCTGCCCATCAGGGCCGATGCAATTCAGCGCCTTGGCAATCAATCGTGCGGTTGAAGTTTTGCCCACCCCGCGCACCCCGGTCATCAAAAAGGCATGCGCCAGTCGGTCCCGCGCGATGGCATTGGCAAGCGTGCGGACCATCGCATCCTGACCGATCAACTCGCTGAACGTTTGCGGACGATATTTGCGCGCCAGCACGCGGTAGGCCCCGCCCGAGCCGCCAGCCGGTTGCGGCTGTGCGGGTTCGTCTAGTCCCAGCCCCACCATGGGGAAATCACTATCGACGGAATCGCTCATGAACTGTCTTTAGACCGGCCAGCAGGCTTTGCGATAGTGGAAAGGGTGGGAGCCGGAACGACCCGCAGCGAAATTCGTTACGGCTGCTTCCTTCCGGACCTGACCGGGTTGGCGAAAGCTGCGCCCGCCCGACTCCCGCCGCGCATATGGCGGCGGCGGGGGCGAAATGCAAGGCGGGGGGGCGAAATGGCGTCAATACCCGAACGTGTATTTACAAGGATACTGACCCTGACCCTGGCGTCTGATCATAGTGTGTTTTTACAGTTCGTCGTGTTTTGCTCCATATTTCTGCCAACTGACGACAGGACAGAGCATCTGACAACCTTTTGTCAACCTTTCACGGCCAGCATTTTCGCTATGGAAATAGCATGAAATTCAGAGCGGCAATCCAACGGAGCAAAGCCGATTTGCGCGCCGGCAAGGGTCGCCGGGAGCTGCGTCTTGCGGTCGAACTGCATGCGACCGACGGCAGGATAGTTCATGTCAAAATCCGCAACATCGCCGACCAGGGTCTGTTGATCGAGGCAACAAATTCGCTGATGGCCATCGGCGATGTGATCCAGGTGGATCTGCCCGAATCGGGCGTTGTGTCAGCCGACATCGTCTGGGCGGCGCCGCCCTTTTTCGGCTGCCGCCTTGATGATGTGTTGTCCGGCGCGCAACTGGCAGCCGCTTTGCTAAAGTCAGAGCCAACAGCCTATCGCCTGACGCAAAACGGCACATCGGTGGCCGAAGGGACATTGAAAAAAGTCTATGAAGACCCCGTCCCGAATTTTTCGAAAGTGGTTTTCCTGATCGCCGGGTTTTGGGGTCTGGCGGGGCTTTTGTTGTTTGCGCTTATCTAGGGTCAAGACCTAGGGTCAGGGCTTAGTGCCCCCGCCCCTGTCATCGTCCCTGCATGTTTCGGCTTTCCGCTGGAATATGAACATTCAGTCCGTCAAGCGCTTCGTCCAGAAATATTTGGCAGGCAAGGCGGCTCGTCCGGCGCGCTCCGGCGGCAAGGTCAAGCATGTCCTCTTCCATCTCGCTGGCGCGTTGCAGGCGATCAAAATCCTGGCTGGCGATGATGACATGACAGGTGGAACAAGCCATCTGTCCTTCGCATGTCCCTTCAAGCGGCAACAGATGCTGCTGCGCCAGTTCAAGCAGCCGGGTGCCGGGCGCAGCTTCGACCTCGGTCCGTTCCTCGCCGTCAGCGTGGATGAAGGTCACGCGCACCATTGTCATTCGGCCCCTTGTAGTTTGGCCGCCGCCATCAGGGCGTCCAGCCCCGCCGTCAATTCTTCTTCGGTGGTGTAACGGCCCCAGCCCAGACGGATCGAGGATCGTGCCTCAGCCTCGTTCAGGCCGATGGCGCGCAAGACATGACTGACCTTGCCCGATCCGCTGCCGCAAGCACTGCCCAGCGAAAAAGCGACGTCGCGCGCATCGGACAGCAGGCGGGCGGCGTTGACGTCATGACGCCGGATGTTAAGGTTGCCACGATAGCGCTGCTCCGTGCCAATCGCGCCGTTTATCGCCCATCCCTGAAGCCGGTCGACCGCAATGTTCCAAAGCCGTGCGACATGGGCCGCGTCGGTTTCCATCCGCTCTGCCGCCAGCGCTGCTGCCATGCCGAACCCGGCAACCAGTGCGGGGGAAATGGTGCCCGCGCGCATCCCTTCCTCCTGTGCGCCGCCGACGAGCAGTGGCGGAAGATGCACACCGTCTTTTATCCACAGCGCACCTACGCCCTTGGGACCATGGATTTTGTGCGCGGTGACGGCGATGAAATCGGGGCCAGTGGGGATCATCACGCGGCCAAAGCCCTGCACCGCGTCGCACAACAAGAGTCCGCCCGCCGCGTGGATGGCGTTGGCAAAGGCCGCGACGGGCTGAATCGTACCGACCTCGTTATTGACCAGCATGCAGGCGCCGATGGTGCCGGGCACGATGGTCGCAGGCACAATGGCGATGCCATGCGCGTCAACCGGCCACAGCGCCCCGCCAAGACTGTCAAGGCTTTGCATCGTCGCGGCATGTTCGATGGCCGTGCCTGCAACCGGGGCGCCATACTGACGCTGCGCCGAAAACAGCACCCAGTTGATCGCCTCGGTCGCGCTGCTGGTGAAATAGACCCGGCCGCCAGGGGGCAGCAGCGCAGCAACCTGATCACGCGCCACTTCCACTGCCGCCGCCGCAGCACGGCCCGCGCGGTAATTGCTTGCCGGATTGGCAAAGCCATCGCCCTCGCCCGGCCCGGTCAGCCAGCGCAGCATCGCGGCGCGCGCTTCGGGCGCAAGCGGCGTGGTGGATTGGTAGTCGAGGTAACGCATCACTAGGCCTTAGCGCCGCGATGACCTTGATGAAAGCAGCGAGTTATTGCGAATGGTTCGCAAAAGTTGCACATTGCAACAGCGTTGGTGTAAGGAGCCAATTGTCAACGCCAGCATTTTGCTGCCATCCAATAAAGGTAACCCATGCCCGACGTGATTTTTACCGGTCCAGAAGGCCGCATCGAAGGCCGCTTTTCGCCCCCACCCCGGCCCCGTGCGCCCGTTGCGCTGATCCTGCATCCCCATCCGCAAGGCGGCGGCACGATGAATGATCGCATCACGCAGGCCATGTACAAAAGCTTCGTCGCGCGCGGCTTTGCCACGCTGCGCTTTAATTTTCGTGGCGTCGGGCGCAGCCAGGGCGTGTTCGACAATGGCATCGGCGAATTGTCCGATGCCGCATCGGCGCTCGATTGGGTCCAGTCGATCCATCCCGAGGCACAGACCACATGGATCGCCGGCTTCAGCTTTGGCGCATGGATCGGAATGCAGCTGTTGATGCGGCGTCCAGAGATTCGCGGGTTTCTGTCGGTGGGGCCCCTCGCCAACAAAAAAAAATTAAGCTTCCTCGCGCCATGTCCCTCATCGGGTATCATCGTGGCCGGGCTACAGGACGAAATTGTACCGCCAGCCTCCGTGCAAAAACTGGTCGACAAATTGCGCACCCAGCGCGGCATTACCGTCCACCATGATGAAATTCCGCGCGCCAACCATTTCTTTGAACACGAACTCGATCCGTTGATGAAGTCGCTCAATAACTATCTGGATATGCGGCTCGCCCCGGATTCTCCGATCAAGTAGCAGCCGGCAGCGGTGTCAGCCAGATCGCGACGTTGGCGAACATGACGAGCGCTGCAATCAGCATCAGCACGGCGCGTTTGCTGTCGCCGCGGCGGTGGATGACGAGCGCGCCGCCGCCAAGCGCGAACCCGGCGAACATGAGCAGAGCAAGGATGGTATCGGACATGGTGTCGCCTTAACACCCCGCAATAAAAGTGCCATCGCGCTTATGGCCAATTCGTGGCGTTTGGCCTAAGGCGCCGTCTAACGATTCTTACCGCCCCTTCCAGGACATGCCATGCGCCTTGCCATCGCTTCTGACCATGCCGCATTCGCGCTTAAGGCCGAATTGTCAGATTGGCTGCGCGCCGGCGGGCATGATTTGACCGACCTTGGTCCCGACAGGGATACGCGGGTCGATTATCCCGATTATGGCTATGCCCTTGCTGCCCATGTCGCTGCGGGCGAAGCCGATTTCGGCATCGCGTTGTGCGGATCGGGCATCGGCATTTCCATCGCGGTCAACCGCCACCCCGATTGCCGCGCGGCGTTGGTGTCCGAACCTTTGTCGGCACGGCTGGCCCGCGAACATAATGATGCCAACGTCATCGCGCTTGGCGCGCGGCTGACCGGCGGCGACATGGCGCGTGCCTGTGTCGAGGCCTTTATCACCACCCCTTTTGCCGGTGATCGCCATGCGCGGCGCGTTGGCAAACTTTCGCACCCACAATTTGCCGTGATTTCAGCTTTGGAGACGCCCGCATGACGACCATGACCCTCGACCGCCCGGTGATCCGTTCGGCCGGATTCTTCACCGACAGCGTGGCGGTGACCGACACGGCAGTGGCCGCAGCAATGGCCAGCGAAATGGACCGCGAACAATATCAGATTGAACTGATCGCGAGCGAGAATATCGTGTCGAAAGCAGTGTTAGAGGCGCAGGGGTCGGTCTTCACCAACAAATATGCCGAAGGCTATCCGGGCAAGCGTTATTATCAGGGTTGCGCGCCTTCGGATGCCGTCGAAACGCTGGCAATTGATCGTGCCAAATCCTTGTTTGGCTGCGGTTTTGCTAATGTGCAGCCGCATTCCGGAGCGCAGGCAAATGGCGCGGTAATGCTGGCGCTGACCAAGCCCGGCGCAACGATTTTGGGTATGAGCCTGGATGCCGGCGGGCACCTGACCCACGGCGCAAAGGCGTCGCAGTCGGGCAAATGGTTCAACGCCATTCAATATGGCGTTCGGTCTGAGGATCACCAGATCGATTTCGACCAGGTCGCGGCGCTGGCCAAAGAGCATCGTCCCGCGCTGATCATTGCGGGTGGCAGCGCCTATCCGCGTCAGATCGATTTTGCCCGCTTCCGCGCGATTGCCGATGATGTCGGCGCGCTGCTGTTGGTCGATATGGCGCATTTCGCCGGGCTGGTTGCAGGCGGAGCGCACCCTTCGCCGCTGCCCCACGCGCATGTGGTGACCACGACGACGCACAAAACGCTGCGCGGCCCACGCGGCGGCATGATCCTGACCAATGACGAGGCGATAGCGAAGCGGATTAACTCGGCGGTGTTCCCCGGTCTGCAAGGCGGCCCGCTGATGCACGTGATTGCTGCCAAGGCCGTCGCGTTCGGAGAGGCGTTGCGCCCCGAATTCAAGGATTATGCCCAGGCCACGGTCGCCAATGCACAGGCATTGGCATCACGGCTTCAAGCGCGCGGGGCCAATCTGGTCGCGGGCGGGACCGACACACACCTCGCGCTGGTTGACCTCACCCCGCTGGGCGTGACCGGGCGCGATGCCGATGAGGCGCTGGAGCGCGCGGCGATTACCTGCAACAAAAACGGCATCCCCAACGACCCGCTGCCCCCGATGAAGACCAGCGGCATCCGGGTGGGCTCGCCTGCGGGCACGACGCGCGGGTTCGGCACCGCCGAATTTGAAGCGATTGGGGACATGATTGCCGACGTGCTCGATGCGCTGAAGGCCAAGGGCGAGCATGGCGACCCGGCGGTTGAAACCAACGTGCGGGCGCGGGTGCGCACCCTTTGCGAACGTTTCCCCATTTATCAGGGCTGATCCGACTTGCGCTGCCCCTATTGCGGACATGACAACAGCCAGGTGAAGGACAGCCGCCCGACCGAGGATGGCGCAGCAATCCGGCGGCGGCGGCAGTGCGAGGATTGCGGCGCACGCTTCACCAGTTTCGAGCGCGTTCAGCTGCGCGAGGTTGCGGTGATCAAGGCCGACGGGCGGCGCGAGCCGTTTGACCGCGAAAAAGTGATGCGTTCGGTCGGCATTGCATGCCGCAAACGCCATATCGACCCTGCACGCATCGAGCGGTTGGTGTCGGGCATCCAGCGCCAGCTGGAAACCAGCGGTGACACCGAGGCGACGGCATCGCAAATCGGCGCGATGGTGATGGAGGCCCTGAAGGGCGTCGATAGTGTAGCCTATATCCGCTTTGCCAGCGTGTACCGCGATTTTGCCGATGCACGCGATTTTGAGGAATTTGCGGCCACGGTCAGCGAAGCCGCACCGAAGGGCGGATAAGGCATGACGATGGCCCCCCACCCCGCTATCGTCCTGGTCCGTCCGCAGCTGGGTGAGAATATTGGTAAGGCAGCGCGGGCGATGCTGAATTTCGGGCTGACCGATTTGCGGCTCGTCGCCCCGCGCGATGGGTGGCCGAATCCGGATGCAGGACCGGCGGCATCGGGGGCGGATATTGTGCTGGCACAGGCGCGGCTGTTTACTACGCTGGCCGACGCAGTGGCGGATTGCAACCACGTCTATGCCACCACGGTGCGGCGGCGCGGCGTCATCAAACCGGTTTTAACTCCGCAAGACGCGGCGCGCGCGATCCACGCGAATACCGGGCAAAGCGCGCTGGTATTCGGCGCCGAACGATCAGGCCTGGACAGCGATGACGTTGCGCTGGCGCACAGCATTGTGACGGTGCCGATCAATCCGGAATTCAGCTCGCTCAACCTGGCGCAGGCCGTCATCATCATCGCCTATGAATGGTCAAAGCATGTTGCTCTGTCGCAGCCGCCAGCGGTGGAGCTTGATCCGCCCGCACCGCACAACGAAGTGGAGGATCTGATCGGTCATGTCGTCCGCGATCTTACCACAGCTGGGTATTTTTTCCCGCCCGACCGGACCAAGGTTACGCTACGATCGCTGCGCACGCTGCTGACAAAGACCGGCTGGTCCAGCAATGATGTACACATGATGCAAGGGGTCATTTCCACCCTTGGCCGCCCGCGCCATCGTGGTTAGACTGTAATCACAAGCAAAATCTTGCCGATCTGACTGGAGAATCTCCCGGTGTTGACCCTGGCCCTCACCCTTCTCCTGGCAACGGCTGATCCTGCTGCATCGCCGCTGCAGGCGGGCGCTGCTCCCGCAACGTCGAACGGACCGGAACTCGGATGAGCAAGTGCCGATGCATGACCCCCGACGAATGGGCGATGGAAGAGCGCGGGGACCAGGCAAAGCTTCGCATACTGGATCAGCAATATAAGCAGAACGTCCAGAACTAGGCTTAGGGCAGTTCAGCCGCGCAGCGCGTCCCACTTTGCCAGTTCGTGCGCGATCGATTGTTCGACCAGCACGTCCCACACGGCGGTTAGGCGCGCCGGATCAAGCCCGGCCGCGGCCGCATGGTGCGCCACATTGGCCAGCACTTCGGCCTTGCGCGCCTCGTCCCGGACGGTGTCGCGTGACGCCTTGATCCGCGCGGCGGCGTCCATATATCCGAAACGGCGGGTCAGCAACGCGACGAGCGCAATGTCGACGTCATCGACCCCGGTTCTGACTTCGGCCATGGTGGTGCAATTGGCGGGTGCAAGGGGTTCAGACATGGCCGCGCGGCATAACGGTTTTTATGCCGGTGTCGAGAGGGAGGCAACTGCTACCCCCGCGCTTGACTTTGCGCTCCCCCCCAGCTAACCGCGCGCCTTCGCATTTGACCTCGCACACCCGGTGCAGCGGTGGTCGCGCCTTTGTCGCAGGACAATAGCGGGCGGGTCCGGGTCTTTGGCCGCACATCAATAGTGATGCGCGGCATAGCAATTGGAGACGACATATGTCGAAGCGCCACAGCGCCAAGTATAAACTCGACCGCCGGATGGGTGAAAACATCTGGGGCCGACCGAAAAGCCCCGTCAATCGCCGCGAATATGGCCCCGGTCAGCACGGCCAGCGCCGCAAGGGCAAGGTGTCGGATTTCGGCATCCAGCTGCGTGCGAAGCAAAAGCTGAAGGGTTATTACGGCGACATCACCGAAAAGCAGTTCAAGAAGAATTATTTTGAAGCATCGCGGATGAAGGGGGACACCGGCCAGAACCTGATCGGCCTGCTCGAACGTCGCCTTGACGCGCTGGTCTATCGCGCCAAATTTGCGCCGACGATCTTTTCTGCACGCCAGCTGGTCAGCCACGGTCACGTATTTGTAAACGGCGTGAAGTGCAACATCGCCAGCCGTCTGGTAAAGCCGGGTGACGAAATCAGCCTGGGCAAAAAGGCCCAGGATATGGCGCTGGTCGCCGAGGCCCAAAGCCTGCCCGAGCGCGACATCCCCGAATATGTCGCCGTCACCGACACGGCCAAAGTTACGTATACCCGCGTGCCGACGCTGGACGAAGTTCCCTATCCGGTGAAGATGGAACCCAATCTGGTTGTCGAATTTTATTCGCGCTAATTCACGGTCCCACCTGGGTGAGACAAAGGGGCGGTCCTGCGGGGCCGCCCTTTTTGTTATGCTCGCCGTCACTGTAAGCGCAGCGAAGCAACGACAAAATCTCTGGAGCATAGCGCCGCTTGCGCCATTGCGTCCCGGCTGGCAGGAAGTGGCATTGCTTTCTTCAATCGGGATGTTCTTGATGATCCGCCTTGCCATCACCCTTACCCCCCTCGCGCTGCTGGCTGCCTGCACCAGTGGCAGTAACGACACGGCGGCCATCCCCAGCGCCGCCATCCCCGACGTCGCCATCCCCGAAATCTCGCTCAAGACAATGCAGGACGTGGTCAGCACACTTGCGTCGGATGCGTTTGAGGGGCGTTCGCCCGGGACAGCGGGCGAAGAAAAGACCGTGGCGCTGTTGATCGAGCGGTTCAAGGCCGCGGGGCTTCAACCGGGCAACAAGGGCAGTTGGACTCAAGACGTGCCGTTGGTCGAAATGACGGCACAGAATGTCAGCGCGCTGACCTTTACGGGCGGCAAGGCACCGCTCAGCCTGAGCTATGGCACCCAATTCGTCGCGGGCAGCTATCGTGTCCAGCCGAATGTTGCGATCAAGGACAGCGACGTTGTTTTTGTCGGTTACGGCATCAACGCCCCCGAAAAGGACTGGAATGATTATGCCGGGCTTGATGTAAAGGGAAAGACCGTTGTCATCCTGGTCAACGACCCCGACTGGCAAACGGTGGAGACCAAGGGCGCGTTTAACGGCCGCGCCATGACCTATTATGGCCGCTGGACCTATAAATTTGAGGAAGCGGCACGCCAGGGAGCGGCGGCGGCGCTGATCGTGCATGATACCGAACCGGCCGCCTATGGTTGGAACGTCGTTCAGTCGAGCTGGACCGGGACGCAATATCTGGCAGCAACAGCCGACAACGGCGCGGACCAGACCGCAGCGAACGGCTGGTTGCAGCTAGACCAGACCAAGGCGTTGTTTGCAGGTGCCGGCCAGGATTTCGCCGCGCTGCGTGATGCGGCGAAGAAAAAGGGCTTTAAGGCAGTGCCGCTGACCGGCGTCCGAGCATCATTGTCGTTCAACAATGCTATTGTCCGCAAGATGTCAAAGAATGTCATCGCCATGCTGGCGGGAACCAAGCGGGCGGACGAGCATGTGCTGTATACCGCGCATTGGGATCACCTTGGCCGTTGTGAGGCGGTGAACGGCGATAATATTTGCAACGGTGCGATCGACAATGCGACTGGCACCGCCGCACTGGTGGCGCTGGCCGAGGCGCATGCCAAAGCGGGCGCACCCGAACGCAGCCTGGTATTCCTTGCGGTGACAGCCGAGGAATCTGGGCTGTTGGGGTCAAAATATTATGCCCAGAACCCCGTGTTCCCGCTGAACCAAACCGTCGGCGGTGTGAACATGGACGCACTGACCGGATCGGGCGCGGCCAGAGACATCATTGTCATCGGGCGCGGCAAGTCAGAGCTTGAAGCCTATCTGGCCAAGGCTGTTGCCGCCGAAAAGCGTGTGGTCGTTGACGAACCGACCCCAGAAAAGGGTTTCTATTATCGTTCCGACCATTTCAGTCTGGCCAAGCTGGGCGTGCCGATGATCTATTTTGACGGCGGTGAAGACCTGATCGACGGCGGCACTGCAGCGGGCAAGGCTTGGGCGGCCAACTATACCGAAAACCAGTATCACGCCCCGTCAGATGATATGAGCGCGATCACCAGTTGGGACGGGATGATGGCCGACCTGCGGCTTTACTACGCCGTCGGACGCATGCTGGCGATGAGCGACGCCTGGCCCAATTGGGTCGAGGGAGATGAGTTTCGCAGCGTGCGCGATGCAAGCCGGGCCAAGTAACAAACACTGCCCTTCCTAAGCTTGCCGAAGGACCGTTTTCCCTTTTCACCGCCGCAACGAAAGAACCGCCCTTGCGGCAAGTTCAGGGCAGGCGGGGTTTGAGCAGAGACGAGGATTAGCCATGACCCTGCGAATGCCCGCCGAATGGGCGCCCCATGCCGCCACCTGGATCGGCTTTCCCCACATAGCCGAGGAGTGGGCGGGGCATATGGATACGGCACGGCGCGACCTTGCCGCCTTTGCCGAAGCCCTGGTTGACCAGGGGCGCGGCGAGGAAGTGCGCCTGGTCGTTCGAGATAGCGCTAGCGCGCGCGCGGCTGCGGCGTTGGTCAGCAATCATGTCCGCATTGTCCAACGTCCGCTGGGGGATATCTGGCTGCGCGATACAGGACCGATCATCGTGGGCACGGGCGCGGCCCGCGAGGCACGTGATTTCGATTTCAACTGGTGGGGCGGCAAGTTTGTCATGCCCGGAGACAAGGAAATCGGAGGGCGGCTTGCTGCGGACACTGGCCTGCCCACGCGCCGCTGCACCTGGGTACTGGAGGGCGGCGGGATTGACGTTGACGGCGCTGGCCTGTGCGTCACGACCGAGGAATGTTTGCTTAACCCCAACCGCAATCCGCATCTTACGCGCAGCGATATAGCGGCGCTGTTGGCGCAAGATCTGGGGATCGATCGCATCCTCTGGCTCAATCGGGGGATGCTCGGCGACCACACCGACGGCCATGTCGACAACCTCGCGCGCTTTGTGGGGGAAGGACGGCTGGCCATTCCCGTCGCGGCGGGCGGCAATGACCCCAACGCCGCAATCTATGCCGACGCGCGGTCGCGTGCCAAGGCGTTTGGGGTCGAAATCGTCCCCATCCCCTCCCCCGGCCTGGTCGTGATCGACGGCGAAATGGTCGCGGCCAGTTACATGAACTTTTACATCGGCAACCGTGTGGTTGTGGTCCCGACCTATGGCGCAGTCAACGACGACCTGGCGGTGGCGACCATCGCCGACCTGTTCCCCGATCGCCGCACCATCGGCGTGTCTGCGCGCGGAATCATCATGGGCGGCGGCAGTTTCCATTGCTCAAGCCAGCAACTTCCCGCATGAGCGCGCTTGCTGTTCGCGCCATACTGACGGCTTGCTTGGTCGTGCTCATCGCCTGGGTTGCGCGCAAGAGCCCAAATCTGGGTGGACTAATTGCCTCAATCCCGCTGATATCGACCTTGGGCATGATCTGGTTGTGGAACGACACCCATGATACCGCAAAAGTTGCCGATTATACTGCGGCGGCACTGATATTCTTTCTGCCGAGTATTCCCATGTTCGTGATCATTCCGTTGCTGCTGCGACGGGGATATGATTTTTGGCCTGTGCTTGCGGTCGCGCTGGCGATTACAATGGCACTCTATTGGCTCACGAGCAGAATTGCCGCCAGTTACGGGATGGAGCTATAACGCCATGATGACCGACCGCAAAATCACTGTCGCCGCCTTGCAATTGCCTTTGCTTGGTCCTGCGTCTGAAAATATTGACGCGGTCAGTGATCTGGTCGCGCGTGCGGCGCAAGAAGGCGCACAGATCATCCTGCCACCCGAATTATTTGAAGGCCCCTATTTCTGCAAGGTCGAGGATGAGGCGCTGTTTGCAAGCGCGCGCCCGACCGCCGAACACCCCAGCGTGCGCGCTATGGCCAAGCTCGCAAAACAACTGGACGTTGCAATCCCAACCAGCTTTTTCGAAAAAGATGGCCCGCATTATTACAACACGCTGGCGATGATCGGCCCTGATGGCGACATTCACGGCATTTACCGCAAAAGCCACATTCCTGACGGGCCGGGCTATCAGGAGAAATATTATTTTCGTCCTGGCAATACCGGGTTCAAGGTGTGGGATGTATTCGGGACGCGCATTGGCGTGGGCATCTGTTGGGATCAATGGTACCCCGAATGTGCCCGCGCGATGGCGTTGCAAGGGGCGGAGCTGTTGTTCTATCCCACCGCCATCGGAAGCGAGCCTTATGATGCTGATTTCGACACGAGCCGCATGTGGCGGCGCGCAATGCAGGGGCATGCGGTATCGAACTGCATGCCCGTTATCGCCGCAAACCGCATCGGGAACGAAGACGGCCAGCGCTTTTACGGGCACAGCTTTGTCGCCAACGAATGGGGCGACCTGGTGGTGGAATATGGCGCGGAGGAAACAGGCGTACTCGTCGCGACCCTTGACCTTGATCTAGCCGCACAGCGCCGCGCCGGCATGGGTTTTTTTCGCGATCGCCGGCCACAGCTTTACGGCTGTTTGGCTGAGGATTTATAGGTGGTCGCGGCGCTTTCCAGCTTTCTGATGCTTTCCATATCGGCGCGGTTCAGCGGCTGCGTCAGCCACAATCCGCCAGCGCAGCCGCGCGACCAGCGAACGGTGGCTGTGCGTAAAATGTCACCCAACATCAGCGACATTTGCAAACCCACCGTCACCGTCCCATCGTGCAGAAAACCTGCTCCGTTCTGCGACAGGTCAACCAATTCAATGGGTTGCCACCCGTTATTAATGGCGGCCTTGACATGTGTCTGAACCGGAATACGCGGCGCGCGATATCCTTTCGCTGATTGTTCTTCCGCCAATTGCTTTAGCAGGACAGGGCCATCGATCTCCTGAGTAAAGGTGACGCCGCATTTCCCGTCTTTGACCCAGGCAACTTGCGCGCTGAGGTGAATATTGTCCGACAGAGCAATGGTAATCGTTTCGCCCGGCTCCACGGCGACTCCAGTGGACAGCATCATGCCGCCGTTCGAAATGTTGCGGACCAACCACAATCCAGCATCGCCGACGCGCAGCACTTTGGCCATCCGGCATACGGTTTGAATCCGCTGGCCATCGCGTTTTTCATCGGATGCAGGGGGTTGCGGGACAAATTCATCAGCGCGGGCGTACTTCATATCAGGGTACTCGCCAAAATTGTGCGGACACGGGCTCAGCAGAAAGACATTCAATTACAAACACGAAGCCTACGTAAATTCAAACCAGTCATCGTCAAATACCTTTGGCCACAGCCATCAGAAATCAGAACCAGATATTCGGACCAAACTGTAAATTATTCCGCTACGTTACCCATGGGTAATACCTGCAATCCGTCGATTTCAAACATTGTGACGGCTGATAACATCAGATTTGCGTGTCAGCACCATTTGGCGATGGCAGTCGGTTTGGCATAAACTGATATTCAGCGGATCGCCGCCCGCCAAAAGCCGTTTCGGATGATCCGATAAACCGAGAAGACCTGATTACCGCATGTCACGCACCTGTCACTGGTCACACGCAATGAATCATGACAATGCCGTTTTGGCGAAAGGATAATAGAGGTGTCCACCGCGTAACACGGGGTTTGTGGCGCACTGTCGGCGTCCAAGTTGCCGTCTGCTGTCGAGGCAGGAGTTTCGCAACTGGTTTCGATACCGTCCCGTCATACTGTAATCATCACTTAATTTTCGAAAGAACATCGCTTGACCACCTATCCCCCCCGAACCGGTATGACTGAAACCGAGATTTCAGAAACGGTCGCGCTAATCCTGACCGAAGCAACGCTGGAAGAAAAAATCGGCATGATGTCGGGCAAGGGGTTTTTCCAGGCCTTTGCCGACGATAACAGCCTGTGGGGCGCACGCCCCTATCGGGCTGGCGGCGGGATTGAACGGCTGGGTGTGCCAACGCTGCTGTTTACGGATGGGCCGCGCGGCGTTGCCCGGGGCAATTCCACCTGTTTTCCCTGTTCGATGGCCCGAGGGGCCAGTTTTGATCCGGATCTTGAACATCGCATCGGCCAGATCATGGGCATCGAGGCGCGGGCACAGGATTGTAACCTTTCGGGTGCCGTCTGTTTTAATCTGCTACGGCACCCTGCCTGGGGACGCGCACAAGAAACCTATGGTGAAGATCAATATCACCTCGGCGTTATGGGCGCGGCGCTGGGCACTGGCATCCAGGCGCATAATGTAATTGCGACCGTCAAGCACTTCGCGCTCAACTCGATGGAAAATGCTCGTTTCAAGGTTGATGTGACGATTGACGAACGCGCCCTGCACGAAGTTTACCTGCCCCATTTCAAATATGCGCTGGATGCTGGCATTGCCACAGTAATGAGCGCGTACAACAAGATGAACGGCGAATATTGCGGGCAAAACCGCATCCTTTTGACCGACATATTACGCGGCGAATGGGGTTTTGATGGGTTTGTCCATTCGGACTGGGTGATGGGGGTTTACAAGCCCTATGGCGCCGCAGCCGGTCTCGACATCGAAAATCCGGAGCCGATCGTCTTTGGCCAGAAACTCGTGCAGGCTGTGAAGGATGGCCATATCGAGCCGCAGGTCATCGATCAGGCCTGCCGCCGGATATTGACCGTGCTGTATCGTTTCATGTGTGCAGAAAACCCGCTGGCTGAATATCCAAAAACGCTTGTTGCCTGTGCTGACCATGTGGCGGTGGCGCTCGAGGCTGCTGAGAAATCGGCCGTGCTGCTGACCAATGATGGCGTTCTGCCATTCGATCGCACCCAGGTGAAGACCCTCGCAGTGCTGGGCAGGCTGGCATCGCTGGACAACACGGGCGACAATGGTTCTAGCAGGGTTCGTCCGCCGCATATCGTCACTGCGCTCGAGGGGCTTGAACGTGCGAGCCGCGCCTTCGGAATCGGAGCAGTTTTGACGGGCGACGAGCATGATCTTGCTGCGGCCGGCCGTGCTGCGGCATCGGCAGATGCGGTGGTCGTCGTCGTCGGGAACACCGCAGAGGATGAAGGCGAGTATATTCCCGCCGATATCACTCTTGGCCAGGCGGTTCAGGAGGCGGCCATCCCCGATGCGCTGACAGAAGCCAGGTCAGCCCGACCAGCGCGGGTGACTGCCATCGGCGGCGACCGCCGCGACCTTGCGTTGCGGCACGATCAACGTGCGCTGATCGACGCGGCCATTGCATCGGGCAAGCCAGTGGTTGTCGTGGTTATATCTGGATCTGCGATCATGGTCGAAGGCTGGCACGACAAAGTTGGCGCTATTCTCCAGACATTTTACTCCGGCATGGAAGGCGGGACAGCGCTTGCCAACATACTGTTCGGCGATGTGTGTCCGAGCGGCAAATTGCCGTTTACCGTTGCCAAGTCCGTTGAGGATTACCCATATTTTGATATCGATGCCGAAACGATCGAATATGGCTATTATCATGGCTATGCACTGATGGACAAAGCAGCGCGAACGCCGCGTTTCGCCTTTGGCCACGGCCTTTCCTACGCTAAATTTGCTTACCGGGCCCTGAAGGTGCGCGTGGCGAATGATGCGGTCTCAGTCAGGGTCGCCGTACGGAATGACACTATGGTCGATGCCGACGAAGTTGTGCAGGCCTATGTCGGCTTTCCCGGCATCGTTGCGGATCGCCCTGTCAAGCAACTGAAGGCGTTTATGCGCGTGCCGCTGGCGCCCGGACAAACCCAGATTGTTGACATGGTGATACCCGTTGCGGAATTGGCATGGCGCAATCCAGCGACGCACAGTTGGGAAATTGAAAGCGGGCGCCATCAAATCATGGTGGGCGGGAGTTCGGCCACGCTGCTCACTGCTACATTTGACGTATAGCCCATGGTGACACTCGATCACCCTGCCGATGCTAAAATCGAAACATCCATCATGATCAACCGTCCCGCTGCGGCGGTTTCGGCAATGCTCTATATCTGCCGAACCATATGTCATGCGGTGGGAGGGCGGTTTGACTGATCGCACTCAGCTCAAGGGCGATCGCTGGCTTGAACGGGTTGCCGTTGGCGGGGACACAACCCAATTGTTCGACCGCGAACAGCACGCCTAGGCCGAAGCATAAATGGACGCATTCCCCGCAAATCAGGCGCTGCCGTTCCGTCGCCGTTTTGGTTACGGCATCGGCGATTTCGGGTTTAACCTGTTTTTTACGACCGCCAGCCTTTATCTGCTTTTTTATTATACAGACGTTCTGGGCCTGCCGCCGGCAACAGCAGGATGGGTGTTTGCGGTAGCGCTGATCTGGGATGCGGTTTTTGACCCCCTGATGGGCTATCTTGCCAACCGGACCAGAACGCGTTGGGGGCGCTATCGGCCCTACCTGCTGTTCGGTGCAATTCCTCTCGCGGCCAGTTGGGTGTTGATGTTCGTACCGACCGGTTTCACCGGCACTGCGCTGGTGATCTTTGCAGTTGCGACGCACATGCTGTTCCGTACGCTCTATGCAGTTGTCTCGATGCCGTTTTTGGCGCTTTCGGCGGTCATGACGACAGA
>Ga0105046_10006860_pt1 | contig 18000 bp, 15 predicted proteins | sample MAT03_FD_78385 | JGI IMG/M metagenome (GOLD analysis project Ga0105046, IMG submission 78385) | Freshwater microbial communities from Lake Fryxell liftoff mats and glacier meltwater in Antarctica - MAT-03 (megahit assembly) | ecosystem: Environmental > Aquatic > Freshwater > Ice > Liftoff...
GATCAACGCGTAGCGCACTTCGCGCCCGGTCCAGCCTTTTGCCAGCAAATCGCGCAACGTGAAAAAATTTCCCGCCGACTTCGCCATCTTCTGCCCCTCGACCATGAGATGCGCATTGTGCAGCCAGAACCGGGCAAACTGTTTACCTGTCAGGCTTTCGCTCTGCGCGATCTCCGCTTCGTGATGCGGAAAAAGGTTGTCCACGCCGCCGCAATGAATGTCCAGTTGCGGCCCGAGCAGCGTCATGGCCATGGCGCTGCACTCGATATGCCAGCCCGGACGTCCCCTGCCCCACGGCGCTTCCCACACGACATCGCCGTCCGCCTCGTCCCACGCTTTCCAAAGCGCAAAATCACCCACAGACTCTTTCTCATATTCGTCGCTCGCGATGCGACCCGACGGACGCAGCTCTTCGAGATTCAAATGCGCAAGCTTGCCGTACGCAGGAAAGCGGTTGAGCCGGAAATACACCGACTGATCCTCGGCCTGATACGCGATGTCTTTTTTCAACAGCTCCGCAATCATCCCGATCATCTGCGCGACATAATCCGTGGCATTGGGAAAATGATCCGCCCGCTTGATGCGCAACGTTCCGAGATCCTCAAAAAATGCGTCCTTGAACGGCTGCGTAAATTTGTTGAGCGGAATCGCCGCCTGCCGCGCCCCGCGAATTGTCTTGTCATCGACATCCGTCAGATTCATCACGCGCTCCACGCGAAATCCGCGCAGTTCCAGATGACGCTGGAGCAGATCCTCAAAAACGTAAGCGCGGAAATTGCCGATGTGCGCGTGGTTATAAACCGTCGGCCCGCAGGTGTACATCTTCACCACAGGCGGTGCTATCGGCTCAAATGCTTCGTAGGAACGGGAAAAGGAATTGTAGAAACGCACAGGAAAGTCGGAAGTCGCTCATTATGTCGCCCGCCCCCTCAAAGTCAAAACGAAGCCCGTGAGGCTATGGCCACAATAAAACCACGGAGATCCGGAGAACATGGAGGAAACCATTTGGAATGTAGCTTTCTCGCCCGACGAAAGGACGACTTTATGATCGCCGCAAGTCAACCCCTGCCGTCCTTGTGTTCTTCGCGTCTTTGCGTGAGAAAAAAGCAGCCCTACCGTTTCGGCAGGCCTTCGCGGATGCGTTGCGAAAAATCCGGATCCGCGTCCGCGGCTTTTGCCGCCGCGTTGATGAACACACGCTTTTTCAGCTCCGCAAAAGGCACTTCGTCGCCGATGAATCCGTGGTTTTCGTAAAGCATCTTGTCCATGAAACCGTTGACCGGCATGCGCCAGTCCCACGGCACACGTTCGCTGCTCGGATGCTGCGAACGGATGCTCGTCGTGCAGTTCGTTGTCACGGCGTTATACCAGCGCGCCTTTTCATCCATGTGATTGATCGTCGCGACATATTCCATGAGGCGTTGCCGTATTGAAAAGTCATACCAAAGTGCACCAAAAGCCCACGCCGCAGAGAGAAAGAGCACCACCGCATAAACGCTGCGCACTATCCATTGAACGAATCTCATAAACAGATGCGGTGAAAATTATTGGGGCAGCCCGGGAAGCTGCTTCACTGACTCACGTTGAAACACCTCATTGGAGCTGCAAGTATCCACGCCCAACTTCAAGACCAACCCGCGTTTGGTTTTCGAAAAACCTATCATCGACTCCACGCCGTTGCCTTCCCCTGAACTACGCTTTTGCCCGCTCGCCCGCTCTTTCACGGTTTGCCCCCAGAGTAGGACCGCACCGCGTCGCGCACCGTGAACCTCTGTCCCGAGAGCCAGGCCGGATTGAATATCGCCGCGGCACTGAACGTGGGAGTGTTTTCAAAACTACCGGAAGATACCGGAGGCGTCGCCTCCTGGGCAAACAGGGCAGCGGGAAGGAGCAAAATGGCTGTCGCTATTTTCATCGGGCGTATTTCTTCAAAAGGCGATCTCCGCGCGACGGCCCTCAAACCGGATGAGCGCCGTCACCCCGTAAAAAATGCGCGGATGCCAGTTCCGTGGCGGCAAGCAATTCTCCGGGCGCCGCGAGTGGGTCGTGTTTTTCAAGCTTCAACGCAGCCGCAATTTTTTGTTCCGCAGCCCCGAAACTGCCCACCATGTTCCCGACAGGCCGGAACTTCGGCGTCGAAATGGAAACCTTCGCGTACTGCGAGCAACCGCTCAGCGCTACGGCTGTCAGTATCAGTAGGATTTTAATGAAATGCGTCATGGGATGATGGTGAATGCTTTTGAAAACGTCACAATTTTGTTACGGCCCCGAAAGGTTGTTTAGGATTGGCTACAAATAAAACTGCAAAACCAACGAAATCCGCTTCATACCTGCGGTCCGGCTCCACACCGCGATTGCCGGGGCGCGTTTTTTTCGGCAAACCTATTGCCATGCGCCCCGTGAGCATCGTCACCGTCTCCAACAGCGGCTTCTTTTTCATCCGCCTCCTCGTCGAACGCGTGCGCGCCATGATCGGCCCCCGCCCCTACGAGATCATCGTTGTGGATCGCGGACGCGATAAAACATCCCGCTCTTGGCTCTCCGGACAACCCGACGTCCGTCTCCTCACCTATCGTCAGTGGGGGAAAAACCACCGCCACGGCGAGGCTGCCGAATACGGGGTGAAAAAGGCGCTCCACGACGTCATCGTGCTCTTGGACTCCGACGCCCACCCGGTTTCCGCGAATTGGCTGTCGGAAACGGCGGATCGCCTCGATGAAACCCACCGGCTCGCCGGGGCGGAATTTCGCGACTGGCACAAGGCGAACCCCCACGGATGGTTCATCCACCCGCATTTCTTGGTGTTTTTCAAAAAGGATCTCGGCGACCTCGTCATCCTACGAAAGGTTCGCGGTAATGACGCAGACACTGGCGAGGAAGCGACCCTTCGAATCATGGACGCCGGTCTTGTTGCCATCCGTCATCCCATTGTTTTCAGCGCTGAATTCGATGTCGGCCACCCCCGCGTCCCCACGGTCTCAGGCGGCATCTTCCATTGCTGGTATGTCACCCGGCTCCTGCTCGACCCCAAGGGCGTTGAAAAGGAAAGCTCCGGCCAGGTCACTCCAGAAACCTATCTCCACCCGCTCCAGGCCAAACTCCGTGCCCGTTACGGCCTCGACTATTGAGACAACTTTGATTCGACACCCCTCCCGTCCATCGCGCAAATTCGCTGGCTTCCAAATCCCATGACTTCCCAACGCTTCGCCGCCCTCCTCACAGCTTTCCGCAACAAACGCACTCTCGTAGTCGGCGATCTCATGCTCGACGAATTCGTCTGGGGCAGCGTCTCCAGGATTTCTCCCGAGGCCCCCGTCCCCGTGGTTCACGTGGACCGCGAATCCTGGTTCCCCGGCGGCGCAGCCAATGTCGCCCGCAACCTGCGCGAATTCTCCGATGACGTCCGCGTCATGGCCCAGATCGGCACCGACGCCCATGGCGCAAAACTCAAAGGCTTGCTCGCTGATCACGGCATCGCGCTCGATTGGCTCCACGAAGATCCCGCTTACCAAACCATTGTGAAAACGCGGATCATTGCGCGCCATCAACAAGTCGTCCGGGTGGATCGCGAAAAGAAAGCCGCGCTCACGCCGCTCCAGAAAGAAAAAGCGCTCGCACAGTTCTCCGAAATGTTGCCCGCGCTCGACGCCATCATTTTTGAGGACTACGGCAAAGGACTTCTCGACCAGGAGCTCGTCGATGAATTCCTACGCCTCGCGAAGGCTGCGGGCAAAATCGTCACCGTCGATCCCAACCCCCGCAACGCCCTCCTTTGGCACGACATCTCCGGAGCCACACCAAACCGCAGCGAAGCCTTCGCCGCCGCCGGCGAACCGCACTCCGAGCCCGTCAACCCGCCGCTCGAAGACGAAGCGCTGCTGCGCGTCGGCGCAAAACTCCTCGCCGAATGGAGCGCCGCGATGCTGCTCATCACCCTCGGCGAACACGGCATGATGCTCTTCTCGCAGGGCGGCGCACCGTTTCACATTCCCACGCAGGCCCGCGATGTCTTCGACGTCTCCGGCGCAGGCGATACGGCCATCGCGCTGTTCACCCTCGCCCTCGCGTCCGGTGCCACCGGACCCGAGGCCGCTGAGGTTTCCAACCACGCCGCAGGCATCGTCGTAGGCAAACTCGGCACCGCCACCGTGCAGTCCGACGAACTCGCCGCCAGCTTCGCCGACTAATGGATCGACCGCTCCGCAAAGCCGTCTTCCTCGATCGTGACGGCACGCTCATGGAGGAAGTGAACTACTGTCGCCGCCCGGAGGACGTCCAAGTTTTCCCCGACGCCATTGATTCCCTCCGACGCCTGCACGCCGCCGGGTTCCTCTGCGTCATCATCACAAATCAGGCCGGGATCGGGCGCGGTTATTTTTCCGAAAATGATTACCACGCCGTGCACGCGGAACTCCTGCATCAGCTCGCTCCCGAGACCATCGACGGCACTTACTTTTGTCCCGACGCCCCATACGCTGCGACCGACCGCCGAAAACCCGCGCCCGGCATGGTGCTCGAAGCCGCGCGGGACTTTGGTATCGATCTCAGCGCCTCGTATTTCGTCGGAGACAAAACCAGCGACATCGAATGCGGTGCCCGCGCCGGTTGCCGGACAATCCTCGTCGAGACTGGCTACGGGGCCAAAGAATCGGCGACTCCCGATTGCCGCGTTCCAAATCTCACCGCTGCTGTGGACGCGATTTTGTAACGCGATTGTAACAAAATGACTTGAGCCCCGAAAACTGATCATTCAATGTTCGTATTCCTCTTTCACCGATAAACCACCCCTGCTATGAAAAAACTCGTCACCCTCCTCCTCGCCACCCTTGTAACCACAGGATTCGCCGTCGCCCAGGAAAACAAAGCACTGCTTGATCTCCTCGTAAGAAAAAAAATCATTACCGCCGAGGAAGCTAAAGTCATCCAAGCCGAGGCAGTCAAGGAAGAGGCAAAGGAAAAGGAAAAATTCCTCGCCGCCACATCCGAAAACAAACTCAAGCTCACCTCCTCCGTCACCGAACTCAAACTCGGCGGCGACCTGCGCCTGCGCTACCAATACGAAAGCAAGGATCCGCAGACCTTCACCGCAGTGGATGGCGACACCAATGTCGGCTCACCCACGGGTTCGCAACGTTCCCGCTACCGCTTCCGCCTCCGGCTCAACGCAGATTTCAAGCTCGGCAAAGACTTCTTCGGCGGCGTGCAACTCGTCACTGGTCAGGCCTCCGATAGCGACAACCAGACCTACGAAAACGGATTCAACGACTACGACATTTTCATCAGCCGCGCTTACCTAGGCTGGAAGGCCGCCGATTGGCTCACCGTCACCGCAGGCAAAGTGCCCAATCCGTTTTACACCACCGAACTCGTCTGGGACGCGGATATCAACCCCACCGGCCTGACGCAATCCATCAAGTTCCACAAACTCTTCTCGCTGGAAGATGAAGCCGACGCCGGTCTCTCCAAAGATGGGAAAACCGTGGCCGCCGTCCCTGCCGACCGTCCGTGGGAACTCACCGTCAACCTCGGCGAATTTCTCTACGACGACAATCTGGAGTCCAATTTCGACAGCGATTCCTCCGACGACGCTTACCTGTTTGCGGCCCAGATTGTCGGCACCTACAAGACCGACCGGGCCAAATTCACGTTTGCTCCCGGCGTGATGTTCACCAACGCCGCCGACCTCAGCGGCCTGAACAACGAAAACTCTTTCACCGACACTGACGTCTCCGGCGAGACCCGCAAATTCGTCGTCATCACCGCGCCCGGCGACGTGAGCTTCAAACTCGGCAATCTTCCCACGAAATTCTACTGGGACTTCGCCTGGAACACTCAGGGTAAAGGACGCGCCGACGACATCTACGGCCTCGTTACACACGAAGTGGACGGCGACCCCGGCAACCTCACTGCAGCTCAGGATTACTTCGCATGGCTCGTCGGCCTCCAACTCGGTGAAAACAAAAAGGCTGGCGACTGGTCCTTCAATCTCAACTTCCGCAGCACCGGCATCGCCGCCGTCGATCCAAACCTCAACGAATCCGATTTCGCCCTCGGCGAACTCAACACCCGCGGCTTCAAAGGCGGCCTGTTTTACAACTTCACCGACTTCCTAAACGCCGGTGTCACGTATATGTACGGATGGAACCTCAACGATGACCTCGCCCACTTCCTCGGCGACGCCAACGACGTGCAAATCCTTCAACTCGACGTCAACCTGAAGTTCTAGGCCCGCCCAGTCAAAATGGGGTGCCGTAGCACCGCCGCTCTCTACGACATGTCCTTCATTTTCCTCACGCTCTCGCCGACTGAGGCCAGGACTCCATACCTCATTTCAACAACCCCTCCAAGTTCGACCAATTTTCATCCGGCGTTCGAAATGGGCCTCGGGCGTTTTGAGATCAGTCGTCCGCGTTTACCAAGGCCTTTCGCTTGGCGGAACACATTCAGTTTGTGTCCAATCTGCCCAAAAAAGGATTGCTTTCAGCCACCTTGTGGGCTTCACTCCCTCCGCTGCGCCCAGCAAACACCCACTCATGTCCGAATTACTCTCCAAATTCAGTTTTAAGTACTACAAAGCCGGGCCAGATATTTATCTTCTCTGTTTTTTAATCTGGATGGCGGTCCTTGGTTGTGCCATCTCCAGCGTGCTCTCCCAACCGTTCTCGGGACGCCAAAGGCTTTTCTGGATTCTTCTGATCGTCGCCCTCCCCGGCATCGGCATCCTCGCCTACATTCCGTTCTCCATTCGCAGGGAGGACTTGCCCCAACTCTTCGCCCCGCGCCCCCGTCCGCCTCGCAAAAATTCCAACAAATCACTCCAGCAACGCCCCTGACAACTCCATGCTGCTGCGCTCAAGCCTGATCCTCATCCTTAGCCTCGCCCTGCCGTGTGTTTCATGGTCTCAATCCGCGAATAACGAATCGGGATTGGAGGCGGAATCCAGCACCTCGCGAATCCCCAGCGGAGCGGACGATTCGGAGTCGCCTATCGATCCCGGCGAGTCCAATACAGCAGCCGACAGTCTCCTCAACCCGTATCTCACGCCCTACGCCTACGGCGAAGAACCCGGGGGCATCGCATACTCAAGCGCCTTCCGTCACACCGGCGCTCCCTTTGCCCAAAATGATCCCACGATCAAGTCGCCTTTCCATATCCAACCGTTCCGCGGCAGTTCTATTACTGGTGGTCAGAAAGCCGGACCGCTCTACAGCCGCACCGCGCTCGGCATCCCACACTTCCGGGCCTCATTCCCTCTGCTTCGGCGCGGTGCTGAACCCAACGATGCAGATCTCAAACTCGGCCCAGTTTACCTCAATGTGACTTCCATAGGTTCTTCTTTCCTTTTTACCGACAACAAAAACCGTAATCAGAAACGGGACGCAGACGCCATAGCCATTGCCACCATGGGCGTGGTGCTGAAAATTCAATTCACCGACACCCTCCAATATACCAGCTACAATCAACTCGCGTGGCTTCCACTCGAAGGCACGGCCGGATGGAACGGTCTGGGTTATTCCGCAGGCTATCTCTACGGCTTGGACTACGGCCCTTTTGCCCGCGGCCAACTGACATTCGACGTGAACATCGGAGGATGGGAAGTCACTTTCGCCGATGATTACAGCTTCACGACAGGTCAATTGTCGGACTCATACAATCAGACCGAGGGACTTTTCGACGGAGCTATTTTCAATGAAGAGGACCGCGCCGGTCGCTACACCTTTCGTCCCCGCGTGAATTACCGCCGCGCAGATCGCGATGAGGAATACGAGCGGGATCTGAACACCGACATCATCTACTTCACCAATGTTGTCAGTGCGCAAACTCAAAAAATGCTTCCCGCCGACATCCGCTTTCGCGCAGGCGTTTCTCATCAGGATATCGCCTATTTCAACCGGGATGAGGACACTGCGGATTTCCCGCGGGCCATTGACCGGCTTAGTGTATCTGCCGCGTCAGAACGCGTCACCCAGCGTTTCAAACCCTACGCCTCCTATCGCGTCTCTCGTTACAATTACAGCAACAATCTCAATCACGTCTTTGGAGCCGGTGTCACCGGCCCAATCACCGATCAGCTCTTCCTGACAGCAGGATTCGGCTGGTTCTTCTCCACCGGCGACCGCAACAAAAATTCTTTCCTCTGGAACATCGGCCTGGAACATATCGCCGGACCCTACACTCGCCAGGCGCTTTTCTGGGGCCGCAGTTACAACGATTTTAACGACAGGCTTGTTACCCGCGCCTCGTATTATCTCAATCAAGTCATTGCCCGGCAACTTACCGCCGACTTTTTTGTGGACAAAGAATGGAACGAAAATCTTGACGAAGACTTCACCAGCGAAATCTTCCGGGTCGGTTTGCGCTTCAACCATATCATCAGTCCAAAAACCACCCTCACCTGGTCCAACGTGTACAGCCTTTCCGAGGACAGCGAAAACCGCGAGACATGGGGATTCACCAGCGCGTTCGGTATGGGGCATCAACTCGGTTACAAAACCGCGCTCCGGCTCAGCGCCGAATACCGTTACCGCGACCGCTCCAGTCCCAGCGGTGACAGCTATACTTCCATTGGGTATTTGACCCGCGCCGAAATCAGCCACTTCTTCACCGACTCTCTGACCGGACGGCTCAGCTATCAGTTTTCCGCCCGCGACGCCAGCAATGGCAAGTATGACTACTACGAGAACCTGATCTTCCTCAACGTCACGAAGCATTTTCCGTAGCTGGACGCCAGTTGCGTGTTGAATTCATCCTCCCGGCGCGTTTTCATGATTCCTTTCATGAATCTCCCACGCTCATTCCTTTGCGCCGCATCTTTTTTGTTCCCATGCCTCCCCCTCCATGCAGATGTCTCCACCCCGTCGCTCATCGGCCCGAACATGGTGCTCCAGCAGCCCAACGCCAAGATCTGGGGTAAAGCTGATGCGGGGGAGAAAGTTTCCGTTTCCATCGCTGGAAAAACGGCGACTGCCACTGCGGCGGAAGACGGTTCGTGGAGCGTGCGTTTCACGAAGCTCAAATCAGGCGGGCCTCACGAACTCGTCATTCAGGGAAAAAACAAACTCGTCCATTCCAATGTGCTCATCGGCGACGTCTGGCTTTGCTCCGGCCAATCCAACATGGAGTGGAGCGTCGGATCATCGAAAGATGCAGATACGGAAAAGGCCGCCGCCACGGACGATGCGATCCGTTGTTTTATCGTTTCCCGCTCGGTAAGCGACAGTCCCGCGTTGACCACCTCCGGTTCGTGGATCGTCGTCTCTCCGGAAACCGTGAGCCGGACGACCGCCGCAGGTTATTTTTTCGCGCGTGAAGTTCGCAAAAAAGTGAAGATGCCCATCGGACTACTCCAAAGCGCGTACGGCGGCAGCCCGGCGGAAGCATGGATGTCCGCAGCCACCCTTTCGGAAAATCCAGTCTTCGCCGAGATCCTCACGGTATGGCAGAAAAAAGTGGGCGAGTATCCGGCTGCCAAACAAACCTACGACGCAGCGCTGGCCCAATGGAAAACCGAAAGCGAAACCGCAAAAGCCGAAGGCCGTCCTTCGCCAATGCGCCCCACCGAACCACAGGGTCCCGGGAATCGCCACCAGCCATCCGGACTTTTTAACGGCATGATTGCTCCACTTGAATCCGTCAGCCTGCGCGGCATTCTATGGTATCAGGGCGAGGCGAACGTCGGGCGTCCCTACGAATATGCGCCGCTGTTCAGCACGCTGATCAAAAGCTGGCGCTCCTTTTTGAAACAAGGTGACCTGCCCTTTTACTTCGTTCAGCTCGCCGGCTTTGGCAATGATCTGCCGAATTCCACCGACTCCTTCCGGGCGCTGCTCCGCGAAGCCCAGCAAAGCGCGCTGAAACTTCCCAACACCGGCATGGCCACCGCCGTCGATATCGGTGAAGCCTCCGATATTCATCCCAAAAACAAACAAGAAGTCGGACGCCGCCTCGCACTCCTGGCGCTCACAAAAAGTTACGGCCTCGAACTCGCCGCCAGCGGCCCCACGTTTTCCGACATTAAAACCGAGCGCAACAAACTCCGGATCACCTTCAAAAATGCCACGGGTCTCGCAGACAAAAACGAAGCCCCGCTCGAAGGTTTTTTTGTTTCAGGCACTGACACCACCTACTACCCGGCAGAAGCAAAAATTGAAGGCTCAACCGTGGTGCTTACTTCTCCGGAAGTCACCAAACCCATCGCCGCACGCTACGCCTGGGGCGAGGCCCCGGCCTGCGATCTCACCAACAAAACCGGACTCCCCGCACTCCCTTTCCGCACCGACGCATGGGATAAAACCATGCCGCGTCTCATTCCCACACCCGCCCCTGCCACTCCCGCCTCCGAGTCCTCCACACCGCCAACGACCGAGCAGCCAAGTCCTAATTCCTAAGAGCTTAATTCACCCCATGTCCGTTCCGCTGCTCGATCTCCGCCGTCAATACGCCACTATTCGCGAGGAAGTTCGCAGAAAATTCGATGAACTCGCCGACGCCCAGGCGTTTGTGCTGGGCCCCGAAGTGGAACGCTGCGAACGCGACATCGCCGCCTATTGCGGAGCCAAACACGCCATCGGCGTATCGTCCGGCACCGATGCCCAACTCGTGCTTCTCATGGCGCTCGGCATCGGACCGGGTGATGTGGTGATCACTTCGCCCTATACCTTCTTCGCCACAGCCGGATGCGTTGCCCGCGTCGGAGCCAAAATCGTTTTTGCAGACATCGATCCCGCCACCTACAACCTCTCGCCCGTCGCGCTGGAAGCGGCTCTGGAAAAACATCCGACGACCAAGGCGATCATTCCCGTTCATCTGTTCGGATGTTGCGCCGATATGGCGGCCATCCAATCCATCGCCGGCAAACGCGGCATTCCAATTCTCGAAGACGCCGCTCAGGCGCTCGGTGCCCGGCATCCCGCTGGAGGCGCTGGAGCCATCGGCGAGGCCGGTTGGTTTTCCTTTTATCCCACAAAAAATCTCGGCGCATTCGGCGATGCCGGAATGGTGACCTGTCAGGACGACACCCTCGCTGCGAAACTCAAAGCCATGCGCAACCACGGCATGGAGCCCCGCTACTACCACCAATGGATCGGCGGCAACTTCCGTCTCGATGCCCTCCAGGCCGCCGTCCTGAACATCAAACTCCCGCACCTCGATGCATGGAGCGCCGCCCGACGTGGACACGCAGCGCAATACCGCACCGCACTCAGCGGTGTAGACGATCTCGCGCTTCCCGTCGAACCGCACGCCGCCAGTCATCTTCCGAATCACCACATTTACAACCAGTTCGTGATCCGGACCTCCCGCCGCGACGCACTGCGAGAGCACCTCAGCATGGCAGGCATCGGTAGCGAGATCTACTATCCCCTGCCCCTGCACCTTCAGACGTGCTTCAGCGATCTCGGCTACGGCGAAGGCGACTTCCCGCACTCCGAGCGCGCAGCGAAGGAAACCCTGGCACTCCCCATTTTCCCCGAGCTTTCCCATGCGGAAATCGAGGAAGTCTGCGCATCGATCCACGCGTTTTTTAATTGATCATCAACCCCCTGGGTTGCGGGGTTTTCAATGCATCTCCGAACGCAAGATCGATTGCGTCTCGGGAACAGACGACAAAGCTTTCCTGCGCAGAATAAAAAAGCGCGGGCTGGGTTGATGAAACTTTCCGTTTGTCGTGCCCATCAGGTGGTCTAAGGTGAACTTTCATGCCCAAAGGCAAATTTCACATCAGAACCTACGGGTGCCAGATGAATGCCCGCGACTCCGAACAGGTCGCGCAGATGCTGCTGGAGCGGGGTTACGAGGTCGCTCCCAATGAGGCCGAGGCTGATGTAATCCTGCTCAACACATGCAGCGTGCGCGATATGGCCGAGCAAAAGGCCATCGGTAAAATGGGCATGATTTCCAAGCTGCGCCAAAACAAGCCGCACATGATCTTTGGTTTCCTCGGCTGCATGGCCCAGAGCCGTGGCAACGAACTTGTGCGCGACATGGACCACGTCGATCTCGTCGTGGGCACGCAGAAATTTCACCGCGTCGCAGATTACGTGGACGAGTTGTTGGAAAAAAAACGCACGGCCCTCATGGATGATCCGCGTTTTTCCATCGTCGATACCGAGGCGGAGGCGGACTCGCAGGAAACTATCCGCGATCATGTGCTGGAGCCCGGTCAGGCCACCGCGTTCGTCTCCATTATGCAAGGCTGCAACATGCACTGCACCTTCTGCATTGTTCCCTACACCCGCGGACCGGAGCGCAGCCGCACCATTCCGGAAATCGTCAGCGAAGTGCGCTCCCTCGTGGAACGCGGGGTAAAGGAAGTAACGCTCCTCGGACAAATCGTGAACCTCTATGGCCGCCACGAGTTTCCCATGGTCGGCGAAAAGACGCCCTTTGTGCAACTACTGGAAGCCGTGCACGACATCGACGGCTTGGAGCGCCTGCGTTTCACCAGCCCTCATCCCATCGGCTACAAGGACGATCTCATCGCCGCGTTTACCCGCCTCCCGAAACTCGTCGAGCATGTGCATCTTCCGCTGCAATCCGGTTCCAACCGCATTCTCAAGGCCATGCACCGCACTTACACTGCGGAGAAATATCTCGCGCTCGTCGAAAAGATCCGCGCCACCCGACCAGACATTGCGATCACCACCGACATCATCGTGGGTTTTCCCGGCGAGACCGTGGAGGACTACGCCGCAACTCGCGCGCTGGCCGAGCAGGTGCAATTCGATAACGCCTTCATTTTCCGCTACTCCCAACGCCGCGACACACCGGCCGCCGACCTTCCGGGCCAGCTTGACGAAGAAACTAAGGAAGCCCGCAATCAGGATCTTCTGAACACGATCAACGCCATCGCCAAACGCAAATACGACGACCTCGTCGGCAGCCGTGTGGAAATTCTCTGCGAAGGTCCGAGCCGCAACAACGCCGAGCGTCTCACCGGTCGCACCCGCACGAACAAGATCGTGATTTTCGACGGGGACACCAGGCACATTGGTCAGCTTTTCGATGTGGAAATTACCCACACTACCGGCTTCACCCTTTACGGAAATCCGGCCATTTATTGAGCGTCTTTTTTTACCATGATTTATCCTCCTCTTGATCTCCGGCTCGTCGGATTGCTCGTCGGTTTGCTACTCGTAACTTCGCACCTTTTTGCCCTGCTTAAACCCGGTGCCGTGCAGGCCTGGTTGAAACGCCTTCCCCGCTCCCGCGCATGGGGCACGGTTTTCATCATAGCAGCAACCATCTGGTGGGTGGTGATGGTTTCAAAAATGGACCTCGGAGAATTCAGCTCCATGCGGAACGGAATCATTCTCGTGTCAATTGCCGCCGCCATTGCTTCGTGGCTCTATCTCGATGATTTCCTCGCCGTGCGTTCGCTTGGCATGATCGCCCTGCTCGCAGCCGAACCCGTGCTCGAAGCGTGCTGGATGCGACCAGAAATCTGGAGACTCTCGCTCGTCGTCCTCGCTTACGCGTGGGTGATCGCCGGACTTTTCCTCGTCGGCATGCCTTTTCTCCTGCGCGACCGGATCGCATGGAGCGCAGCAGCCGATTCCCGTTGGCGCGCCATTTGTATCGCGGGAGTTGCTTACGGCGGCATTGTGCTTGCCGGATGCGCACTCGGCAAATAGGCTACGCTTCGCTGTCAGATGGCACCCCACCTGCTACGCCTACACCCAGACTCTCTTTCGTAAACTTATGATGACGTTCGCTTACCAGGCCCGCGACGGATCGGGCAAAATCATTTCCGGCGTTCAGGAAGCGCTTAATGAGGAAAACGCCATCAACACGCTCATGTCCCGCGGCCTCATGGTGCTGCAAATCCAGCAAAAAGCCGGAGGCCGTGCGGCTTGCTTGGGCGGCAAGGCCACCGAGACCGAACTTGTGCTTTTCACGCGACAACTTGCCACCATGGTCGATGCTGGCATTCCTCTCGTTTCAGCGCTCACCGGCCTTTTCGAGCAAAGTGATCCACGCCGTCAGGTCGCACTCCGCCGCACCATCGGCGATATCACCGCCCGCGTGCAGCAGGGCGATTCTTTTAACGAATCCCTCACCAAACACCCCCGCGTTTTCAGCCGCCTCTATTGCTCCATGGTAAAAGCTGGCGAATCCGGCGGTTTGCTGGCGGAAATTCTTGATCGCCTTGCAGGGTTCCTCGAGTCCACCGCGCGTCTAAAAAAGAAGGTGAAGTCCGCACTCACTTACCCCGTCGTGGTGCTGGTTATCGCTTTCGGCATTGCCTTTTTCCTCATCCTCAAAGTCGTCCCGGTTTTCGCCGACGTCTACAAAGACTTCGGATCTGCTCTCCCCGCACCAACCCAGGTGCTCGTGAATTTCAGCGAGTGGGTGCAGGTTTATTGGTGGGTCATGATCCTGATCGGCATCGGAGTTCATTTCGGCACGCGCCAATACATTCGCACCAAGTCCGGACGCGAAACCTGGGATAAACTCAAACTCAAACTCCCCGTCTTCGGACCGCTCATTCACAAGATCATCATGACGCGTTTTGCGAGAACCTTCGCGCAATTGATCCGCTCAGGCGTTCCCATTCTCGAGGTGCTCGATATCACTGGCGAAACCTCCGACAACATTGTGGTCGAAAAGGCGCTCAAGGAAGTCGGGACGGATATCGAAAAGGGCGACCAACTCACCGCAGCCCTCTCGCGTCACCCTGTTTTCCCACCAATGATGCTCCGCATGGTCGGAGCCGGCGAGGCCACGGGTAAGATCGATCAGATGTTGGAAAAAATGGCGGACTTCTGGGACGAAGAAATCGAGGCGACACTTAATGCCCTGACGTCACTGCTTGAGCCAATGCTCATCGTACTTCTGGGTCTAATCGTCGGTAGCATCGTCATCTGCATGTTCCTCCCGATCTTCAAGCTGAGCGATCTCGTCTCAGGCCAGGGATAAACCTAAATTCCGAGAGGAAAGTTGAGGGTTGATAGGTTGAGGATCTGCAACTTGCGTTGAACCGGAGCTTCACCCTGCGGGTGAGGGACTCCTCCGGCGTAAGCCGCTGAGTTCCAACAATCAACAATCATCTTTTAACTATCAACTTCTCTTCTGGGATAAAGCGCACACTACTCCACGGCGCACCGCCACACGTAATCCATCGCGTGCATGAATTCTATGCGCTGAATGCGCACGAGGTCGTCCCGCAGTTCTTCAGCCCCGAATTTTTCCTGCTCGCATTGTCCCGTGAAAAGGTAGGGATCCCACTGCGATTGGCTCGCAAACAAGCCCGACACTTTTGAAACCTCGCTGTGCAACGCGCCAAACCAAGGCAGCGCACCGGCACGCCTGAACCAGTAACGCGCGTTGTCAAAATCCCCTTCCCTCCGGTGAATCATCCCGTGCCAGTACGCCGCATCGTCACCGGACATTTCCTGGACCACACGATGCGCCTCATCCATCGCGTCAACCAGGAACAACAGTGCGCACTTAAGAAGTTCCCCATACACCGCATCCTTCAAATCACGCGCGCCTGCCAACTCCCGTGCCGTATAACCTCGAATCTTAAGAAGCGCCTGGATATCCGGGCACTCTACGGGATGCAGTTTGCGCAGAAGTCCTTCGTCTCGAAGCAGCATGTCAATAAAGTCGGCGTAACCCATGCGCCACTATATCACTTCAACCATCAGCAACCGCAAGCCCTGGCCGCAGCTTCAAAATCCTAAATCTTACCCTGCCTCACATTCTTTCTCTAAGCACTTGGCAAGCCCCTTGCTATGGACTATGACCTCCCTCTGAAACTATGACCCCGGCCAAAACCATCCTCGTCGCTCTTTCCGGCGTTGGCATTGCCTTCGGTGTCATTTCCACGCGCTCTGTTCTCACCGCAAAACCGGGAGCTTCTCCCAAGGCGCTGGATATCTCTAAACCGCTCTCCGCCACGCAGGAAGGTGCCCCTGTTTTTGACCCGAAAACTACGCTGTCGGTGGCAATGCCGCTGGAAGACGCTTTGCGCGATGGACTGATTGAAGCCTCTTTCACGGGAAATGGACGAGATCGCATGGCCGCAGTGCTCAATAATACTTCCCAAAACGCACTGAAACTGACGCTCGATGCCGGTCGCGTGCTCCGGGCAGGCCGGAACGCTGTGGTCATCACCCGAAAAACCACACTCACCGCAGCCCCCAAAGGAAAAACGACAGAGTACTTTTTTACCGCAGCTCTCAGTTCCGCCAATCTCATCGGCCCCGCCGGCTACGAACTCACGCCGGAGTTTGAAGTCCGCCTCGCCCCGTTTCTCAATCATCTCGCCAAACATCAGGAGATCACTCCGGGTGCCGTGCAGACCGCTATTCTCGCGCTTTCAGAAAATCTCCCCCTTCGCGCTTTCGCACGGTTCGCCATTCCCGGACAGGACATCCCCCTGCGCAGCGACACCAGCGCGTTTAAAGTGGATGCCGCTGACATTGTTTCCGCGCTCATGACATTGCGCGAATTCGGTGTTCGCGACGAAACCCTGGCGCTGACCGTGGATCCGCAACTCCGTGTTGAAGCGATGATTGATCCGCTCGCCCACGCCAGTGCCGTGAAATACTTCGGCATCACCGACGAATGGGCTTACTGGAAAAAAGAACTGCTCTCCGGCGACGCCAGCACGCGCCACTACGCGCTTTTCGGCATAGCGAGATTTTATCCGGAGATCGCTTTAAAAATGCTGCCTCAATGGGCTCGCGAAACCCGCACTGATCCGGTGTATCGAATTTCCGCAGTCCAGGCCCTCGCAGAAACCCAACGCATCGAAGCGCTCTCGACGCTGCGCCAACTCTCGCGCGATCTCGGAAATCAGACGGAGATAGGCAAGACCGCGCACATCGCTGCGGACTTCCTAGAAACGAGAATCACAACACAAATCATCACAAGAATCCCTTTCCGCACAGGAATCGAAAACCTCAAGCCGCTGCCTCCCAACGCAGCACCGATTCCACCCGTTCTCGCAATCATTCATTGATCCTGTTTTTTGTTGGCAAAATTCCGCCGACAGTGAGAAGATGATTTAGTTCTCCCGATACTGCGATGTTCAATTCGACTAACGCTCAGAAATTCAAAATTTGGCGCAAGCGCCTGCTCAACTCCCGTTTCTTCACGATCTCCTGCCTTCTGCACCTCGTGATTGTGGTGCTCCTCGGCGGCACTGTGCTGTTTAACAAATATGTTGAACCACCGGACTTCACCGCAGGCGACGGCGGCGGCTTCATTCAAGCCGGAGAACAATCCAACACCCCTCCTCCACCCACACCAACCGACGTCCAACCCACGGTCCAGATTCAGACGCCCCAGAATACATCAAGCATTGAGACCATTGTCTCGTCGGCGCCAAGCGAGGCGGCTTTCACAATGCCGACCATTGTCGCTCCGACGATCAACCCCAACGCCACGGAACTCTCCACGCCGATGAGCGTGCCATCAACGCCCACGGGCGCACAGGGCATGTCCCGGGAACAACTTTCCGGGATCGCCGGATTCTCCAATAGTTGGGCCAAGGGCGGCCAGGGCGGGTTCGGCACCTCGGTGAAAAATCGCGAGTTTGAATTCACCGCGTACCTCGCGAAATACTCCGGCGGCGACTGGGCCTCCACTGTGCGTATCGCCAACGGAAAAATTGTCGCCGGCAGCCTTCCGAATCTGCTCTACACCATGCAGAAATTTTCCAAGGACAAAATCAAAGCCAATCCGCAGGCCGAACCGTTGGATCTCGCCAGTGAAGTGATCTTTGCCAAAAAACCGCCCTTCATTTTCTTCACCGGCCACCGCGATTTCACGCTCACGCCGAAGGAAGTGGAAAACCTTCAAAAGTACATCCGCCTCGGCGGTTGCATTTGGGGTGACAGCTCGCTGCCGGGGCAGCGCTCACGTTTCGACATTGCTTTCCGTCGCGAAATGCGCCGCGTCGTTCCCGATGTGGACAAAGATTTCGAGAAACTTCCCGACAATCATCCGATATTCACCAAGAACCTCTATTATCCTGAAATCCGCGGCATCCC
>Ga0105046_10006865_pt1 | contig 17994 bp, 9 predicted proteins | sample MAT03_FD_78385 | JGI IMG/M metagenome (GOLD analysis project Ga0105046, IMG submission 78385) | Freshwater microbial communities from Lake Fryxell liftoff mats and glacier meltwater in Antarctica - MAT-03 (megahit assembly) | ecosystem: Environmental > Aquatic > Freshwater > Ice > Liftoff...
AGTTATCAAAGCGTTAAGAGCAGTTAAAAGCTCTATCGGTTTAGGTGACGCTAAGAAAATGGTAGAAGAAACTCCTGCTGTAATCGAAGAAGCTGCTTCAAAAGAAGACGCTAAAAAGATTCAAGAAGCTTTAGAAGCTGCAGGCGCTAAAGTAAAATTATCTTAATTTGTTTTATTTTTTGGTATCCGCTAATTATTAGCGGATACCATTCTTTATATAGCCAAAATAAGTAACAGAATAATAGGTAAAAATTCGGTTATCTTATAAACCGTAAGACATGCGGTATTAAATTTGTCCGTGAAATTTTAATGGTTTCATAAAATAAAAATTATGCTAAGTTTATAGCTTGGATAATTACGGATATAATTATCAGTGAAGGATGTCAATTTTGGTAAAAAATTTAAAAACAGTTGGTAAACAAGGAGCAGCTTAATGTCTATCCTCCGTAAGGGTAATGAACCTATTAGACGGTCTTTTGGAAAGATTAAGGATACCGTTCCAGTTCCTAACTTGATTGAAATTCAGTCCCGTTCGTTTAACGATTTTGCACAATTAGATTATTTGCCTTCAGAAAGAAATTTGATCGGTTTAGAAAAAGTCTTAAAAGATATTTTTCCTATTGAATATAGTGATAAAATGTCTTTGGAATATGTAAGTTATGAGTTGGGCAATTGGGCTTGTACTTGTGGTAAAGTTACTGGTATACATAATCGCTATACTTGGAGTTGTTCCTCATGTAAAAAGAGTGATACTTCAAGATTAGATGGTGATTTGCGTTGTAAATCTTGTGATAAAAAATCTGCTCGCTATAAAACTTGTTCTAACTGTTTATCAAGAGTAACTATACAAATACCAATGACATTAGAAGAATGTCGCTCAAGCGGACAAACTTTTTCTATGCCTTTAAGGGTAAAGTTACAATTAATTACATGGCAAACCGACGAAGAGGGTAATAATAAGCTTTTGAGGGATATAAAAGAGCAAGATCTTTTCTTTGCTGATGTTCCTATAATGGCAGATATTTATGAAGATCAAGGTAGGTTTAAACTTGGTAACTTGGGAACTTTTCTAATAAATGGCGTTGATCGTGTTGTTGTAAGTCAGCTTCATAGATCACCAGGTGCGGTATTTTCTCAAAGTAAAAAAGGTAAAGATCTCAGAGGAAAACCTTATTATATTGGGCGACTTATACCAATGAGGGGCTCATGGCTTGATTTTGAGTATGACACTAATGATATCTTAAATGTAAGAATAGATAAAAAAAAGAAACTTACGGTAACAGCTTTTTTACAAGCATTAGGGGTACCACGGGAAAAAATTTTATCGCTATTCTATAAATCTGATGTTATTCAAGTTGAAAAAGGTGAATTTTTTCAACTAATTGACGATAATTCTATAGGAATGCGTATCGAAAAAGGAATGCTTTCTGCATTACCTGATGAAGATAAATATATTGGAAAAAGAATTACACCCGATCTTATTGCTAATTTAAAAAAATTAAATATAGATCGCTTAACTTTAAAGAAATTTAATTTAGTTAATAGAGTTTTTGGTTCCGATGCAATCGATGCTGAAACTGGTGAATTAATTGTTGAACAAGGTTCTATCTTTACCGATGAAACTTATGAACACTTGAAAAAGTTTAATAAAGTTCAGTGTGAAATCATAAAAGCTTCAGGTTATGTTTTACAACCAACCATAGCTTTAACATTATTAAATGATCGTTGTTATAGTGAAGATGATGCATTAAAAGAAGTTCAACAAAAAGTTTGGACCGGCGATAGCTCATCATTAAAAGAAATCAAAGAACGACTAGAGTCTACATTATTCAACAACAAATTATATGATCTAACTAAAGTAGGCAGAATTCGTTTAAACCGAAAATTGGGTTTAAATGTTTCTGAAGATATTTTATCTTTAACTTTAGATGATATAATTGCAACAATAAAATATTTGGTAAATCTTAAAGAAAAAGGCGAAGGCGAAACTGACGATATCGATAACTTAGGGAATCGTCGTGTGCGTTTAGTTGGTGAACTTTTAAATAACCAAATATATATTAGTTTATTAAGAATAGAAAAAATAGTTAAAGAAAGATTCAGAATTCAAGAAGTACATGGCGCACTTATGCCGCAAGACTTTTTGAATGTTAAACCTTTAACTGCAGTATTAAGAGAATTTTTCGGTACTGGTCAATTATCTCAATTTATGGACCAAACCAATCCTCTAGCAGAAATTGCTCATAAAAGAAGGTTGTCAGCCCTCGGGCCCGGCGGTGTTCTTAAAGATCGTGCAACATTTGAAGTACGTGACGTTCATACCTCACATTATGGTAGAATCTGTCCGATAGAAACTCCGGAAGGTCAAACTGTAGGTCTTATCTCTTCATTAGCAACATATGCGTTTGTAAATGATTTAGGTTTTATTGAAACAGCTTATCGGCCAGTTAAAGATGGCAAGATGGTTGATGATATAACTCTATTAGATGTTTTTGAAGAAAGTGACAAATATATTGCTCAATCAGACTCTATCGATCCAGTAACCAAAGAACTAACAACAGATCAAGTATTTGCTCGTCATAATGGAAACTTCTTATATGCTGATAAAGAGAGAATAGATTATATTGATATATCTCCTAAACAGTTAGTTTCTGTATCTACAGCTTTGATTCCATTTTTAGAGCATGATGATGCTACCAGAGCTTTAATGGGTTCGAACATGCAGCGCCAAGCTGTTCCTTTAATTAGAATTCAAGCCCCTGTTGTGGCAACTGGTATGGAATCTGAAATTGCTAGAGCATCAGGCGCAGTGGTAATGGCTAAAAGAGCTGGTGTTGTTGAGTTAGTGACTTCTGAAAAAATCGTTATTAGAGTTCATGAATCTTCATTTAGGAATCTAGATGATTGGATGGCCGATAATATAGATGTTTATTACTTAAGAAAATTCAAAAGATCGAGTTATAGCACCTGGATACATCAAGTTCCGACAGTTAAAGTTGGAGCACAGGTAAATACTGGTGATATTCTATCTGATGGTAGTTCTGTGTCTGATGGTGAGTTAGCATTAGGAACTAATTTACTAGTAGCTTTCATGCCATGGCATGGATACAACTTTGAAGATGCTATAATCTTAAACAAAAGATTAATTGCTGAAGATACTTTAACTTCTGTACATATCGATGAATATGTAGCTGATGCTAGAGATACAAAGCTTGGACCTGAAGAAATTACTAGAGATATACCGAATGTATCAGAAAGTGCGCTTACCGGTCTTGATGAAGATGGTATTGTTAGAGTTGGTACAAGAGTGCGTCCTGGTGACATCTTGGTTGGTAAAGTTACTCTTAAAGGTGATATTCAATATTCCCCGGAAGAAAAACTATTGCGAGCAATATTTGGTGAAAAATCTAGAGAAGTTCGTGATACGTCATTAAGGGTTCCACCTGGAGTTTCCGGTACCGTTATAGATGTTAAAGTCTTTTCAAGAAGTGGTGTAAGAAAAGATAAACGCTACAAAGAAATTGTAACTCAACAGACTATTAAAATAGAATCTGATTTTAAATTACATTTATCATTATTAGATAAATCGGTATCTGAAAAAATTAAGAGTTTGATCAAAAATCAATCCATTCAAAAAGGCACCAAGGGTTATGAAATCGTTGATGAATCCAATTTGAATAAATTTGAATTAAAAGATCTTCTTTTAAATATTCGAGCCGAAAATAAAGAAATTAATGAAGAGATTGCTAATTTAAGAACTCTTTATGATAACCAAATTAGAATTTTAGGTGGTCTTAAAGAAGAGCAAATTAATAAATTGCGTAAAGGTGATATTCTTCCATCAGGAGTTATCAAGATCGTTAAGGTCTATATCGCAATGAAACGTCATGTTTCTGTTGGTGACAAAATGGCAGGACGACATGGAAATAAGGGTGTTGTTTCCATTATTGTTCCAAGAGAAGATATGCCTTATACCGATGATGGTACGTCAGTTGATATTATTTTGAACCCAGTAGGTGTTCCGTCTCGTATGAACGTAGGTCAAATCTTAGAGACCATTATTGGTTATGCTGGTTTGCGAATCGGTGATCAGATTAAGGAACAGCTTGAAACAAAGGGCTATAAAGATATCTATGATTTACTTGCAAAATATTATGGTTCTGAGCTGATATCGGATTATGAATCTAAATATGGCAAGGATGGTATCTGGGATTTAGCGCATAAAACCGGTAAAGACGGATTGTTCTTTAAAGCACCTGTGTTTGATGGTGGCGAATATGATGCTACTATTAAGCCAATTCTTGAGGATTTAAATTTACCAGCAGGTGGAACATTTAAATTGCGAGATGGTAGAACGGGTGACTATTTTGACCAGCCAATAACATTTGGTTGTATTTATATGATGAAACTTAACCATATGGTTGATGATAAATTGCATGCGCGTTCAACTGGCCCATACTCTCTTGTTACACAACAACCATTGGGTGGTAAAGCTCAATTTGGTGGACAGCGTTTTGGAGAAATGGAAGGTTGGGCACTTGAAGGTCATGGAGCTGCTTATACTTTACAAGAAATGTTAACCTATAAATCTGATGATATTACAGGAAGACATAAAGTTTATGAAGCATTAGTTAGAAATGACGAAGTACCTGAACCTGGTGTTCCTGAATCATTTAACGTTTTGTTAAAAGAACTTCAAAGCCTTGGTCTAAGTATAGATCTATTAAAAAGCAGTAAGGAGGAGGTTAGTGAGTAATAAACTACTTGAACGCTTTAAAGAGTATGTTCAATCTTCACAGTTTAATGCTATTAGAATAGGGCTTGCATCTCCTGAAAAAATAAGGGCTCTTTCTTATGGTGAGGTCAAGAAAATCGAAACGATTAACTACCGTACCTTAAAGCCAGAGAGAGATGGATTGTTTTGCGCAAGAATTTTCGGTCCTGTAAAGGATTGGGAATGTAACTGTGGCAAATATAAGCGTATGAAGCATAGAGGTATAACTTGCGAAAAATGTGGCGTTGAAGTTATTCAATCTCGAGTAAGAAGAGAAAGAATGGGCCATATTGAGCTTGTTGCTCCCGTTTGTCATATTTGGTATCTAAAGGGTATCCCTAGTCATTTAAGTTTGTTAATGGATATGCCCGTTAAAGACTTAGAGCGCGTAGTTTACTTTGATGCTTATATGGTGATCAAGCAAGGTGTTTCGCCGTATCCACCAAAAACTTTATTGAGCCCTATAGATTATGAAAATTATCTTGATGCAAATGCTGGAGATTTTGGCTTTTTTGCTCAAACAGGTGCTGAAGCATTAAAAGAAGCATTAAGTCTCATTGATCTTAATCATGAAATAAGGGTTCTACAAGATGATTATAGCAGGGTTACTTCAGTAACAGTGCGACATAAATTAATGCGTCGAATTAAGATGATTTCAGGACTGATACAAGGTAATTTACGTCCAGAATGGATGGTATTATCTGTATTGCCGGTTATTTCTCCTAATCTCAGACCTTTGGTTGCTTTAGAAGGTGGTCGATTTGCAAGTTCAGATCTTAATGAATTGTATAGAAGGGTTATAAACCGTAATATACGTTTACAAAGACTTAAAGAAATTGAAGCTCCTTCTGTTATTATTAAGAACGAAAAACGGATGCTACAAGAATCTGTTGATGGTTTGATTGATAATGGTAGAAGAGGTCAGGTTCTGAAAGGGCCGAATCGTCGTCCTTTGAAATCATTGAGCGAAATGCTTCGTGGAAAACAAGGTAGATTTAGACAGAACTTATTGGGTAAACGTGTAGATTATTCCGGTCGGTCGGTAATTGTTGTTGATCCTGAATTAAAGATGGATCAATGTGGATTACCTAAAATCATGGCTTTAGAATTATTTAAATCTCATGTTTATGCAGGATTGCTAGAGAGCGAGTATGCGCCAAATCTAAGAGTAGCAAAAAGAATGGTTGAAGAAGGTGTTCCTGAAGTGTGGGATGTCCTTGATCAGGTAGTAAAAAAATATCCTGTACTTCTGAATCGTGCTCCTACTTTACATAGATTGGGTATACAAAGCTTCTATCCAATATTGGTTGATGGTAAATCAATTAAAGTTCATCCTTTGGTGTGTGGTGCTTTTAACGCGGATTTTGATGGTGACCAAATGGCCGTTCATATACCGTTAAGTAAAAATGCTAAAGAAGAATGTAAAAACCTTACTCTTTCAACAAAGAATATTCTTTCAGCTTCGAATGGAAGACCTGTAGCTGTTCCAACTCAGGATATGATTTTAGGGTTATATTATATAACCAAAATTAGAATGAACTCCAAGGGTGAAGGTTTAGTATTTGCAAACATTGCTGAAATTATATCAGCTTATCAATTTGAACAAGTTGATTTACATGCAAAAATTAAGGTACGTTTGCCTTCCGCAGTTATCGTTGATACAACGGTAGGGCGTGTTTTATTTTATGAAGCTTTGCCAGAAGGTGCTGATATAGAATGGGTCAATAAAATTATGACCAAAAGTGACATCGTTAAATTGGTAGAAAAAATTTATTACCGATTTGGCCAAGATGCTGCTGTTAAATGTCTAGATCGTATCAAAAAACTTGGATTCTATCATTCTACTATGGCGGGAATTTCATTTGCTATTAATGAACTTACTGTACCACTAAGTAAAGATAGTATTGTAAAAAAGGCTGAAGACGAAGTTAAAAAAATCGAACAGCTGTATAATGACGGTGTAGTGACTGACGGTGAACGTTATAACAAAATCATAAGTCTTTGGAACCAAGCAAACGTAGATATAGCATCCAAAATTACTTCAGAAATGGTTCAACAGGATAAAGAAGCATACTTAAATGCTGACAAATCTTTCAGGCCATTTAACTCTATTTTCCTAATGCTTGAATCTGGAGCTAAAGGTACTAAAGATCAGGTTAAGCAGCTTGCTGGTATGAGAGGTCTGATGTCCAAGCCTACTGGTGAGATTATGGAAACTCCAGTGAAGAGTAACTTTAAACATGGTTTATCCGTTTTTGAGTACTTCTTCTCGAGTCATGGTGCTCGTAAAGGTTTGGCAGATACCGCGTTAAGAACAGCTAGTGCAGGGCATTTAACCAGAAAACTTATAGATGTTGCTCAGGATGTTGTTATAACTACAAGAGATTGTAAAACGTTAGGCTATGTAGAAATACGAGAACTAAGGGAATCAGGGGATATTTTATATTCACTTTCTCATAGATCTTATGGCAGAATACTTGCTGATGATATTAAGGATCCGATCACAAAGGAATTGTTGCTTACCAAGGATACAATAATTGGCAGAGAGCATTTAGATATGCTTTATAATTCAGCCGTATCGAAAATACCTGTTCGCTCGACACTTTCATGTCAAGCAAAACGAGGTGTATGCGCTATGTGTTATGGGTATGATCTTTCAAAGGCTAATTTAGTCGAAGTTGGAATGCCTGTTGGAATTATTGCTGCTCAATCTATTGGTGAACCTGGTACACAGCTTACTATGAGAACATTCCACGTTGGTGGTACTGCTAGTTTGTCTGAGCAATCTTTTTACACTGCTAAATATGATGGTATAATAAGTCTACGTAATATTAGACTTTTACAAAATAGAGATGGGCAATCGATCATATTAAGTAGAAAAGGTAAATTGTTCATTGTTTCGGATGATGGTCGTGAACTGCAAAGTTATGATCTTGAATACGGTGCTGTACTTCTTACTGTAGAAGGTCAGCGAGTAACTCCTGGTACAAAACTTGCAGAATGGGATGTTAATAACAAGGTTATTTTAACTGAAAAACCTGGTATAATAAGATTTATAGATCTTATTGAAAATTTAACCATTCAAGAACGTTTTGATGAAGCTACAAATCGTTCAATGAGAGTGATATTAGAGCATAAGCAAGATAAACATCAACCTGCAGTAAAAATTGAAAGCGAAGAAGGCGAAGAATTAGCTGTTTATTATTTACCAAATAACGCTTATTTAATGGTTGAAGAAAACCAAAAAATAAGTATTGGTGATGTTATAGTTAAAATGCCTCGAGAAGCATCAAAAACTGCCGATATTACAACAGGTGGTTTGCCTCGAATTGCTGAACTGTTTGAAGCTAGAACTCCTAGAGACCCAGCGATTTTAGCTGATATGGATGGAGAAATAGTATTTGGTGGTTTGCATAGAGGATTAAGAAAGATTAGTATTGTTAATGAAGCTCAATCTTTTGATTATTTTGTTCCAAGAAATAAGCAACTTAATTTAGCTAATGGTGATAAAGTTAATGCTGGTGATAAGTTAACGGTTGGTACTCCAGTTCTACATGATATTCTAAGGGTATCTGGAACAGGAGCTTTACAAACATTTTTGGTTAACCAAATACAGGAAATTTATCGATTAACTGGTGTTGATATAAACGATAGACATATTGAGTTGATTGTTAGACAAATGTTAAGAAAAGTTCGGGTTATTGATCCGGGCGAATCTGAATTTTTGATTGGTGACAGAGTTGACAAGATTCACTTTAAGACGGTAAACGAATCACTGGTTTCTGAAGGTAAAAGAGCTGCTACTGGTAAACCAATTTTAATGGGTATTACTTTAGCATCCTTAGATACCGAAAGCTTCATTTCAGCTGCATCCTTCCAGGAAACAACTAGAATTTTAGCTGAAGCGGCAATATCGGGACAAGTTGATCATCTTTACGGACTTAAAGAAAATGTTATTATTGGTAAGTTGATACCTGCAGGTACTGGGGTAAAATCTTTCCGTAAAAAATATTTAGATCAAAATAATTTAACACGATAAAAAATAGGCGTATAGCTCAGCGGTAGAGCACTGCTTTGACGTAGCAGGGGTCAGCGGTTCAAATCCGCTTGCGCCTACCAAAAAAAAACAATTTAGAGATCATACGAGGTTTCGTTATGTTAGAAAAAGTAAAAAAAGACGTTATCATAAAAGATTACTCTAAGCATGTAAATGATACTGGATCAACTGAAGTCCAGATCGCTATGTTAACTGCAAGAATTAATGAATTAAACGAACATATGAAAGCCAACTCTAAGGATTTTTCAACGAGCAGAGGCTTGAAAATATTAGTTGGCCGTAGAGGCCGTTTGTTAAAATACTTGAAGCGTAGTGGATTGCAAGAGTATAGTCAGTTCATTCAACGTGTAGGTTTACGTAAATAGGTTAATAGGATTATGTTTAATGGAAAAAAAGTTTAAGTCATCTGAATTTGGCTATGAAGTTACATTAGGAAAATTTGCTCAACAGGCTGATGGTGCCGCATGGCTTAAGATGGGCGGAACTATTGTTCTGTCTACCGTGATTTCTGCTGAGTCTGCTGAATTCCCAGGATTCTTGCCTTTAAGTACTGATTATAGAGAACTCTATGCATCAGCAGGTAAAATACCGGGTGGATACCTTAAAAGAGAAGGCAGATTTAGTGATAAAGAAATTTTAATTGGTCGTTTAATAGATCGGACCATTCGTCCGTTATTTCCGGAAAATTATTTTAATCAATTACAAGTTTTATCTACCGTTTATTCTTTTGATAAGCAACATTTGCCTTACACCATGGCTGTTATAGCTACTTCACTTGCATTAAGTACATCTAAGATACCATTCTTAGGTCCTATTGGGGCTGTAGAAGTTGGCCGTGTAGATGGAAAATGGGTTGTTGATCCGTTATATGAAGATGCGGTAAAGTCGGATGTTAGAATTACTGTTGCTGGTACCGAAGAAGGTATTACAATGGTAGAAGGACGTACTAATGAAATTTCAGAAGAGGAATTTCTTAATGCGTTATTTTTAGCTCATGATGTTATTAAAAAGCAAATTGCTTGGCAACATGAAGTTATCAAAGAATTTAATGTGCCAAAAGAGCCGGCAAAAAGTAAGTTGGATTGGGATTTATGGCAATCCAAGGCTAAATCTTTTTTAACCGAAGCAAAAATCAAAGCTTTATTTATTGATGAAAAAGTAGCTCGTGGCAAAGCATTTTCAGATCTTAAAGATAAATTTTTTGAGGAATATACAAAAGAAGCGGAAGCTTCAGAAATCTCTCAGAAATTTCTTGATTATATGTTTGATGATGTTTTGAAGAAGCAAGTTACTGATGAGATTTTTAAATCTCAAACAAGAATAGATAAGAGACAGTTTGATCAAATCAGAAATATTACTACTGAAGTAGGTTTATTACCATTTAATCATGGTTCAAGTCTTTTTGTTAGAGGTGGTACTCAAGCGCTAACAAGTGTAACTTTAGGTAGTGGACAAGATGAGCAAAGAACTGAAGATCTAATGCAGGAAACTGTTGAAAAATCTTTTATCTTGCATTATAACTTCCCTTCATTTTCAGTTGGCGAAGTTCGTCCTTCCCGAGGTCCTGGTCGTAGAGAAATTGGACATGGTAGCTTAGCAGCCTCTGCTTTTAAGTATATATTACCTCTTCAAGATAAATTCCCTTATGTCATTAGAATCGTTACTGATATTTTATCATCTGATGGATCAAGCTCAATGGCAACCGTTTGTGGTTCTACTATGGCACTCATGGATGCTGGTGTACCGATATCCAAAATGGTTGGTGGAATAGCAATGGGATTATTGTCTAATGAAAAAGGTGACTTTAAAATTTTAAGTGATATAGCTGGAATTGAAGATGCTTTTGGTTTGATGGACTTTAAGGTTGCAGGTACCGATCGTGGTATAACAGCTATCCAAATGGACATCAAGTATAAGGGTGGCTTGGGAAGAAATATATTCCAAAGTGCTTTAGAGCAAGCTAAAGTTGGTAGATTACATATTTTGGGTGAAATGAAAAAGGTCATGACAGCCCCAAATATAAGTCTTTCAACTCTTGTTCCTCAAATAATAGCAGTAAAAATTGATAAATCAAAAATTGGTGCTGTTATTGGTGCTGGTGGTAAATTTATTAAAGAAATTATTGAGAAGACTGGTTGTTCAGTTGATATTGATGATGATGGAACTGTTAAAATTTTCGGACCAACTGGCCCTGGATTAGATCAAGCAGTTTTATGGGTTAAAACATTGGCTGGCCAGATTGAAAAAGGTACAATTTATACCGGAAAAGTAAAAAAAATTGCTGAATTCGGTTTATTTGTAGAAATAGCCCCAGGTCTTGATGGTCTTGTTCATATTTCAAACATACCAAAAAATGTACAGTCTTCGTTTCATACAGCATTCAAAACTGATGATATCGTTGCTGTCGAGGTGCTTGATTATGATGAAAGCAGTGGTCGTATAAGATTGAAGCTTGTAGAATAATATTTGTAAATTATGGAATTTTTGAATTATATAAAGGCTGAAAAATATCCTTGTACATCACAAACTATATTTTTTAGTTGTTCAGAAGTTCCATCTTCTTTTATATACAATTTCGTAAAGAAATTGCAGCAAGAGCGAAGTTATCCTGTTTTGTTTTTAGATCTATCTTCTATTAGCATAGATCAAGCGAAACGGGATATTACTATGCTGTTTCTATCTGGTCCCATCATTTATTTTATTAAAAATTTTTATAGTTTAAATCTAGAGCAAAAAAAGAATATGAGGAGTTTTCTTTCTAAATATGAAGGCCCCAATTATTTGTTTGTTTTTGATGTAAAAATGGACAATGAAGACTCTATTAAAATTGAAGATAAAGTCAGTTCCGATAACTATAACCAGCTATTTAACTATTTTTATCCTGACCTTACTCATAATAAGCTTTTTACGAACAAGCTGTTTGCATTAAATAAAAATTATTCGATTAACACGGCTTGTGTTTTAATGAATTATGAGCCTGTTCTCGGGCAAAACACAGAATATTTTTTTAATTTTTGGTTTAATAAAATTGTTGAGCAAGACAAATCACTTTTTAAGTTGAGCCAATTTTTGTTTGCTAAAGATAAATTATTCTTTGAGCAGTGGAATGATTTGAAACAAGAATATCCTATAGAATTTTGGATAGCATTTTGGTCTGATCAAATATTTCAGGCTTTTTCTTTTGTACTATATGGCAAGAAAGGCGATCTAAAAAAGGCTCAGGAGCTTGTAAAAAGACTCCCTTTTTCATTTATTAAAAAAGATTGGCAATCTTACTCGCTATCATTTTTATCTCAAGCACATGAATTTTTGTTGAATCTTGATTATGGCGTAAAGAATGGTGTGAGAGATAGTAATTTAGAACTCTGGTATTTAAAATTTATTTTTAAGAAATTTTGATTATAAATTTTATAGTCAAATTAATTAAGAAAGGCTCTATATAAAAAATATATAGAGCCTTTCTTAAAATGTTTTATTTAGTTATTAGAAAGCCAAATTTTGTTGATTATTTGCTATGGCATATCTTCTCAATAGATCTGGACTATCGATTTGGTATTTAGTTTTACTTGTTGAAAATTTTACTTCTGGTGCTCTTTTAGATTCTATATTAAGTATTTTTACAATCGTAGTATTATTATTTAATTCCGCAATAATATGAGCATTTAAGCCTTGATCGTTTTTAATTTTCGAATCAGCTTTATTGTGCATAAGAAATCTAACCATGGCTATACTTATTTTTGTCTCATCTAATTTGCATAATAAATTCAGAAGCGTATTTCCTTGATTGTCTTTAGCATTAATATTGGCATTGTTTCTTGTAAGATACATTAATGCCATTACATTAATACAATTCTCATTTATGACACAGTGCAGTGGAGTTTGACCAATATGATTAACTGCTTCAAGATCTGCATTATGTTCTAGTAAACATCTAATCATATTTTCATTTTCCTTGTTTCCAGGCAAATTAGCCAATAGATGCAGAGGTGTATTTCCCATCTCATCAGCTATATTTATATTGAGACCATGATCCAGCAAGAATTTTAGCATCATTATGCTATCTGCTAAGTCAAGCACTAATTTCATAAGGCATGTATTAAATCCATAGCATGTTGATGCATTAACTTCATCAAGTTCAATTTTGTTCTGATTTATGCTGTCTTGTAGTTCTGCAATTGTTTGATTAAATGTATTAGATAAGACTTGAAATGATTTTTCGGACATTGTAGAATTTGCTGAGGCAATTATGTCGTTATCTAAAGTAATAGCAGTTAGGAATGTTATTACAAAATCGATATAATTTATTTGGGAATCATTTAAGGTATTAGAATAAGTTTCAACCATATACCTTAAAACATTACATGCGATTTCTGATTTGCCTTGAATTAAAGCTCTATCAAATAGTACATATAAAGAATCAATACCAATATTTTCCTCATTTTCAGAGTTTTCGGCAGATTCATCATCACTATCAGTTACAAAAGATTCATCATCACTATGTGTATAACTATTAATGATAACGGAGGTTTCTGAATCTGAAAATGAATTCTGCTCTTCCATACCATTCAAGTTTAATCCGAATAAAATTGTTAAAAATAAAATTAATCTTTTCATTATTTTTCCCTGTTAAAAATAAATTTATATTCATTAGTATTTAGCTAGTGAAATGTAAAATATTGATGAATAATTTTCATCGATTTATCTTTATAACCCCTTATATATTTTAAATTATTAGCATTTAGAAAGTAATCTGAATTGATGTTTTTTGTATTGTTTATTAAACTTTCTTCAAATTATTTTTTTGATTGAATTAGATGTACTTAAAAGTATACACAATATAGAGGTTTTGTAAATTATTAAATCATTAATATTTATTTTTGAGACAAGTGGTTGCGATTCTGGCGTTATAGATACTCCATGATATTGTTATTTGATATATTATGTTTACAATGTTTATTGGTTACATAGATAAACCAATGCTCTTTACCAATAAAGAGAATGATTAGTATAGGATTTAAAAATGAAAAAAAATATAGTTTTAACGGGAGATCGTCCAACGGGGCCTTTACATTTAGGTCATTATGTCGGGTCGTTACTGAATAGGCTTCATTTGCAAGAGAAATATCAACAATTCGTAATGCTTGCTGATGTACAAGCACTGACTGATAATTTTGATAACCCAGAAAAGATTCGTCAAAATATTTTCGAGGTTACTTGCGATTATCTAGCTGTTGGTATAGACCCGTCAAAAACTACTATTTTTATTCAATCATATATTCCTCAAATTGCCGAGCTTACTATCTTCTATCTTAATCTTGTTACGGAAAATAGGTTAAAAAGAAATCCGACCTTAAAAAGTGAAATACTCCAAAAAGGATATGGTGATAACTTAACTATGGGATTTTTAATTTATCCGATTAGCCAGGTTGCAGATATAACTTTTTTACGTGCTAATTTGGTTCCTGTAGGTGAAGATCAACTTCCAATGATAGAGCAAACCAATGAAATAGTACGAGCATTCAATAGAACTTATCAGACGGATGTATTAATTGAAGCTGAAGCTATTATTTCTCCAGTGCCACGTTTGCCTGGTACTGATGGAAAAAATAAAATGGGTAAATCTTTGGGCAATGCAATCTTCTTGTCCGATACAGCAGATGAAATTGTGAAAAAAGTACGGAGCATGTATACAGATCCAGATCATCTAAAAATTTCAGATCCAGGCAAGATTGAAGGAAATACAGTTTTTTCTTATCTTGATGTTTTTGATCCAGACAAAGCTGAAGTAGAAAGACTTAAAGAGCATTATCAAAGAGGTGGCTTAGGTGATGTTGTTTTAAAACGTCGATTAACTGATGTGTTAGACACTATATTAAAACCTATTCGGGATAGACGCAAAGAATTTTATTCTAATAAAGATTATGTCTATAAAATTTTAGAGGAAGGTACTAGGCATACGGAAGATTTGGCTAGAGAGAGAATGAAAATGATCAGGAAAGCAATGAAGATTAATTACTTTGATAATTATTAAATGAATCTTCATTAAAATATTAAAACATGTAAGAGAAAAATACAGAAGTAAGTTTATTGAAATTTTTGGTGCCTATCCTGTATTATTTAAGTAGATGGAGTTTAAAATAGGGGGTTATATGGCTCGTTACGGAAAAAAAGCACAAGAACTTGTGGCTGAAAAGATGCATGAGTATAAAGAGGGTGTGCAAGGGGCCGCAGCTCATGGTCGTAAGATAACAAGTAAAAAGCAGGCTATCGCTATTGGTCTTTCAGAAGCACGCAAAGAAGGCGCAAAGGTGCCATCTGTACCTAAAAAATCTAGTACAAAAAAATAAGAATATACTATAAAAAATGGATGAGGTTATGTTGTATAAAAAAACAAAGTTAATGTTCTTGGTCATAATATCTGGTTATTTCTTTGCCGCAAATTCTATAGAACCAGATATTAACCTTATTACTTCAAGTTGTTCAATTGAAAATAGTCAAGATATTATGCCTCGCTTTCAAATTTGTGCACCTCAAATTGGAGATAGTGCTCCAAGTTTTAGGGCTGATAGTACTGACGGGTTAATTAACTTTCCAAAAGATTTTTCAGGTAAATGGATAATATTGTTGAGTCATCCAGCTGATTTTACTCCGGTATGTACTACTGAGTTTAAAAAACTGGCTGCTATAAATAGTGACTTAAAAAAGGCCAATTGCCAACTAGTAGGTATTTCAGTTGATTCAACATATACGCACAAAGTATGGCAAAATAAACTGAATGCGGATAGTTCTAGAAAAGTGGATTTTCCTATTATAAGTGACCCAGAGGGTAAAATAGCTAAATTATATGGAATGATTCATCCTAAAGAAAGCAAGGTTCAAACGGTTCGTTCCACTTATTTTATTGATCCAGATTATAAAATAAGGGCAATGTTTCATTATCCAAGCTCAAATGGACGTAATTTTGAAGAGATTAAAAGGCTTTTATATGCTTTACAAATTTCCAGAAAAGAAAATGTTGCAACACCAGCAAACTGGCAACCAGGAAATAAGACTATATCCATGGAAGAGGTTGCTAAGGATGTTATGCCAGATTAAATTTTAGTATAATGAGCCTATTTTAACTTATAGGCTCATTATGTTGTCTTACGCTGCTTTGATAAACGAAGCATCTAATTTTTTGAGTCCAGTCTTAAACTTAATAGTTAAAAAAACTGTATCATTTCTCTTTTCAACTTTTTGTATTACCCCAATTCCGAAAGAAGTATGAGTAACGGTTTGATAATTTCTCCAAGGGGAAGAGCTATCTTCTTCTTCTGTCTTTAGAGTAGGTTGCTTAATTGCTATTTTTTCTTCAAAGTTAAAATGGAGTGGTCGCTGTGAGTTGCCCAACCAACTTTGGAAATATCCTTCAATATCGTAGAGGTTTGATCTGCTTAAATCGCAAGAAGTTATATATTCATGATCTAATTCATTAAAAAATCTTGAGATAGTTTGTTCTTGGGTTTTTCCATAATTATTTCTAAATTTTGAAGAGGTTATCAATAACTTTTCTTTTGCTCGAGTAATACCCACGTAAAGAAGCCTTCGTTCCTCTTCTATCATATCATTTTGAGGTAAAGAGCGGCTACTTGGCAGAATACCATCTTCAAAGCCTGCGAGAACAGTTATATCAAATTCTAGGCCTTTAGCTGCATGAAGAGTCATTAAATAAACAGATTCTTTGTTTTCATTTTTTTCATTAATTTCTTTAATGAGTGCTACTTCTTCTAAGAAATGTTGAACAGTTGGCTTATCATTTTCCTCAAAATATTTTGCTGCATTTAGCAACTCTTTAACGTTTTCTTTTTTTGTATCAGCTTCATCTTTTTCATAAGCTTGATCAAGATGGCTAAAGTAGCCAGTTCGTCTTAGTATTTGTTGGATAGCATCACTGATTAATGTTTGTGGTGTAAGATCTTCAAGGATATTGAGAAATTGAGATAATTTTTCAACTTTAGTTTGATTTATTCTATCAGAGCTCATTGCTGACCGAATAATCTGACTATAATCGAGATCGGTATTTTGATCCCAAAAATTGAAAAGTTGTTCTTCGAACTTTGGTCCAAACGTTCTTGCCGGAACATTTAGTATTCTTGAAAATGCTAATCTATCATGAGGATTAACTATAAGTCTTAGATAGGCTAAAAGATCTTTTATTTCAAGCCGCTCATAGAATTGGATGCCGCCTATAATTTTATAGGGTAAGGTATGACGTAATAATGCTTCTTCTATTGACCGTGATTGTGCATGTGAACGATATAAAATAGCATGCGATCCCAGCTTGGTTTTAGACTGTTTTATAAACAAGGCAATTGCTTCAGCTTCTTGATAATTTGTGCTGCAAAATATCAAGCGGGCAGCATCATTACCATTCTTTTGGGACCACAAGTTTTTTATGTTCCGTAAAGAATTGTTTTTAATTACTTTATTTGCGATTGATAAAATTGGCTGTACTGAACGGTAGTTTTGATCAATGGTTATAAGGTTACTTGCCTCAAAATCCTTTTTAAAATCAAGCATGTTTTGTACATGAGCACCGCGCCATGAGTAAATTGACTGATCTTCATCACCCACAATGCAAAGCGAATCTGCGGCAAATTTTTTCTCATTATCTAGGGTCATATATTTTATCAATTGATGTTGTGTTTTATTAGTATCTTGGTACTCATCAACTAATATATGTTTAACGCGATTTTGAAAGTTTTGCTTAAAATCTTCATTTTTATCAAAGAGATTTAATGTCTTTAAGATTAGATCATCAAAATCTAAACAGTGAGCAATCTCTTTTTCTTGCTCGTACATATTATATAGTTCTTGGAAGATATCAAATCCGAAAGTATCAGTTTCATCACATAAATTGTTTTTTATCTTTGATATATAAGAAATAACCTGTTTTGGGGTAATTTTCTTATCTAAATTATGCTTCTCGATAAGCCTCTTAATTAATTTAACTTGATCATCTTCATCCATCATAGAAAAATTAGGAAAAAGAGAAGGATGACTTTTAAGCAATCTTAAACAAAAAGAATGAAAGGTCCCGACAAATGGCATATTTGCCGAATCTTTTAAGAAGAGACTAATACGCTCTTTCATTTCTTTGGCTGCTTTATTGGTGAATGTTAGA
>Ga0105046_10006868_pt1 | contig 17992 bp, 15 predicted proteins | sample MAT03_FD_78385 | JGI IMG/M metagenome (GOLD analysis project Ga0105046, IMG submission 78385) | Freshwater microbial communities from Lake Fryxell liftoff mats and glacier meltwater in Antarctica - MAT-03 (megahit assembly) | ecosystem: Environmental > Aquatic > Freshwater > Ice > Liftoff...
AGAAGGCGGTACATGGTGCGTGCGCTGCAGACGTAGATGTTCCGGTCCATCTGACTTGTGACAATGGCAGCTGGAGACTTGTCTACGTATTCCTCGCTTGTTGCCAGGGTGATGACCTGGGCCCGCTCTTCGTCGCTCAGAGCACGTTTCGGTCGAGGCCTGGGCGCAGCAGCGATGCCACTTTTTTTTGGACATCGATGATGATCTCTGCCTGCTCAAGTTTGCGCCGCAGACGTGCGATCTCTCGCTCTCGTTGTGCTAGTTCTTTACGCATATCAATTCCTAACTTTGCCTTCGGACCACGCTTCACGTTCTCACCACGCTCACGCTGCTTCTTCCACGCAGATACCTGCTTGCTATAAAGACCTTCTCGACGTAAGATCATTCCTTTCTCACCATGCGGAGCTACTTCCAGCTCCTGCAGAATCGCATCAATGTACCCTTCCGTGAACTGTCGACGCAGTGGTCTAACAATCACTTCTGTGCTCCTTGACGAAGTGCCTTTCACTTGACCGTTGGCTACCGTTTCTGTCTTCATGATTCAACTCCTCTACGCCCTCAAATTGTACCTTAAACTACACTACGATTTATGTCCATGATATCGTTGGCAGAGAGGGATATATCCACAAAGGGGTTAGGTGCATTTTCGGGACTATTGAAGACAACGCTGTTGCTATCCACTTCATGTACTATAACTTCGGACGTATCCACAAAACACTTCGGGTTACACCTGCTATGGAAGCCAAAGTGACCGACCATGTTTGGTCGCTCGAAGAGATTGTTTCGCTATTAGATTCAAACTGAGACACTATCATGAATCCACACGACTTGCGTGAATCAAACCCAAGTGTTATATTGCTCATTCTTGACAAAAACGCATCTGAATTTGGAGTGAATGAAATGGCACGTCGTTGTGATTTGACCGGCACTACCGTCCAGTACGGAAACAATGTTTCTCACGCAAACAACAAGACCCGTCGCCGCTGGTTGCCAAACCTGCAGAAGAAGCGCGTATGGGTTGCCGAAGAAGGCAAGTTCGTAACGGTGAAGATCACAGCAAGCGCTCTGAAGACGCTTGATAAGATCGGATACACCGCCATGAAGAAGCGCTTCGATTCCAAGTGATTCTTTAAGCATCTTCAAAAAGGTCGCCCCAGGGCGGCCTTTTTTCGTTTCCACCACATAATTTCTTGCGGTGTTACGAGTCTTTACGAGATCATGAACGCCTTGCCCCTTACCACCCTCGCCATTCGTCTTTGCTTTTGCATGGTCACGTGCTGTTGCACATCTGTGCGGGGAGTAGCACAGGAAACATCGGATAGCGTGCTCATGCACCGCAAGGCAACAGAGTACTTCATCAACGGCACCACGTTGCAGATTCAGGGGAACCGGCACGCAGAGGCCATTCTCGAATTTCAACAAGCGCTCCGGTTTGATTCCAGCGCCGCAACACTTCGCGCCATGGCGCAGAGCTATGCAGCCATCCGTAAATTCGATCTCGCGCTGGAAGCTGCACAGGCAGCCGTCCAAACCGACTCCGTCCATAGTGAATCGTGGGAGTTGATAGCCGACATCTACGTATCGCAAGGTCGGTACGACGAGGCCATGTTGGCCTATGAACATCTGCGAGACCTGCACCCCACCAAACAACAGCTCTATACGCTCGGAAGGATGTACGAACCACGCGATGCCGACAAAGCCATTACCGTGTTCGAACAGTTTATTACCATGCAGCCGGATGAAGGCGTCTATCGCCGATTGGCAGATCTGTACGGGCGTACTCGCAAGCCCGACCAACGCACGTGGACCATGGAGCGCGCGCTCAAGCTTGATCCCGCAGATGCAGACTTGGCCGCAGAACTTGCATCGATCTATGTTGCCACGGCGCGCTTCGATGGACTCGACAGTATCTTGGCTCGGTGGAATGGTGCATCGGTGATGAGCGGAAGTGAACAAGTGTGGCTTGCAGCGATCACGGCCTTTCTCGAAGACTCGTTAACAGCAACAACAAAGGCATCACAGGCACATGCCGTATTGGACGCAGCTGCTCAGCGCGATGCTCGGCAATGGAAGGTCTTCATTGCTGCCGGTGCTCTTGCACTTCGCATCGACGAACCATCGCGCGCATTCGCATTGTTTTCGTCGGCAATCAAAGCAGCCCGTGGTATCAGTGATGCACCATTGAATGCGGCACAGGCCTACATTTCATTCAACCGTCTGCGAGAAGCCTACGACATCCTCTCGCGTTCGTTGGTGTTGTTCCCTTACGATCCACGCTTCTACTACATGATGGGATTTTGCAAACAGCAACTGGATAGTGACGCGGATGCGGCTCAGTTGTATCGACGGGCGATTGGTATCGACTCTTCGTATCTCGATGCTTGGATCCAACTTGGCGTTGTCTATGATGCTCTCGAAAATCTAGACTCATCAGATCTTGCCTACGACCGTGCGTTGATGCTCGATCCCGATAATCATCTCGTGAACAACAACTACGCCTATTCCCTCTCTGTTCGAAACAAAGACCTTCAACGCGCTCGTGCGTTGTCGTGGCGAGCACTCCAACAGTATCCATCCAATCCAGCGTATCTCGATACCTATGCATGGGTCCTGTATCAGCTTGGAGAGTTCGACAAAGCACGCACCTATCTCGAACGTTGTATCACTCGTGGAGGCGGGAATGCAACACACTATGAACATTTAGGCGACGTGTTAGAGCAGCTCGGACTAATCGATGAAGCCATCCGCGCTTGGCAAGAATCGCAACACAGAGAACCCGATCGTAGGAGCTTGCAATCCAAACTTTCAAAGTACCGCTAACCAAGGGAAACATCATGTTCGAATCCATCGACCAAAACGAGTACGAGATATTGATCCGTAAACGCGGCGAGAACGACTACGCCTCGTACTGTCCACAACTCGCCCACATGATCAAGGGCTCCGAACACGTAGAAGTGGAAGAGGCCATGAAGGCCTACGTACTCGACTATATTGTCAAGATCAAAGAACGGTCGGCACCGCAACAAAACTAATGTTGTCGTATCCGCTCGCTCGCAGACTCGAGAACCCATCAATGATCACGGCCATCATTAGCGTGGCTGTTCTTGGTCCGTTTCTTCCACTGGACATACGGGCCGTGGTCTTCTTACCTGTGGTGGTTGCCCTTGTCGTGGCCATGAGCATCGACGTTCGCTATGGTGGGACAACGGTTTCCATTGGAGCCGTTGGCATTGGGTTGTGCCTTGCAGCACTGTCGATCACAGAAAGCACGGACCCTGCTCGAAGTCTCGACCTTGTCTTCGCTACCGTCCCCGTGATGGGGATTCTCATTCACGAATGGATGCGACGTGTTGGATTCGGAAGAACGCTGCGCCTGATTGTCCCGATGGTCCTTGCAACACTTGCCTGTCTACCGTCTCCCGACGCAATCATGGCCGCAGCTGCCACCATCATGATGTGCGGCATTCGAGAACTTCGATGGGTACGTCAGCGTGCTTGAGCGCATCCTTACTCCTTGGTGGCTTCGCATTCTCGTAGCAATCGCTGGTACGGTGGCCATCAGCTTTGCCGTTGTTCCCTTTGTGCACGATCAACTTCTTGTGCAATGCCTGTTGTACGGCGCTCTTGCCGCATTGATGATCGGTATGGAGGTAGGGCGGAAGGGTTCGGTATGGTATACGTGCGGACTCTACGTTGGCGAGACCACGGCGCGTGAAGCCCTTTGGGGAACGACGATCGCTATTGGCTCACTAGGTGTCATCGCCATTGGAGGAATGGTGATCGGTGGAACATTCAACGCAGCACCTACGTCGGCACGTCCACTAACGGTGTTGGTTGGCACCATCGTTGTCGCCGCCGTTGGCGAAGAGATTCTGTTTCGCGGAACGATCTTCCAAGCAATCGAAGAACGCTTTGGAGGTATTGTGGCCGTGATGACCACGTCGCTGCTCTTTGCGCTGGCACATGTGATGAATCCTGGCGCTTCTGTTATCTCACTGGTGAATGTGTTTCTTGCGGGCGTTCTCCTCGGTACGATGCTCATTCGTTCTGCATCGTTATGGCCGTCTATCTTTTTCCATATCGTATGGAATCTCCTCGTTGCATTGTGTTTTGGCGCAGTGTCAGGAAACGAACTCGGCGGTGGAGTAGTCGTGTTGAATCTATCTCAAGCATCATCTTCGTTCGTGTGGCTTGTAAGCGGTCCGTTCGGCGTCGAAGAAGGTCTGCTTACCACACTGCTCCTCATCGTCACAACGACCATCGTTGCCATTCGCATCCCCCGTTCTGCCTATGTTGTGGCAGCACGATTCCGTCGATCACACCTCGAAGCACTCTCTCGACACTGAAATCATGAAACGCGTTCCCCTCCTCCGTTCCGCCCTTACTGCCCTGCTTCTGTTCACCGGTTGGGGCGCACCTTCGCAAGCACAATGGACCATCCTTCAGCGCGACGCCGATAGCGTGATGCAGAAAGGGATCGACTACATCTACAACGTGCGTTTCGATAGTGCGCATGCATGTTTCGAGCAAGTGAAGACGCTGTATCCGGACCATCCGGCAGGCTACTTTATGGATGCTATGGTGGAATGGTGGAAGATCAACTTGAACCGCAACGTGTATTCAAACGATGAGTGGTTTTTGCAGAAGGTGGAGAAGGTGTTGGAAGTGTGCGATAAGTCTCTCGAAGCCGACCCAAAGAATCTCATGGGCTTATTCTTCAAGGGTGGTGCACTAGGATTTCGCGGACGTTTCTATGCAACGCGAGAGAGTATGATCAAGGCCGCGAACGACGGCAAAGACGCGCTCGATCTGCTGGAAACATGTCAGCGAATTGCTCCCAACAATCACGACATCATGTTGGGCACGGGCTTGTATAACTACTTTGCCATGGCACTACCAGAGAAGTACCCGGTGCTTGTCCCAATTATGACATTCTTCCGTTCTGGAGATAAGGCTCTCGGAATACTACAGCTTCAAGCAGCTGCACGGAAGGCGCGTTATGCACGCGTCGAAGCACAAGTAGTGTTGATGCAAGTGTATTACGATTGGGAGAAGGACTACGGGAAGGCCGTTGTTATTGCGAAAGAGCTGAACAAACGATATCCGAACAATACATACTTCCACCGTTATTTCGGACGTGCATTAGTCTCGACGGGTCCGCTCGATACCATGGAGATCCTCTGGCGCGACGTCTTGAACCGCTGTATTGCAAAACAGTACGGCTATGAAACGTTCACCGCACGAGAGGCGCTCTACTACATTGGCGTAGTGCTGATGATGAAGAAGGATCTACCGATGGCGCTCAAGTATTTCTATAAGGCCGACGAGGCAAGTCGGGTGCTGGACCAAGACCCTTCCGGATTCATGGTAAAGACCAATTTAAAGATCGGACAGATCTATGATATGCAAGGCAAGCGCGATCTTGCAATACAGCAATACGAGAAGGTCTTGGGGTGGACTGACTACGGCGGCTCGCGCGCCGATGCAGAACGCTTTACGACAACACCGTTCCGCTAGCCTAGCTTCCGTATTTTCGTGGCATGGCACCAAACCTCGACTTTTGGAACAAGCTTGCCCAACGTGAGCTGAAAGACCGACCTCTCGAAGCACTCACCACAACGTCTGCAGAGGGAATCCCCATCAAGCCCGTCTATACCTCGGCCGACCTCGAGGCCATGGGCTATCAGGAATCACTCCCCGGCGTTGCTCCCTACGTTCGAGGTCCGTATGCAACGATGTATACGAACCGTCCGTGGACCATCCGCCAGTATGCGGGATTCTCGACGGCGGAAGAATCGAATGCCTTCTATCGGAAGGCACTCGCGGGCGGACAGAAAGGACTAAGCGTTGCCTTTGATCTGGCAACACATCGTGGCTACGATAGTGATCACCCACGTGTTGTGGGAGATGTGGGCAAGGCCGGCGTAGCAATCGATAGTGTAGAGGACATGAAGATCCTTTTCGACGGAATCCCACTTGATGTAATGAGCGTGTCGATGACGATGAACGGCGCCGTTATCCCGATTCTTGCCATGTTCATCGTCGCAGCCGAAGAACAAGGTGTGTCGCAAGAACAATTGAGCGGAACAATTCAGAACGATGTTCTGAAAGAGTTCATGGTACGCAACACCTACATCTATCCGCCTGCCCCGTCGATGCGCATCGTGTCCGACATTATCGAATATGTCAGTAGGTCGATGCCCAAATTCAATTCCATTTCGATCAGTGGCTATCACATGCACGAAGCCGGCGCAACGGCTGTGCAAGAATTGGGCTACACGATTGCCGACGGAATGGAGTATGTGCGCACCGCCATCGAGCGAGGTATGCCCATAGATGACTTTGCGCCTCGCCTGTCGTTCTTCTTTGCCATTGGCATGAACTTCTTCATGGAAGTTGCCAAACTGCGTGCAGCCCGCGTTCTGTGGCACAGCGTCATGCAGTCCTTCAACGCACAGAAGCAGAGCTCCTTGTTGCTGCGTACGCATTGTCAAACATCAGGGTGGAGTCTAGCAGCGCAAGACCCCTACAACAACGTGATTCGCACAACGATCGAGGCTATGGCTGCCGTGTTGGGCGGAACCCAGTCGTTACACACGAATTCGTTTGACGAAGCGCTCGGACTTCCCACAGAAGCATCTGCTCGCATTGCTCGAAATACGCAGCTCATCATTGCAGAAGAATCACAGATCACCCGCGTGGCCGATCCGTTAGGCGGGTCCTATTACGTAGAGGCGCTCACGGCTGCTCTCATCAAGGAAGCATCTGCCGTGATCGCAGAAGTAGAGGCGCACGGTGGAATGACGAAGGCCATCCAAGCAGGCATTCCCAAAATGCGCATCGAAGAAAGTGCGGCACGACGTCAAGCTTTTATCGATCAGGGCAAGGAAGTGATTGTTGGCGTCAACAAGTATCAACTTGACGACGAACCTGATATCGATGTGCTGATGATCGACAACACTTCTGTTCGAGAACAACAAGTGGCTCGACTCTCCGCAACACGCGCATCGCGCGATGCAGTTCGAGTGCAAGAAACACTACGTCGAATCACGGACGCCGCAAAGAGCGGAAATGGGAATCTTCTGGAGTTCGCCATCGATGCAGCGCGTGCACGTGCGACGGTGGGCGAGATCAGCGATGCAATGGCGGCAGTCTTTACACGATACGAGGCGCATTCCGTGGCAATCGAAGGTGTGTATGGCGCACAGTATGCAAACGATCCTGAGTTCGCATCGGTGCATGCAGATGTGGAAGCATTCGCAACGCAGCACGGTAGACGTCCGCGTATTCTTGTGTCGAAGCTCGGACAAGACGGACATGACCGTGGTGCGAAAGTGATTGCCACGTCGTTTGCAGATATCGGATTCGATGTAGACATCGGCCCACTCTTTGCAACGCCCGAAGAAGCTGCACGACAGGCCATCGACAACGACGTACATGTGATCGGCGTGTCGAGTCAGGCCGCAGGTCATCTCACGCTCATCCCTGCCCTCCTTGCCGCCTTACGAGCCCAAGGAGCAGAGGATATCATTGTGGTGGTGGGTGGAGTGATACCGCCGAAGGATCATCAACGACTTCGCGACATGGGTGTCAAGGCCGTCTTCGGTCCGGGCACGAATATCCTCAAAGCTGCACGCGAAGTACTGCATCAGATCACGTCACGGTCGTGATCTGTGCAGGCATCGACATTGGAACGAACACCATCCTGATGGTGATTGGCGAACAACGTGCAGATGGATCTTGGAATATCATTGACGATCTGCATTCCATCGCGAGGCTCGGAGAAGGCGTGGACGCAACCGGCAGAATCTCCAACGAAGCCATCGAGCGCGCTTCGTCGGTTCTTGCCACGTATCGTGTGCGATGCAGTGAGTGCAGCGTCGATCGCATCCGCGCTGTTGCAACAAGTGCCATGCGCGATGCCGCCAATAGCCACGCCGTACGAGACATCCTCAGCGCCATCATCGGTACAGAGATCGAAGTAATTGAAGGCAGCGAGGAAGCAAGGTTAACGTTTCGTGGTACGGTACTCGGAAACCAAGCAAGCGTAGCGATCGACATTGGGGGCGGATCAACAGAGCTCGTCTGCGGAGAAGGCGCAACCATCACGGATTCTGTAAGCGTCAACATTGGCGCTGTGCGTCTCACCGAACGCTACTTCGGTACGCGTCCGCCATCCGAGCATACATTGGGCGAAGCGCGTGCTTGTATCAACGACGCGTTGCAACCGTACCTCGCTCGCTTCGCGGCGTCGGGTTGTCGCGTCTTTGCCGCCGCCGGAACTCCAACGGCGCTTGCAACACTCGACCTTCGGCTCGATGCATTTGATGCACAGCGCGTAGACGGACATATCCTTTCGGCATCGGTGGTGCACAACCTTGCGAACATGCTCGTAGGGTTGGATTTACCATCGCTGCGACAACTGCCCGCCATTCATCCCAAGCGTATAGACATCCTCCCGGCAGGTGCAGTTCTTCTCGACGCGTTGATGCAAGCCTTGCAGATCGACGCAGTGGTCGTCAGCACACGGGGCGTGCGGTATGGAGTGCTATATTCACTCGGCACAGATCGTTAGTGTTCAGTTTTTAGGAGTGATGGGCATGAGACTTCCTTCGTTTCGCGACCTGCAGTTGCACACAACGCGTACCCTGCGTCGATTTCCCATCGAGATATTCGTTGCCTCGCTTGGCACGATCGCGGCCATCCTCATGGCCCTGGAGATCCATCCGTTTGCAGCGTTCGGAAGCATCGATCCTTGGCGACATAATGCACGCGTCATTCTTGCCTGTATCATTCTCTTGAGTACTGCACTTTCCTTGACGATCACGCGAGAGGCTGGGAAGATTTCTTGGTGGATGCAGATTGCCATTTTCGTATCAGCGACGGCTGCAGCGAGCTGGTATATGACGTGGTTCTCCTTCGCGCCGTTGGAAATTCTTCAACTTGCTGTGGTGTTAGCCGCGGTGCACCTTCTTGTTGCTCTGAGTGCAATGTGGAATCGCGACCGAATGGAGTTTTGGGATGCGAACAAGGTGTTGTTGCTACGAACGCTCATGGCTGGGCTGTTTACGCTAGTACTCGGAGGCGGACTCAATCTTGCATTGTTTGCGTTGAATGAATTGTTTGGGCTGAAGGTGGATTCAAAATGGTATGGCTCTCTGTGGGCTCTGCTCTTGGGTCTGTTCAATACGTGGTTCGTACTGGGTGGCATTCCGAATACGCCCGTACAACAAGACGAGCGGTTTGTACCGCCGTTTCCGAGTGCACTACGGATCTTTGTGCAGTACGTTCTCATGCCGCTGGTGCTGATCTTCCTATGCATTCTGTATGCATACGGTGTTAAAGTTTTGTTCTTCACACAACTCAACGGATCGGTAGCCGCGTTCATCGACGCTCTGGCCGTTGTGGGAACGTTGTCGTTCCTTTTGCTCTACCCTCTGCGCAACGATACAGAACACGCGTGGATTAGGTTCTTTGCCTCTTGGTTTGGAAGACTGATGATACCACTGTGCGTGCTGCTATGGATCGCCCTTGTTATTCGCGTCCAAGCGTATGGCATCACGGAGGCACGCTACATAGGCCTCGCTGTTGCGTCTGTCCTTACGGTCCTTTCTCTGTATCTGGCCATTGCGAGAAACCCCGATTTGCGCATCATCCCTGCCACCCTCCTGCTTGCATGTATCGTGTGTTTGAGCGGACCAATTGGTATGCTCGACGTGGCGTATCGAAATCAAACGCAGCGAGCAGAGCGTGTGCTGCTTGCTGGTGGCGTGCTGCATGATGGGATCTACGACATTGCAAAGGCACAGAAATTATCGGATAGCGATAAGCTCATCGTTCAGTCGACGTTGAACTACCTCACCATCGATCAATCAAACAGCCGCATGGATACATGGCTCGCGTCGATCGATGCAGACAGTATGCCAGACCGTGATTCGGTGGAGATCCAAGTGTACATGGGCGTTTCGACATATGCGCATTCCAAACGTCGCAAATCAAATGCCAGGCGCGACGATCACGTTTTTTGAATTGGACTGGACGGGACTAGAACCCGATATAAAGCAGCCGATTCCCGCGTCAGAACGTGGCCCTTGTCTTCATGGATTTGCATTACAACCTGTTAAACGACACATGGTTCAATGTTGGGGCGAAAGGCGTCCTCGTTACTACCCCAAAATGACAACGGCGTCCCCAAGGGAACGCCGTTGTGCACCGTCGTAGTTGTGAGAGAAGTTCTTACTTCGTCCAGCTGATGTTCTCATTTGCAAGAAGACGCTGTGCATCGCTATGACCGAGGCCAGCTGCCTTCTTGAATTCTTCGATAGCCTTGTCGCGCTGATTCGCACGCAGATACATGTGTGCAAGATTATTGTGTGCCACTGCGAAGTTTGGATCGGTCTCGATTGCCTTCAGGAAGGCTGCCGCAGCGCCCTGCAGATTGTTCTGCACGGTGAAACCAAGACCATTTTGGTTGTACGCCTCTGCGTTGTTGCCCCTTTGCGCTTCGCACGATGCGATCTCGAAATAACTTTGTGCAAAGTTCGGATTTTGCTCGAGTGATTTCTTAAACTCCGGCATGGCTGAAGCGCAATCGCCCTTCTTGACGTACGTGTTGCCAAGGTTGTAGTGAACTTCGGGATAGACACTTTGCTTTTCAAGCGCCTTCTTGAAGGCCGCAATGGCCTTATCGTACTCGCCCTTGCTTGTGTAGATCACACCTTGGTTGTTAAAGCCCAGAGCGGAGTCGGGTTTGAGAGCGATGGCCTTGTCGATGGTTGTGAGTGCCTTGTCGTAGTCCTTTCCAACAGCATACACATTACTCAATGCATAGAGTGCATCAAGGTTTTCTGGTTGCGATTCCGATGCCTTCAAGTAGTAGGCTATGACGCTGTCTGCATTGTTTGACGCTGCCCAGATTCGAGCCATCAGCATATAGGCTTCAGCGTTCTTATTGTCGTACGCGATGGCCTTATCTGCATACTCTTTGGCTTTGGCGAAATTCTTAAAATTCAAGTACACGTCGCCACGGAATGTTAACGTTTCCGACGTCGGATACTGTTGGTCGCACGACGCAAGTACGGTACCTGCTGCCAATGCTATTACTGCGATGCGAGAAATACGCATTCCAATCCCCTTTTTGAATTAAACATGTACCATCATTTGATTTCTGAAAATGCCTCTGTAAGGAGGGCTTCTTGTTGTCGATCATGAACTTTGGCAGAACCAGTTGCCGGACTTGCAGCCGCCGCCCTGCCCACGTAAACAAGACGCTGCATCGGGCGCATCACGTTAAGGATCGATGGCTGCACCTGCAACCATGCACCGGTGTTCTTGGGTTCTTCCTGACACCACACAATCTCTGTTGCATTGGGGTACGAGGCAAGAATCTCTTTCATCTTCTCTGCATGGAACGGATAGATCTGTTCCAGTCGGACCAATGCAGCATTCGTCGCCTGCATGTCTTTCCGTTTCTTCGCTAGCTCGTTATAGATCTTGCCGGTGCTGATCACCACACGCGTTACCGTCGTGGGGTTGGCAATCGAATCGTCGTCGATGATCTCTTGATACGAGCCATGGATGAGCTCATCCACCGTAGATGTGAAGGTGCGCAAATACCCTTTCGGCGTCATGATCACCATCGGTTTCCGCCATACCGCCTTCACCTGCCTTCTTACAGCGTGGAAGTAGTTAGCGGGCGACGTGAAGTTGCAGACGATCATGTTGTCTTGTGCGCAGAGCTGGAGAAAACGCTCGAGGCGTGCACTGCTGTGCTCCGGACCTTGTCCGTCGTAGCCATGCGGCAATAACATCATGATGTTCGAACGTTGCGCCCACTTCTCTTCGGCACTGCTGATGAACTGATCGATGATGATCTGCGCTCCGTTGGCAAAGTCGCCAAACTGCGCTTCCCATGCCGTGATGCCATTCTTGGCAATGGTACTGTAGCCGTATTCAAATCCCAGTACAGCATACTCGCTAAGAGGCGAGTCGAAAATATGGAATCGAGCAGTTGCACCTGGTATGGCGGCAAGGGGCACATACTCTGTCTCGTTCACAATGTCGGTATGTACCGCTTGTCGGTGGTTGAACGTGCCGCGCGCTGTGTCCTGTCCAGTGATGCGCACGTGGTTTCCCTCCAAGAGCAGCGAACCGAATGCCAGTGCTTCGGCCGTGCCCCATTGGACATGACCTTCGGCAAACGCAGCACGCCGTTTGTCCATTTCGGACTTCACCTTTGCGTGGATATTGAAACCGTCTTGCACAGAACAAATTGTATCAACGATTCGCTCAAGTGTTGGTTTGTCTACCGCGGTTGCTACGGGTGAGAAGAGATTGTATTCCAACGTTGCTACAGGAAGACCTTGCGACGTTGCACGATTGTCGAACGCTGCCGCCAAAACCGCATGCTCTTCCAACGTAATGGCCTCGAGCGTCTCTTCTGCTGCCACTTTTTCCGTGACCAAACGATGTCGGTACGATTTGGTAACAGACACCATGTTCTTGATCTTCTTATACAACAACGGCTGCGTTGCCGTTGGATCGTCCTGCTCGTTGTGTCCGTACTTGCGGTAGCAATACATGTCGATCACCACATCGTCCTTGAATGCCTGACGATAGGCAAAGGCGAATTCTGCAGCCGCCCTGCACGCTTCGGGATCGTCGCCATTCACATGTAGGATAGGTACCTGCAACATCTTTGCAATGCCTGTGGCATACGGCGTGGATCGTGAGTCTTCGGGCGACGTGGTGAAACCAATCTGGTTGTTGATCACCAGGTGGATCGATCCGCCCGTGTGATAACCGCGCAGACGTGCCATGTTGAATGTTTCTGGCACTACGCCCTGACCAGCCATGGCCGCATCTCCGTGGATCAGGATTGGCAAGACGAGCGAATTCGTTGTGTCGCCAATTTCGTCGGTCAATGCTCGAGCCATGCCCTCGACTACTGGATTGACTGCCTCGAGATGACTCGGATTTGGCGCCAATACCATTGGAAGTTGTTTTTTCGTTGAGGCTACATAAGTGCCTTTTGCACCAAGGTGATACTTCACGTCACCTGAACCCTGATATGATTCCGGATCGGCCATTCCTTCGAACTCATTGAAGAGTTTTTCAAGAGGCTTGCCCATCATATTCACAAGCAGATTCAAGCGTCCGCGGTGGGCCATGCCCACTACGGCTGCGGAGAGATCTTGATTGGCGGCATTGTCCAAGATCTGCTGCAGGATGATCACCGTAGACTCACCACCTTCAAGGCTGAATCGCTTGGACCCAAGGAACTTCGTATGCAGGAAGTTCTCGAGGAGTTCCACTTTCGTGAGTTGGCGATAGGTTTCGAGTTTTTGTTGTGCCGAGAGCACGATCTTGAGATGTGTGCCCTCTACGCGATTGAGAACCCACGACTTCTTGTCGGGATCCTGCATGTGCATGTATTCGATGCCGATTTTATCGCAGTATGTATCGCGTAGCAGGTCGATGATCGAGCGAAGTGTCGCGCGCTTTACGCCGCCGAAACCACCGGTGTCGAACTCTCTGTCGAGGTCCCAGATCGTAAGAGCGTAGAACGACGGGTCGAGCTCCGGGTAGTGATATGCTTCTTGACCGAGCGGATTAATATCGGCGAGCAAATGTCCACGCACGCGGAACGCGTGGATCATCTGAAGAACGCGAGCTTCTTTGTCGACGATCTCCGGCTGATCGGCCGCAAGAAACGGATTCGATCCACGGTCGATACTCCAGCGGATCGGCTCGAAGTGCACGTCGATCGACGCATAGATCTGGTCGTAGAATCGATGCTCTCCTAGCAAGAGCTGATGCATGAACTGCAGGAACTCGCCCGACTCTGCGCCTTGTATCACACGGTGGTCGTATGTAGAGGTGAGCGTAACCACCTTGCTCACGGCAAGTGATGCGAGGACGTCGGGAGACATCGCTTGAAACTCCGCAGGGTATTCGATCGAACCCGCAGCAACGATCGTGCCTTGTCCGTCCATCAAGCGCGGTACCGACATCACGGTGCCGATCATTCCGGGATTCGTGAGCGTTACTGTAGCGCCCATCAGATCTTCTGGGGTGAGCTTGTTCGTGCGAGCCTTGGCAATCAGCGCGTCGTATTCACGTGCGAATTCGGCAAACGTGAGCGACTGCGCGTTCTTGATGCTTGGTACCAGCAGCACTCTCGACCCATCTCGTCTCGTGGTGTCTACGGCCAACCCGAGGTTTATCGAGCCACGATGCACCTTCACATGAATTCCGTCGTGCAAGCCGTACGTGTTGTTCATGTTCTCTACTTGCTCAACGGCCTTGACAATGGCCCAAGCAAGGATGTGTGTGAACGACAGTTTGGACTTGCGTTTCTGTGCCAAAAAAGTATTGAGAATGCGGCGGTTTTCTTCTAGCGCTTTCACCGGTACCGATCGCACCGACGTGGCCGTTGGCACATTCAGCGAAGCCATCATGTTCTCGGCGATCTTCCCACCAATGCTCGAAAGCGGCACCATGGTATCGTTCGGACCAAGGAAGGGCAACTTCGTTGTTACCGAAGATCTCGGTTGGGGCGTAGCTGCCGTAGTGGTGCCAGGCGTAGACGCAAGTCGTTCGGACGAGCGGTCCGTCACGCCTGCCGGAGCCTCGGGCGTGTAGGATGCAAAGAAGGCTTGCCACTCGGATGGCACTGAGTCTTGATCACGCAGGAATTCGAAGTAGAGCTCATCGACGTATGCGCTGTTCATCGACATCATGTCTGGGGTCTTTCTGGTCTAAAGAGACAATTCCCCAAAATTACCGAATACCGATGAAACCCACGCCCCTTCCCGCCGCACCACCGTCCCTTCGATGAGAATGGTATCGAAGGTTGGCAATGGTACACGACGGGTCAGACAGGATTTGCGACCAAGCAACGCCGGCTCGTTCGAGCTGGGCTCTGATGGCAGATTGGTTGTCGAAGAGGTGTTTCCCCTCGCCAAGGACCCGCACGTGCTCCGGAAACAACGCTGCCACGTCGTCCCCTACCTCGTACCGTTCCCCAGAGGCGCAGGGTGAACGGAAGGCGGAAAGGTGGCGTGCCTCGGCTCCAAATGCATCGGTCATGGCACGGACGGTGCAGCCAACGACGTCCAGGTGGGTGCCGCGCCAGCCTGAATGAACGGCCGCCACAGCGTGGTGACGTTCGTCATGCAGCAGCACGGCGCAACAATCTGCGATCGTAGCACAGAGCACGATTCCCGGAACGTTCGTGATCATTGCATCGGCCTCCGTCTCGAGCGCCAGCTCAGAGATGCGAACAACGACAGAGCCATGCACCTGACGCATGAATTGCAGCTGATGGGGAGATACGCCGATGGCGAGGGCCAGAGCCAACCGTGACGCGGTAACGAGCGTTGAAAACACACCATTTGACGTGGTAAACGTGAGTCCGGGCGCAGGAAAAAGGTCTCGGTTTGTCTGTGTGACACCGCTACGGAGACTGGGATCGTTGAAGGCCGTGGTGAGTTCGAGTGCGGACATGGAGTGTCGACCGTTGGACAGTTGGACGTGAAAGCGTTGCGATGAAACGATGGAGTGCAATATCGCGGATGGCGACGTCATTCCGGCGTCCGACAATTCGCACCAGCGTACGTCCCGTCGGCAGTGGATATACGATCACCGTGCAATCCTCGCGTTCGAACATCGATATGGTGCGGACGGTTCCCGGGAATGGAGCGCAGAGCGCCAGTGCGATCACGCATACAATTACCGCCGAGCGGACGGAGCAGTGCTTCCACGACGACGCGCTACTCACCCACCACGTACCGATGCAAATGATGGCGGCAACGACGATGGCGCTGGTCGCTCCAAGGTCCGGTCGAAGCAACGCGGCACTTCTCGTAATGGCATCTGCTGCCAACAAACACCACTCTGCACAAAGCCCATACATTGGAGCGAAAACTGGAGCGACGAACGTGCAGAGCAGCGCAAGGAGCGTGAAGATCATGCCGGAAGACATCAGCGGCACCACCACAAGATTCACAACGGGAGAGATCAAGGAAACCGACTCAAAGGTGACGGCCGCTGGGATGGCAATGGCGGCATTCGCTGCCAGTGTTACGCAAACCGTTACGGCCAACGCTCGTTTCCAACGCATGCGGCGGACGGTGCAACGAGAACACATCTCCAACAGTCTAGGCGTAAGCACGATGAGTCCCAGTGTAGCCCATGCAGAAAGTTGAAAGCTCGCAGAGGCGATCATGGATGGATCGACGCAGATCATCACGAGCATCGTGAGTGCCCACACATTCAGTCCGTCGATCTGTCGTTGAAAAAGTCGACCACTCATGGCAACGATTCCCATCACGGCGGACCGCACTGCGGGCGGCTCTGCGCCTGTGAACACAACGTACAGACAGATAAGCACCGTCGCGATACCGAGCCGCATTCCTTGATGCCGCATTCGTGAAAGCGCGATAACAATGATCGACAAGATCAGAGCAACATGGGAACCACTCACACTAAGCATGTGCGCTGTACCAGCTGCAGCGTATGCTGCTCGTTGTTCCCACGAGATGGCCGATCGATCTCCGGAGATCAAGGCCATGGCAATGGGCGCAACAGTCGTGTCCATCACTGCTCTGATGCCATCGTTTGTTGCTCTTCGCGCAGAACCAAGCCATTGGAGCCACAGAGATGTTCGTGCACATGGATGGACGTCGGTAGCGCGAGCGCGTGCCGACCACGTTACGGCCATCGATGTGAGCATAGTTGCCTCGTTGGGCTCCGTGGGCAGATGAAACGGAGTGGGTTGTCGTGCCATGGCGTCGATCACCACCGAGTTGCCAACACACAACGCGGAGCGCACGGAGTCAACCTGCGAAATGCGAACAAGGACATCTGTATTCCGCATGGGCGGCAGATCCTGCCTGTCGATCTCGCCAAGAACTTGCAACCGCAGCGGATGTTCGCGAATGTTCGTGATCACCCCCTCTATACGTGCCGGAATCCACGGAGGATAGTGGCGTGGAGCAGGTATTTGGGATTGCCACAGTACGAAGCCGAGCATGATGCCCGTGCCCACGCCTCCGAACGTCCTTGCCATACCCCATGAGCCTCGACGTGCGGTCCACGCTGCCACGGCAGCAAGGACGATGGCAGAGAGGGGGAACAACACAGGTGCCAACCGTCCCGATCGTGGCGCGGCGGACCCCGCAGCGAGCATGGTGGAGATCACAAGGATCAGTAGGCGAAGGGCAGGTGGAGGCGTGGCGGGCATACAACAGTAGTGCAGAGGGAGAGTCAAACGTGACAAGTGATGTCGTGGAAAACTTCCCTCCCTGCCGCCCTGCCCAATCTCGGTAAATTGTCACGCTGTAGACGGTTGTCTGCACTATGACTTCGCAACGATATTTCTCATTCTTTTCAGTGTTTCCATTATGAGTTCAGATTCAAAGTCCGACTCGAAGTCCGGTAAGACCACCGGAACAAGCGGTGGTACCGCAGATGCACGCGCAAAGGCTGCGCAACTGGCCATCGACCAAATCGAAAAACAGTTTGGCAAAGGTTCGATCATGCGATTGAGCGACACAAACGTGGAACAGATTGATTCGATCTCTACGGGCTGTTTGTCGCTCGATGCCGCTATCGGTATTGGCGGCGTTCCACGCGGACGTATCGTCGAGATCTACGGTCCTGAATCTTCCGGAAAGACCACCGTCTGTCTGCAAGTGATCGCCGAAGCACAAAAAGCCGGTGGCCTCGCAGCATTCGTGGATACGGAGCATGCGCTTGATGTGAATTATGCGCAGCGAATTGGCGTCGACCTGAACAACCTGCTGCTTTCACAACCAGAGTTCGGAGAGCAAGCCCTTGAGATCGTCGAGACGCTTGTGCGTTCCGGTGCGATCGACGTCGTGGTTATTGACTCCGTAGCTGCGCTCACTCCGCGTGTCGAGATCGAGGGTGATATGGGCGATGCTCAGATGGGTTCGCAAGCACGCTTGATGAGCCAGGCCATGCGCAA
>Ga0105046_10006870_pt1 | contig 17991 bp, 9 predicted proteins | sample MAT03_FD_78385 | JGI IMG/M metagenome (GOLD analysis project Ga0105046, IMG submission 78385) | Freshwater microbial communities from Lake Fryxell liftoff mats and glacier meltwater in Antarctica - MAT-03 (megahit assembly) | ecosystem: Environmental > Aquatic > Freshwater > Ice > Liftoff...
CAGCCTCCGAAGTTCGTTCAGGTCCTCAGCGACTCGCGAAGCTTGCTGGTCGGGCATACGGCGAAGGGTCACCAGGAAATCGCAAGTTTTATGAGCGATATCGGTATCAACAACGACCGAATTCGGTTGCGATGCGTTGGGATTGAAATCACGCACGACGATGCTAAGACGCTCGGTATCGACCTGAAACAGCAAGTGCTTTCGCCCGAGCAGGTTGAAAAACTGCGAGAGTTTTCAACGAACAAAAGCTCGTCGAGTGAAAATGGCAACGACCCTGTAATTGTTATTGCCATGGACGAAATTATCGTATCAGGAACACGGACGCCATTAAAAGTGACCGGGGCACCAGTTAGTTTGACTGTTGCATCCCGAATCGTTCCTGGCACCGACGAGATTCAAATCCGCACTGATATGCACGGGCTCGGAAATAGCGAAGTTCAATATGTCTTTCCTAGATTCCAAACGCTGAGCGATGGAAGCGTCTCATTCCACCCCCTAAACGCTAGGGCCAAGCTTAAGTCCGGTAAGCCCACTTGGACGAGTCTCGATCGCGTTCAAGCTCGAGCGTGACCTGCCGTAGGGATTCCACAGGCAATCGCCGTCGCTGACCAAAGCCGTGCTGAATACGAAGCGAATCCGGTCCGCAATCTTGATGCAGAGGAAATTGACGATCAGCCACGTGATTTTGGCTTGCCAGCGTTCAAGACAACAATGATAATGGTCGCAAAGATGCACCCCACCACTGGAGTTGTCCATGGAATGTTCGAATTCGCAACAGACGGCCTCGTGTCGCTGCCAATTGCTCGTCGTAGCTGCCAGGATTTTGGTTGTTTTTTCGGCTGCCGTCTCGCTTGATTCGGCGTTGGGTAACGAGCTCGCGAAGCCGGTAACGGTACCCATTCAAGTTAGCTTCAACACGCATGTGAGGCCGATTTTGTCGGATAAGTGCTTTGCTTGCCATGGATTCGATGCCAAAAAACGGCAAGCAGACTTGCGGCTCGATACGGCTGAAGGTGCCTTTGAATCGCACGCTGGCAAAGCGGCGATTGTGGGCAAAGATATCGCGGCGAGCGAATTGTGGCGGCGTATTAATTCGACCGAAGAATCCGAATTGATGCCGCCCGCTGATAGCCACAAGGTGCTCTCACACACGGAGAAGGAAATTATTCGCCGCTGGATCGAGCAGGGTGCTGAATATCAACAGCATTGGGCGTTTGAAGGGATCGTTTCGAAGTTACCACACACCAATGATGTAGAAAATGCACAGCAGGTGAGCCAAGCCAATAGCAATCCGATCGACGCCTTCATCGCGGCGCAGTTAACTGAGCAGTCGTTAAAGCTCGCACCCGAAACTGAGAAAGAGATCTTAATCCGCCGAGTCGCATTTGCAGTGACGGGTCTGCCGCCGTCAATCGAAGAGGTCGACCTCTATCTGCATGATGCGTCGCCGACTGCGTATGAGAAGATGGTAGATCGCTACCTTGCGAGCCAACATTTTGGTGAAGAAATGGCACGGCACTGGCTCGATGTGGCTCGCTATGCGGATACTCACGGCATGCATCTGGACAACGAGCGACAAACGTGGGCTTACCGCGACTGGGTCATTTCGGCGTTCAATCGCAATCTCGCGTTTGATCAATTCACGATCGAACAATTGGCTGGCGACCTGTTACCTGAACCGACATCTGATCAAATCGTGGCAACAGGATTCAATCGCTGCAATGTCACGACCAGCGAAGGTGGTTCAATTGATGACGAACTGCTTTATCGTTACGCGGTCGATCGCGCGAGCACGACGATGCAAACTTGGTTGGGGCTGACCGGTGGCTGTGCGGTTTGTCATGATCACAAATTCGACCCGATTAGTCAAAAAGAATTTTACCAGTTCTACGCGTTTTTCCATTCCGCTGCTGACCCAGCTATGGATGGCAACGCACTTTTGACCCAACCAGTTTTGAAACTGGAGACCAATGAGACAAAAGAAAAACTGCAATTAATGGACACGGAAATTGCGAGTAAGAAACAGCAGATCGCATCCGAAGTTACCAAATTTATCTATGTCGATCCCGCCAGTGCCACACCGCCAATATCGGTTTCTGCATTAGAAAACGTTTGGATGGAAGACGATTTTCCATCGACGGGCAAGACGCAGGCCTCACCTAACGCCGCGCCGCAGTTTGTCGTCATGGATGAAGGGAACCAAGTCTTCAGCGGCCAACGCGCCATCAAGCGGACCGACGCAGGTCTAGCGCAAGATGTATGGGACCAAGCAACGGTACCGCTGACGATTCCAGCAGAAGCGAAGATTTTTGCGAATGTGTACCTGGACCCAGCCAATCCGCCGCGATCGATCATGTTGCAATTCTTCAAGGCAGGCTGGAATCATCGAGTGGTTTGGGGCGACTACGATGCCATCCCCTGGGGAGCCGCCAACACGGCCGAGCGATTGCACATGGGCGATCTTCCTGCGCAAGGTCAATGGGTTCGCTTGGAAGTTCCCGTTGAGAAAATCGGTTTGGCTACAGGCGACCTGTTGACTGGTTTCGCACTGACTCAGTTTGGCGGTACCGTATTCTGGGACCACGTTGGCGTGATCGGTACGACCGATCCGGCAAAGGATCCGAATCAATCTTTTATCGCTTGGTGGGGACAAGTCACTGGCAAAGATACTCCCGGACTGCCGGGTGATCTGCAACCTGTGGCGAAAGCGGGACCTGAAGTGAGTGCAGACAAAACTCCAGCCCCTGAGTTGGTGGCGCGACTGCGCGACTACTATCTTCAAGAAGTTTGCGTGGTCTCCAAGCCGATATTCGCGGGCTTGCTTGCTGAACGTAAGGCAGTCGAAGTGAAACGAAAGACCCTGGATGATGCGACCCCTAGTACGTTTGTCTTCAGAGATCTTCCGATGCCGCGTCCGAGTTTTGTGATGATGCGCGGGGCCTACGATAAACCTGGTGAAACAGTTGAACCCGCAGTGCTGGCAGTCCTGCCGCCGCTGATGAAAGCCGATCCCAACGCGCGGGCTACCCGTTTAGATCTAGCCAAGTGGTTGATGGCTGACGAAAATCCGCTAACTTCGCGCGTGACCGTTAATCGCTTTTGGCAACAATTCTTCGGCGTAGGTTTGGTGAAGACTAGTTACGATTTTGGCACACAGGGAGACATGCCCAGCCATGCAGAGCTGTTGGATTGGTTAGCAGGGCATTTCCAACAATCCAAATGGAACGTCAAAGAGCTGGTGCGCTTGATGGTGTGCTCGAGAACGTTTCGGCAATCTTCGTATGTGTCGCCTGAACTCTATCGGCTCGATCCCGAAAATCGGCTGTACGCAAGGGCACCGCGTTTTCGCTTGGATGCTGAGCAGATTCGCGACAATGTGCTATTCACGAGCGGGTTGATCAACTTGCAGATGGGCGGTAAAGGAGTCAAAACGTATCAGCCCGATAACATTTGGGAACCGGTTGCGTTCGGCGGCTCGAACACACAAAACTATAAACGCGATAATGGTGCAGCGCTCTATCGTCGCAGCATCTATAACTTCTTTAAACGCACGGCTCCTCCGCCATTCATGGTGAACTTCGATGCACCCAATCGCGAACAGTTTTGTACGAAGCGTGAAAAGAGCAACACGCCGCTACAGGCGCTGCAGTTGATGAACGACGTCCAGCATATCGAAGCAGCTCGAGTGATGGCTCAACGCATGATCGAAGTGAGTGAAGCGACTTTTGCCGACCGGGTTACGTTCGCCTATCGAGCGATTTTATCGCGCACGCCATCGGATCGCGAAGTTCAAGTGCTCGAAACGCAATTAAAGGCCAACCTGAGCCATTACCAACGCGAACCTGAACTGGCAAAGAAACTGATTGGCCTGGGCGAGAGCAAGGCCAGTGAAAAAGTAGATGTGAGTGAATTAGCGGCGTATACGCTCATTGCAAATACGCTCTTGAATCTTGACGAAACAGTAACGAGGAATTGAGCATGCACCCCTGGACTGAACATCAAATTCTACAGACTCGGCGGCAGTTCTTCGGTGACCAAGGACTGCGATTGGGCAGTATCGCACTGGCGTCGATAGGCGCTGGCGGGCTGACTGGTAACCGCGCCGACGCAGCGGCGAAACCCGAGCGCGAGCATCTGCCTATGGAAGGCCTTCCGCACTTTGCACCAAAGGCAAAGGCGATTATTTATGTGCATTTCAACGGCGGTCCGCCCCAGCACGATACTTGGGATTACAAACCGCAGTTGGCGGAATACTTCGATAAGGACTTGCCAGAATCAGTGCGAGGCGGCCAGCGATTGTCGACGATGACCAGTGGCCAGACTCGTTTTCCGGTTGCGCCGACCAAATTTAAGTTTGAACGAATGGGTGAATCGGGGACCTGGGCGAATACAGAATTAATGCCCTACACGGCTAAGCTGGTCGATGATTTTACGTTGATTCGATCGGTGACAACCAATGCGATCAATCATGACCCCGCCTGCACTTTTGTCATGACCGGCTCCGAAGTGCCCGGCAAAGCCAGCATCGGAGCTTGGTTAGCCTATGGATTAGGTAGCGAGAACACTGACCTCCCTGCCTTTATGGTGTTTACGCCACGATTTCCCTCCGATAGCAATGCCCAAGCTCTTTACAATCGCATGTGGGGCAGCGGATTTTTGCCGACGCGATTCAATGGCGTGGCGCTCCGTGGAAGCGGCGATCCGGTATTGTACCTGCCCAATCCTGACGGCGTGCTGCGCGAGGATCGACGCGCCATGTTGGATGCGCTCAACGAGTTGAATCGGCAGGGCTTGGAGCGATTTGGAGACCCGGAAACAGAGACTCGCATTTCGCAGTATGAAATGGCTTTCCGGATGCAAAGTAGCGTACCTGAGCTGACCAATATCAGCGATGAATCGGCTGCGGTGATGGACTTATACGGACCTGATGCGAAAATTCCGGGGACGTTCGCGCACAGTGCATTGCTCTCGCGAAGGCTGATCGAGCGTGGTGTGCGGATGGTGCAAATACTGCATCGCGGTTGGGACACGCACGGGGGCCTTCCGCGACAACTGGCCAACCAATGCCGCGACACCGACCAAGGGACTGCTGCTCTCGTGCTTGACCTCAAGCAACGTGGATTGCTGGAAGAAACGCTAGTCGTGTGTGGTGGCGAGTTCGGTCGGACAGTTTATTCGCAAGGTACCTTAACCAAAGATGACTATGGCCGCGATCATCATCCTCGCAATTTCTGTGTGTGGTTAGCAGGTGGTGGAATTAAGCGAGGTTATGTGCATGGCGAAACCGATGACTTTAGTTACAACGTGGTCAAGGATCCCGTGAACGTCAACGACCTGAACGCAACCATTTTGCACTGCCTGGGTATTGATCATTCACGATTCACTTTCAAGTTCCAGGGGCTCGATCAGAAACTGACCGGTGTTGAACAAGCACGAGTTGTTACGGAGATACTCAGTTAGGAGCTGCTGAACATCGGCAAGCCGACGCAGCACGTAGTCGGCGTCACCCCAGAGGTCAACCCGATGACGCGAGGCTGAGGTGACACTTTGGGGTGCCGAAACGGGGACACAGGAAAGCGATGGGATAAACCGGCTTGGAGTAGAGAATGAAAGAGCCTCCCAGTGAAGTCTTAGCCAAACACACTGGCCGCGAGTTGTACGCTGGTGCCGGCAACGGCACGGGTGTATCCACAACAGTGGTATAGACAGGCGAGCCATTGAGCTCCGAAATCACGTTTTCCGTGCGTCGACACTCTCTGTGTAATGGGAAGACAACACAAGGGGCGCGTTTTGCCAAGCCACCCAATGGCACGGCGGAGTCGCAGAACCTCAGCTTTTATAGAAACTCCAAACGCGCCGTTGAGAGGTGATAAGGGCGGGAGACCCAAGCCGGATGGTCGTAAACGACCACTGGGCGTGGCATCGCTGTAGGACAAGATTGTCCAACAGGCGGTGCTGTGGGTTTTGCAGTTTATCTACGAGCAGGATTTTCTCGGGTGTGGTAACAGTTTATGCGGATTGGAAAAAGTTGACTGCCGGATGGGAATAGGAAAATAACAAGGTGCCTTCTACCTCTGATTCAGAACACAACGTTCGAGGAAAGAAGATAATCTGCCGCGAAAAACTCGAGTTGCGACCGTCATGACTGATGACGTGATCGCAGCAGCTACCACACGACCCTGCAGATCATCACGCTGTTAGCTTACAAGACCTATTGCGAACGCCAGCGGACCTGTCTGCGTATCTAGAACGAGGTGAATTACGAGTAACGGTTCACCCTCTATCCAACCCTCGATCGAACCGTGCGGTGTCAGAACTCCTCACTGTATTGAACGCGACCGAAACAAATTACCCAGGCACGAAGCTGAAGCTAACATACGCCCTGATCGGAAGCCAAGGATCCCAAAAACCGCCCACCTAATTTTCCGCTCAAATCAGGAGTTCTGATACTTCGCGTGCTCGTTTACTTCAAGCTGAAAATCTACGCGATTCACCTATCAAAGTTCGAACTCATCGGATGAACCAATTTTAGCTCGCGCACATCATTTGTCGCTGAGCCTCGATCCCGACAAGTTGCTCATGGCCCCCCTTGTAACCGCTGTGCGTACGGTCGCCGATTCGCCGCTTTCAACCAATTCGTTTTTTGTGCGTTAAGAAATGATTGCAGAGGTTAGTCAGTCGCAACCCTTGGTTGTCCGTTTTGGTGACACGACCGGCAATTAGGTCGTCTTTCTTATCCAGCCAAAGATTTATCGCCCGCTCGTCTTTAGGATCGTCGGCAACTTTACCGAAGTAGATTTGGCGTTTTGACTCTTTTCTACCAGCGCTGTGTTCCTTTGTGGATCGACAGCGGGAAGTCTTTTGGCTTGGTCGGTTTCGCTGACTTCGCGGAGTGGCTAGAATCTGCCATTGCATCACCTCGCTTTTAGTCGGGTAAGGTGGTGTGAGACGGGCATCCGTTTACCTTGGATGGTCGTCACTTTTGCTAGCCTCCAATTTTTCCGGGTGTCAGAACGGGTGTCAACTCGTCTAGCTCCTCTAAGGGAAGACAGGTAGGAAAGTAAAAAAGCCCGTGATTTACGGGCTAAAATGAGTCGGATGGGTGGCCGAGCGGCTTAAGGCACCGGTCTTGAAAACCGGCGTACCTTTACGGGTACCGTGGGTTCAAATCCCACCCCATCCGCTTTATCCTTTCCGTAGCTCGATGCTGCGTGAGAGGTGGCCAGAAATCTGATCGAGATGAACTTGGTTACTTGACCGGCGACGCTTCAGGACCCGGGTTGTTGTTGTTGGATGCATCGGCCCCAACTATTGCCAGCGGTGCCGCGATCGCGGCTAACCCCAACGCGCCTAGACCGCCTGCACCGGCACCAGCGGCACCGCCGCCGGACCCACCCGCTGCCCCGGCTCCCGCAATTCCAGCGAGTGCAAGCCCGGGAAGTCCGGCGGCAAGTGAAGCGCCTTGGCCCCCGTCCAATAACGGTCCGTAGGATTGTTCAAGCGATTGGATTAGCGGTTCTACCATCGGCGTCGGCACCAAAACGACTGGCAAAACGTCGCCGTCGCCAGGCGCCATACTCGCTGTCGAGACAAGCGTTACATTTTCGTCAAGGCGGGATTGAGCGATGGTTTGAGCCGAATAGGCGTCGAATCCAAAAGCGGCATAACCACTCGGTCCAACGGCAATCAAACCGTAAACCCCAGATGCTAGGTTTTCAATTCGAAAGAAGCCATTTTGATCCGCAACTGCCTCACCAGCAAGTGCGTTTCCTCGGTAGACCATAACGCTGGTGCCCTCGACGCCAGCCGTACTGATTCCGCTTCTCACCAACGAGAGAAGCTGTCCGCTGAGGGCTCCGGTTTGACTGAGGCGAACTCGGTAGCCAAAAGCGTCCGATACGGAGGCTGTCGAAACAAAATCGGTGTCGATATCGCTGAAGTTGGATGCTACTCCAGATCGTCGCGATGACCTGGCAATCTTAATCACTTCGTTGGGTTCAGTGTCAATTAACGGCAACCGAAGCGTCGCTGGTCCCTTTTTTGACATCGCAATCTTGGGAGCATCCGCTGCTTCGTCCTCCTCTTGCATTTCGCGGATTGCAAATGGAATGGCTCCGTGGCCTTGGGCTCCGCCGATCACTACCGCATGCAGACCTGGCTTTGCATCATCGAGCATTGCAATTCCCGACGCATCTGACTTGATCAGCTTGGTTTGTCCATTGGGATCGATGACGGTAACTGACATGCCAGCAAGCGATTGATCGCTATTCCCCGCCAATTTCACAAGCTCAAATCTCACGCGACGATCAGTCCGAGAAAGCATCGCCGTGATATCTTTAGGCAACTTACGAGGCTCATCCTGGACTGTAACTGCGACAAGCGTCGATGGTTCGGCGCCCTGGTTGGATTCGTCAGCGCGAACTGAAGTCGCCAATGAGGCGAATGTTGCGACGCAGAAAACGCCACAAAGTTGTGTGAAACGTGCGGTCACGATGAAACTCCAGGAACTAGTTCGCGAGGTAGTGGAAGTGGCTGACGAGAACAGCACACCCTTCCGAGGATAATCCAAAAAAATGTTGAGACAAGTTTTTTGTCTAATTCTACCCCACTAAAACGGGCTTGCGATGAACTTCCAGCGTAAACAACATCAAAAACCCAACTAACCCCCCTCCGCCAGTGGTCGTCGGTCATTCAAACGAGGCGACCAATGAGTCTTAACACGAAATCAACCATCCGGCAAAATCTTAACGGTTTAGCCCGAGGACGTCGCTTGCCGAAAGGTGGCAGACCTGTAAGGCTGAGTGTCTATGCCACGTATCGTTTCGTTTGATCAATTGCCGGCGATGTCGTAGCACAGCAGTTTGTCTTGTGACCTGACGAAAAGCTTTCCGTCGGCGATGGATGGGTGAGCCCAGCTTGGCCGATCGCCACTGCCAGGAATCTTGAATTCGCTGACAATGGAGTATGCCTTCGGATCCGCATTCACAAGCGCTAGAATGCCGTCTTGAAATTGGATGTAAAGCATGTCATCACCACCGATCACGACGGCCGAGCCTTTTCCTGGACCGCGACCTTGCCACTTGATATCACCTGTCATCAGGTCGGCGCAAAAAGGCGTGCCACGATCATCAGCGTCACCATAAAGATAGTCTCCGATCAAGATGACTCCACCGTGCTTGTTACCAAGCTTCTTGTTGATCCCATAAACTTCCTTGATAGACACGCCACCACCCTCTGCAACCTGCTGAAGCAACGCACCACCCTGGCCGTACCCGACGGAGAAGAAGACTAGGTCGTCGCGAACAATCGGCGTTGGGATCACCGCAGTCGTCTTACTGATGGGATAGGACCAAAGAACCTGTCCGTCCTTTGCCGAAACGCCTAACGCTCCGCTTCCGGTCGTTTGGACATAGACCGTACTGAGCCCGACCTTCGACATCACAATGGATGCATGGCCGGCACCAATGTCTCCTTCGCTTGCGGCAGTCCAAATGTCGGAACCGGTTTTCTTATCCAACGCAACCATGGTCGCTTTTTCTCCGCCAGGCGTGCAGATGAGATGCTCGCCATCGATCAAGACGGACTCACTGTATCCCCATGGATCTGCTTTCTTACCACCGAATTCAGCGGCTAGGTCTTTTCGCCAAACTTCCTTGCCATCGGTGGTATTGCAAGCGACCAAGACTCCCTTGGGTGCGATCACGTAGACCATTGAACCGTCAACGGTGGGTGTGCTTCGCGAGCTATGCCAGTCGGGTTGCATTTCTTGCCACGCAGGCCCCGTCTTTGTTTTCCAAAGCGGCTTGCCGGTCTGACGATCAAAGCAAGTCAGGTATTCGTCTTTATCGCTGGCAGTGGAAAGTCCGTCGCCCAGTGTGTAGAGACGATTCCCAGCAACGGCAATACTCGCATAACCGCGACCTGCGCCTGCTGTTTCCCAAACTAATTTGGGGCCGTTTTTTGGCCATGAGGTCAGTAGATTCGTGTCGCTCGCAACAGCCGTTCGCTGACTACCGCGAAACGTTGGCCAATCATCGGCTTGTGCGGTTTGGCTTGGGTACAAGCTCGCAATCGCGATGCTGGCAGCGGCTGTCCAACGAATAACTTTTAGTACTTGCATCGATCGGAATTCCCTAGGGTGATTTTTGATTTTCTTGTCTGGTTGCGAAGCCATGCTTCTTCACTCACTGTCTTGCAGGCTTCGTTTGCTGTCTTACTGTTCGGTCGCAAGTGACCGCCTTTCAACGGAACGATTGTCCCATTAATCCAGCTCGCCACAGTCGCGAATGGAGATTGTGGCCTTGGTTGCACCGCCTTGCGAACCGTAGCTTTCGATCTTCTTCACCAACTCCATGCCTTCGATAACGCGTCCGAAGATCACATGCTTGCCATCGAGCCATGGCGTGGCAATGGTGGTGATAAAGAACTGCGACCCGTTGGTGTTCTTACCTGAGTTCGCCATGCTCAAAATTCCTGGAACATCGTGGCGAAACTTGAAACCCTCGTCCCGAAATTTCTCACCATAAATGCTCTCGCCGCCCGTTCCATCGGCCTTCGTAAAGTCACCGCCCTGGAGCATGAAACTAGGAATGACGCGATGGAATATGGAACCCTTGTAAGTCAGCGGTACACCGGATTTTCCCGTTCCTCGTTCGCCAGTGCAAAGTGCCCTGAAATTGGCTGTCGTCAGCGGCAGGTCATCGCCAAACAAACCGATCACGATTCGTCCGGCATCTTTCTCTGCGATGTCGATATCAAGGTAAACTTTTGTCGTGACTTTACCGTCAGCCGCAGATTGCGCATTGGCCAAAACGGTGACGAGAACCAAACTTGCTAGCAAAACAATACGAAGCATCACTTACTCCTAATGCAGTGGGATAGGCTGCCAGCCTTTCAATTCTGACGACAGACCGGAAGCCCATCCCACTTAAACTCTGCACAATCAACCCAAACTCACGGAGATTATAGCCACAATTGCGATTGTCGAGAATGACCGATGACAACCTAACCTCCGCGTTATACACGCTACTGCCAAAGGCTTGGCTTCCAAAACCAGCCGCCCGGCGATTCGACACGAGACTGAACCGATCGTTCAATGTCAGCCATCCCTGGGTGGTCGGTATAAAAAACAGCCGTTGGGTTGATGCCAGCACCCCGATTGGAGTCAATGCGTGCTCGCACCGATGGAATGTCGCTGATCCTTGGAAGCAAAAACAGCCAAACGCCGACGATGATGATCATCGCGATCGAGAGCTGAGTCGTACCACGCCACGGACGGATCATTTGGACATCAGCTCGTTCGCGGCATTGGGGAACACGACCTCGAACATTAACCAGGCCATCAAGAATGACAGAACAAGATTCAGGGTTTGACCGCAAAGGTAAAGAATGACTGGCTTACCGGATGCCAACATCTTTCGATACTCGCGAAAGTTACTCTCCAACCCGATGCTCACAAACGCCAAGCAGAACAACCACTCCCGCACCGACTTGGTCGTTCCATCAACGATGCCGCTGACCAGCGTCTTGCCTTCGATCCCTTGCGATTGCAGGAACGACATCACCAGGGACACGCCAAGAAACCCCAACGTAAACTTAGGAAAGCGGTGCCAGATTTCAATCAGGCGTGGGCGTTGTCCGTCAACGCTGGGTTCTACGAACGAGACCCAATAGACAGCGACTGCAAACGCCACCACGCCAATCAAGATGTTCTGAATCATCTTGACGGTTGCGGCGACATCTTTTGCCGTGCTGCCGACCAACTCGCCAGCCGCAGCGACAGCCCCGGTTGAATCGATCGTTCCGCCGATCCACGCACCGCCAATGACCTCGCCCATCCCAGAGGCTCGGACGATAAACGGCTGCACGACCATCATGATGACGGTGAAAATCAGCGATAATCCGATCGCCAGCGATAACTCTTCTTTCTTGGCTTTGCACGCTGCGGCAGTCGCGACAGCAGCCGACACACCGCAAACGGACATATCGGCAGAGATCACCAGATTCAGCGATTTCGACGGGATCTTTAAAACATACTGACCGAAGACGTAAGTCGAGACGAGCACGATCGGCGTTACGACCCACGACACGAAAACTCCCGGTAATCCCAGCGCGAGCAATTTGTTAAACAGCACTTCGGCGCCCAGTAACACCAACCCCGTCTTGATATAAAATTCCGTCCGAGTTGCTGCTGACAACCATTTGGGCGTGCCAATCGTGTTGCTGATCAATAAGCCGAGCAGCACTGCCCACAACGCATACTCGAGGTTGTAGTGCTTGACGACTTCTTGTCCCGCCAACACGTATGAAAGCAGTGCAAGTGAGAACACGCCGCAGAAACCCAGGGCAAACTTGATTGCCGATTGCTTCTGCACGACCGTCGTCATCGTGAACAAGACCAGCATCACCGCAAACGTCGCGACCAATGGTGGGACAATCGACTTGTCATTCTTCGAGAACGCACTGCGCGGATCGCCTTTCCATTCGCCGGGCCGAACTAACCAACTCTTTAGCGGCATCGACGTCATCTGACCTTCAATGTCAGCCTGTTGCTTCAAAATCTGTTTTCGATCGGCAGAAAAAGTCTCGGCACTCGGCTCCAAAAGCATTAGCTGCGATTTCACTGCTTGATGGGCCTCCATCAAATCAGCGAGATCAGCAGGCCGCGTAAAAAAGGAAGCTGCAGCAGCGACAACGATAATCAACGCCCCCAGCCCCATCGACACGAAATCATCGACATGATACCAAGCTGGAGGTTGAACATAGTCGCTGCTTCTTAGTCTTAGCTCATCGTCATTATTTTCGTTCCCGTCAGTAGTGTTGGGCGGTGTGCTCATTAAGGCAGCAGCGGCAGTAGGATTGGTAAGTCATTGATCGGTAACGAGCAAGGAATATACACGACAATCGCGTGTGCAATGACCTCCCACAAAGCTCGACAAAGACTTTGCCTAGTGCTACGAGAAGTAAATGACCTTGCTTGGTAACCCGACGCGTAAGCGAGGAATTTGACGCATTTTCCTCGCTTACGCGTCGGGTTACCAAGGAATTAGACGCATTTTTCTTGCTTACGCGTCGGGTTACCAAGTTTTCAAGCAGCATCCATCCGTTCTTGCAGCACTAGTCTTTCGCACCCTCAGGGCAGTATTCTTTCACCCAAGCAAAAATCTCGTTGTGCCAGAAGCGGCTGTTGGCTGCCTTTTGAACCCAATGGCCTTCATCGGGAAAGTTGATGAACTTGCTGGGGATTCCCTGTCGTTGTAAAGCCGTGAACAGTTGCTGACCTTCGCTGACCGGCACACGGAAGTCGAGGTCATTGTGAATGATCAACATCGGTGTTTTAAAGTTTGCGGCCAAGCGATGAGGTGAGTGTTTTTCGTACGACTCTCGATTTGGCCCCCAGGGAGGTCCGCCGTGTTCGTATTCGTCAAACCATAGTTCCTCGGTCGTTGTATACATGCTGTCAAAGTTATAAACGCCGCAATGAGTCACGAGCGTTTTGAACTTTGTCGTCTTGCCCTGGAACCAGTTCATCATGTAGCCACCAAAGGATGCACCTGCGGAAAACATCCGGTTCGTGTCAATGTAATTTTGTTGCTCCATGTACGCTAAACCGGCCATGAGATCGTCATAGCATCGGCCACCCCAATCGCCGCTGATCTGATCGGTATACTTCTGGCCAAAACCGGTGCTTCCGCGCGGATTCGGGGCCGCGATAACATAGCCTTGTGCCGCCCAAATTTGTTGATTCCAGCGAAAGCTCCAGTTGTCGGCCCAAGCTCCTTGTGGACCGCCATGGACAAGAAAAGCAAGCGGCCATTTCTTTGTCTTGTCAAAGCCCGGCGGGGTGAGAATCCACATTTGCATCGGATCTCCATCAGCACCGTTTACCGTCACGCTGCTGGGCTCTGGCAAGTCAAGTTCGGCGAGCATTTTTTCGTTAACTCGCGACAGATTGACTCCAGGCGATTTGGTGCGAATGAACAGATCGTTAAGGTCGACTCGAAAGACTTCGGCGGGGTGCGTAATACGGCTGTTGTTGCAAACCAGAGTCTCACCATCGAGCGAGATGCTCAGGTTCATCGACGTGCCAACGGATTGAGCGCGCTCGATTACGTTTGGCTTGTTGATCGCGACCATGTACAGCGGCTTGGAGCCACCGGCTTCCGCAGTCGCGATGATTTGCAGATTGTTTCGCCACACGATCTCATCGAAGGACGAATCGATATCCTTCGTGAGCGACTTGGGTTCGCTGAGCAGTTTTCCATCGCGGCTGCATTCGGCTACCATGATTTCCCATTTGTCTGCCTCGTAACCCGGCGTGCGCTGACTTCGAAAGGCCAACGTTGAGCCATCCGGTGAGAATATCGGGAGTCCGTCGGCAGCGGTGTTGATGGTTGTCAACGTTTCCCAATCGACCGCGCCGCCGGAAATCGGCACTCGGCATAGATCATAGTTTGTGCTCCATGATTCGTTGATCGCGGGCACCGCAGTGAACACCAAATGACTGCTGTCGGGAGTAAAGCAATAATCCTGCGAAGCGGAAAACGTCGTCGATGTCGGATAAGCATCGCGGTCACCAGGCGTTGCATCACGGGGCTCTCCCGCAACCAATTCTCCCGCAGCATTTTCCGTCATGTCGACGACGAACAAGTGCTGTCGTTTGTCTTCGACGTAGCTATCCCAGTGTCGATAAAACAGTCGCTTAAAAACACGAGCCTTGACTGGCGACTCTGCGATGGCGGCAATCTTCTCTTTGTTCGCCTCATCACTCTCAGCAAACGGCAGCAGTGAAAACTCAGGATAGACGGCAGAAACGAAAGCGATTTGTTTACCATCGGGTGACCAAGTCGCCGTCGAGGCATCGGTGCTGATCTTGGTGAGCTGTTTTGCTTCGCCACCAGATGGATTGATGACCCATAGCTGGCTGCTGCCTGATCGCGTCGACGCAAATAAAATCCACCGACCATCCGGCGACCATTTCGGGCCATTGTCCTTGCCCGATGGATTCGTCAATTGGCGAGCCGGCGCGGAGCCGTCGGAGGGCACGATCCATAGCCGTGATACCGACTTGCTGTTTTTGGAATCGATGATTTCGGAGACAGCGTAAACGGTCCATTTGCCGTCAGGGCTAACGCTCGGTGCATCGACTCGCTGCAAAGCAAACAAGTCTTCCACCACCATTGAACGCTTTTTCATCGCCGAATTTTCCTGATCAATCTGCTGTGCGGAAAGGGAAGTCGGGGATGGCAAAAAGACGACCATCGCTGTCAACCCGAGGATCGCAAACCGAGACGCGTAAGCCATGAAGTGTCCTATCAACGCGAAGAAACCTTGTTCATTTTTTCGATACGGCAGGATACAGAATCTCGCGCGGGACCGCAGCTAGGCAAGGGTTGCTGTTAAGCGAAAGTTTGACGTTTCGCTGAGATCACGCCGGAATCGCTTTGCCGAGGTGTGCGTAAGCCTTAGGCGTGGCGATGCGTCCGCGCCGCGTCCGCACGATCATTTCGCTTCGTAGCAAGAAGGGCTCCACTTCGTCTTCCAGCGTGTCACCGCTGACATTCATCGTATGGGCGATCGCTTCCAAGCCCGCTGGACCACCCGCAAAGACTCGCAGCAACGTATCGAGGTAGCCGCGATCTTGTTTATCGAGGCCCAGATGATCGATGCCAATCATGTTCAGCGCCGCAATCGTAATCGCTTTGTCGATTCGCCCTTCAGCGCGGCTCTGTGAATAGTCGCGAACCCACAGCAGCCGGTTGTTGGCTAACCGCGGCGTGCTACGGCTACGGGTCGCGATCTCAATCGCCGACAAATCGTCGACCGAAACATGCAGCTTGACGGCATTGCGCTGAACGATTTCGCAAAGCTCCGACCGCGAGTACCAACCGAGATGTTCGCGAATTTGGAATCGATCGCGCAGCGGGCCGCTCAACATGCCAGCCCGAGTGGTCGCACCGATCAAGGTGAACGGACGCAAAGCAAGGTTCAGCGTTCGAGCGCTGACGCCCTCGCCCAGAACAATGTCGATTCGGAAATCTTCCATTGCCGTGTAAAGATATTCTTCCACGCTTTTGGGAAGTCGATGGATCTCGTCGATGAACAGGACGGACCCTTGTTCAAGATTTGTCAAATAGGGAATCAAGTCCTTGGGGGCTCGCAAACCAGCACCATTGGCGAACTGTACCGTCGTACCCATCTCCTCGGGGATCACCGTTGCAAAAGTCGTCTTGCCCAGGCCTGGCGGTCCATCGAACAAGATATGTCCCAGCGGATCGCTTCGTCGACGCGCGGCATCGATCGCGATTTGCAACCGTTCGATCACATCGCGTTGGCCAACCATTTCAGACATTCGGCGTGGTCGCAGACGAACGTCCTGTTCGACCACAGGAGTGGCGGATGCATCCGCTCCATCGGCAGCCAATTCGTTCAGCCCAGACTTTTCTGGCTCTGGGTCGGACGACTGATAAATCGCTTCACGTGCCACTTAGAAACCACTCCCTCAACCACTCCGAACCATGCTGCCACTGCGTCAGTCGCAGTGGACAGGCGTTACCTTACCAGACAAAGGGGACTTATTGAAATGAGTGATTTATACCTAGCTGGTCGCTTCGGCAGTCATTTTGGCTGCGGCTGGCAGGCTAATTTCAGCGGTAGATTCGTTGGCGGACACCGTGGGCTCCACGAGAATTCGAACGCGGCCAGCAACCCACAGGCTAATCAGCGTCGAGGCGGCCGCGATCCAACCGACGGTACCAAAGTGCTCGAGCCTACCGTCGGCGGATTGCGTGACGATCAAGCCGCCGACATAAGCACCGAAGCCACTGGCAACGTGTTGGACCGACGAGTTCGCACTTAAAAATGCTCCTCGACGGTTTGGTTCCACGCAACTGGTTACCATCGCCATGGCGGCGACCATGCGGCCAACGTTGGAAACCATCAACGCACCAAACACCCCAATCGCGATCGAAACGTGTACTGCTGGCAAATGGGTGATGACTACCAACAGCGTTGCCGACATCGGCGCTATCAATCGATAGACAATGAGCTTGCCATACCGATCGGCCAATCTGCCAATCATCGGCGCGGCAAACAGCGTCAACAATCCGCCAGCAACATAGACCAGCGGAAGTTGTTGTTCGCTCATTCCCACGTTGTGAACAAGGTACGGACTGATGTAGGGAAAAACGGTGAAGCTGCCAATCATCAGCGTGACAATCAGAGCGAACGCGTTCAAGTGATTCGTGTTGGAAAAAGTTTCGATCAGCGATCGAATCGGTCGCAGGTGCTGTTTGCCAATGTGCGAGTCCAGGCGTGGTAACGCAAACGGGATTAACAAGAGTATCGGGAGTCCAGCGATTGCCAACGCGATGAATGGCATATGCCAACCGTAGTTGGTTCCGACGACGAGACCAAACGGGACGCCCGCAACCGAAGCGAGTGCAAAACCCGTCATCAGCGACCCGGTCGCACGGCCTCGTCGCTGTTCTGGAAAAACATCGCCGATGATTGCCATCGTCATCCCTCCCAGGATTCCTCCGAATGCTCCCGTGAAGACTCTCGCCAGGATTAAGGCTGGGTAGTTGGGGGCTAGCGCACAAGCCAGGGTGCCCAGTAAGAACCCAGCATAGAAGAACACGAACGTCGACCGGCGTGCGAAGCGGTCCACGATCGATGACGCGGCTAGCCCTGCAATGCCTGCTGCAAAGGTGTAGGAGGAAACGATCAAACCGAATTTTGTCGGGCCGATCTGCAATGTGCGCATCAACTGCGGGCCTAGCGGCATGACGATCATGAAGTCGACGATCGTGGTAAACTGTACCGCTGCCAGAATCAGCAGAATCAGCCGTTCGTTTCGCTTGAACGGATTTTCTGCGGCAACCGAATTTTCAAATTTCATGAGGCTAAGTTTAACGCTTCTGAACCGGACCGTCGCTGAGCACAGCAATGGCTGAGCAAAGGGATAATCGTAGGCGACTGGGCGTAGCGATG